>Ga0187817_10000272_pt1 | contig 21019 bp, 16 predicted proteins | sample NC_wetland_sal_i_17_FD_132431 | JGI IMG/M metagenome (GOLD analysis project Ga0187817, IMG submission 132431) | Wetland sediment microbial communities from Neuse River Estuary, North Carolina, USA - SO4_2 | ecosystem: Environmental > Aquatic > Freshwater > Wetlands > Sediment | place: USA... | reverse complement strand
CGTGCTCGACGTGGGACTCGATCTCTTCGCGTTCGATTGGATCCAGGGTGCCTTTGGAAATGGAGAGGAAGCGCAACTCTTCAGCAGAGAGTAGCGGCTCGCTGGGGCCTGAGAACCCCGGAAAATTCCAGTCCGCGATTTCTGCCAGCTTCTCTGCAGCTTTTTCAGGAAAGAGTAGGGGCTCGTTAGCCTGCCGGATATGCTCTAAGAATGACTCCAGGTTCTTGAGCTCCTTCTGGTACTCCTCGTCTATCTGGGAAGAGATTACCTCGTAGTTTTGCATGCCGTGACGAAGGACGTATTGGAGTTTCTTGCGCGTTCCTTCGAGTTCAAGCGCTTTCCTGACATTCAGAAAGCGCTTCTGGATGAGCTCCATTTGCTTTGGGTGCACCTTCTTGGGTTTCACCAGCACTTCTTCGCGCACCGCCAGCTTACCGAAATCGTGAAGGATTGAAGCGTAGAGCAGTTCTTGAAGGTCCTGGGGGGTGAAATGGACGTCCTTGTAAGGACCTCTGTCGGTGCGGTCCACCTCTTCCGCCAGACCTACCGTTAGTTTGGCCACGCGCCGCGAGTGACCTAACGTCGTCGGATCGCGCAATTCAATCGCGGTCGCCGAGGCCTTCACGAAACCTTCAAAAAGGTCGCGAATGTCGCGGTAGAGCAAGTTGTTTTCAAGTGCCACACCCGCCTGGCTTGCCAGCGAGGCGCCGAGATCCTGGCTGCGCTTCGAGAAGGGGATGACTTCTTCCTGCACCGCTTCGAGAGAGGTGAGCTTCGCAGCTCGGTGCCTCTTGGCGTTGATGAGCTGAAGGACACCGATCACCTCCTCTTTGTGGTTTTTCATGGGGACGACCAACATGGACTTTGTGTGGTAGCTGTACTTCCGGTCAAAGTCACGATTGTGGCGGAAGTAGGCATTTCGTATCCGGTAAGCATCCTTGATATTCAGGATTTGTCCCGTCGTGGCCGCGTATCCCGCCACGCTGCGCGTGTCGATCGGCAGGGTAAACTGCCGAAAGGGCACCGCATGGCTGTCACTCTGAGTCAGCTTGAAGACGAGGTGTTTGCCGCCCTCGGCATTATCCTGTACCGTATAAAGCGACCCGGCGTCGCAGCAAGTAACATCGCGGCTCTTAGCGAGGACGAGTTCCAGCAGTGCATCGGTGTCGCGCTCCGCGGAAAGCGCCACGCCGATTTTGTTCAGCGTCCCAAGATCGGAAGCGACGCGTTGCAGTTCCCGGCGTGTCTTACGACTTTCATCCCGTGATCGCAAATTCTCGAACGCCTTCTCGACTGCCTTTTCGAGTGCGGCGATCGACACTCTGCGTGGAAGTAAGGCGAAGACTTTGTTGTTTAGTTTCGATTTTGGCGGTGCGTCGTTATCCAGCAAACAAATCACGTACCAGGAGTCGGAATCCGGCGCAACGGGCTCGAGGCGCCCCAGGTCGTTGCGCCCCGCATCCGCGATGAAGACCGCCGGCAACTTCCACGCGCGAGCCTGATTTCCACCACGGTCTACCGGAATGAGAGGATAAGCGATTGCCAAGCGGCGCAAGAGGGCAGGCTGAGCGAAAGGGCGGAAATAATAGACATTCGAGGGCATCGATAGCTCGCATGATTCAAGGCAAGGTACGTCTCGAACCGGAATTCCAATTATGTACCGCGGCCCCACCGGCTGCAAGGCCTCCGATCTTGGCTCTTCTCATTTATCCGCATGGGTGAGGGCTCCCCATTTCACGATTTTCAAGTCGAGTACGAAGATGCTATAGAGGACGGGAACCAGCAAGAGGGTAATGAATGCGGCGACGGCGAGGCCGCCGACTTGCGTGTACTGCACCAGCAAGGCCATGTAGATGCCGAAAATCATTACCAGCATGACGACCACGAGGTTAGCGAAGCCTTGGGTCTGTTTGGCCTTTTCGCCACCGATTTGCATCTTGAAGCCCGCGGGCAAGCTTTTCTGGAACTGCTCCAATGCAGGGAGCACTGGGTTCAGCGCTTCGGAGTTGAGACGGCCGGGCAAGGGAAATGCCGCCACAGAAATCGTTCGGAAATGCTCCTGCCGGACGATGCGCTGGGTCTCGAGCGTGTGCGCAATCGAAGAGATTTCGAGGGCTGGCGCAGGCACCTGCCTTTTGGTGTCTGCGGTCTCCCGCAGAGACGGCGGGTGGCGCATACGTACCGACGGTTCTTGTCGGCATGTATGCATCATGCGCGTAGGGGGACGGTTTGCCGTCCCCCGGTGCGGACATCGACGTCGACAGGGTAGGGCAAGCCCTACCCCTACGAGCAGCCTGTACAACCCCAACCTCGGGATTGTGTATGACTACATGGGACAAGTGGGTGGCCGGCCCACGAGGATCGATTCCGCAGATTTCTGGACGTCAGTAAAGAACTGCCCCTTGACCCCTCTCGGCTACGAGCTTCTGGAAGGTCGCGACGATTTTATCCCGCCGCGCCAGCAACGGTTTGACTTGCCCCTTCTTTAGATGGGGCTTAGTCCGCTCGAGGACCTCATCGAATTTCAGGTCCTTCAACTTCTGCAGCAATTGCCGGTCGCACATCATCAGATCTTTGGGGTTGAGTAAAGAAGTCTGCTCTCGAAACGCGCGGGTAAAGTCGATTCGCCAGATCTTCCAATCTTCCGTGATGAGCACATTGGTGAGGTTGGGATCGGTGTCACAGACAAGCTCGTCGAACACGCGGATTTTGTACATCTGTTTATTCCACGCATCCGGGTCCGGCGCATGCAGGCCCTGCTTATGTCGCATCTCCTCGTCCATCTTCCATGGAACCCACCAGCTTAAGGAGCCAATCATCCCATTCCACTTCCGCTCGACATAAGGTGGAATCATGTCATTCATTCCGAGCATTCGCGCCAGTTCGTAAGCTGCAATATTGTAGTGGTAAGAATCGACGAAGTTGAGCTCGGTCCTGCCGTCGTCAAAGGTCATTTGAAACTTGTGTTCGTCCACAGGCTGAAAGGATGCATCATGCGTAATGGTTCCGTCGCTCAGGGTCAACTTCCAGGGGTGCGTGACGCCCTTGCTGGTTCCCTTGCTGGCGATCACCTTCGCATGGAGCAGAAAATCTATCTTCTGCTCGTCCGTGAGGTTGGGCTCGTTGTTAGAAGTTGTTTGCCCGAAGGCGGGAATCCCGCCCCACAGGCAGACGCACACTACCGTCGTCAGAATCGACAAATGGATTTTTCGCAGCATAAGCCACCCTGTTTCGTCCCTCACTTTTTCCGCAGATCAATTCGTGTGGCGGTCATCACGACGCTGCCCTTCTCGTAAGTGCCCAGGCAGATCACGTCCGCGCCTTCCTTGATTTCGCTCATGTCGATTTCCTTCGTGCCCTCGGTCCACTTGGTCGAGCTATCAAAATGGATCTTCTTTTCGATGTTCCCCTTGCGCACGTCCATCGTGGATTGGTCCTTGTTGATCCTCACGATGATGCCGTGCCAACGGCCTTCTTTCGGGGCCGCTGCCTGTTTCTCCTGCCCAGTGGCAACAGCGACGTGGGCTGCAAGTCCTACTACCGCAAAGGCGGCAAACAGCAGAATGACTATGACTTTCCTCATGGTATCCTCCTTGGATTGCGCGTCCGGCTGGCGCGCCTATGTTTGGTAAGTATCCTCGTAGAGATTGCTGACGGTACGGCCTGACGCTAACACCTTTGATTACGAAAGTAAAGCGATTTTAGTGCAGGGTTCAGGCCGCGTGTAGAGGAAGCCTGTAGCAGAAGCGCCCTCCAAAAGCGATCATAATTCAGTAATTATATTATAGTTACATATTTCTTTATCGCCTTAATATCTCCCTGCTCTGCGACGTGGAGCGCGGAGCCCGTGAGGGGAGGCGCGACGGAGAGGCCCCCCGAGCGCTGCGACAGGAGAAAGCGGGACGGATTATGCGTCGCCAGCTTTAGCACGGCGAGCCGGAAACCCAACTCACAATTGCCTTCAGCAGCGGTGAGGTGTATGTTAAGCGTCGGACGAGAGTTGAAGACGGAAATCCTGCTTAAGAATCCGACATCCGTGGAGGCAAGATGCGATCCGATTCCATAATCAAGATGGTTTTGTGTTTGTTTGTGATAGTGGCGGGACCGATTTCGGTGTGGGGCCAAGCGCAACCTCAGATTTCGTTGCCTAGCCTGGACGAGATCGTAGCGAGGTACGAGAAAGCCGTGGGCGGCAAAGCTGCCTTCGAAAAGCTCACCAGCCGCGTGTCCAAAGGGTCCTTTATTTTGGCAGTAACGGGCAACCCTGGCACCACGGAAATCTATCAAAAGGCACCCAACAAGATGGTGACCATCACTGACGTCCCAGACTTTGGCGTTGTGCGCTCGGGCGTGGACGGCACGGTGGCTTGGCTGGACACTCCGCAAATGGGCACCCAGGAGCTAACTGGTGACGCAGCGGCCGCTTCGAAACGCGGCGGCGATTTCTACGAACAAATCAGGCTGAAAGAAACTTATTCCAAGATGGTCGTGAAGGGCAAGGAGAGCTTTGAAGGTCACGATGTCTACGTCGTCCAAGCGACCCCGGCGGAGGGCGCGCCGGAACTTCTGTCTTTCGACGCCGACTCCGGGCTGCTGGTCCGCAGCCAGACGCAGGTGAACGGTCCGCAGGGCACCATCGATATCGACACCAGGCTCAGCGATTATCGCGAAGTTGATGGCGTCAAACTGCCCTTCGTAATCGATCAGGAACGGTCGGACTTCAGCTTCACCATCAAGCTCAGCGAGGTGAAGCACAACGTTCCCATCGATGACGCGAAGTTCGAAAAGCCAAAAAGCCAATGAGCGGCGGATGCTGACGAGAGGCGGGCGCGCTCGGCGATGGGGATGGCTAGTCAGTGGTTGGCCTTGCGTGCCCGATGAATCCGTCGACCCACTTCAAGAAGTACTTCATATTAGGCGCGTCGGTGTGTCCGCCGTCGTGCTGCCGCCAAGCAAGTTGCCCGTCGAGTAGCCCGACATTCACGGGCGGCATCTTGGCCGCGTGGTAATCCTCGGGTACGCCCAGCCCTTTTACGCCGAGCAAGGTAAAAACCGGGCTTGCCGCTACCGTCGCCATGAAGCTTCCCTGGTGGTCGAGCCACTTGGCATCGCCTTTCTCCGGCACGCCATAACTGATGAAAGTCAGACGGGGCGCGCACAGGGCGATGAGCTCGTGGGAGTCCACGGGGAGGTCGCCGGCATTCTTGCTGCCGAACGCAGCGTCCGACGCTCCGTACTTCATGAAATTGCCGGCCATCCAGTAATACTCGCCGCCGGTGAGATTCTCCACCGCTTCGCCGAAATTTCGACGAAGGAGTGTAGCGCCGCCTTTACCGGAAGAACCGACAAGAACCATGGCAAAGCGCTGGTCGAAGGCCATGGTGACCAGCGCGGCTTTTCCAAAACGCGAGACGCCCTCGATGCCAATGTGCTTTGCGTCCACGGCCGGGTCGGTCTCGAGATAGTCGAGTCCGCGGCCCGCACCCCAAGCCCAGGCGCGTAATGCCCCCCAGTCGTCGGGCTTTCGAGGCTGGCCCTTGTTGACGAGCCCGATGATGCCCCTCGTGAGGCCGGCCCCGTCATCAGCCTGGATGCTGGCGGGATCGATGGTTGCAAAACCCCAGCCGTCCGCAATAATTTGCCAGGTCGAGGGCGGGCTGCCGTCGGCGTTAAACTGCGGCATTTGAAAAGGCGGTGGAGTTTCCAGTTGGTAGGCGGGATGCTGCTCGAAAACCTCGCGCAGGGAAGGATCCTGCCGGACCAGCAAATCCTTCAGCGCGGCGTTGATTCGTTCCAGTTCGTCCGGCGACGGCTGATTGGGCGCGGGAAAGCCGCTGCGGCCGAACATCATCAGTACGGGGACCGGCCCCTTCGCATGCGCAGGCGTCACCAGTGTCATGCGGATATTCACGTCAATGAGGGGGCAGGCGGAATTGTCCACGTGGCCGATCACTTCTTTGGCGACGACGGGATTGAACCCAATGCTCTCCTTGTCGATCGCCTTCACCGACCACGTCACCTTCGGCACGTTGGCCGGCACGCGGCCGTAGACCTCTCGTTCGAAGTCTTCGATGATCTCAGGACGCCGATCGTGCCACCACATGGCGGGCGTCGTCACCTTTTCGCCGCGCTTCAGCGTCAGCGGATCGGGCAGGTCCGGAAATGGGTTGGCCTTCGACTCATCGTAGTTAGCGTGATTCGGCGCTTTCTCGTTGCCGCTGGGACCTGCACGGAGCGCTCTGATTCCAAGCTGCTCCTGCATGTTCTGTTGATCCTGTTGGGCCGTGAAAGTCACGAGCTGAGAGGCAGACTGGAAGGGGACGGGGCAGGGAAGGCCGAACAGGAGGCCGCAAGATAATGCGCTGCCCAGCCAAGCCAGAACGCGCAGTGCCCGGAGCGTCGTGTGCGTCAACTTCATAGAATCCTCCCGGATGTAACGGCCGCGGTTACGGGGTGAAATCCGCAAGCCGAACGGCGCCCGCCATGGCGCGATATCCCGCGGGCGATGGATGAAGATGATCACCTGAGTCGTACGCCGGCAGAAGCGCCTCGGGTTTTCGCGGGTCGCGAACCGCCCTGTCAAAATCAACCACCGCGTCGAAATGGCCGGGCGCCCGAATCCATTGATTCGCGGCAACTCGATCGGCCTCACTCATGGGCCCAGGCTTGTAGTAGGTGGACCCGGTGAAGGGCGTGAGCGTTCCGCCGAGGACGCGAATGCCATGAGCGTGAGCGCGCAGCACAATCTGCTGGTAAGCAGCGATGATGCTGCGCACGAGACGATCGTGCGCGGCTTGCACCGTGCTGCCCTCGAGGCCGAAGGTACCGATATCATTGATGCCTTCCTGAACGATCAGGTAGCGAACACCGGGCTCAGCCAGCACGTCACGGTCGAAGCGGGCCAGAGCGTTCGGTCCCAGACCGTCGAGCAGCAAGCGGTTCCCGCCGATGCCCAGGTTGAGGACGGCGAGGCATCGTGAAGGCATGCTAGCGCGCAATCGGCGCGCGAGTTCGTCAGGCCAGCGGTCGTTGCCATTGGTGGTGGAGCCATGCCCATCGGTGATCGAATCGCCCAGCGTGACGATGGCCGCGGCGCCGGGCGGCGTGCTCACGTCCACTCCCGCGATGTTGAACCAGTGGTCGAAGGTGATTGCGCCCGGAAGGCCTGCGTCGGCCGCGTGGTCGCCATGCACGAGGTAAGAAGTGGTGCGCGATCCCGGATGACTGGTCTCGACCTCCGAGGGCTGGTCGATGTGGAACGTAATGGCGAGATCGGTCTGCGCCGCCACCGGGAATGCAATGGGATCGGAAACATATTCGGCGCCGGCGGGAATGCTGACGTCCTGGCGCCCGGAGAAGGTTAGCGCCCGGTCAGTCGAAACATCGATTCGCGGGGATGCCGCGGAGATCGGCCGCGCGATGTGCACGGTCGTGAAATCGAGCGGCGCGGTCCCGAACGCGTTCGAGAGGTGCACACGAAGGGCCTCACCGCCGATCGAAAGGTGCACCACCTGGCGCAAGGTGGCGTCGCGCAGATCGCCCGGCGCCAGCGCGTTGTTCGCCTCCGGAACTTGCTCGGCAGTCGCCCACGATCCCACCCAGTTTGCCTCTACGCGAGGGGCCCTCGCGGGGACTGCCTGAGCGCAAAATGCCAGGCCCAGACAAATCTCCAATATTCTTCGCGGCCACATGCTGGAGTGTTCCCTCCCTCCTTTGGAAATTGGAGCGCGGGCATCTTGCCCGCTTTCGCGGAGGTATTTCGTAGCCGAATCACAAGACGGGCAGGATGCCTGCGCTCCATCGCCGCGCCGCACCGCTTCTTTATGGTTTCTGGGTGCCCGTCAGCGGACAGGCATGAGCGACTGCTAAGAAACATCAAAGCAGAGCGTTCGCTTCGGTTCCCCGGCCAAGGCATTATACCCCACATTTCCATTTTGAACTCCACCTGTGAATCTTCGGATGTTGGCCGTCATCAATATTGATGCGGGTTTGAACGTGATGAAGACACGCCGGAGGTCAACACCCAATGGGTGAGAGACTAAACGGGCCATTTCAACTCTCCTTTAACAGTTCTCTGAAGGTGGATTTCCAAGGATCGCGGGTCGCCTCCGACGGCGGCCTGATTCTGGTTCGTGAGTTGGACGAACGTCTGCGCTTCGGTGATCTCGTCGCCCGGCACCTGACCGACTCACGACGCGGGAAGAACACGCAGCTTCCGCTGGCGGACCTGTTGCGCCAATCCGTCTACAGCCGCATCGCGGGCTATGAGGATGTCAACGATGCCGAGCGAGTCTCGCAGGATCCGACGTTCCGGTTGATCGGTTCCGAGAAAACTTGGGATCGTGGTGCGGCGCTGACCTCCCGCTTGCAGACTTTTGAGACCGAGATGCTGGCCGAGGAGGACAACTTCCGTAGCTTGGCCCGCATCAATCGCGAACTCATCGCCAAGGCCGAGGCCATCGATACGCCACCGCGGATAGTGCTGGACATGGACAGCAGCGAGATTCCGGTGTACGGCCAGCAGGAGAACAGCGCGTACAACGGCCACTTCGAGTTCACCTGCTATCACCCGCTACTGCGGTTCAACCGGGAAGGCGACCGCCCGGCGGCGAAAGAGACAGGGGCGGGGAAAGTGTCCGAGGCACAGGTCGAAAGAGGGTCAGTTTCGAGTTTTGGGATTCTGCGGAGAGACAAAACTGGCCCGTTGTAGGGCCCGTGGAAGCACAAAGCACTGAAAGGCCGACTGGAGCTTGCAATTAGAGGCGGGCGGGTGTACATTTTCGGTAGGGCGAAAACTGAAAACGGAAATTCTGGTTTAATTCAGTTTTCTGCCAGCGCAGTCCGGTCTCCCATGGCTGCCCTCGGACGACAAAGCTTCAAAGTCATCACTCGTGCCTGAGCGCCACCAGGGGATCCACCTTCGCCGCCCGGCGCGCGGGGATGTAGCTGGCCAGAAGGGCGACGGCAATTAAAATGAGGTGACAAGGCCGGCGGCGAAAAGGTTTCACATGGTTCACGCTGGTGCTATGCTGTGGCCTGTGAGTGATATGGCTAAGTTCTTCGGACTTTCTTTTAGCGCCCTGCTACCCCTAATAAATCCGGTGGGCGACGCGTTGGTGTTTCTAGGACTCGTTGGCAACGCACCTCCTGTGGTTTACCGGTCGCTGGCGAAGAGGATCGCAATCAGCACAACCGTTTTCCTGCTCATGATCGAACTGATCGGGACAGCGTTATTGAAGTTTTTTGGTATCTCCCTGCCGGTCATGCAGGTTGCCGGTGGATTCGCGCTGGCGGCCATGGGTTGGGGGATGCTGAATCAACAGGAGCCGGATACGAAAGACGAACAGACCCAGGTCGATGGTGCGAGGCTTGGATCATTGGAGGGGAAAGTGCTTTACCCGTTCACATTCCCCATTACAGCAGGGCCGGGTTGCATTGTAGTCATGGTGACTTTGAGCGCGCATGCATCGGTGAAGGGATTGCTCCCGAGCATTGCCGCTCACGCCGGAATTGTGCTCGCGGTTGTGCTGTTGAGCGTGGGTGTGTATTTCTGCTATGGCTACGCGCCCGCGATTACGGCGCGAGTTTCGTCGCAAACGGCCCACGGTATTCTGCGCGTGATTGCATTCGTGCTGTTGTGCATCGGGGCGCAGATCACCTGGAACGGGGTCGAAGCCTTGCTGAAGACGGTACTGAAAGCATAAGGAAACCCGAAGGATAAAAAGGCTCCGCAACTCGTTTGCCGCTTTCAAGATCTGCACCACACGGCTTGCACGCGCATGCTGGAGTGTTCCCTCCCTCATGCCCGTCCGCTGACGGGCACCCAGAAACCATGAAAATGAAGTCATCGCTGCCCACGTCTGGTAGCGCGGACGCCCGATTTTGGGGTCCGCGGTTTTTCCGCGGGACCATAGACAAGCCGCGGACCCCAACAACGGGGGTCCGCGCTATCCAACCCGTCGGCTTTCAGAGCAGATCCTCCACTTCAGTTCCCCGGCCAAGGCATTATACACAGACCGACGGCTGGTTGGGAGCCACAACTGGGATGACCGCCGGCTGCCGGCCATAAATCCGCAAGTAACTCGCAGACCTTTATTTGATACTTGGGCTGTTTTCGCCAACTATCGGTTTCCCATCTGGACCATGCGCACACTGCCCGTGATGGGTGCAACTTCCGAGTGGCGCGTCATCCGACCGGAATGTTCAATTGTCCATGGTCTCTGTGATAAACACTGTGCGACAAGAACGAACCCATTTCCTCGAACCCCGTTTCGAGGGATCTGAGCTTGCTGGCCATTTGTCCGATTTGCCACCGCATCGGGACCAATCTCTGCTGGGCCGTTCGGCGATTTGAACGCCGACCTCTACCTCCGCAACTCGAAGGCGCAGGTGCTGAATCGTCCGTCCGATCAATTGTTCTGTGCTTGATTCAGAAAAGTGTGCCAAACTTGCAGGAAAATCAGGCTTCCGTTATTGGCTTCGGTGCCCAAGGCTTGCATCATCAGAAACTGCTTTCCAGTTAATTCGGTCAATCCTCCCCTTAATGCATCGGCCGGAAGCGCCAGATGTGCGCGCGCATCGGTAGGCCAAACGCCAGAATCTGACCGTCGCTCGTCCATCCGGACACAACTATGTCGCCCGTGTAATTTAGCGGGATGCTGGTGAGCTTATCGGTCGCCAGGTCAAGCACCCCCGCGCCGAAGAACCACGAATCTTTCGGAGATACGCCGATCAGCAGTTTGCCGTCCTTGCCTACGCTGTTTCCGCCCAAAGCGTAAGGGGCAATTGGAAGATCGCCTTGAACCTGGATTTCCTGCCCCGTCCCGCCTGAAAGCGGTACCCGAACCAGACGTGTTCCGCCCTTCTCTTGTAATCCGACAATGAGCTGCCTCCCGTTTGGATCGACGGCGATAACATCTCCAGCGCAAATCTTGCGTGGAGTCCCATCGGCGGCAGGGATGGCCCAAAGATCTCCCCCTCCCGTGTAATAGAGAGTCCCTCCGTCGGGTGAAGCGGCTAGACTCGATACGGATACTCCCTTGACCCCCTGAAAGTGGCGAATAATCCGGCTATCCTCCGCCGAGGCGATGGCGATAGTCTGGTCGGAACCCATTCCCGCAATAAACGCCACTTGGTTGTTGGGAAGTAATGCGGCCGGCAGACGCATATCCTCGGCAGAATCCACGAGAGGAAAGAAGTTTCCTCCCTGCTTCCCAATCAAGAGACGGGAATGACCGGAGAAGACGGCCGGCAAAAGGAACCGTCCGTCGGGAAACTCCACCGGCGGAGAAAACGACGGCGGGTAGGTTTCCGAAACCGCGACAACCTCCGGTGTGCCGCCGGCAAGAGAGAACCGCAACAGTTGAAGCGGCCGCTCAACCTGATCGACATAGATGTTCCCGTCGGGTCCGGCGTCTATCGTCCACGGAGGTGTGGTCATGGTTATCAACACCTGTGCGGGCCCAGACCCGAAGCGAGGGATAGCCACAATCTGGTGCAGATTGCCCGAGGGTAAGTCCACGAGGACCGACCCATTGTCAGGGGTCGCGGCCAACGGGAACCCTCCCGACATCTCCCTGATCGGTAATTGGGGAGCCAGTCGGCGCGACTTACCCGTGGCAACGTCCAGCGCGTACAAGTGCGCCACGCCATCTGAGCTCGCTCCCTCGACCAACCCAAAAAAGACCGCCTCTCTGCCGTCGGGGAATATCCGCAGCGGGGCCACGGAGAGGTTGGACAGTAGCCAGGCACCCAGGGGCTGAAGCCGTCCAGTATCCGGCCAGTAGTGATAGATCTGCTGTCTTCGGTCAGGGTCGACGCGCCAGAGCACCAAACTGCCATCGGGAAGAGCCTCCGGGGTCCCCGCGTCTTCCAGGACAAGTCGTTCTTCCCCGCCCAATGACGGGACGGTGTAAATTCCCTTGGGCTCGGAAATGAGCCGGTCGAAATAAAGCTTCGAACCGTCGCGCGACCAGGAGATTTCCTGCACAATCCCTTGTGACCTTTCGTGGGTGAGAGCAGTCCAATTCCCCGAATCGGGATTCAGTACCGCCACCTGGGTCAAGTTATCCACCATGGCCTGGAATGCCACGGTGCGGCCGTCGGGCGAAATACGAGGCCCAAAGCCGACACTCGAGCCTCCTAGGAGGTCGCCTGACCACTGGGGTGCCGGTGTCGCGTGGCGGCCTCCCAGCCAAAACGCGACGAGGAGCGCAAGCGAGGCTATAGTCGCGGCAAGGGCTATGGCTGCGGGCCCGGCGACGATCCGGGTCCCTCTTGCTCGTGCTGCGGATTCAGAAGACACCGTTGCTGCCGAAGATTCCGGGGGAGCCGATATTGCCTCCCCGACCTCGATGCGCATTTCGCCGATGTCACGCAGGCGGCGCTTGGGGTCTTTGTCGAGGCAGCGTCGCAACAGTTTCCGAAGGGATGGAGGAGTGCGGGGTGGCAACTGCTGCCAGTCTGGCTCTTTCATGATGACGGCGGCCAGAGTGTCGGAGGTTGTCTCACCTTCAAAGGCCTGCCGGCCGGTCAGCATCTCATAAAGCACCACGCCGAAGCCCCAGATGTCCGCGCGCTTGTCCACCTTCTTGCCACGCGCTTGCTCCGGGCTCATGTATGCGGCCGTGCCCAGAATCACCCCCGCCTGCGTCGCCGCCCCGGTCAGCGTTGGGGAATTCGAGACGTTGGAGGAGACCAACGCCTCAACATCGAGTGCTTTGGCCAAGCCGAAGTCGAGAACCTTGATGGCCCCCTCCGGCGTTACTTTGAGGTTGGCAGGTTTCAGGTCGCGGTGGATGATGCCTTTTTCGTGCGCATACTCCAGGGCTTCGGCGATTTGCTTGGCAATGGGCAGCGCGTCGTCGAGGGGGATGGCGCCTGACTTCAGCCGCTCGGCGAGGGTTGGGCCCTCGACCAGCTCCATCACCAGCGCGCGCGTCGCGCCGGATTCTTCCAGGCCGTAAATCGAAGCGATGTTGGGATGATTGAGCGAGGCCAGCATCTGCGCTTCGCGCTGGAATCGTGCCATGCGCTCAGCGTCGTTGGCCATCGCGGCCGGCAGGACCTTGATGGCGACCTCGCGGCCCAGCCGCGCGTCGCGCGCGCGATAGACCTCGCCCATGCCGCCCGCGCCCAGCGGCGTAAGGATTTCATATGGCCCTAGTTTCGTTCCCGCCGCCAGCGTCATTGCACGCCCTCGATCACACTGAGGCGAGATAAGTCCCGGTCATAGGCATAGGCGTAGGATTTTTCATCGTCGGCAACCGCAACCCCTAAAATCCGCAGGACGCCAGTACGGTCGGCGGGAGCGATCTCGCGGACGAGAGTGCGACGGCCGGTCGAGAGGTCGACATTCTCGACCCGCGCAGGGACTTCGAAGGGTCGAAACACGAGAACGGAACGAGCGTCCATGCTCCAGCGGATGACGGTGTCTTGAGGGGTGAGCGCAGACGCCGCCTGAGCCGGCCCGCCGCCGAGGGGATAAATGAAAGCCCTTCCGTCTGCGTTCTGGACGAGAACCTGTTTTCCGTTGGGCGAGACGAATCCGCCCGCGGTGCCCTCCGGGGTTACAGGCTGCGGCGTGCCTCCCGCCACATCCTGGATGTAGCATCGCGTCAAGCGCCCGGGTTGATTACCGCAGGCAAGGACGTGTGCGGCGTCGGGGAAGAAACGCGCCGATTGGTAATTCTGGATGTCACCCTGATTGAGCACGCGTTTTTCGCCCGCTCCGGTGGGATAGAGCTCAAGACGCATGGGAGGACCGGGAATCATGGAGAGTGCCCACGTACCGTCGGGCGAGAGTCCCGAGGCAACGCCTTCTCCGAGGCGCACGACCGGGGAGCCATCGGTCTTGCGCAAGAGGAGTGCGTAGTTCGGACCGGCGGCGGTGTTGTTCTCGTCCGTGAAAAGCAACTCCCGGCCGTCTGAAGAAATGAAAGGATCGACCGATTCGTCAAGCCACGACAGATCGTGTTCGGTCTTTTCCCCGGGGGCAAGGGCCATGAGCCGATATTGGTCGTTGTCTTCGCTCGCGAGGAGATTCCCTTGTTGGTTGACATCCATCACCAGAAGGTCTCCGACCCCGCCGAGCACGGTCCGCAACTTGCCCGCGAGCGTTACCGCGTGAATGAGCATGAACGACTCGCCTGCGCTCCATCCGGAAAAGTAAATCGCGCTTCCATCCCTCGCCCAAGCGAGCCCTTCCTCACCTGCAAAGCCTTGTGCGAGTTCCTGCTTGTGACCCTGCAAATTCACGACATCTACCGCTCCACGGTCGTCGTACCGGAAAGGGTGCTCGAAGAAGGCGATCTGATCGCCGCGCGGAGAGAATCGCAGTTCGCTGAGGTACCCCGGGGTCTGGTAGAGCACTGTCCCGATCGGATACTCGAGCCGGCTCTCACCGTCCAGTTCGCGGATAACCGCCAGGCCCGATCCATTAGGACTCCAATCGGCGTCCTGGACGTTCTGCAGCACGTCCCGTGGTGCCCCGCCACCCAGATCCATCCGCGCCAGAGTGCCGGCAAACACAAAATGTGCGACGTGGCGAACTCCCGTGAGAATGGCCAACTCGCCTTTGGTAGAAACCGATAGAAGCACGGTGCCGGGAGAAGCGATCGCCTGTGGGGCCGGGTAATCGGATCGGCGGACGAACAGTTGCGGGATGTTGCCTTGCGGAGCCGCGCTGAAGACAACGGTTTCGCCATCGGGTGCGAACCGCGCGTTAAAAACCGTCTCAGGCCGATAATTCAGTTGAACAAATGTCGCTCGCTGCCATCGCGTCGTGCGCTCCCGCCACTCGCCGGCGATGAAGGATGCGAGCGCAACAACCATCAGCACCGTGGCTGCCGCGACAGGCATGAGCCACTTGCGGGACCTCGATGCCGCGGCGGGGATGGCGGCACCAGCGGTCGAAAGGCCCGACAGCGATTCAAGATCGAAGGCCAGATCGCGCGCGGATTGAAAGCGCTCGGCGGGATTCTTCTCCAGACAGTGGCGCACGATGCGGTCAACTGCCCGCGGGACCTTCTCGCCTTCGCCCGACAGCTCGGACGGATCCTCTTTTAAGATTGCCGCCATCGTATCGGCGGAAGAATCCTTCTCGAACGCGTGCCGGCCCGAAAACATCTCGTAGAGAATCGTCCCCAACGCGAAAATATCCGAGCGCGCATCGGCCGGCTTGCCGCGTACCTGCTCGGGCGACATGTAACCCACAGTCCCCAGCACCATGCCCGCTTGGGTGTGCATTGCCGCGTCCGCCGTGAGCGTTGGAGACGCTGTTTCGTTGAGGCCCGAGCCGTTCCGCTGCGTGAGCTTTGCTAGGCCGAAATCGAGGACCTTCACCCGGCCGTCATCGGTCAGAAAAATATTCGCGGGCTTCAGATCGCGATGGATAATTCCCCTCTCATGCGCGGCGGCAACGCCGTGCGCCGCCTGCGCGGCCACGTCGAGAGCTTTGCGCACCGGCAGGGGACCTGAGCGCAGCCGCTCGCGCAAGGTTTCGCCTTCGAGCAGTTCGGTTACCAGGAATGGCGCACCCTGGTGTGAGCCGGTGTCGTAAATCGCGAGGATATTCGGATGGTTCAGCGCCGCCACGGCGCGAGCTTCCTGCTCGAAGCGCGCCAAGCGTTCCGCGTCGCGAGCAAACGCCTCCAGCAAGACTTTCAACGCCACGTCGCGGCCCAGGCGCGTATCGCGGGCACGATACACCTCACCCATGCCGCCCGCCCCGAGCGGCGAAAGAATCTCGTATGGACCTAATTTAAAGCCCGAGGTCAGCGTCATCGATCTACTGCATTATACACGATTCAAAGGAAAAATGCGCGCTTTGGACAGTAAACGCTCGGACCACCTGAACGACGCCGAGAGTGAATAACAGCGTTTGGCTGGCCGGAACAGCGGTTCAGCAGACGTCGGCTTAGCTAACAAGTAATCGAAACCTCCGAAACTCGGCCCCTGCGGCAAATCCCAGTTTGCCCGCTGAAAGTCTTCTGGTGTTTACCGACGAGTCCGCATGGGCAATCCGAAGTTCTGGCCGAGCGGCGGCGTACTCGGAGGAAACCTTGCCACCACCTCGGCAGCGAAGTGCCAATGGGCCGCATAACTCGCTCGTCGTAGAAGTGCAACCCCTGACTCCCCGGAAATCGCCTTCGGAGACCCGAACCCCGTATCTCAGGAGTTTGAATGCGTGAGGCACTTCTACGGTTTGGCGACATACGTCAAAGTGAGCGCTCTGATTGTTTCCGAGTTGCCCACTCGCTCACAATTCAAAGACCCCATTTTAAATGGGTGCGATGCAGGCGGTTGGCAGAATTTCGGAAAATCCAGGTTATTTGATGTTCGCTGATTTCGCCCGCAAGATGTGCCCTTCCACTTCGCCAGGGCGGGCGGTGTTGTGAACGTTAGCGCGGAAGGACTCTGGATACCGGCCACGTTGATCGCGAGGCCGGCCTGACCAAAATGCTCATCGGCGATCCGTGATCAGCTTAGTCCACGCGACTGCGAACAGCTTGCGGGCAGAGCGAAACTCATCGGGCACTTTTGCGTCTCTACCTTAAATGATTCTCTCGGTTCGCGAAGGGGGAGTTCTGCCGGCGCTCGAGCTGGACCGCGCCGAACCGCAACGAGCGTTCAAGAAATCTGCATAAACTGTTTGAGCGTTTCGCCACGAGGCATGAGCGCTCGGAGGCTCGCACCTGCCGGATTGACTCCGCTGAGCTGTAAAAACTGCCTGAGACTTCTAAGGTTTGGGAGCGCGGTCATACTGGCCGTCGGGCCCCAGTCCGAGTAGGTGTAATCCCCATTGCTGCCAAGAGCGACGCCCTGGACTTGGAAGGTATAGTTAAATCCAGGGATAGTTGTCACACGCAAAGAACCCGAGGTCGAGGTGCTATCAAGACGGCTATCGACCTCTTGCTGCGGAAGAGCGGCACCGTCTTGTGTAACCTTTATGAAAAACTTCACATAAGCCGTAGAGGTGGTCCATCCTATGGTTATGCTGTTGCTCACATTTATCGCTGCGGGCTTCGGAACGATACTGGTGATGACCGGAGCAACAAGGGCAGGTGGAGGAGGTGTTGGGACGGGGCTACCAGGAACCTGGACACTGGTTATCGCGTTGGTATGCTCACCGTGCACTGAGTCGGCGAATGCCACGGTGATAGTCACCAGTGTGCCGGCAAACTTGCTGACCGTTGTGCTCGGAACGTTGTACGATGTTTGGGGGCCAGGCGATGTCCACGACACCCCCGTGTTCCCGTTGCTGAGAGAGACGGTCACTTCCGTTGGTGTGTACGATGTAGGCGCGATTTGCCAGGTAATCAGGATCGAACCGGCATTGTAGCTGGCTTTCAAATTCTGAGGGGGTTGCAGCATCATCGGAATGCTCCTTTATCCACCGCTGGCGGCTTCGGGAAGTCATTCACTCCGCCCGCAGATGCAGCGATCGGCTTAACCCGAATTTCCATTTTGGCTTTTCCTGTCACCCTGCAATCAATCGTATTACCGGGGCTGGCTTTAGATCCCGTCGAGTTTTATTTGTATCGGCCTATTCCTCCAAGGCCAGGCCAGTCCGATACGGTGCGGCGTCACCCGCTGCCTCAGCCTCGCCCTATTGCAAAGCGATCAGGATGGGAATCAGATCCTGGCCGGCTTCCAACCGGCGCAGCGCCTTGCCGACCACAGACCCAAAAGCCCGGGATGGATCGCCTGCCTTCATGGCATGACCGGGTGTGGGAGACGTGGTCAGCAGATCCCCCACTTCCACGGGTGCATATTGCGCGTCAACTTTGCAATATACCTTGCCCACCAGGGCGATGGGCTTCCGGTTGACGGTGCGAGATTTCCGGTCGAGGACGATTCCGGGCTTGTAATCGCCAGCCCCGGCGATGACGCCTGCCACCCGCCGGTCGTAAGCGCGGGAGCACCGGCGCAAGGCGCCCTCATCGTCGAGTGTCATCACGGTGCCGGGTTCAACCTCGGCAGCTTCGCGGATATCGAAATCTTCGGCACAGTCTGCGCCGGTCAGAACGACGTCACCGCCTACGGATACATTGCCAGTCACCGTGACATTCCCCTGAAAGAAGCCCGCCGGGCCTTTTCCACTACTCTGTCCGTAAATCGCGGCGCCAGTCCCATTCGGGTTGAGCGCGTATGCTGACACGGCGGCCGCCGTCTGCGAGTTCGTCTGACCGTGTACACCCTCGCCGTTCTGGCTGGTCCCAAACACTCCCGCACCGCCCGTGCTGTCGCCCTCCACGCCGGTGTGCTGATCGCTGACCCCTACCACGCCTCTGCCGGTTGTGCTCGCAGAACCGAAGACGGCGTCGCCACCACCTGTATGCTGGCCGTAAACACTCGGGAACTTGGGGTTGAATGTCGTTCCAGCCAGACAGTTCTGTGTGCCGTCCGTCTGTGTCGACCATAAGGCTACCGATCCCAGATAGACCACCACATTCCCGTCATTCTGAATCTTCAGGATTGCCCCCGGTTTGCCTGCCGTGCCTGAGCTAAAAAGCGGCTTTGCCGAGGTGTCGTAAAGCACGAAATTCCCGTCCGCTTGCATGATCGCGTTATTCGAAGGCTTCCCTACCGTGTTCGACGCCCACAGAGGGAAGCTTCCACGATATAAAACGAGGTTACCATCGCTCTGCAGGATCAAAGAGAATTGCCCGTCGGCCGACGTGATCGATTGATTTACAAGCAACTGCGCACCAGAGTTTAAGGTGTCCATTGTTTGACTCCAATTTGGCTTGATTTAAGTTTTTAGTCGTTACCGTCGGAAACCCCACACCAATTCTGATCTGACCAGCCTCTCATGTGCTTTCCCGCAAGATCCTGCTTTGTCGCCATGTGCTCATCTTTCGCAAACTGGCGACCGCTCAAATATAGAGTGTCGGCGCTGACCACACGCTCACCCCTGCAGGCCCGCCACGCTCGCGGAAAGACTGGCAACTTGTGCTTCGAGGTTCGCAACCTGACCACTAAGCTGATTGACAACAGTCATAAGTTGGTTGACAGCACTCAACAGGTCAGTACCTTTTGCAGAAATGCTTCCGGTCACGCCAACGTTGCCAGTCACCGTGACATTCCCCTGGAAGAAGCCCGCCGGGCCTTTTCCACCACTCTGTCCGTAAATCGCGGCGCCGGTCCCGTTCGGGTTGAGCGAATATGCTGCAACCGCCGCCGCCGTCTGCGAGTTCGTCTGACCGTGTACACCTTCGCCGTTCTGGCTGGTCCCCCACACCCCCGCACCCCCCGTGCTGTCGCCCTCCACGCCGGTGTGTTGATCGCTGACCCCCACCACACCTCTTCCGGTGGTATTTGCAGAACCGAAGACGGCGTCTCCTCCCTGATCGTTAATGCCGAAAACCCCTGGGTGCGCTTGTGAATGGCTAATGCCTTGGACTCCTACATTACCCTTGCTTTCGCCCCACACCCCTACTCCGCTCGTGCTATCGCCCTCCACGCCGGTGTGCTGTTCGCTGACCCCCACAACCCCTCTGCCGTTGGCATTCGCAAAACCAAAAACGGCATCGCCACCTGCACTGTTTGTTCCTTTAATCCCAGGAACCGAGGCGGTTCCCGAATCACCCTCGTAAGGTGCAGCCATTGCTGTCACTCCTTTCCTTCTTCAAGCGGAGCAGCGCAGAGCTATCCGTCAGCCGACGGATTACTTTGCGGCTTTTGGTTCTTTCCTTTTAAAACCCGTGCTATCGACTACCACGCCGGTAGGATGTTGCTCGGTGCGGGCACACAACGGCAACAATAGGCATTGGATAATAAGACCTCTGACGATGAGGACTGGCGTGAAATTCCGAGACCCGGACAGTGCGGCCTCCGTGCTGCTGAAATTTCCTTTTTGTTCCTGAATGAGTTCTAGTCTACCATAACTTTACCTGTCATCCAAAAGCGTTTTTTCGCAGGATAGAACCCTCACCTTTTCGTACAGCCGCGTTCGATACTCTCATTTGCTGTTTGCATGTCTTACCGACGATCCGAGGATTGTGAAGTCTCAATCCGTGACTCTGGACGGATCACGCCCTACTCGGAAGTCAGATAGAGACGGCCAAATTGCCGGTAAACGGGTATTAACCGGCCAATCTTTTTGATCAGGCCTCTAAGCGCTGTAGCTGAGAAGCGTTATTCTTCTCCAGTTGGGATTTTTCTCTTCAGGAGGAGGGGCCCCGCTTCCGGCTCAGATCTTGGCGGGTCAACGCCGAGAGGGAGCCCCCATGAACTACGATTCTCTTTATCCCACTTTCTGCCCCGCGACACAAGCTGGAAACCGACTGGGCTTGCAACAGCGAGAACGTCATGCTACGGCGATGCCCGGTTTGTGAACGCGATTCGATCATCGGCCACGGTCGCCGTCGCAAGCAGGCGCACGATGAACATCACGACTGGATTGGGATCCGACGCGGCCTTTGCCTTGGTTGCGGGAAAACCTTCACCATACTTCCCTTGCTCTCTCTTCCCTACACCCGCTACAGCCTGCTGGCTCGCGCTCAGGCGCTCCGCCGACACTTCCTGGAGCACTGCTCGTGGGAAGAGGCGACGCCTACGCTGAAAGACCCTGATCGGGTGCCCGATCCCTCCACCCTGCGTCGTTGGTCGGGTGGCATGGACCGCTCGCAACCGGCGACTTCCTTTCAGCGCCACACTGGCTCAGTACCGCGGGCAGGTGCTGCACTTTCTTGGGATAGGGCGTCTCCGCCACGCTCCAGGATCTCTTCAAAGTTTTAATGAAGAAGAAACGCAGAGCGGCCAGCCGTTGGGTAACGCTGCTGGGAGCCAGCTTTCGCTGGCGGAACAAATAGGCTTGGTACTCGCGGATGTGCTGGGGACCCAAGCGGTCGGGAGAACGATGAAAGTAGCAGGCAAATTCTTCCACCGCATGGATGTAACCTTCGATCGTGGTTTGAGCGTAGTTTCGACGCTCGAGTTCTTCGAGCATCAATTTGCGTAAACGGGTCATAGGAACCTCCTTATGACCCGACAATAGCTTGATTAGAGCAGTCCT
>Ga0187817_10000271_pt1 | contig 21082 bp, 16 predicted proteins | sample NC_wetland_sal_i_17_FD_132431 | JGI IMG/M metagenome (GOLD analysis project Ga0187817, IMG submission 132431) | Wetland sediment microbial communities from Neuse River Estuary, North Carolina, USA - SO4_2 | ecosystem: Environmental > Aquatic > Freshwater > Wetlands > Sediment | place: USA... | reverse complement strand
CCCTGCGAAACCGCAAACGGGCCGATTGAGCCGAAGGCGTCCAGGCCCTGGATGGTGCTGACACGCACGGGGTCTAGTTCGATCTTGAACATGCCCCGCTCATCTGTAAAGGACCTCGGTCCAGTCTCCTTGAGCGCTGTCGCGTACACCGATCGTCCACTCGGTCCGTAGGCGAACCATCGTGGTACTAAGGGAAGCGAAATCTCAAACTCCTTCCCTGCTGGAGGGAACACCGTGATAAAGAACTCCGATTGGTTTCCGGCCGCCTGGCGGGACATGAGAGCCGCAGGACTAAAGGAAACGGGTTCGGCGCTACGCGCGGCGGGCGAGACAAGCGCCAACAATATGACGGCCGTTGTGATCTCACGCACGTCGGGAAGAATCCTCTACTACCAATTCTAGGTAACTACGGGGAGAGAGCAACGCCCTCTTGTGACACATCTTCAACCGTCACATCGGACCCAATGACTGCGATTTCAAGAGACCTTACCGGATCGACCGCCGATCGCTCCGTTGTACCGATTTTGTACAGGGTCCCTGCTTTTGGCGCTTTTGACGACTTCAATGCGTTGTGGAATCAATAAATTACAATACCATCAAAATCCGTCGATAATGTGGTTCGAATCCATGCCGGGGAGCCACGAACTCGCATTGACAGCGAGGCATTTAGCGGTGCTGCCTGGCACTACCCCGCAATGGATTCGAACTTTGCACGCATCCGAACTACGAAGGCCGTTTCCGCAGCCGGAGTGCCCGGCGGGAGAGGACAGCAAATCCAAGGCGTAAGTCGTCGGCGTGTTGCGCAAAGGCTGTCACCACTAGCTCCGCTTTCGTTTCCGGCTTAAGGCCCGCCAAGCGGATGAGCACGATAATCCTTGTCTGCGGTCAACAGAACCGAGTTTGATTCGCGGCTTCTGAGCAGCACGGCCTCATCCTCGATCCCGGGATCGAGTTCGGCGATAAACACGACATCGTGCCCGCCGGAGCGCAATCGGTCAACAATCTGTTTGTCGATGCTTTCGTCCGCGACGATCTTCAACTGCCGACCTTCTCGGCCGGATAGACGACATCAGCCCGCAGCGCCTCGGCTGCGAATGCGATCGCCGCTCGAATACCCTCAGCCGTTAGTCGAGGGTGCTCAGACAAGATCTGGTCGATAGTTTCGCCCGCTGCAAGCTTCTCCAAGATCAATTCAACCGTGATCCGTGTCCCGGCAACCGTCGGTTTTCCCATCATGATCTTGGGATCGGAGATGATTAAGGCTTCTGGCATTCGGAACCTCGGCTCACCCTCAGTCTACAACGGCACCCCGGACGCCGGTACGAAGTCCTGGACTTGGGCCAGCAAGAGTTCCCTTCGGGCGGTGGTATCGTCAGAAAAGTTCGAAAGACGTTCAGACTGGGGAGCCAGTTCCTGGGGTCCCAGGAACTCGGCCTTCCAACCTGCAAAGTCGTTTGTTGACAGCTTCGAGCACAGGGGGTCAATCAAGGTCCATCGCTGCCTTCAGACCCTCCTCGACCCCTCGCAGCATCTCGGACGATAGAACGCCCAGTCTTCTGGCCAATTTGGCACGGTCCAGTGTCGTCACCTGATGACAGACTGCGAAGCTCATCTTTGAAAGTCCGGCGGCGCCATCAGGCAATTCCACGACTGTTGGTCCGCGTTTGGCCTGCGACGCTGAAGTCGTGATCGGGACCACGATGATCGATTTCCAAGCCGGGGTTTGGTTGAACCCATCATGAGATACCACGAGCACAGGACGCCGCCCAGTTTGTTCGGATCCGGATCGCGGTACTAGATCGGCCCAATAAACCTCGCCTCTCTTCATTTCCTTTTCCCACCACTCTTCACAAGGTGCTCGATTCCGGCCGACTCCAAATCGGAGTCCAGGTCAAAACTCGTACCAGCCACCAATGCCGCGTAATCTGCGATCGCATCGTGCCTTGCTTTGCGCAACTGCTGTCGCAGCCATGAGTCAATTGCCTCGCGCGCCAGAATCGTCGCAGGTACTTGCGCACGCGCGGCTTCCGCTTTGAGATGGCTGTAGGTCTCTTCCGGCAGAGGCAGATGAAAGTTTTTCATATCCTTATCCCTGGCATCCATTATGCCATAAATTCATGGCATGCACTGACGCCATAGGCGGATGGGCGGTCGAGACGAACCTGGAGGGGTTGTTGCAAACCATGGTTTCAGGGGAGCCACTACCTTTCCGCCCTAACCCCAGAGCCGCGTTTGCTTGACAGTAGCGCCCGCCGCCGACATCCCCCGTATCCGCAACATTGCGCAGGTTTTTGCGAGCCGTCGATTCTCTCGAGTGCAGGCAATCCACGAGTCGGAAAGTGGACAGCGCTTCTTTGTGGGGTTTGCCGCCTTCCCGTCGCGGAAATTTTCAAAGTTTTGTGGTGGATCCGGTCGCAGCGCCGTTCGTGCCGTTTCCATCGGCATTGTTCTGGCCGTCGCTCAGGAGAGCTCCCCCATTCGCATTAAACGCCGTACCGTTCTCCCGTATGGTGCTATTTGTGACTCGGATGATTGATCCGGAGACAGACTGAACTGCCGTGGTGTTATAGTTCAGTTGACAGTGGCTCACGTTCATCGTGACCCCCGTATCCAGCGCTTTGACCGCGATACCGTTGAAGGACAAATCCGAGTCATGTACGTTCCAGACGCTGTTTGCCTTTCCCTGTAATGCAGGGCGGGTGCCGTATATACGGGTATTACCAATCTCGGCACTGGCGGGTCCGGAGGTGGTAGACATGCTAATTCCACCGCTGGTTCCAAGCGCGTTGGGCCCTCCCGAGATGGTCACGTTATCCACGGTCAGGTTTACCGGCGCTGTTGCGTTGACTTGTATGCCGAATTCGTTGAAGCCGAAAATATCGAGATTTTCGAGGCGAACGTTAGCGCCCGCAACGATCAAAATGCCAGTAAGACCCCCGTTCGTAGGCGACGAAAGGCCGTTGAGCCGGAGGTTTCTGATGATTACGACATCGTTAACTCCGTTCGTCGAGACGACGATTCCATTCGTCCCGGCAACCAGGACCGAAGCCACCTGACCTCCGCCCCCGTCCAGCGTGATGGGTTTAGTGATCGTTAACGCGCCGAAACCACCCGGGTCCAACGCGTCGATTTCGCCACCTGCTGCCGTCTTCGATATGGCGCCCGCCCAGGTCTTACAGGGCGCGGATCGGCTGCAAGTATTCGCATCATCGCCGACGCCGGAAACCCATGTTCGTGTTGCCTGGGCGCCCGCAGGCGAACTAAGTAATGCCATTAAAAAGGTCGCCAGTGCGGCGCCGGTGCAGAATCGCATCTTGAGTATCATTCCTCCTCAATTCTCCGTGCCCGAGAGATCTTAGTTGGGTTACCCGCGCCAAACGACCCCACGCTTACTCAAGAGTCTTGTCGCGCGCGGTGGTGTCGTGCGGCTAAGTCATACTAACCGTCGGCTCAACGAATTGTCAATTACTTTCGCGCCCTCTATGACAAGAAGGATCGCTATCACTCCGCCGTAGTGAAGACTCTCGACCGGGAGTGCGGCCTGGTCATTACTTAGCGAGCGAGTACCTTGGAATTCAGGCAAAGCCCCGACTTTAATCGAGAGTCTGATCAGCGGCGCATTTACGTTGGACAACCTGACGAGCGAGGATATTACGCGCTGTCACGGACTGATCACGGCGTACCAGAATCTGGATCTCGGACTAGCTGGCTGGTACGAAGCAGTAGAATGGAGAGGTGCAGCAAGTACGCCGCTTGACCGCCATCATCGAGCGCGAAGGAGACGGGTATGTGTCCCTGTGCCCGGAACTGGACGTCACCAGCCAGGGCGACACCCTTGAAGAAGCCCGCGCTAATCGCATCGAAGCGCTGACACTGTTTTTCGAAACCGCTGATGCTTCTGAAATCGACCAGCGGCTTCATTCTGACGTGTTCGTGACCCAAGTTGAGGTCCCGGTTGGGTAAGCTTCGTACGCCTTCGGGCGACGAAGCATGCCGTGTCCCCGAGTCACAAGGATTTGAGCGGGTTTGTCAGCGCGGCAGCCACTGCATTATGCAGAAGCGCGTGCCGGGCAGCACCGTGACCGTTCCTGTACCTCTTGCCAAGGAGTTGGAAGCGAACCTTGCTGAGCATTATTCGCCAGTCCGGCTCGCCGCGTTCCCTATTTGAGGTCAAGGCTGCTTGAGCCTAACGGGAATTGAGGTCTCCGTCCCTGGTTTTCAGCGTCCCTATGTAGCCGCACAGCCTACGTGGTCACTGCGCGGCAGGCGACGCCCAGAAATCGGCGTGTGTAATACGCCAAGGCAACGAACCGGCTCGCCGTTTGTCGTTGCCCTTCCTAGCTACACCCGCTAGTCCCCCCGCAGTTCGCGCATTTGTAGCAATTGCCGTTCCGCGTCATGATCGACCCGCATTCGGAGCACAGCGGGGCGTCGGAAACCTGCGCAGGGAAGGGAAGGGCTTGTTGCGGGTCGGGCTCGGTGGGGCGGAGGGCGGGCGTTTCGCCGGCTTCGACCACGGGCGTTTCTTCGGCGGGGAGGAAGCGCAGAGCCAGCCAGCGGAAGATGTAATCGGGAATCGACTTGGCGTAGGGGATCTTGGGATTGCCGGTCCAGCCGCTTGGCTCGAAGCGCACGTGCGCGAACTTGTCCACCAGGAATTTCAGCGGCACACCGTATTGCAGGCAATAGCTAATCGAGGTGGAGAAGCTGTCCATCAACCCGGAGATGGTGGAGCCTTCTTTCGCCATGGTGACGAAAATCTCGCCGGGCGTTCCGTCGTCGTACATGCCCACGGTGATGTAGCCTTCGTGGCCGCCGATCGAAAACTTGTGCGTGATGGAGGCGCGCTCATCGGGCAGCTTGCGCCGCACCGGACGGAACACCACTTTTTCCACGACTTTCTCCACGGCAACGGGTACAGGCGCCGTCACCGCCTTCTTCTCATTCTTGCCCGATCCCGAACTCAGCGGCTGCACGCGCTTCGAGTTGTCCCGGTAAATCGCCACCGCCTTGAGCCCCAGCTTCCAGCTCTCGGTGTAAGCGGTCATGATGTCTTCCACCGTCGATTCCTCGGGCATGTTGATGGTTTTGGAAATCGCGCCGGAAATGAACGGCTGCACCGCCGCCATCATGCGCACGTGGCCCATGTAATGGATGGAGCGCGTGCCGTTCTGCGGCCGGAAACTGCAATCGAACACCGGCAGGTGCTCGGGCTTCAACCCGGGCGCGCCTTCGATGGTGCCGGTGGAATCGATGTGCGTGACAATCTGCTCCACCTGCTCCGGTGTGTAGCCCAGTTTGATGAGCGCCTGCGGCACGGTGTTGTTGACGATCTTGATGACGCCGCCGCCGACCAGGCGCTTGTATTTCACCAGCGCGAGATCCGGCTCGATGCCCGTGGTGTCGCAGTCCATCATGAAGCCGATGGTGCCCGTCGGCGCGATCACCGTCACTTGACCGTTGCGGTAACCGGCGGTGCGGCCCAGTTCATACGCCTGATCCCAGCAAGCCTTGGCGCCGTCATACAAGTCCGCCGGGATGTTGTGACGATTGATAAAATTCACCGAATCCCGATGCATGCGGATCACATCCAGGAACGGCTGCTCGTTCGTGGCGTAACCGGCGAACGGGCCGGTGGAGTTGGAGATGCGAGCGCTCGTCAGATACGCCTGGCCGCACATTACCGCCGTGATGGCGCCGGCGTAATCCCGGCCCTGGTCGCTGTCGTAAGGAATACCGAACGACATCAGCAGCGCGCCCAGGTTGGCGAAGCCCAGCCCTAGCGGCCGGTAGTTGTGCGAATTCTGGGCGATCTTCTCAGTCGGATAGCTGGCGTTGTCCACGATGATCTCCTGCGCCATGATCACGGTGTCGCAGGCATGACGGAAGGCCTCGACGTCGAACTGGCCGCCCGCGGTGACGAACTTCATGAGGTTCAGCGACGCCAGGTTGCACGCCGAATCGTCCAGGAACATGTATTCCGAGCACGGGTTCGATGCATTGATGCGCGCGGTGTTCTTGCACGGATGCCAGCGGTTGATGGTGGTATCGAACTGCATGCCGGGATCGCCGCACTGGTGCGTGGCTTCGGCGATCTGCCGCATCAGGTCGCGGGCCTTATAGCGATGCTTCGGCTGGCCGGAAACCACGGATTTCGTCCACCACTCGCCATCGTTCTCCACCGCCTGCATAAAATCGTCGCTGGCGCGCACGGAATTGTTGGCGTTCTGGAAGAAGATGGAGCTGTAGGCGTCGCCGTCAAGCGAGGAATCGTAGCCCGCTTCCACCAGCGTGTGCGCCTTCTTCTCTTCTTTGGCTTTGCACCAGATGAAGCCCTCGATGTCGGGATGGTCGGCGTTGAGGATCACCATTTTCGCCGCCCGCCGCGTTTTGCCGCCAGACTTGATCACGCCGGCAAAGGCGTCGAAGCCCTTCATAAAGGAAAGCGGGCCGGAGGCGCGCCCGCCACCCGACAGAATCGCGTCCTCTTCGCGCAGCGACGACAGGTTCGAGCCCGTTCCGCTCCCCCATTTGAAAAGCATGCCCTCGGTCTTGGCCAGGTCGAGGATGGATTCGAGCGAATCTTTCACCGAAACGATGAAGCACGCCGAGCACTGCGGCCGGGTCTCGCCGGCCAGCTTGGCCACGCTCTCGGTCGTCTGGTCCCACACCCAGCCGTAACCGCGCGCCTCCTTCACGCCGACGTTGAACCACACCGGCGAGTTGAAGCACGCCTTCTGGTGGAGCATCAAGTGCGCCAGCTCGTGGCGGAAATTCTCGGCGTCTTCAACGGTGAGGAAATAGTTGTCCTTCTTGCCCCAATCCGCGATGGTGTCGACCACCCGGTGCACCAGGTCCCGGACGCTGGTTTCGCGGTCGGGCGTGCCCAGCTTGCCGTGGAAATACTTGCTGGCCACGATGTTGGTGGCGGTCTGCGACCAGTCGGCCGGCACCTCGACATCGCGCTGCTCAAAGATGACCGCTCCCTTGTCGTTGCCAATCGAGGCGGTGCGGGTCTCCCACGCAATCTCGTCGTAAGGGGTCTTTTCCGGCTCCAAACGGGCCGTAAAATACCGCTGAAACTGGACGCCCATCCGTGTCCGCTTCTGTTCTTGAGTCTTCACTGACTCCATTTTGGCACTCAAAGCCGTTGCTGGCTGGCTCATGATCTTTCGTCCTCCGCGTGGCGCTATAGGTAACGCACCTGAAATGGTGCCCCAATATATAGTGGTTCGTCAAGAACTATATCTATATGGAGGACTATAACTTACGATAGCTCGTTTTTGGGTGGCAAAACAAGCGGCTGCAAGTTGCCCTCCAGCGCGTGTTCGCCTTACCATAGGTAAGGATGCCGACCGCGACTCTCACGAGCAAAGGACAAGTCACGATTCCGCTGGAGGTGCGAAATCGCTTACGGTTGAAGGCCGGGGATCGCATCGAATTCGAAATCGGGCCCTCCGGCGAAGTTGTGGTCACTTCTAAGCGTATTCCGTTTGAAGAGATCCAAGGCATTCTGCGGAGCCCCGGCCGCAAGGCAGTAAGCGTTCGCGAAATGGACAAAGGAATCGAGCGCGCAGTTCGGGCCAGGTGGAAACGTGCAATCCGTCGCAGCAAATGACAGGCCTGGATACCAACGTCCTGGTGCGTTTTTTCGTGGAGGACGACGAACGGCAAGCGGAACGCGTTGCTCAATTCTTGAGGGCGTCGCGGACGGCCGGGGAATCCGTTTTTGTCTCGGCCGTGGTGCTCTGCGAAACGTGTTGGGTTCTCCGTTCCAACTACGATAAGTCCAAAGGTGCGATTCTGGACGCAATCGAAACACTGCTCAACGCCGATTTATTCCAACTCGAAGATTCCGACGCGGTGCGTAGAGCAATCCATTTGGCCCGCACCGGAAAAGCGGATTTCACAGACTACCTGCTCGGCGAATTGCACCTATCCAAAGGGTGCCGCTACACCGTGACATTTGACCGCTCCTTGCGTGGCAATACTGCGTTCCAATTGCTGTAGCCGCTGGACTTTCAGATCTTCTGCTTCTTCCATTTCCCGCGGCGGAAGCACAACACCGCGGCCACGGCCAGCGTGGATTCGGCGATGGTGATGGCGGCGAAGACGCCTTTGGGGCCGAAGCCCGCGAGGCGTGCGAGGCTGTAAGCGATCGGAATCTGCCACATCCAGTAGCAGAACAGGTTGATCATGGTGGGCGTGAGGGTATCGCCGGCGCCGTTGAAAGCCTGCACCATCACCATGCCATAGGCGTAGAACACGTAGCCGTAGCTGACGAAGCGCAGGCAACTGGTGGCGTTGCCCAAAACCTCAGGGTCGGAGGTGAAGAATCCCACGATGGGCTCGGCAAAGACGATGAAGATGAGGCCCACGCTGCCCAGGAAAATCATGTTGTAGAACCCCGTGAGCCACACCGAACGCTCCGCGCGGTCGGGTTTTCCCGCACCCAGGTTTTGGCCCACCAGCGTGGCCGCGGCGTTGGCCATGCCCCACGAAGGCAGGATCGTAAAGATGATGATGCGGATGGCGATGGTGTAGCCGGCGAGCGCGGCGCTGCCGAACATGGCGATGATGCGCACCAGGCCCAGCCAGCTCGCGGTCGCCACCAGGAACTGCAGCATGCCGTTCCCACTCACGCGCAGCAGGCGGGTGAGCACTTCGAGATTGAGCTTGAAATGGTGGCGGTGAAACGCGATGCGGCCTCTGCCGCTTAGCAGCACGTAGAGTTGAAGCAGGCCGCCGAGTCCGCGCCCGGTGGTGGTGGCGACGGCCGCGCCAGTCACGCCGAGGCGCGGGAACGGTCCCCATCCGTTGATCAGGCATGGATCGAGCACGATGTTGATGGCGTTGGCGATCCAGAGCCCGCGCATAGCCAGCGGCGCGTCGCCTGCGCCGCGAAACACGCCGTTTACCAGGAACAGCAGGAAGACGCCGGAGAGCCCGCCGAACACGATAGCGGTGAAAGTGGAACCGCCGCGAACAATCGCCGGGGAAGCGCCCATGAGCCGGAGCATCCTGGGGGCGTTCCATACGCCGATTATGCCGAACAGAACCGCTACGGTGATGCCGATGCCCAGCGCATGCAGCGCGGCCACTGCGGCGCCGTCCGGATTCTTCTCGCCAATGCGCCGCGCCACCATGGCAATAGTCGCCATGCTGAGACCCATCGCCACGCCGTAGACGATGGTCAGCATGCCTTCCGTCAGCCCGACGGTGGCGACGGCGTCGGCTCCCAACCGTGCGACGAAAAACACGTCGACGATGGCGAACAGCGACTCCATCGACATTTCAAGCACCATGGGCACCGCGAGCAGTAGCACGGCGCGGCCGATGCTGCCTTCAGTAAAATCCTGGCGGCTGCCGAAAATGGCCTCGCGGATATCGCGCAGGATACTGTGAGGCGCCGTCTGGGGTGTGGGGGACATGACGAATTTGGGTGGGGGTTTCTTATTTTAACCCTGTCACGGACCACAGCCCGACCGCTTCCTTTGGGCGCGGCTCAGCAAAACCCGTCGGTTACCGAGCCGCGACTGAAAGGAGCGGTTGCAACAGGACTCCTAATCGAACTCGACGGATTTCGCTAGCTTCACAGCCGGGTTTTGCCGCAACTGGGCCAGTACGGGCTCGGGCACGCACGAGTCCGTGGAAACGACGGCGACAGCCTCGAGCGGCTCGCCGGCGTGAGCGGGCCCGTCTTGCCGCCCGAGAGAGAAATTGGCGATGTTGATCTGGTTGCGGCCCAGCACCGTGCCCACGTGGCCGATCACGCCGGGCACGTCCTGGTTCTTCATGAAGACCATGTGTCCGCCGAGCGCCGCTTCGCAGTAAATTCCGTCGACCAGCAGCAGCCGCGGTTTATCAAGGAGCACCGCGCCTTCCACCACGGTGATGCCTGCATTGGTTTCGACTTCGAGCCGTACCGAATCCGTGTGCCCCGACCGCCGGTCGTGGTGTTCGCCGACGTTCCAGCCGCGCTGCGAGGCGATTTGCATGGCGTTCACGAGGTTGGCGCGCTGGCCGACCGATCGTTTGAGGACGCCCGCGACCCCGGCATTGCGCAGCAGGTGCGTGTTGGAATCGGCGATGCGGCCGAAGTACGTGAGCCGGATGGCGTTGGGATTGCCGGTGGCGATGTGCGCCGCAAAGATTCCCAGGCGCTCGGCGAGCGCGATGTACGGACCGAGAGCGCGGTACTGCTCAGGTGACAGCGCCGGCATATTCACGGCGTTAATGGCCACGCCGTTTTTCAGGTACTCGACCACCTGCTCGGCGATGCGCACGCCGACGATCTCCTGCGCCTCTTCCGTCGAGCCGCCGATGTGCGGCGTGGCGATCACGGAATCGAGCGCAAACAGCGGATAGCCGGCCGGAGGCGGCTCGATCGCGAACACGTCGATCGCGGCTCCGGCCAATTTGCCCGACTCGATGGCTTCACCGAGCGCGGCGTCGTCCACCAGTTCGCCGCGCGCACAGTTGACGATGCGAACGCCCGGCTTCATTTTGGCGAAGGCCTCGCTGGACAGCATGTGCTCGGTCTCGGGCGTGAGCGAGACGTGCAGCGTGATGTAGTCGCTGGCAGCGTAGAGCTCGTCGAGCGAAACCAGTTCGACTCCGAGGTCCTGCGCGATCTGCGAGGTGACGTAGGGATCGTGCGCCACGATGCGCATCTCGAAGGCACGGGCGCGTTTCACCACTTCCCGTCCAATGCTGCCGAGCCCGACGATGCCCAGCGTTTTGCCGCGCAGTTCGCTGCCCAGAAACTTCTTTTTCTCCCATTTGCCCGATCGCGTGGATGCGTTGGCCTGCGGAATATACCGAGCCATTGCGAGCATGACGGCCAAAGCGTGCTCGGCCACGGAGATCGCGTTTCCGCCGGGCGTGTTCATCACCAGAACGCCGGCGGCGGTGGCCGCGTCGAGGTCGACATTGTCCACGCCCACGCCTGCGCGGCCGATGACGCGTAGCTTCGGCGCTTTGGCGAGCACACCGGCATTCACCTGCACGGCGCTTCGCACCACCAGCGCGTCGGCATCCGCAAGATGCTGCGCGTACTCCTTAGGGTTGGAAACGACGGTGGTCCAGCCGTGCTGCGACTGCAATAATTCAATTCCGGCCGGCGAGAGCGGCTCGGCGATGAGGATCTTCATGGAATGTCGTGAAAGGTCAGTATTGCCTTTTTGTTTAACGGGCGTTTACGAGTTGTGACACAGCCGCATCGGCATAAACCTGCTCGACCGCGGCAACGCCCGTCCCGAATTTCACCGGGTGCCCGTTGGCGTGCAGAATGATCTCGAGTCCGGCAACGACGCCGAACAGATCGGCGAAGTCAAAGTATCCGAGATGCGCGATGCGGAAAATCTGGCCTTTCATCGAGCCCTGGCCGTTGGCGATCACCGCGCCGAACCGGTTGCGGAATTCTTTCACGATCACGCCGGAATCGAGCCCGCGCGGAGCTTTTATCGCAGTGACGGACGAACCGGGCGAGCCTGCCGCGAACAGTTCCAGGCCCAGTTCCTTGGCTGCGCCACGCGTGGCGCGCGCCAGCATCTGCGCGTTCTCGATGAGATTCGCCATGCCCACCTGCTTGACGTATTGGAGCGCCTCACCGAGCGCGAGAATCAGCGCGGTCGACGGCGTCCAGCTTGATTCGCCCTTGTCGCCGTTCTTCTTTTCCTTCTTGAGATCGAAGTAATAGTGCGGCAGTGTAGCCGTGTCTGCGAGCTTCCAGGCTTTTGGGCTGATGGAGAGAAACGCCACACCCGGCGGCACCATGAAGGCCTTCTGCGATCCGCCGATCACCACGTCAAGACCCCAGCCGTCGATATCGAGCGGCATGGTCCCGAGGCCGGTGATGGCATCGACCACGAAAATGGCCGGCGTCTTGGCGATGGCGCGCGCCATGCCGCGGACGTCATGCGCGGCGCCCGTTGAGGTTTCGGATGCTTGTACGAACACGCCTTTCGTGTCGGGAGCCGCGGCCAGAGCGGCTTCCACGCGCTCGGAGCTTACCACATCGCCATATTCGGCCTTGAGGACGTTGACTTCGAGGCCATACGCTTTGGTGATTTCCGCCCAGCGCTCTCCGAACTTGCCCGCCGAGCACGCGATGACTTTATCGCCTCGCGAAAACAGATTCGAGACCGAAGCTTCCATGGCGCCGGTCCCCGAGGCGGCGAACAATAGAACGTCATTGGCCGTGCCCATCACTTGTTTGAGGTCGGCCAGCACCGATTTATAAACGTTGCGGAAATCCTCGGTGCGATGGTGGATATCCGACGCCATCATGGCCCGCAAGGCGGGTGGATAGAGAGGTGTGGGGCCTGGAGTGAGTAAACGCTGCTTCTTTATATGCATGATTCGAGACTGATTTTCAGGATAGCAAATTGTGCGGAAACCATCATCCAAAAGTGGTTTCCGGAAGCGAAGGGGCGGACGAACACAAGCGGATTGAGGGCGGCGACGAAAATTATGTGCCGCGGTGGAGATGCGGAGCGGCTTTCGTCAAACTGGGATGAGACATGGGCGGGAGAGCCAGACACGAGATCGAGATCGAGGGGCGGAAGGTTGCGCTATCAAACCTGGAGAAGCTTCTCTATCCTTCCGGATTTACCAAAGGCCAGGTGATCGATTATTATGCGCGCGTCTCGCGGTTCATTCTGCCGCATCTCAAGGACCGGCCGGTGACGCTTGTCCGGTTTCCAGATGGAGTTGGTGGTGAGCATTTCTATGAGAAGGCCGCGCCGAAATTTACGCCGGAGTGGGTGCGGACTTTTCCGGTGCCGCGAAGAGAAGGCGGATCCAGAATCCGGTACATTGTGATCGACGATCCCGCGACGCTGGTTTGGTGCGCCAATCTCGCCGCGCTGGAGCTGCACCCATTTCTTCATCGGGCGCCGGCGATCGGATCGCCGACTGCGGTCGTGTTTGATCTGGATCCAGGAGACGGTACGGATATTCTGACGTGTGCCGAAGTTGGATTCCGGCTGAAGGAAGCGCTGGAGGGGATGAGGCTGGAATCATTTCCGAAGGTTTCGGGATCCAAGGGCATTCAACTTTATGTTCCGCTGAATACGCCGGTGACGTATACGGCCACGCGGCGATTTGCTCGCGGCCTGGCTCAACGTATGGAGCAAGAGCATGGGGATCTGGTGGTTTCGGAAATGAGCAAGAGCGTACGCAAGGGGAGGGTATTCATCGACTGGAGCCAGAATTCTGATTTCAAGACGACGGTTGCCGTGTACTCGCTGCGAGCCAAGCAGGACCGGCCTTACGTGTCGTTGCCGGTCAAGTGGGAAGAACTGCGGCGAGCGGTGGCGCTCGGAAAAGCGGAGGTGCTGTATTTCGAGCCGGAAGCCGCGCTGAAACGCGTCGAAGAATTCGGGGATCTGTTTGCCGCGGTGCAGGAACGCAAGCAGAAGGTACCGGATCGTTAGTCGCGATCAATCAGGCGCCACTGGTGAATGCCTGCCTGTTTTAGCCGGGCGACTTTTTTCTGGCGCTCCAGGTATTCGAGATGCGCCAGGACTTCGAACACGGCGAAACGAAAGTGGAACGGCGTGAAGGGGCGTTCCCAGAGCTGGTTCGCTACTTCTGCGGCGCTCTTGGGCTTGCCTTCAATTAACTTCATGATGCGCGCGCAGCGATCGGCGTGATGCTCGATGGTCTTGCGGATCCATTCGCGATGGCCTGAAAACGGTGCGCCGTGCGAGGGGAGGATCAGCTCGATTTCCAGTTGCGCGAGAGAATCGAGTGACGCGAGAAATTCGCCGAGCGGATCGCGGTCCTCCTGCCAGCCGATATTCGGAGTGATGTCTTCGAGCATTTGGTCGCCGGAAAACAACACACGCTGGTCGCGGCCGTACAGACAGACGTGGCCGGGCGAATGGCCGGGCGTCCAGAGGACTTCGAGTTCGCCGAGTGTGGACTGAATCTTTTCGCCGCCCGTGAGAAGGCGGCCGGGCTGGAGCTTGTGAAAGCTATGGCGGATATCTGCCGAAACGTGCCTGATCTGCTCGATCTGATCCGCGGCAACTCCGGCCTGGCGCAACACTGCTTCCGCCCAGGCCTGGAAACGCTCGTATTGCGTGAGTCTGTCCAGGAACTCGGCGTCGTGCTCGTGCAGCCAGAGGCGCGCGCCGGTGAGCTTCAGGAGGCGATGCGCGAGGCCCATGTGATCGGGGTGGATGTGAGTGAGGAGGATTTCGCGGATGTCAGGCCAGCGTACGCCCAAGGCCTGGATGGCGAGCGAGAGGGCGTCGAAGCACGGCTGGGTATCCATGCCGCAGTCGATCAGGAGGAAACCCTCGGCGAGCCGCACGAGATACACGTTGATCAGGCCGAGAGAGAAGGGAAGTGGCAGCTCGATCAGGTGGACGCCGTGGAGCACTTGGCGAGGCGGGCCGGCCATCAGGGTTTCCGAGGTCACGCCCGATCCTAGCACAACGCTGGTGGTATTCTTGCTCCCATGCAACGAAGAACTGTGCTGCAACTACCGGCGCTTGCTGGTCTGGCGCAAGCCGCGAAAGCGCCGGGCTTCAAGCTGTCGGTGCGCGTGGAGCCGATTTTCCGCGGGATGGAACTTTCACAGTCGATGGAGAAGGTTGCAGAGGCGGGTTACCAGGGATTTGAGTTCGGCAACTGGCGCGCGCAGGACGCGGCGGCGATCACGAAATTAAAAAACAAGCTGGGAATCGAGTGCGCCTGCCTGGTGGGGAACCGCGCCGTGAACCCCAAAGGCATGACGCTGGTGGACGCAGCGGATCGCGACGCTTTTCTGGCGGAAATCAAGGCTTCCACCGAAGCTGCCGAGCGATTCGAGACTACGCGGCTGGTGACGCTGACCGGCAATGAGCTGGCGGGAGTTTCACGGGAAGCGCAGCACAAAAGCATCGTCGAAGGACTCAAGCGGGCGCATGATGTGGTTGAGCCGCACGGCGTCACGCTGATTGTTGAGCCGCTGAACACGCTGGTGAACCACCAGGGCTACTATTTGAACCACACCGCGGAAGCGTTCGAGATCATGCACGAGGTGGGCAGCCCCAACGTGAAAATCCTGTTCGATATTTACCACGTCCAGATCATGGACGGGAACCTGATCGACACCATTCGCAAGAACATCGCCTCGATCGGGCATTTTCACGTGGGTGACGTGCCGGGACGGCACGAGCCCGGGACGGGAGAAATCAACTACGCGAACGTTTTCCGCGCCATTCGGGAGACAGGTTTTCGAGATTTTGTGGCGATGGAGTACATGCCGTCTAAAGATCCGATGACGACGCTGGCGGAGGTAAGGGCGATGGCGGGAGGGTAGCGTCGCGGCTTAGTCGTAGACGAAGTGCAGAGCTTTCTTCAGGTCGTCCCAGGCTTCGCGTTTGGCGTTCTGATTGTAGGGCCGCAGCAAGTAAGACGGATGATACGTGACCATCAGCGGGATGTCGCGCCACTTGAACCAGTTGCCGCGCAAGCGCATGACGCCTTCTTTGCGGCCAAGCAGCGCGCGCGCCGCCGTGGAGCCGAGCGCACAGACGGCCTTGGGCTGAATGGCGGATAACTGGCGGAACAGGAACTGGCCGCAGATTTCCATTTCGTCGGGCTCGGGCGTGCGATTGCCGGGCGGGCGGCACTTCACCACGTTGCAGATGTAAACATCTTTGCGCTGGAGGGGAATGCCTTCGCGCTTGGCTGTGCCCTCGATCATTTGCGTGAGCAACTGGCCGGCGCGGCCGACGAACGGCAGGCCCTGCAAGTCTTCATCCGCCCCCGGGCCTTCGCCCACGAACACCAGCCTGGCTTGCGGATTTCCGGAGCCGAAGACAATACTGTGCCGTTCGGCGTGCAGGCGGCAGCGCTTGCAGTCTCCGATGTCCTCGCGAATCTTCTCGAGCGTGTCGCCGTCGGGCGCAAGCGCGGGCAGGACGGGGAGAACCGGGAGTTCCGGCGGTTCCCGGTCCGCAGGATTCGCCGTTCGACGGTACAGCGATGTGAACCCCAGGTCCTGATAAAAGGCCAGGTATGCGCGAAGGGTGTCAGCGTCCATGCGCCTTTGATGCGAGCTCTTGCCGGAGATTCAGCGCGTGGTCCAGGATTTCGTCCGCCAGATCGCGCTTGGATGCGCGCGGCAATTTGAGAAATTCACCGGTCCGCAAAGCCAGGGCCACTTCGTTTTGATCAGACTCGAAGCCCACGTCATCGCCGCCCACCAGATTGGCGACAATCATGTCGCAATTCTTGGTTTCGAGCTTGCGCCGCGCTTCGCGTTCCAGGTTCTCGGTTTCGGCGGCGAATCCGATCAACAGAAAGTCCCGTTTCTTTCCGCCCAGTTCGGCGAGAATGTCCGGGGTGGGATCGAGTTCCAGCGAGAGGCGCGCGGCCGTCTTCTTGATTTTCTGCTGCGGCACGCTGGTGAGGTGAAAATCGGCCACCGCCGCGGCTTTGATCACGATGGTGGCTGAGTCCAGATGCTGGAACACCTGGGTGCGCATCTCATTGGCGGTACGAACCGGAACGACTTTGACATTTCGCGGTGCGGGCAACTGCACCGGCCCCGAGACGAGAATCACACGGGCGCCGCGTTCCGCGGCCGCTGCCGCCAGCGCGTATCCCATTTTGCCGCTGGACCTGTTGGAAAGGAACCGCACGGGATCGAGCGCCTCCTGCGTGGGCCCGGCAGTTACCAGGACGACCTCGCCTTCGAGATCGCGGCGCCGGTTGAGCTCGGCGGCCACAGCGTCGGCGATGACTTCGGGATCCGCCAGCCGTCCGGGCCCCACCATGCCGCAGGCCAGGAATCCATCCTCGGGTTCCACGATGCGGTGCCGGCGCGCTCGCAAGACTTCGAGGTTCGCCTGGGTGGCGGCGTGCAGCCACATGTTCGTGTTCATGGCCGGCGCCAGAACCACCGGGCCGGTGAACGCCAGGTACAGGGTACTCAGGAAATCGTCTGCCAGCCCGTGAGCGAATTTGGCGAGAAGGTCCGCAGTGGCCGGCGCCACCACCAGCAAATCGTTCTCCTGCGCCACGCCGATGTGTTCCACGGCGCTCGAAAGCGTTTCTTCCGAACTCGCCGAAGCGAACATGCCGGTGATGACTTTCCGGCCACTGAGCGCGGCAAACGTCAGCGGCCTGACGAATTGCTCCGCGGCTGCCGTCATCACCACCTGAACGGCGAATCCCCGCTGGATCAGCGCGCGGCAGAGCTCCGCCGCTTTGTACGCCGCAATGCCGCCAGCCACACCCAGCACAACGCGCTGCGGTTTCGTGGTTTCGGTGTCCTGGGGTTCTGCGGGCACTTAGATCGTATCGGGCGCCGGTTCCTCGAGGGGAGGCGTCACGCCGGGGATCTCGTACTTGACCAGCCCGCGGCGCACCTCTTCGGCCGCAATCACCGTCGGCTTCTTGGAAGACGTGGGCAGGAAAGGCCGAGAGCCGCCTTGCAGTTGGCGCGCGCGTTTGGCGGCGACGATGATGAATCGATACGTGCTCTGTTCCGGATCGTCCGGGATGGTGCAGTGGGCGTTGTTCTTCGGGACGTGATCGGCCATGTTACCTCTCAAAAATCGGTCTGAAATGTGGCCAGGATGGGGCGAATCTGGTCCTCGATCCTGGTGCGTCGAACGCGCTCGGCCCTAACAATGCCTGCTAGAGTTTGCGCCGATTCGTTCAAGTCGTTGTTGATCACCACGTAGTCGTACAAACAATAATTCCGGATTTCCCGCGCCGCGTCTCGCAAGCGCCGCGCGATCACCGCATCCGCATCTTCTCCGCGGGCGCGAAGCCGCTGCTCCAGGATTTCTCTTGAGGGAGCCAGGACGAAAATAGTGATGGCATCCGGAAGCTTATTCTTTAATTGTGCCGCACCTTGCACGTCAATGTCGAGTACCAGGTCTTGGCACCCGGCGATGGCCTGATCGAGCGCTCCGCGATGCGTGCCGTAATAATTGCCGAACACCTCGGCATACTCCAGGAATTCGCCAAGTGCAATGCGCTGTTCAAATTCCGCGCGCGAGATAAAGTGATAGTCTTCTCCGCTGCGCTCGTGGCCGCGGGGCGCCCGGGTGGTGTAGGAAACCGAGAATTTGAGGCCGGGCACATCCGCCAACAGCCTGCCGACGAGGGTGGATTTGCCCGACCCCGACGGCGCGGAGATGATGAAAACGTTGGTCAGGGCTCTACTCCAGGTTGAGCGATTGCTCGCGGATCTTGTCGATCTCGGATTTTGCAGCGAGCGCCAGTTCGGTAATGGTCAATCCCAAATCCCCCAGGCCCCCTGTCTTGGAAAGAATGGTATTGGTTTCACGATTCATTTCTTGCAACAGAAAGTCCAGTTTCTTGCCGATTTCGCCTCCCTTGCGAATCAACTGTTCGAGTTCAGAAGCGTGCGTCTTGAGCCGGATCAGCTCCTCGCTGATATCGCTGCGATCAGCCAGCACGGCCGCCTCCTGGGCCAGCCGGTGAGGCTCGATACTCGACCCGCGTAGCAGTTCCGAGAGGCGCTCGTTCAGCCGCTTCTGAAAAGCCTGGACGGCGCCGGAGCGGATTTCCTCCATGCGGGCGGTGTCTTGGCGAATCTTGCCGCAACGCTCCAGGATCTCCGCTGCGATCTCAGCGCCCTCGCGTTCCCGGAACCGGTTCAGGGAGGCGAGCGCTTCCTCGAGCGCCGCGACCAGAGACGATTCGAACGCATCGTTCAGGTCTGGCACGGTCTCGGCGCGAAACATGCCCGGAATGCGAAACGCGACATTCAGGTCGGGCGCACCCGCGAGATGAAACTCCCGTTGCGCCCGCTGGAACGCCTCCAGGTAAGCTTCCAGCAGTGGCCGGTTGAGGCTGGAATCCGCCGCCAGCCCGTTGATCCGGTTCCAGGTCACATTGAGCTGGAGATGGCCGCGGGTCACGCATGCCTTGATCGCCTTCCGCATGGCGCTTTCAAAGGCGTCCATCTCCGGCGGCAGGTGAAGGTGCATATCCAGGCCGCGATGATTCACGGTTTTCACGCTCAGTACGATCTCGCCCTCGCGAACACTCTTGCGCACCTGCGCAAATCCGGTCATGCTGCGCACGCTCACAGGTCTACCGCCGCCCCGGCTTCGATGAACTGGAGCTCATGAAGTCTCTGGTAGATGCCGCCGCCAATCACGAGGCCGGCATGCGTTCCGATTTCCGAGACTCGCCCGTGGTCCATAACAACGATCTTGTCGGCGCGACGAATGGTGGAGATGCGGTGGGCAATCACGATGACGGTCCGGCCGGCCATGAGGTTGGCGAGCGCCCGCTGCACCAGCAATTCGGACTCGGCATCCAGATGCGACGTGGCTTCGTCCAGGATCAGGATGGGAGAATTCCTCAACAAGGCGCGGGCGATAGCAATTCGCTGCCGCTGGCCGCCGCTCAGCTTCACGCCGCGTTCTCCAATGATAGTGTCGTAGCCCTGAGGCAGTTGTTCGATAAACTCGTCCGCCAACGCGTTGTGTGCCGCCAGCCGGACGGCCTCGCGAGGGATCTCCGGGTGGCCGTAAGAGATGTTGTTCGCCGCGGTGTCGTTGAACAGGAAAGTATCCTGCGCCACCAGGCCGATCTTTTCGCGCAGCGATGCGATCGTGAGGTTGCGCACGTCGTGGCCATCAATGCGCACCGCGCCCGAGGTGACGTCGAAGAACCGGGGCAACAGGCTCACTAGCGTGGATTTTCCCGCGCCGCTTGGCCCGACCAGCGCCACAACCTCGCCAGCTTTGACCTCCAGCCGGATATCCACAAGCTGAAATCCGTTGGAATTCGGGTAACGAAAGCCGACGCCGTCATAGAGAATGCCATGTTCGAATCGAGCGAGCTTGGTCGCGCCGGGTTTGTCCTCGATCTCGACGGGATGATCGAGGTACTCAAAAACCTTCTGCGAGGCGCCAATGGCTTGCTGAAAAATGTTGTGGATGCCGGTGAGGCGTTTGAGCGGCTCATACATCATGAGCAGGGCGATGACGAAGCTGGTGAATTGTCCGGCGGTCATGACGCCCGCTTTGATCTCGGTACGCGCGTAAATGAGCAGGGCGACGATGGTCACGGCGCCAAACATCTCGATCAGCGGCGAGGATATCGCCTGTTGGCGCACATATCGAAGGTTGCTCTTGAGAAGGCGGCGCGCCGCATCCCGGAACCGCCGGGATTCATAAACTTCGCTATTAAACGCCTTCACCACCTGGTGCCCGCTCAGGGTCTCCTGCAGGATCTGGTTAACCTCGGCGGTGTGGTCTTGGGTATGGCGGCTGGTGCGGCGGATGCGGCGGCCGATGCGCGCGGTGGGCACCAAAATCAATGGCATGCCCACGAGGCTGGCAATCGCCAGTTTCCAGTCGTTGTAGAGCACCACAAACAGCAGCCCCAAAACCACAAAGGTCTGGCGCAGCAGATCAGCCAAAATATGCGAGGTGGCCACCTGGATTTTTTCGATGTCATTCATGATGGATGACATCAGGCGCCCGGTGGAATGCGCCTCAAAAAATTCGGACCCGTGCCGCAGGACTTTCTCGAACACGGTGTTGCGCAAGTCAGTGACCGACGAGCAACCGACGTAATTCACCATGTAGTTGGCAAAATAGTCGCAGATTCCTTTGACCGCGAAGACCACCAGGATGGCGAACGCCACCATGGTCCAGACGTTGTGAACGCTCGCCGGTACGAGCTGTTCCAGATACACGGGGCGGCCGAACAAAGGGATGGTGAACAGCAATACCGCCGTGTCCGGCGAACTCGGGTTGAGCACGCGGTCAAAGATCGGCCCGATCAACAGAGCGATCGAAGCGTGAGCGGCGCCCACGAGCGCCATCAGGAGAACCGAACAGATGAGGAAAAACCAGTACCGGCGGGCGTAGGCGAGGAGGCGCAGCAGGTCTTTCATGCGCGCACCCGCAGTTTTTCCAGAGCATCGGTCACCTGGAGGATGCTGACCGACGCGATGCCGTCCGTCCCCGCGAGCACTTCCGCCGGCGTACGCCACGGCGCCCAGACCACCGGATCGGACGGGCCGAAAATGACCACCACGGGGATGCCGAACGCCGCGGCCATATGCGCCGGCCCGGAGTCATTG
>Ga0187817_10000270_pt1 | contig 21115 bp, 14 predicted proteins | sample NC_wetland_sal_i_17_FD_132431 | JGI IMG/M metagenome (GOLD analysis project Ga0187817, IMG submission 132431) | Wetland sediment microbial communities from Neuse River Estuary, North Carolina, USA - SO4_2 | ecosystem: Environmental > Aquatic > Freshwater > Wetlands > Sediment | place: USA... | reverse complement strand
TCCTGGCGAGCGTCCGAAGCAACTAGCTGTGTTCCCGCCCGCACCCACGCCGACTTCCCGGAATCAAAACGCGCAAACCCACCGGAAGCGAGCACGGCCCACCAGCCGGAGGAGGTCGAATAGACGCGCCGGATATCTGTAGCCACCAGTCCGTCGCTGATGGGCGACCACGACAAGCCTCCGTCGTTGGAGGCGACGACTGGTTCCGAAGCGCCAGCAACGACTGCCGCGATCTGCTGGGAATTTTCCGGGCTCGCCGCCAACGAAAGGATGTGGCGATGGTGAAAGCCTTCATTAGCTGCCTGAAAGGTTTCCCCGCCGTCATCGCTCGAAAGCACGCCGTGCTGCTCCGTGCCCACAAGGATGCGGCCGATGGACGTCGTGGAGGGCGCGGATTCCGGTTCTTCGTGCGGCGGTTCAATCACGAGCGAATTGACCACCCAATCTACGGGCGATATACGCTGCCACGTTGCTCCGGCGTCGCCGGATTTCCAAAGTCCTTCGGTTGTCCCGGCGAAGAGGATCGCAGGATTCGAGGGGGCCATGCGCATGACGGGCGTCCGGCGCGAAGAGTAGGGGATACCTTGAATTTTCTGCCAGAGCGAGCCGGCATCGTCGGTGCGGTAAATTCCGGAACAGGCGCTCGCGAAAATGCGCGCGGGATTCGCGGCGTCCACCACCAGACTCAGGACATCAGAATCGTCAATCATGCCGCGGTGGATGGGGATCCAGTGCTGGCCGCCGTCCACAGTTTTCCATGGGAGATGGAAGGTGCCTGCATAAATAATCTCCGGATTTAGAGGATCGGTGGAGAGCGAATCGAGGTCGCGAAGCTCCGGGTCGCCAGCGGGTGAAATCCTCTCCCAATCCCGGCCGTGATCGCGCGAACGAAAAACTCCGTCGAGGGCTCCCGCAATCAGAATTTCCGGATCCGAAGGGGACTCAACGAGCGCACGAACGGCATGTCCGGAGAGGCCGGAATCACGCCAGGATCTTCCCCCGTCGCGGCTGAGAAAGACTCCGCCACCTTCGCCGTATTTCTCACGCGTCCAAGTGGCCGCGAGGAGCGTCGAGGAATCGCGTGGATCAATCAGAATCGAGGTCACGATGGCATTCCCGGCCGAGCCCGCGAGTCCCAGAAGATGCCAATGGCTGCCGCGATCCTGGGAGCCGAAGATGTGTCCGTCGGTGGTTCCAAGATAAACGAAATCAGGATGGGATGGGTCAAAGGCGAGGGCGCGGACGTCTCCACCCAAGGGGCCGACTGCTTTCCAGGTCTGAGCAGCCGACGGGAAAGCCGCCAGCAAGACAGAACAATAAATAGTCAGCCAGATAAAACCCCGGCTCAGGGGCCCCTGCCTAGAGGGGAGAGCACAGCGGTTCATTTTCGCAGTTCTTCAGGCGCGTGCGGGCGAAACAAAATTCGTAAAGAGAGACCGCTCTAGCGGTCCCAAGTCGTCGTAAGCGTCTGAATTCTTCCTTCCACCCTCAGTAAGTCGCGCCGTCGGGAACCCAAACAACGTCAACCCGGCGGTTGTGTTTTTCTTCGGATTCTGTTCCGGCGACGGAACGAACCTCCACGCGCGCCGTATCCACGCCCTTCTTTTCAGCGAGGTACTTCTTGGCATTTTCGGCGCGGCGAGCGGCGAGTTGGGATGCGCCGTGTTCCTTTGGTTCAGCAAAGCCAACGAGGACGGCTTTGGCCTTCGGCTCGGATTGGAGGCGCACGGCGAGGTCATCGAGCACACGCTTGCAGACGTTGTTCACGACCGCACTGCCATGGGCGAATGGGCATTCGTTGATCTTGGTGGCCACTGGCGGAGGCGGCGGAGCCTGGACAGCGACCGGCGCCGAGCAATCGGCGGCGCCACCGGCGGCATTTTCGACGCGTCCAGTGACAGTGTATGTTCCCGGAGAGAGACCGGAAGTGTCGAGCTGGACGCTCGAGCCGGAGCCCACGATCTGGCCGCCGTTGGATTGCCAGCTGTAATTCAGCGACGTGCCGGAGGGATCTCTTACGATCGCGGTGATCTGCGAGCGCTCGCCCACAAGGACAGACGCGGGATTCGCGGAGCAGGACATCGCGGGCGCCACGGGTGCGGGTTTCGGTTGCACGGTCACGGTCGCAGAACAAGTGGAAGACGTGCCCGCGCCATTGTCCACATGCGCGGTCAGGCTATAGCTTCCGGGCCCGACGCCGGCTGAATCCCAGCGCGCCGCAGGGCCGGCGCCGCTAATTTGTCCGCCGGTGGCGGTCCAAGTGTACGTGAGGGGATTGCCCCAGGCATCCGTAGCGGCAACGCTGGCTTGCACGAGATCATTCGAGCCTTCCATCACCGATGGCTTATCCACGGAGCAGGAGGAGGTGAGGGAATCAGGGAGCCTGGGTTTTTCCGGCCAATTCATGCCGCCGATTTTCGCGATGAATCCGTTGCGATCCAGATGATTGCTAAGGTTCAAGGAATAGCGATAGCCCACATCAAAGCCGAGATGCTTCCCGACGTGGAAGCGGAGGCCGGTGACGCTATCCACAGGATCGCGTGCACCGAAGGTGGTGTTCTGAATACCATTTCCCCCGATATAGATGAGGCCGTCGTACTCGCTAACGATATTGAACCACTTGTCGGGAAAAATGAGCATGCCGAAGCCAACGCCCATTTGATCAGAGAGGTTGAGTACCTGGGTCTGGGGCGTTCCCGCGACGAGGACGGTGAAGGTTTGATCCCGCGTGAAACGGTAGGACCAATTGATAGTGGCCAGGATGCTGCGATGGAGAATGTGCTTGCTGGCCTCGAGGCCGATGCCGTAATTGAAATTGCCGTACTGAACTTCGTTGGTGAGCAGGGCGCCCAAGCCTGTGCGCGTGGGAATGTAGAAATCATTTCGAAGGGAAAGGCTGAAGGGTTTGCCTTTTCTCTCCGAGAAAATTCCGATTTTGAATCCCATGTCCACTTCGCCGTAGCCGCCGCCGTTCTGGAAAGCGAAGGGAAAGTCCTCGACGTAGCCAGGCGCAACGCCCTGTCCCGGCAGAAGGGAGCGATAGATCGTATTGTTGGCCGGCGGATTATTCGGGTATTGCGGGTTCCCAATGGTCAGGGGATTGAGGCTTAGTTGAGCGGGATTGTCCACGTGGATGTGGTCGTGGACCTGCCACTGGAAGAAGAAGGAGAGCCAGTTGGTGACGCCGACTCCGAACGACGGGACGTTTTGCACGATCGTGACGCTGCCGGGCATGCGGGATATTTTGTTGACGCTATATGCCAAATCGAAGCCGCCCTTGGGCAGGATTTCGCCTGTCTCGAGAGTGAAAAGGCCGGGATTGCCATCAAGCGCGGGCATGGGATCCCACTTGAGCGAAACTTCCGAGCCAGTTGAATACGACTTGGCCGGCGGAGCTGGGAGTGGAGATGGAGCGGGCGCGGAGGAAGTGGCGGCAGGCTGCGGCGCTGCATCCGCGGCAGGGTTGGGCGCGGAGTTGGAGGCCGAGCCCGTCGCCGAAGAGCCGGAGGAAACGGCTTCCTTGTCCTTGCCGTCAGCCTTCTTGTCGTCCGCGAAGGAAGGTGAAAGGAGGAGAAGAGACGATAGAAATAGGATTGCCGCACGTCCCTGGAAAGTCATTCACTCCTCCTTATATCCAATGCGCCGAATCTCAAGGTAATCGCCCGCAAAATCCCGAGCGCAACCGGCGCGTCTGCGGAACACGGCGAAATGTGATTAGTGACCGGAGCCCAAGCAATCAGGGTCAGAGAACCCGTTTCCAAGCGAGCCTGATGGACCGGGCGGATTATAATTCACGCGCGGCAATAGATAGAACAACTATTTAGTGGAGTTGGCCCCGGGCCAGATTAGGCACGGCCCTCAAGCCACCTCTCCCTTCTTTGAGCCATCTCATTGTATAGTTGGGTACCACACCCTTTCCTTCCCGGCAAAGGGCGGCAAGCCAAACAGCAAAAGGAGAAGCATATGAGATGCAGAACTATGCTTCTGGCTGTCGCCGCATTTCTGGCCGCAGCCGGGACGCATGCAAACGCGCAAGACCAAACCCCTGGCGCATCCAATTCGTCCGCACCTGCCGAGCAATCTGCCGCGCAGACGGATCAGCCTGCGGAGGCATACAAGGTTCCAGCCGGCACCCGATTTCTTGTGGGGTTGGGAGAGAGACTGAGCACAAAAGAAGATAAGCCAGGGAAACGGTTTGTGGTCCGGACGCTCGAGCCGCTCGCGGCAGCCGACGGAACGGTGCTGGGGCCGGGGGCGGAAATCCGCGGCCACATTGATAAGGTGGAGCCCGCCGGGAAAACTGGGCGGGCACGTCTCTGGCTCACGTTTGATGACATTCGCATGGCGTCGGGCTGGAAACCTCTGGTGGCAGAGTTGATCGACGCACCGGGGGTTCACTCGATTCGAGTGATGTACAACCACGAGGGTGAAATCGTGGCCGCATCGAGCAAGCGTCAGCAGGAGGAGGAAGCCGTGGCCGCAGCGGCCTTCGCCGGAGCAGCCCCAGGAGTGGTGGCGCGCAATGCGAAAGAAGCGGCCATTGGCGCGGGGGTCGGCGCCGTCACTGCGTTCATGATGACGTCGGGCTTGGGGCAGGAATTGACGATCGAGAAGGACACCAAGCTGGAATTGGTGCTCGGACGGCCGCTGGCAATCGGGCGGAGCTGACTAGCAGCGGAATTCCTGCATAGACTGAGGCGGCAGAGAGCAGCGGGCTTTAGCTTCGCGTAGGGCAGGCTCGCGCCCGCTCTTCGGATGGCCGCGTTCCCTTGGAATTCACCGGGACTGCTGGTAGATTCAATCTCCAGATGGCACAGAACAACCATTCACTGCAACGCATCCTGATCGTCGAAGACGAAGAGAACGCTCGCAAGGGCTACGAGGCGCTGCTGCGCAAGTGGAGCTACGAAGTCCTGGGCGTTGGCAGCGGCGAGGATGCGCTGGCGAAGTTTCCGGAGTATTCGCCCCACGTTGTTCTTGCCGATGTGGAACTGCCGGGGATGAACGGGCTCGACCTATTGCGCCATCTGGGCGATGAGATCAATCGAACGCCGGTGATTATCATCACCGGGCGCGGCAGCGATGAGCGCATCGTGCAGGCCATCGAGGCCGGCGCCTACTATTACATCGAGAAGCCGCTGAAGCCGCCCGTGCTGCGGGCTTTGCTGGACCGCGCGATTGGGCGGGTGCGTGACCAGCAAGCGGTGGCGGCGTTGACGCGGCAATTGCGCGAAGCCGGCCGGCTGGGGACACTGGTCGGCGGATCGCGCGAAATGCAGGAAGTGATGCGGCAGGTGGAAATGGCCGCGCCTTCGACCGCTTCGGTGCTGATCACGGGAGAGACCGGGTCGGGGAAGGAAATGGTGGCGCGATCCATTCATATGCTTTCGCCGCGCGCGGACCGGCCGTTTATCGCCATCAATTGCTCGGCGATTCCGGAATCGCTGATGGAGAGCGAAATTTTCGGGCACGAGAAGGGCGCGTTCACGGGAGCGGCGGAGCGGCGCATCGGCTGCTTCGAGTTGGCGGACGGCGGCACGCTATTGCTCGATGAGATCGGCGAGATGCCCGCGCAGACGCAGGCGAAGCTGCTGCGCGTGCTCGAAGACCGGACGGTGCGGCGGCTGGGCAGCAAGGTGGAAACGCCGGTAGACGTGCGCGTAGTGGCGGCCACGAACAAGAATCCTGAGCAGGCCGTGGCGGATGGGCACCTGCGGCAGGACCTCTACTTCCGGCTAAACGTGTTTCACATTCACCTGCCACCGCTGCGCGATCACAAGGAAGATCTGGGGCTGCTGATTGAACACCTGCTGGCTGAAATTTCGGAGAAGCACGGCAAGAAAGTCTCCGGCGTCGGAGCGGACGTGATGGAATTATTCAAATCGTATCCCTGGCCCGGAAACGTCCGCGAGTTGCGCAACGTGCTGGAACGCTCGGCGATCGCTTCGGATCGTGGGACGATCACGCGGCAGCATCTTCCCTCGGATTTCGGACGCACTCCGGCGACAGCGAGCACGGGGCTGGCTGGCGTGCGTTTCCCGGTGGGCACAACGGTGGACGCGGTCGAACGCGAGTTGATCGTCCAGACGCTGGCAGCCACCAGCCAAAACAAGACGCGCGCCGCGGAACTACTGGGTATCAGCCTGAAAACTCTCCACAACAAGCTGAAGGAATACGAGGCGGGGCGGAAAAATGCGTCTCAGCCTGAAAACTAAGTTCACGCTGGCGACATCGCTGCTGGTCCTCGCGGTTGTCACCGGAGTCTCGGGACTATACATCGCGCGGCTCACGAGGCAAGTGCTTCGCCAGGCGGATGACCGCGCGAGCTTCGTCGCTCTGCAAGTTTACGACGCCTGCAATCAAGCGCTGAAGGATGCCGCGCAACGGGACGAGGCGCCCGCCTCCACCAGTCCCCAAGACCTGCGGGCCTACGCGCAGAAGGCGTTTGACGACAGCAGCACGCTCAATACTCTGATTGAGTCGGCAGTCGCCTACTCGCCGACGGTTTACGAAATAACGATCAGCGACAAGGATGGAATTGTGCTGGTCTCGAGCGATGCTTCGCTGCGCGGCCAGAAAGTGGCCAAGAGGCCGCCCGTGGGCTCGCTGGTGAGCGCGCGCTTTTTCGAGCAACTTCGCACGCTGTATGGCCCCCCGCAAACGTACGAATTTTCCTATCCTTTCCTTCTTGGGGCGGAACACTTCGGCGACATCCGCATCGGCCTATCATCCGTTTTTATCCGCAACGAAATTTCACCGGGCCTGCGCTCGGCGGGATGGTACGCGCTCGGTTCCGTGTTGCTTTCGACGTTTTTGGCGTTCGCGGTCAGCACCGTATCGCTGGCGCCGATCGACCGCATCTCCACGCAATTGGATCGCATCTCCGCGGGGGAATTCGACATGCAACCGGCGGTGGAACGAGGCGACGAGCTGGGTGCGGTAAGCACGAAAATCGTCGGCATCGGAAAACAATTGCGCGACGTGCGCGAAATCTTCAGCACGTTGCGCGAAAACCTCGACCAGATGATGAGCGGACTCGAAGATGGGTTGCTGCTTTTCGGGGCGGACGGGCGGGCCGTCCTGGTGAGCCCATCGGTGGAAAAGTTCATTGGCGGACGGCCGAGCGAGCTGCGCGGACAGCGCGCCAGCGAGATTTTTCCGGCGAACCATCCTATGCGCCGGGCGCTGCGCATCGAAGGCGACGAAATCGCGGCGGTGGAGGGAACCGAGGTGACGCTGGCCGCGGCGGGCGGAGCACACCGAGTCGGGGTGAGCGCGCAAGTGATCCGCGAGCACGGCACGCGCATGGGCACGCTGGTGACCTTGCGCGACGTGGAATCGCTCGAACGCATCGGCAACCATCTGGAAGTTTCCGAACGGCTCGCGGCGATCGGGCGCGTGACGGCGGGCGTGGCGCACGAAGTGAAAAATCCCTTGAATTCGATGCGGCTGTGGCTCGAGGTCTTGAAAGCCAATATGCCGGTCGAGCCCGAGCCGCAGCAGGCCGTGAAAATGCTCGACAACGAAATTGACCGCCTGGATCGCGCCGTGAAGACATTTCTGAATTTCACGAAGCCGGTCGAGCTGAAACTGGAAGAGACGGACCTTCGGGCGCTGCTTGAAGAAGTGCTTGACGCCGCGCGTCCGGAAATTGGGAAGGCCGGAGTGGAGCTGCGCGTGGACCTGCCCTCCGAATTTCCGCCGGTCCTGATCGATCGCCAGCTCATTCACCAGGGCGTCCTGAATCTGGTGCTGAATGCGTGCGAATTCACCAGCCCGGGTGGAAGAATTACGCTGAGCTTGCGGCGCAGCGGGGAATCGGCTGTGATCGCCGTCTCGGATTCCGGGAAAGGGATTTCGGCCGAGGACCAGAAGAAAATTTTTCAGCTTTTCTTCACCACGCGGCCGGGCGGCACGGGCATCGGCCTGGCAAACACCTTTCGGTTTGTGCAATTGCACAATGGTCGGATAGAATTCGATTCGGAGGCCGGGCGCGGAACAACCTTCCGGATGGAATTGCCGCTGGCGCGCTCTTCCGACGCGCCGGCCGGGAAAGTCCGCGACTTCAGCCAGCCGTTTGCAGAAGAAAAAAAGTAGATGCCCAGCCGCAGGACTGAGGGACGTGTTGTCTTCGCATACTTCGCATGCGGGCTTGCGCTCGCCGGGGCGGGGTGCGGCCGGCAGAACGTCCACGCCGCCCCTCCGGTGGCGGCCGCGCCCGCGCCCCCGGCCGCGGAGACCGAACGGCCCATGACTACCGCGCCGGATACGAATGCCTCGCCGCCTTCGGAGACAGTTACGCCGCCACCGGTGATTCCGGATACCGCCGCCCCTCCGCCACCCATCAATCTTCCTCACGGCAAGACCGGGCCCAAGCCACCGAAACCGGTGCAGGAACCCGCGCCGGAGTCTCCCGCGGACCAGCCTGCGCATCCGCCCGCTCCGCAGATTACGCCCCAACTCTCGGCGGGCGATCAGGCCAGTTACGAGCGAAAGACCAATGAGGACATTGCCGTTGCGGAGAAAAACCTCCAACAAGCCGTCGGAAAGCAACTGAGCGCCGCCCAGAACGATTTAGTGGAGAAGATTCGCATCTTTCTTTCTCAGTCGCGCGACGCCGCCAAGGCCGGCGATTTGGCGCGTGCACAGAACCTGGCGCAGAAGGCGCGGCTCCTCTCCAGCGAGCTCGTTGAATCGCTTTAGGCTTCTCCGCGGCTCCCCCCGCTTGATTTGCTGCTATCATGAAGACGTGAACACGTTTGACGTGGCCATAATCGGTGGCGGAGCGATTGGCGACGCGATCGCATTTGAGCTGGCGGCGGAAAAGCTTCGCGTTGTGGTTTTGGATCGGCAGCAGCCGGGGCGCGAAGCCTCTTGGGCGGCTGCGGGGATGTTGTCTCCCGGGCCGGACTCTCCCGAGGCGCTGCCGATGACGCCGCTCGCAAGAGAAAGCTTTCAGCTTTACCCCGAATTTGTTTCCGCAATCGAAGACGTGTCGGGAAAATCCACCGCGTTTCTGCGCCAGGGGACGCTGGAGATTTTTCCCGGGCCGCACGGGGAGCTTGAACGCGAGAAAATGGCCGCGGAATATCGCCGGCTGGGACTCGCGATCGAGGCAATTTCATTCGAGGCCGCGCGGAAGATTGAGGAATCGCTCGGACCGGCCGCGCGCGTGGCTGCGTGGCTGGCCGATGAAGCAGTTTTGGACCCTCGGTTGCTGATGGAGGCCGTGCTCGGCGCCGCGCGCGGCCGCGGCGTCGAGATTCGGAGTGATTGCCCGGTCACTTCCGTGCTCGTCGAGCGAAACCATTGCAGCGGCGTGGTGGCGGGCGGCGAGAAGATTGCGGCGAAGTATGTCGTGGTTGCGGCGGGATGCTTTTCTGCCGGCATTGATTGGCTGGCGCGGTATGCGCCGACACGTCCGGTGCGCGGGCAGATGCTGGCTCTGCGTGCCGGGGGATTAAGGCTGCGAGGAGTGGTGCGTTCTGAGAAGGGGTATCTGGTGCCACGTCGCGACGGGCGGATTATTGCTGGAAGCACACTCGAGAATGCGGGATTTGAGAAACACGTCACGCCCGGGGGTGTGCGTCAGATTCTCGAGGGCGTGCTCGAGCTTGTTCCCGGGCTCGCCGGCGCGGAGATTCTCGAGACTTGGGCGGGATTGAGGCCGGGAACGCCCGACAATCTTCCGATTTTAGGGCCGACGGATATCGAGGGATTGCTGGTGGCCACGGGCCATCACCGCAATGGGATACTGCTGACGCCTGTGACGGCAAGGCTCTTGCGCGAATGGATTGTGCGCGGCGAGACGTCGTTTAACGCGGAAGCATTCTCTCCCCTTCGATTTGCCGAGGAAGAATTGCGGCCGGGCTCGCCGAGAGGGGCCTCCGCGCATTCCTGATTTCAGCTAAAAAGGATTCTTGGTGCGGACGGGCTCGCGATTGGGGGGCCCCGCGAGCGTGGAGGATTGCCCGGGAGTCGAGAACTGGTCTTTTTCCGCGTCGAGCAGCAGGGGGCGGTTCAGAGTCACGTTTACAGTTGTACCGCGGGGCATCTCTGCTTCCGGGCCGCGTGTGAGCAGAACGGTCATCAAGCCTGCCCCAGCTCCTATAGCAGCGCCTATGCCAGCGCCTTTTGCGCTTTGCGTGGCGAGGCCGCCGATGCCTGCGCCCGCGGCGGTGGTCTTCGCGATGGTCCCGATGTCGGTGGCCTTGTCGCTATCTCCGATTACCTTGCCTTCATCGTCCACGGTTTCATTGCCGCCAGTTCCAGCGTCGCTGGGCACGGCATTCAGATTCACCATGTAGGCGTTCGGTAGTATCAGCGTATTCAATTTGATCATCAGCTCGGCCCGACCCTTTACGCGCCCCGGCCTCTTCGTATCGGTCACCTCGCCGCTGACGTAAGAGCCTGCCGGTATGGCCACGTGTCCATCAATCATCACGGGGAAGAGAGTTTCAAAATAGACTGGATCACCAATCTTGGCGCTGCGCGTGGAAATTCCGTTGTGTAGAACGAGAGGAAGGACCGTGCCGCTGGGAATGCGAACTCTTGCAGGGGGAGTTTTTGAAGGCGCCGGCTGCGCCGCGGATTCAGGAGCAGGCGCAGATGCAGGCGCCGGCGCGGCCGGCGGTGTGGCCGCTGGCTGCGCAGGCGGCGGATCCTTCGCAGGTATCTGTTGCGGCGCGGGCTGCTGCGGTGGGGCGGCGGGCAGTGGGCCGGCTTCCTGCGCAAATAAAGGACCGGCGAGCCAGAGTCCAAGTACTAATGCCGCTGCCAGATGCAGGCGCTTTGACCAGCCTCGCATAAAGTTCCTCCCGAATTGCCTCTGGAAGGGATGCCCTCGGGGCACGCAAAGATGCCCCTACTATAAACCCTTCGAGGCATCGCCGCCATCATTTCACGGGAGCGGGGGTGGGCAGTGTACGACTAAGACACCCCGGAACCCAGCGAGAGTGGCTGGCGGATATACTCAATGAAGAGACAGGCATTTGGGACCCTTCAGAGCAGCGCCGCTTCGCTTCCTCTCTTCTCTCCGCGGGAAGACTCTGCTTATCATTATTCTCACGATGGTGGGGCTGGTGGGGGGGCTCTACTCGATTTCGCGCGTGGTGTTATTGCGCGGGTTTGCCAATTTGGAAGAGGACTTCGCGCGCGAGAACCTCAAGCAAGCGTCGAGCGCGGTGAATAATGAGCTGGATACGCTCGAACGGACCACCAGTGAATATGCAGCCTGGGACCAGACGTACGCCTTCCTGCATGGCAAGAACCCGGGGTACCCGAAATCAGAATTCCCGGTGCCGACATTTCAGCAGCTCAAAGTGAACTTCATCGTCATCCTGGACAAGTCCGGGCGCAGAGTTTTCTCAAAGGGGTTCAGTCTGGTGACGCTCGATGAGGTGCCGGTTCCGCCGGACCTGGATTCCCATCTGAGACCAAGGTCTCCTCTATTGAAGCTTCCCAACGAGACCAGCAAGGTGATGGGAATTCTGCTGCTCGCCTCGGGGCCGGTGTTCGTGGATTCCCACCCGGTGTTGACGAGCGAGTCCCAGGGGCCCATTGCCGGCACCCTGATCATGGGCCGCTGGCTCGACTCGGACGAAGTGCTGCGCCTTTCGGAAATGACCCACATGACAATCGAGGCGCAGCGCCTCGATGCAGGCTCGCTCCAGCCCGATTTTCGCGCCGCCGCGAGCGCACTTTCGAACTCGGCGCCGAGTCTGACCCGCACGTACGATCCGGAGACTTTGGCAGCCTACGAACAATTGAACGACGTTTACGGAAAGCCCGCTTTGATCCTGCGCGTTTTGCTTCCGCGGAGGATTTATCAGCAGGGTCAGGCAAGCGTGCTTCAATTTCTGCTGCTCTTGCTGGCCGCGGGACTGGCATTTGGCGCCACCACGCTCTACCTGCTGGAACGAACGGTGCTCTCGCGCGTGGCGAACTTGACGGAGAGCATTACTGAAATCGGAGCAAGCGGAGATCTCTCGGGCCGTTTATTGGTAAAGGGAAATGACGAACTCGGCTATCTCGGCGAATCCATCAACGGCATGCTCGAAGACCTCGAACGGACGCAAAACGAGCGCCATGAAGGCGAGACCCGTTTGAGCGTGATGATCGAGAAAATGCCCGTCGTGCTATGGACCACCGACAAGGAGCTGCGTTTCACTTCCTCGATGGGCGCAGGGCTGAAAGCCCTTGGGTTGCGCACAAACGAAGTCGTCGGGAAATCGCTCTACGAATATTTCCGCACCGAGGATCAGGAATTTCCGGCGATTGCCGCGCACCGGAGAGCGCTGGAGGGCGACCCCGGCACATTCGAGATCGAATGGGAGAAGCGGGCGCTCGAAGCCCACGTGCAGCCCTTCCAATCGAACGAGGGTGAAGTGCTCGGCGCGATCGGAGTCGCCTTGGACGTCACGGACCGGCAGCGCTTGGCGGACCAGTTGCGGCAGTCGCAGAAGATGCAAGCCATCGGCGAACTGGCGGGCGGCGTGGCGCACGATTTCAACAACTTACTCATGGTCGTGAAGGGACATTCGGAGATGCTGCTCGATCGGCTGTCGGAATCATCGCCGCTGCGGCATGGCATCGAGCAGATGCAGAGCGCGTCGGAGCGCGCCGCCGGTTTGACGCGGCAGTTGCTGGCGTTTAGCCGCAAGCAGGTCCTTCAGCCGCGTGTGCTGGACTTGAATGAAGTCGTGGCCGGAATGATTCAAATGGTCTCGCGCGTGATCGGCGAGGATATCGAGCTCGAGTTCCTGCCCTGCTTGAATCTCGGACGCGTGAAAGCGGATCCCAGCCAGATGGAACAGGTGGTCTTGAATCTGGTGGTGAATGCGCGCGACGCCATGCCCGAAGGCGGACAGCTTACGATTGAGACATCGAATATAGAGATCGATCGCAGCTATGCCGCGAGTCATCCCGGCGGCATGGAGCCCGGGCCTTACGTGATGTTGACAGTCAGCGACACAGGTTGCGGCATGGACTCAAAGACCCAGGCGCGGATCTTCGAGCCTTTCTTCACCACCAAGGGACAGGGGAAGGGAACCGGCCTCGGGCTGGCCACCGTATACGGCGTCGTAAAACAGAGCGGCGGATTTATCTGGGTGTACAGCGAAGTTGGCCGCGGAACGACGTTCAAGATTCACTTGCCGCAGGTTACTTCGCAGGTCGAGACCGCAGGCACCGAGAATAATTCCCGCGGCACGGCGGCGGGAACCGAAACAATTCTTTTTGTGGAAGACGAAGAGAGCGTGCGCGAGCTGGTCCGGGATTATCTCGGCGCCATTGGCTACCAGGTGCTGGAGGCCTGCGACGGCGTGCGGGCGCTCGAAGTCGCCGCGGCGCACAAAGGGCCCATTCACATGCTGATCACCGACGTGGTGATGCCGCGATTGAGCGGGCGCGAAGTGGCCACGCAAATTGCAGCCCAGCGGCGCGACGTAAAGGTCCTCTATATTTCCGGCTATACCGACGACAGCGTGTTTCGCCATGGCGTGCTCGAAGGCGGCGTGGCGTTTCTGCAGAAGCCCTTCAATCTGAAAGCGCTTGCACAGAAAGTCAGGGACGTGCTCGACGGGCGGCCGGCTGCGACGTTAGCGGGCGGAAAATCCGAAGACAACTAGGGTCGGCAGGTGCACGCTTGGTGCGGATTTTGCATCGGGCGCATGCGGAGCCCGGGTTGCCAGCGCCGCGGCGATCTTTACTCCGGCTCATCTTTCGGCAGGCCGCCCTCCTGCGTCAGCACCACAGTCTGCCCGGTCAATTCGAAGCGCTTGCGGCAGCGGATATTTCGGCAGGCGACCATATCGTCGATGCGCACCATATACGAGCGCGCCTTGGCGTAGTGCGCGCGATCTTCTTCGTTTCCGCCCTTGGGTGGCTGCGCTTTTTTCGTGCGCACCATCCAGCGCACCGGGTAGCTGCTTTCCTGGCGGCAGTGCGGGCAAGTGAGCGGAATCTGCTTGGTCTGCTCTTTCTCATCGTAGAATTTGCGCTCGTCCATTTTTTCAGGCTGTCTGGCGACGCTCACCGCCGAAATCATCCACGCTCACGAAGCGAATCCCCGCATCCGTCCAGCGCGGGAGCAAGTATTCCAGCGCGGCGACGGTGTGCTGGCGATCGCCTTTCGGCACGCGATGGTCCGCATCGTGCAGCAGGACGATATCGCCTCCCCGCGCGTGGCGCAAGCGCTTAATCACGCGCTCGGGCGCCTGCGGCGTCCAATCGTAGGCGGATGTGGACCACATCACCACGCCCGCGCCGCCCCGTCGCCGCACCACGCTTGCAAGCTGCGGGCCGCGAAAGCCGTAAGGCGGGCGCATCCAGCGCACGCGCACCCCGATTGCGGAAGCGATCGCATCATCGCAGCGGTCGAGTTCCTCCGCAATGCGTCGTGGCGCAAGAAAAATCAAATTCGGATGCGTCTCCGTGTGATTGCCCACACCGTGGCCGCGGTCGGCAATTTCCTTTGCGAGCCCTGGAAATGCGCGGGCGTGCTTCCCAGTCAGGAAGAAAGTTGCCTTGGCGTGGTGCCGGTCGAGCAAATCGAGCAGTCCCGGCGTGACCGCGGGGTTCGGGCCGTCGTCAAACGTGAGCGCCATCGTGGACGCATCGCCGGTACGCCGGAGCGTGGGGCCGAAAAGCTCCGCCGATGGCACCATCGCCGCCCAGGCGAAAATTCCGCCAGCCGCGCCAACACCGCCCGCCGCAAGATACGCCGGAAGCTTATCCATCGCCGCCCGGAATTTTCGCACGTGAAGCAGCCTGGTGCCAGCGAAAGCTCACGGGCGAGAAGGCAGCGAGAATCCAGCGCGAACGCTTTCTATTCAGACGTGCGGATGGCCCGGAGGTCAATCCCAAGCTGCTGGCACTTCTTGTAGAGGTGGCTGCGCTCGAGGCCCAGCGCTTTCGCGGTGTTGGTCATGTGGTGATGATGGTGCTTGAGCTCGGCGAGGAGCGTCTCGCGCTCGAAAGCTTCCACACGCTGCGCGAGCGTTCCCAAGGCCAGCGCGCCCGAAGCCGCGAATGCGTGCATGTTTCCCGCGGCGGGCTGCGGCAACGCGCGCGCCACCGTCGTGGCCTCCACCGAATCGCCCGGAGCGAGCAGCAGCACGCGCTCAATCACGTTGCGCAGCTCGCGCACGTTTCCCGGCCACGGGTAGCTCGCGAGCACGTCCATCGCCTCGCGCGAAAAACTTTTCGGTTTCCAATTGTTTTGGTCTGTCAACTGCCGGACGAAATGTTCCGCAAGCACCTGGATATCCTCCCGTCGCTCGCGCAACGGCGGCAGCACAATCGGAAACACGAACACGCGATGGTACAGATCCTCGCGGAAAGTGCCCTGGCGCACCTGCTCTTCCAGGTTGCGGTGCGTCGCCACCACCACGCGCACATCCACGGCGAATGGCTTGTCCCCGCCGACACGTTCGATTTCGCCTTCTTCCAGCACGCGCAAAAGTTTCGCCTGCATGGTGAGCGGCATATCGCCGATTTCATCGAGAAAGAGCGTGCCGCCATGCGCTTGCTCGAATTTGCCGATGTGGCGCGCCGCCGCGCCGGTGAACGAGCCTTTCTCGTGTCCGAATAGCTCGGATTCCATCAGCTCGGCGGGAATCGCGGCACAATTCAGCGAGATGAACTGGCCGCCGCGCCGCGGACTTTTCTCGTGGAGCGTGCGAGCAATGAGTTCCTTTCCCGTTCCCGTCTCGCCGCGGATGCAGACGCGCGTCTCGCTGGCCGCCACATGCTCCACCTGCGCCATCACTTCTCGCATCGCCTCGCTGGCCCAGACGATGTGGTGGCGGCCCAGACGGCGCTTGAGGTCGCGATTCTCCTCCTCGAGATGTTTCAGGCGAAGGGCATTTTCAACCGTCAAAAGCAACTTTTCCGTCGATATGGGTTTCTCGAGAAAATCAGCGGCGCCCAGGCGCGTGGCCTTCATGGCCATCTCGATCGTGGCCTGCCCCGAGATCATCACCGTGGGAACAGCCACTCCGGCATTCTTGAAATCTTCGAGCAGCGCGATGCCGTCTCTCCCGGGCATCACAACGTCCGAGAGAATGAGGTCAAAGCGGTCGGCTTTCGCGAGCTCGAGAGCGCGCGCGGCGTTGTCGCAGACCGTGGCCTCATGACCGGCGAGGCGAAAGGCCCGGGCAAGCGAAGCGAGCGTGTTCGCGTCATCATCAATAATAAGGATGTGGGCTTTCGGGGGCACGGCGGGCTAAGCCTCTTTTGTTTCCTTCTCGGCTTCTTTCACTTTTTGTTTTTCGTAAGTAATGGGGAAAGTCTGCGGGCGCCGCGGAGGTTGCGCGGGAAGCTCAATATGAAACGATGTGCCCACGCCTGTTTCGCTCTCGACGGAAATGCGGCCGCCGTGGTCGCTCACGACGGATTGCACGATGGCCAGGCCCAGGCCGGTGCCGTGCTGCTTCGTGCTGTAGTAGGGAGTGAAGAGCCGGTCGCACTCTTCGGGCGTCAGCCCCGTGCCGGTATCGGAGATTTCGAGCTGCACGTTGCCGTCCTTATGGCTGGTACGCAGCATCAGGACTCCGCCGGCGGGCATGGCATCCATGGCGTTGAGGATCAGATTTTCGAGAGCGCGGTGCAGCAGCGTCGAATCGGCTTGAATCGCGGGGAGCTCCTCTTCCAGGTGCAGCTCCGGCGTGATCGGTGGCCGCCCGACGGCGCCAAATTGCGCTTCGAATAATTTCACCACGTTGCGCACCACGTCATTCAGGTTCACGGCAGCAAGCTCGGGCTGCGGCATCTTCGAGAAATCGCTGAAGCGGCTCACGATGGCTTTCAGGTTTTCGATTTCCGAGAGGAGAATGCCGGTGGACTCCCGGAAGACTTCCTCGAACAGCTCGGGATTTTGCTCCTTCGCGCGCTGGCAGTTTTCAACGGTCGTCTGGAGCGGGAAGAGCGGATTTTTCAGCTCGTGCGCCAGGCGCCGCGCCACTTCGCGCCAGGCGGCCACCCGCTCGGCTTGCAACAGCCGCTCGCGCTGCTCGATCAATTGCTGCGTCATCTGATTGAAGGCGCGGCCGAGCTGGCCGATCTCGCCGCCGCCGCGAACGTCCACATGCGCGTTCCAGTTTCCGCCCGCCACCTCGCGCGCGCCCGCCGCCAGTCGGCGCACCGGGCGCGTAACGCGCGCGGCGCCCCACCAGCTCAGCAGCAAGCCAATAAGCAAACCAATGCCCGTAACGGCCAGCGCGAGCCAGATAATGCGGCTTTCCAGGATGGCGGCCTCGCGCTGCGAATTCCCCACCAGCAGCACGCCCAGCAATTCTTTCTGGCGCCCCAGGAGCGGCAAGGCGTGAAAAAATTCAGCGCTGGCCGGATCGCTCGTCCAATTGATTCTCGAGGTTTGCTGGCCGGGCTGCTGCTGCTCCTTTTGAATGATGGGCGCGAGGCGTTCCGCATCGTTCGCGGGGCCGGAAGCGTCGAGCAAATCTGCGGGCTGGAAGGTGGGATCCAGATTCAGGTAAAGAAGCGCGCGCATACCGGCGGGGAGCACGAGCGAGGCGAGAAATTCCTTGCCGAGGCGCCGGCCGCCGACGACAAAGAGATTATTGTCGCCCACGCGCACGCTCGCGACCGATACCAGGACCAGCGCGGAGCCATCGGGCGTTTCCGTTTTCATCAGGAACGCACCGCGGGCCACCCAATCCTCGGGCTGGATCACCCAGTCCAATTTATAGCCGAAGCGCGCGGGCCATTCGGCCGACGATATGATCGACCCGTCGTTGCCGACGAAATCGAGGATATCGAGCTGGTGGGCGCGAGACACGCCGCTCGCGTCGTTTACGTAGATCGAGACGTCGCTCTTCGGGCGGCTGAGATCGATGGCCATGCGGACGGTGGCTTCGGCGTCCGCGATTCCTTGCACGCGATTGACGATTTCCTGGCCGCGGCGTTCAAATTCGCGCTGGAATTGCTGCACGAGCGCGTCACTGTGTTGCTGGTTCAACTCCTCGAAGGCCTCGCGCGTTACCAGGATTACGCCCGCGGCGATCAGGCCGACGGACAGCAGCATCGCGAAGGTGAAAATCCAGAAGAGTTTTGCGCGGAACGTCACGGCTTTTCCTTTTCACTTGCTGCGTCGGGCGGCCCATCGAGCCATACGTCGGCGAGCGGCCAGGTCTCTCCGGGCCCGGGCGCCTTCCAATTTCGCACGCGCTGGCTCAAGCCATACACGTGTGGCAGCCAGACCAGCGGAACCACGCGAAAGCTGCTCACTACGGCGCGCTGGCGGTTGTAGATGTCCTCCGGCGTGGCAGGATCGGGCAACGGCGAAGCGTCGATGGTGGTCATGCCCCCGAGTGTTGTGAGGAGACTCGTCAGCGCGGGGCGCGGTAGCGGCGAAGTCATCGAGAGGCGGATGAGCCGCGCGTCAAATGCGGCGGGTGGAGTAGCCGTTGCGGTTGCTGGCGTTGCCGCTGCCCCCGCGGCTGGCGCCGGAGGAATCGCCTGCGCCGCCAATGAGATTCCAGACTCCCGTGCATTCACCACAATACGCTCCGCGACGGATTGTTCGAGCGGGTCGCCCGAATCATATCCCAACACCAATTTGGGAGAGGCCGCGATTTGCGCCCAGAGTTCCTTCGCGCGTGCCGAATCCGCCGCGGTCGGGAAGAGAAACGCCGTGCCGCTCGACCACTGGGGCAGCAGCCCGCCGGCCGCCTCGCTCGTCTTTTGCAGGATGAAGTTCACGACGGAGTCGCGATCGATCGATTGCGCGAGGGCTTCCCGCACACGCGCGTCCTCCGTCGCCGCACGCCCCGGCGGGAAGACCAGCGCAAGCAATTCGTCCGGCTGCGACATGCTCACGCGCACGCTGCGGTCGGCGGCTTGACGCGCCTGCTCGACAGGGATCTCCGCAAGATCAGCTTTGCTGAGTTCCAGGTCGAGCAGCATTTCCCGCGGCGAGCGCCCCATCTGAATTTGAATCGAGTCGACATACGGCCGCCCGCCCGGCGCCTTCTCATTGGCGCTGAGCGTCGCGTGCTTCCCCGGTTCCCATTCCGCGACTTGGAAAGGGCCAGACCCACCTTCACGGTTTCGAGAATCATAAATCAGAGCATCGATTTGCTCTTTCGCGGCTGCCTGCTTAGGGGTTGTCGCTGGAAGTGCTGGATACGGCGGGTTCACCAGCGCGCCAATCTCGAGACGCAGCACGCCGCCATACCGTGGCCGCCGCGCCGTCTCGGCGGGCACAGTCGCAAGCGCCAAACTAATCGCTGCAAGACACAGACACAATCGAAGCTTCATACATCCCCGTCTGAAGATTTCTAGAGACCACGCGCGCCGATTTCTTGTCCTCAGCGGACCACATAGCAAGTATCGGCCCTGGGAATTCCAACCGCTGTCCAATTGGGACCGGCTGGTCATCACTTATCTCATATAGCTGAATGTGATCAGTTTGGTTCCAGTCGCCTGTCCCGGTCACGAGAACTTGCCAACTGCCCCCACAACCCGGTCTTACCGACGCGATATCGTCACCCCAGCTTGGGTACTCAGCAACGCTCTTGGTGGAGAATTTGTATAGGCGTGCCTTTCCGTCAAGCTCCGTTTGAATCCAATCGGATCCATGGTCGTATTCCAATCGGGACAGCGCGAAAAAAGGATGCTTCTCCGCCACTGTTCCAACTTCGTCTGCTGAGAGTCCCTTGAAGTAGTTTCGCCCGAGCTCATAGTATGACGACCGACCGTCGCCAACAGGCCACTCTTGTCCGGGAGAATCGACACAATAGAGGAATGGCAACACATCGCAAACAGTTGATGCTATGAAGACTTTGAGCGTCTTATTGGTCGGCGCCACGAATCGTCCCCGAATATCTCGTGAGGCGGAACTGTTGGGGATAGGCCAAGCCCCGGAGAATTGAGGCCCCCTCGCAGCCTGCGTGTCATACTCCGTCACGCGATCAGGTTCCAAAACGGAAAGGACGGTAATGGGTATAGACGACATTGGTCTCTCAAAAAAATCGAGAAACGGTTGGGGTTGTTCCCAAACTGTCCTTTTCTGGAGCATCGGAGCGGCGCGCAGTCTCGCATCTGAGTTCGTTAGTCGTGTCAGGCTGACGGCTGCCACTTGGATGCCCTCACTGCGCTGGATTTCTGCAATCCAGATGTATCCCTCAGCCCCTTCTGAAAGGGTCACACGTGCATGTACGCCCGCCGCATCGGTCTTGAAGCCTCTTGCTGTCAATTCTGAATCGAGCGCCAGGCGAATGCGCGAGGCCGCCGATGAATCTAGCGAAGAGATATTCTTTAGCTCAATTGAAATCTTGCGGCTGGAGCCGGCGGCGCTAGCGATTTTTTCGGCGAGGGCGCGCACGGCGTCATTCCACTTCGCAGGAAGTTGGGGCTGCGCCGCTGGGGCTGGTTGCGCTGACTGCACCGACTGAGTCGGAGGATTCGAAGATTGCGCGAAAGTCACACCAGGGAGGACGGCGAGCAACGAGAGAATTATTCCGCAGCGTGAGAGAGGGAATCGGCGGGGCGGCCGCATTGAATTGTGCGAATGGCCTAGATCGTTCGCGATTTGTCATGTTAGCACATTTGAGAAATCGAAACGCCCCCGTGCCGCGCGTGTTTCCTTGCGCTTACTGGATTTTCTGAGCGCGATAGGGGTGTAATGGAAATCAAATGAATTGGCGGGACGCCCGCGTTCCCTGCGCCGGCTGGGTGGCGATGCTTTACCCTGAAGCCCTGAGCTCGGGGCGAAGGGTGCGGCGGTACCCATCTGCCCGATTCTTTTGCGGCTCAGGGTAAAGCATCGCCACCCGCAAGGGTTTTTGCCGGCTGCTACTCCGCGGCCGATCACCATTTCCCCGCTCGCGCCCAGAGTGGCGGAAGCACGAGCCAGGCCGGCCGGGAATCTCATCTACTTCGAACCTGGCCTGCCCGATGAATCGAGTGAGCCCACCGACTTCAGCACGTCATTCGTGAAGAAAAATTTCCCGTCGTTCGGCACCATCATAATCTGCACACGATCTGAGAGGCGCTGTGCGACGGTGTACTGCACGAGCAGCGGATTCGTCTTCAGCGCGGCGGCCTGCAATTCGAGCTCCTCTGCCTCCGCCTGAGACTTCACGCGAATGCTGTG
>Ga0187817_10000269_pt1 | contig 21210 bp, 18 predicted proteins | sample NC_wetland_sal_i_17_FD_132431 | JGI IMG/M metagenome (GOLD analysis project Ga0187817, IMG submission 132431) | Wetland sediment microbial communities from Neuse River Estuary, North Carolina, USA - SO4_2 | ecosystem: Environmental > Aquatic > Freshwater > Wetlands > Sediment | place: USA... | reverse complement strand
TATCAGGAGAAAGTCGTGCCCAAGAACGGGAACAAACCAAGGACGCTGCCGGAATCGCTCGATGCACTGATTGAGAAACACCACCTGCTGAAGCATCCCTTTTATTGCGCGTGGACAGAGGGGAAACTCTCCAAGGAATCACTTGGGCTTTACGCGACGCAGTATTACCAGCATGTGCGCGCATTCCCGGAAAACCTGAGGCAACTGGAAGCCCGCACGAGCGGCAGCGTTCAGAAGCTTGTGAAGGAAAACCTTGCCGAGGAATTATACCCGGCGGCTCCGCACCCGGCGCTCTGGCGTCAATTTGCGCGGTCGCTCGGCGTGACGGATAGGACGCTCGATTCCGCGCAGCCCCTTCCGGGAATTGCCTCGCTGCTGGATACGTTCGACGAAGTGACAGCGCAGGGAACCGTGGCGCAGGCGATCGCCGCATTTTATGTCTATGAGGCGCAGGTTCCCGAAATCGCGACGCAGAAAATTTCCGGGCTGCGCCGCTTCTATGGCATCACCGATCCGCAGGCGCTTGCCTACTTCGCCGTGCACGAAGAAGCCGATGTGCGCCACCGCGCGGCCTGGCGCGAATGGCTTGCCAGCCAGAATGGTGTGGACGAGGTAGCTGTCCTGTGTGCGGCCGAGCGGGGGTTGAAGGCGCTTTGGGGCGCGCTGGATGCTGTGTACCCGGAAGGGTGCGCCGCGAAGAGTTAGGAGACGTTGCCGGCAGTCCTATGGAAGGCCGCACAAAAGAAAGCGGCCGGTGCCGGTGCTATGCGGACTTCACTAGAATCTTCACTCCCTTAGGGCCGCCAATATATACCTCCTCGGCAAATCCAAGAAACAAGCCGTGCTCGACGACCCCGACGACTTGGTCGAGGTGCTGCGCGACTTCTTTCGGCGCATCCATGGGCCCGAAGGCGCAATCCAGGATGTAATGCCCGCCATCAGTGACGTAGGGCTTATTGTCCACGCCGAGGCGCAAAGCAGGATTGGCGCCGAGCTGTTTTAGTCTTCGTTCCGTAGATTGCCAGCCGAAGGGAACCACTTCCACGGGAACGGACAAGAGCGAGCCGAGGCGGTCAACCAACTTCGATTCGTCCGCGACCACGACCATCCGCTTGCTTGCGGCCGCGACAATTTTCTCGCGCAGGAGCGCGCCGCCGTGCCCTTTGACGAGATACAGGCTGCCGCGCTCAACTTCATCGGCCCCATCAATAGTTAGATCGATTTGCGTGTATTCGGCGAGTGTAGCGAGGGGAATGTTGAGCTCGCAAGCCTGTTCGGCCGTGCGTTCCGAGGTGGGGATGCCGATAATGCGCATGCGCTCGTCCGCCACGCGGCGGCCCAGGGCGCTGACAAGAAACTTGGCCGTCGAGCCCGTGCCGAGACCGACGACCATGCCGCTCTCGACGAGTCTCGCGGCCGATTCGGCGGCCGATTTTTTCCAGAGATCCTGCTCGGATGCGTCCATTGGTTTGCTCGCCATGGCAGATGAATCTGCGGAGGCATAATAGCCGCTTGTGGGTATGTTGCCAACGCCGAGACCGATTCGCGCTCAAGAACTTCAGATTCGCTAAGGGGACACGGTGTGGGCTGGCTCACCGGCAGCCTCTCGGCGGGCGGAACGCATTGCTAGTCCCGGCGCGCGGTCTTACAATCCTTAATTCGTCCTGCTAGGTCGCAAATGTTTCGAAAAATTTTGATTGCGAATCGCGGCGAAATTGCCGTGCGCATACTGCGCGCTTGCCGCGAGTTGGGTGTCTGCGCCGTCGTGGTCTATAGCGACGCCGACCGTGCGTCGCTGCACGTGCGTCTGTCGGATGAGGCCTACCCCATCGGGCCTTCCCCTTCGCGCGAAAGCTATCTGGTGGTCGAAAAAATCCTTGGTGTGGCGCGGCATGCGGGTTGCGACGCGGTTCATCCCGGATACGGCTTCCTGGCTGAGAATCCAGGGCTGGCGCGCGCCTGCGCGGAGGCGAGTGTCAAGTTTATCGGGCCGTCTCCTGAGGCGATGGAGCGTCTGGGATCAAAGACCGCGGCGCGTCAATTGGCGCGAGACGCGGGTGTAGCGACAGTTCCCGGCACTCTTGATCCCATCGAACGAATCGAGGACGTGCTCGAAGTCGCGCGGAGGACTGGTTTTCCGGTTTTGCTGAAGGCCGTGGCGGGCGGAGGCGGCAAGGGCATGCGCGTGGTGGAAAGTGAGGTGGGGCTCGCGGGCGCGTGGCGAGATGCCACCTCCGAAGCGCAAAATGCATTTGGCGATGGGCGGCTGTATCTCGAGAAATATCTCGAGCGTCCGCGCCACGTGGAGATTCAGGTGCTCGGAGACGAACAGGGGCACCTCCTTTATTTGGGCGAGCGCGAATGTTCTGTCCAGCGGCGGCACCAAAAAGTGATCGAAGAAGCGCCCTCGCCCATCATGACTCCGGATTTGCGGCGAGCGATGGGCGAATCGGCCGTGAAACTAGCGCGCGCGGGTCGCTACACGAATGCGGGCACGGTGGAATTTCTGGTGGATACGTACAGGAATTCTTACTTTCTGGAGATGAACACGAGATTGCAGGTCGAGCATCCCGTCACGGAAATGGTCACGTCGCTCGATCTGGTGAAATTGCAAATTCGCATTGCGGCGGGCGAGGCGCTGCCCTTCGCCCAGCAAGACGTGATCATGCGTGGCCACGCCATCGAGTGCCGGATTTACGCGGAGGACCCGGATAACAATTTCTTTCCGTCGCCGGGCAAAATACTCGGACGCCGCGTGCCCGCCGGCCCAGGGATTCGAATCGACGATGGTGTGTACAGCGGCTGGACGGTGCCCAACGAGTATGACCCGTTGCTGGGAAAACTGATCGCATGGGGCGGCGACCGCGACGGGGCAATTGCGCGGCTACAGGGCGCGCTTGACGAGTACTACGCGACGGGGATCAAGACAAACGTCTCGCTCTTTCGCCGCATCCTGGCCACTCGCGATTTTCAGAACGGCGAGATCTATACGCGTTGGCTGGACGATTTTCTCAGCAAGAACCAGAAGAATGCGGCCGGGACTCGAACGACAGACCCAGACATCGGCGCTGGAGCCGCGGAGAGGGCTGCGATCTTAGCGGCGGCTCTTTGGCACATGTCGCATGGCGGCGAATCGGGAAACAACGCAGGGGCGAACGCAATTGTGCCGGCATCGCGCTGGAAACTCGAAGGCCGGCGGGAGCAATTGGACCGGGAGCCGCAGCGCTAGACCGATGTTCCAGTCGGCGCGGCAAACACACGAGCCATGAAAGTGGAAATCGAAATCGCAGGAAGGGCGCACAGTGTGGATTTGGTCTGCGTGGGCGGACGAATGCGCTACGTCCTCGACGGTCAGACGGTCGAGGCAGATGCGGTGGAAGTGGAACCGGGAATTTACTCGATCTTGATGGATGGAATTTCTTTCGAGGTGCACGTCGAATTGCTCGCAGGACCCGGAGGCGGGCTGCGCGTCGTCGCGGGCCGCCGGGAATTCTCGGCCGATATCCGCGATCCTCGGCAATGGCAGCGCAAACGTGGCGCAACGGCGGAAGCGGAAGGGCGTCAGCAAGTGGTTGCTCCCATGCCGGGCAAAATCGTGCGCGTGCTGGTGGAGGCGGGAGAAGCGGTCGAGGTCAAGCAAGGGCTGCTGGTGGTGGAAGCTATGAAGATGCAAAATGAAATCCGCTCGCCGAAATCCGGAACGGTGGAGCGGTTGCTGGTCACCGAGGGGCAAACGGTGAATGCCGGCGAAATCCTCGCCATCGTCGCCTAGCGCCCGCAACAATCAATCGCGCACGAAACGTGAACCGTGTCGTTCGTTTACTCCTCTTGTTCTCGACAGGCACGGATAAACAGGTGTTCGAGAGGGTTTTATACACGCATGAAAGGCGGTGAGGCCTCGAACAAAGAGGCGAGGCAAATCGCGCGAGCTGCTCCGTTTGCGATTTACTTCGAGGCGGGAAGCTTTCCGGCTGATTCGGTGATCTGGCGTGCGAGATAGTTCGTGACGTGCGACTCGTCCCGCGCCTCAATCAAGTATGCGGAGCGCAGCAGCTGCTCCTTGCGGTTGCGCAGCATGTCGCGAATCGAAGTCTGCACTTGCGGATCAGACAGTTCTCGCTGCCCCGCCGGTTCCTTCGCGACCAGCTTCAGGATGCGAAAGCCGCCTTTGTTCACAGCCACGGGCTGGCTGACTTCGCCCGCGCGCATCGCGAGAACAGTCTTTTTCAGCACCGGATCGGACTGATTGAGAGCAGACTCAGGAACGAAGCCGAGATCGCCGCCGGTGGATGCCGTGGAATCCTCAGAGTAATCCATGGCAAGCTGGGCGAAATCCGCGCCACTGCTTATTTTCTGCTCGATGAGGGCGGCTTTGCGTTTTGCTTCGGCGTCGCTGGTGGCCTTGTCGTTCTTGCGGTTGCGGACGGTGGGGTCCGGGTGAGGGGTGATGACGATCTGGGCGATGTGGTATTGCGGCTCGGCGACGTTGAACTGGGCGCGATTCTTATTGTAAAAATCCGCGATGTCCTGATCGGTGATGGCGATCTTCGCGATCACTTCCCGGTTCAGCAGTTTCTGAATGGAAAGTTGGCGGCGAATGTCGCCCTTGAGGTCGTCCACGGTGAGGCCGGTGTCTTTCAGTTTCTTCTGAAATTCTTCTTCGGTGTAGGGGCTCTTCGATTCGGTGAATTTGTCTTCCACCTCCGCGTCGCTGGCGATCAGATTATTCTTGGTCGCGCGCTCGAGCATGATTTCATTGTTGATCAGCTCATCCAAAATGCTGAGTTTGAGGGAGAGAGATTCTTCCTGGGAGGGCTCGGGGGCGTCGGCGTTTACGCGCGTGCGGTAGTATTTCTCTACCTCGGCACGCGAAATTTCTTTTCCGTTCACCACGGCCCACACGTCCGGGCCGGGCGCGGCTTCCTTCTTGCAGTTGGCCGCAAACGCGCAAGCGGCAAGCGCAGCGAGTATCAGGATTCGGCGCTTCAAGCGGAACTCCTATTGAGGGGGATGCGCCTCAAGCGGCCTTTTTCACGCGGCCAGCGCGGATACAGGCCGTGCAGACACGCACATGCTTGCGCACGCCATCGATCACGGCCTTCACGCGGCGCAGATTTGGATTCCATCGCCGGCGGCGGACATTGTGCGCGTGGCTGATGGTGTTGCCGAAGCTCGGCTTCTTGCCGCAGATTTCACATGCGAGTGCCATAGTGACGCTGCTCCCGGTTGAAAAATTTGGAAAAGTAAGAATTTTAATGCTACCAGAGATTGCACCGGGCGGGAAGCGATTTGGGCGCCCCTCGACTGCTCGGGGTTGCTTTCTTCGTGCAGCCTCCGCAAGACGCTCTGGACGGTCAAATCCAAGTTATTGATATAATGCGCTACTTGGAATACGTGACAAAAACCGCTTTCGATGGTACAAGAACGTAATCAGAGCGCTAAAGGCTTCCCAGCGATGCGGGCACGTCAAGATCAGCTAACCAAATTTCAGCCTCCGGTGAAGTCTGCCGGGCCAGCCGAAAAGAAATTGCGCCTCTCCGTGGTGATCCCTGTTTATAACGAGCGAAAATTCATCGAAGAAGTGCTGCGCCGCGTTCAGGGATCCGGTCTCGCTGACGAGATCGTGGTTGTGGATGACGCTTCCACCGACGGCACGCGCGAGATTTTGCAGGAATTCTTGCGCCTCCAAACAGAGGGACACCAGGAAGCGGAGATTGCCGACGGAAAAGGAACACTGCGGCTCGAGCCGTTCCGTTTCCTGTTCCATGAAGTCAACAAGGGCAAAGGCGCCGCGCTGCGATGGGGATTTGCGGTCGCCTCCGGCGACATACTCCTGGTCCAGGACGCGGACCTCGAATACGATCCCAAAGAGTATGCCAAGCTCACGGAACCAATCCTCGACGGGCGGGCCGACGTGGTGTACGGCTCGCGATTCCTGGGTGGCCCGCAACGCGTGCATTTATTTTGGCACTATGTCGGCAATAAATTTCTCACTCTTCTTTCCGACATGGTCACCAATCTGAATCTGACGGACATGGAGACATGCTATAAGGTGTTTCGCCGGGATGTGCTCGAGAGAATCGAGTTGAAATCGAACCGTTTCGGGTTCGAGCCGGAAGTGACGGTGAAAGTGGCGAAGGGCAACTGGCGCGTCTACGAGGTGCCGATCTCCTATTCCGGGCGAAGCTACAAGGACGGAAAGAAAATCACCTGGCGAGACGGATTTGTCGCCCTCTACTCCATCCTTCGATACCGGGTCTTCGACTGATACCCTGCTCCTCAGGTTTCCTTTGCCGGCGAGTGTCCGAAGCAGTACCACGGGCGCACTCCAGGCTCTTAACGTTGGACATGGTACCGAGAGCGCTTTTCCTCGCGACAATTCTCCACGACATAATTTGAGTTCACGTGCCAAGCATTCCCAAGGAAACTTCCGAATGTTACCGAACGCAATGGCAGAATTCCTCGCACGCTATGGATCTCTGCGATGTCATAGTGAATCTCGAGAAGATGGTCTCGCTTCCAGACCAGCTCAGCACCTGTCATCGGATCAGCGCTGAACACCTCACGTTCCTCTCTCATTTCTACCGGAGCCCCTTTTCGAACGATGTACACGTTCGAATCCACGCCGCCTCCCCGGGCTAGATTCGAACTAGCAACCCTTCGGTTAACAGGTTCGATTTCAAATCCATAAGTCGTTGTTCAACCGTCGTTTAGGGTTATCGGGAAGCCAATCTTCTCCCTCAAATGCTCCGAAGTTGTTCCACAATCAATCCAGCCATCCTATTAGTGCGTTGGCCATCGAACGGGTTCAACGGAGAAAACACAGGAAGGGTTGCGCCTCAGTCCCTGCTCGATTTACTAGTTCCGGCCTAGCCATTCGGCGGATGTAAACGCCACACCAGCTGCGGCATTCTGTTGGCGGAGATCTTAAATATGTCTGCAGAACTCATTGAACTTTCAAATGCCTTGGCACAATCCACCGAGCACGCCGCTAGGAGTACGGCTTCCGTCCATACCGAGTGGCGCGGCTCTTCGAGCGGTGTGGTATGGCGTCCCGGTGTCGTGGTTACGGCCGATCATGCGCTGCGCCGTGATGAAGAGATTCATTTGACGCTTCCCGATGGCCGAGTCGTCGCTGCTACGCTTGCGGGCCGCGATCCTTCGACCGACATTGCAGTCCTGAAGTGTGCGGAGGCTGCCACTGCCGTAAGCGAATTTGGCGAGGTTCCCTCGCTGAAACCGGGCAGTCTTGCATTGGTGGTTGGCCGTACGAGAGGGGGCGGCCCCGTTGCTGGACTTGCCGTGGTCAGTCTGATCGTGGCGGAGCGTCAGACTTGGGCGGGCGCTTCACTTGCTCCATACGTGCGGCTCGATATCGTCTTGCAGCCAACAGCCACAGGCGGGACGGTATTCGATGCGCACGGCCGCACAGTCGGCATGGCAACGCCGCGTTTCCCACGATTTGGCGCGATCGCTATTCCCGCGCCCACCGTGAATCGCGTAGTGGATATACTTCTCGAGAAGGGCCGTATCCCTCGCGGCTATCTGGGCGTCGGCCTCCAGTCAGTCCGGTTAAGCGATTACTTGCGACGCGCTAATTCAGGCCTTAAATGGCACATGATCACACCATCGAAAATATTTATCTCATTGAATACAGGCTACATATACCAGTTCGTTTCGCAGAATTACATCCCAGGACAGCGCTGTCAAGACTACGTCAGCAATGCATGCCACTACCATCATTCTATTATTTGTTTGCCGCGACTTAAGCCGGTCTCCGCCGAAGGCGGTGGATGCGTCCATAACTTTCGAGTAGGTCCTTGAGTTCTCTTGTATTTGCCCGGCGGTAGCGAAGGAGGTTTTCAAGAGTAGGAGTAGCAGGCTCCTGGATGTCCGAAGCGAACTCGATGGCATCGAGTTTCGTTGTGAATTTCAGCCGTTGTTTTTGCGAGTCGACTTCTTTCTGTATGCCATCAAGAAGCCATTTCTTGAGCTCCTCTTGATCTTTGGTCTCCGGCGGGTGCCCCTCGACTATCTTCGCTAGGCCGTCCAGAAGCACGGCCGCTTGCGCGGTAGGTTTCCCTCCATAGATGCGGACAAGGGCCCACAAATCTTTTTCCGGGTGTGGGCCGCGCTCCTTGATTCGGCCGCTCAATACTTCGAGTGCCGCGATGCACTGGTCGGGACGCAATCGAGCACCCAGAGTGTCGAAATGCCCTCCCCCCGAGAAACGGGAACGGAGCACGCATTGCACAGCCCTACCTTCGGGATCTTCCAACCAAATCAATGGTTTCTCAGCGCTTGCGTTGGAAAACTCCCGCGTGAAAGCCATATCGGTGCGCCGTCGGATCAGCCGATTTAGGACAATGTCGTCGATCAACTCATTCTCGGCCAGGCCTTCAGGGTTGAAGTCGTCTAAAAATCCGTGGCGAAGGAACTCAGCATCCTTTAGCTCCGATGGGAGTATCCTTCCCGATGCAATCCAATGCTTTGCCGAATTTTTACTGGCACGCGCTTTTCCTCGCGGCGTGCGCGGGCCCGTTGACTTGCTCATCCTTGATCCCTCGAAAGGGATTGAATTCCATACCCTCGTGCTTGCCATTCTTCCTACTTGCGTTAGAATCGCGCTGGGAGTCCTTACCCTGCACAAGAGTACGCCCCAAGTGCGCTCCAGATGCGACACCATAAAATCAAGGCCACAAAGCAAAAAAGCCGCGACCTTGAGTTCGCCGCGGCACATCACCTCTGCGCCTCTTCATACGGAAAGCACTTTTATGCTAATCCCCGCCCCGGCGCTTGTCAAATTCGTTGATTCGTACAGGAGATTGATGACACATGCAGTCCTTTCGATGAGCATGCCACGGCTCGAGGTATTGTGCGGGAGTGCGGTAGCCGAGAAATTGGTGAGGGCGTACGGTGTTGTGGGTTTTCTCCCACTCCCGTGGTTTACCATTGGGCGCCGCCACATCCAGCGAGCAGTTCGTCAGCTGGTAAGACTTTTCGGTGTGGGTCCGTTGGGCGCGCTCGACGGCGCCATGCAGCTTCGGGATCGAGACGGCTTGCTTCTCTTTCGCTTTCGCACAATGAATATTATCGCGATCCTGATCCCTTGTTCTGTCGTCGCGACCTCGTAATGAGGCGCTGGAGGAACACTGCGCCCTCGTTCTTATAATTGTTGGCGCCCGCGCTTAAGAATGCCTCACACACTTGAGCAACGCTTCGACCTTCGGTCGATGCGATGGCTTCGAGCGTCTTCTTAAGGTCTGATCGAACTCGGAACGAAAGCCTGGTGTCTTTTCGCATCTGTCGCGGATTCTACCATCCTCTTACGCTGGTTCACATATTTGCAGAACTTGACAAGAAATGACACCCAGTGTCATTATATGGATGACATTGGGTTCCACATCGAGGAGAGAGCTATGAAAGCGCATTGCAAAACCTTCCTTTCAAACAGCAAGCTGGCCAGAGCTACTTGGGGCGGACTGCCGCGGGGTGCCATGCGGACACTCAGGGCACTAACAGAAGAACATGGTCTATTGGTATCGACCGGAGATCTGCAGTTTCTAGACGGTCGCTGGTATGTAACGCACGCCGGCCTGCTGCGAATAGCCCGGTCCAAGAAATGTTGTGGTATTAGGTCCGTTCTTGTCAGTCGACTGTCTGATCCCTCAGCGAACCGCTGGATCTTCAGGGCCACAGTATACAAATCTCTGCGGTCCCGCGGCTTTGTCGGCTATGGGGATGCTGATCCTTCCAACACTTCTCCTTTTGTCCGCGGCGCCGAAATGCGCGTTGCCGAGACGAGAGCTGTCAACAGGGCTCTCCGAAAAGCCTACGGCATCGGGCTCTGCAGCGTTGAAGAGCTCGGGTCCTTTTCGGCTCCGCCGAAGCCTCCTGCGATTCATCTGGATGCGAATGGCCATCACGGATCGAACGGCGCAGGCAACGGCCAGCCGCGATTGCGTGACCAACTCTGCCTGCTGATCCGTCAGCACAATCTCGATCCTTCCCTCGTGAAAGCATACGCCGCCGATTTCTGCGGCACGGAAACTCTCAGAGAAGCCAGCCGCGATCTGGTCGAATCATTCGTCACTCAGCTTGCAGCCTCAGCAAAGAAGGATCGAGACGCTCTTGTGTGCAAACTGAGCTCCTACGCGCAATCTGTGGAGGCAAAGCCATGAAGCGACACATTCCCGGTCTGCATTCACGACAACAGGAGCGCGAAGATCTTCTCGAAGGCCTTTTTCTGGTTCGAGTCGATTCGGCTTCCTACCGCTGGCATCCGCAGAAACCATTCCTATCAGTACGGTTTGTCGTTCTCGAGCCCGAACCATTTGCTGGACGATCGCTCTTGGGCCGGCTGTACTGCACCGAACGAGCCCTGTGGAAGTTGAATTGGTTCCTGCGCGATTTCGGCTATGACTCCGATCTGTTCAACCAAGATCAAGTGGATGAAAAAGCTCTTCTAAAGCTTCGTGGAGTCGTTCGGACATCTTACGTCACGCTGAACGGCCGGTCTTTCCAAAACCTCGAAGCCTTTGCGCCCGCCGTGGAGTGGGATGAGCTTTCGTGCGAAACCGTCGACCGGAAACAAAGGCAAAGGAGCGGCGATGATCTATAGCTACACCCAGATCGCTCAGTACCTTCGCTGCCCACGCAGCTACCGGCATCGCTACCTCGATGGCTGGAGAGAAAAAGAGACACGAGCAGCGATGGTGTTCGGGCGTTGTTTCGAACAGGCTCTCGCGGCTTACTTCCAGGGTAACGACTGCACGGCTGCGCTGTTCAAGGAATGGGGCGCGTTCCGGGACACTCCCTTTGAATACAAGAAAGGAGAATCCTGGGATCGCCTCGTTCATCAGGGAGTTCACCTTCTCGAGAGGTTCGCCCAGGATGATCGCGTCAGGATTCACAATTCAGAGAGAGAGCTGCAGGTCAAGCTGGCCCGGGAGCTTCCCAAAGACAACAAATTCGTCGCCTACATCGACGCCCTGGGCGAGCTCGATGGCCAGCGCTGCTTGATCGACTGGAAGACCACGACGAGTCGCTACCCGGAAGAACCGAAAGGACTGTTGTCCTTGGATCCCCAGCTGATCTGCTACAGCTGGATCAGTGGGATTTCCGACGTGGCGCTCGTGGTGTTCGTGCGAAAGAATCATCCGGAGATTCAATATCTCAAGGCAGTCATTGCGGAAGAACAGCGCCGGGAGTACGGTCGCCTCGTCGAAACAACCATTGGCCAGATCGAAGCGATCCAATTTCCTTCCCACAGCGGAATTCGCTTCCCCCAGAACGGATGCACGAGCTGTTCCCATCTGGGCCTTTGTCTAGGTGACCAGGAATTGATCAGCGCGAACCTCATTCGAAGACCAGGAGCCAGCGACCTTGATTGGCTTGACGAGCTTGTGGATTGACAGGCGGACACTCGTGTCTCCTGAACTCAATCGCCGACGGGCCTTGGTCGTTCTCGAGAAGATCGACGAAATCCTGTCCTGGGAGCAGGCCAAGGAGCACGAACGCGATGAACGCTTCGTCGAGTTGGGTGAATATCTTTGCGAGGTTCGCGCCGGTCAGTACTGGCGATTGGAGAATTTGAAATCCTTCGATGAGTTCCTCGAGAAGCGGTTTCCTGAGTCGCGTCGGAAAGCCTACTACCTCATGGCCATTCACGAGCATCTGACGCGGATCCCAAAGCGGCAGCTTCGGGAAGTGGGATGGAGCAAGGCAACCGAGCTCATCAAAGTAGCCCGCAGAGACGGCGTCGAGTTCGATTGTGCAACCTGGTTGCACAAAGCCAAGGAACTCCCCAAGGAAGACTTCAAACGAGCGGTCGAATGCCACCTGACGGGCAAGGAAACGGAGCCCTGGGAGATCATCTATTTCAAGCTCTACAAGAGCCAGTTGCCGGTTGTCGAGCGTGCGCTCGAGACTGCTATCCTGATGTTGGGTAGTGACAAATCACGTGGTTACTGCCTCGAAATGATCTGTGCCGATTTTCTAGCCGGCGCCGCTTTGGAGACCGGAAGACCGGAGCAAAATAACGGATGTCACACTTCCAGCGGCAATCCGCTTGTAAACTCCGACAGCGTCGTTTCCACAGACAGAGGGCAGGATGAATAGCTCTGCTTTGCAGAAACGACACCGAATTCGAAAAGCGCCGAAGCCATACGCGGAGCTGCGTCGCATCATCCTGGAGCGCGACGGTTGGCGCTGCCAGCGATGTGGATCCTATAGGAATCTGGACGTTCATCATGTGAGATGGCGAAGCGCTCTCGGAGATGACGCGGAGACCAACCTCATCACGCTTTGTCGGGAATGCCACCAAATCCTGCACAGGTTCGCCAAACCTTGTCGGTAGGGTGGTTCTCTTGGTGGGGCCTCGGGAAACTACATGATGGGTGATACCGCGGCAGGTGCCCCGCTCAGGAGGCTAGAACGCGAACCGCGCGGAAAACTGAAACACGCGCGGCAGGCCGTTTGGGCTAATTTCCTGTAGCGCTCCGAAATTGCCCGGCCCCGAGTTGGGCACCAGATAACAGGTCTGGTTCGCCGTCGCGCCGTCGCCGCAGTTCGTACCGATCGGGTTGTATTGTATTTGGTTCACACCGTCGCCGTTCTGCACATAGTAGTTGGCGCGGTTGAACAGATTAAACACTTGCACTTGCAACTGCAGTTCCTTGCCTTCCCCGATCGGAAAACTGCGGCTCAGCCCAACGTCGATCCTTTCAAGCCACGGGCCGTAGAAGGAATTCAGGCCGATGCCTGGCGTGGGGCCAAAGCCATTGATGCCCGCCGCGGTGTTCGCGGTGTCCTGGTTGAAGGCTGTGTCGTTCAGGTTGTCGTTGCCAGTGGGAAGGCCAGGGGTAGAGACGCCGCAATTGCTGAACGACAGGTTCGAACTCGTGCACGCTGGACTCAACAAACCCGCGTAGGGGCGGCCGGAAGAGAACTCCATGACACTGCTCAGTGTCCAGCCCGAGAGGAGTGCCTGCCCTGTGCCGGAACTGGTCAGTCTTTCCAGTCTGGGCCGGTAGACGGCGGCAAAACTAATTCGGTGCCGCTGATCCAACAGCGAAGGAGCGTGGGTATTGCTGAAGTCGAACTGATTGTTGAAGTCCATCCCATGCAGCATGATGCTTTTGGCGAAGGTGTAAGCGAATTGCAAAGAAAGCCCTTGTGACATGCGGCGCTGCACCTGCACGAACAAAGAGTTGTAGTAATTTTGGGCCGGGCTGATGAGTTCGTTGATCTGGCCCAATTGTGAGCTGATGCGGCCTTCGGTCAGCAGGCCATTGTCCATGTTCGGCAGGGTGATAGTCGGCCCGCTGCAGGGCGCTGTGGTTGCGCTCGGAGGACAGACGATGTAAGTCGTCGTGCCCGTCAAGGGCATCAGATTCAAATCATAGGCGCTACCGGAAAGAATGTGTACCCCATGATTCCACATAGTGCCGATCGTTACGGTGGTGTCGCGGAAAATCTCGCGCTCGATCTGCAGACTCGCCTGCAAAATATCGGGCACCTTAAACTGCGGCGAAACCAGGGAAATGTCCTCGGAAGCCCCGAACAGGGGGGAGTTACCTGGGAGGATGTTCGGAAACGTTGGTACCTGTTGGTTCGGCGGGCCCCCGTTGTAACTGGCACTTGCCGAAGACTGCTGCGACACCAGCCCGTTCGAGACTACCGCGTTCCGGTAATTCAGGCCGTTCATGTTGTCATAGAACTCCCCGAATCCCCCGCGCACTACCGTGCCTGATGCGGGCTGCCAGGCAAAGCCGAAGCGCGGCGCCAGCCGTTGAAACTGGTTCGGATAATGCCCCGTAAGCGGGAAAGCCGGATTCTTCGCCGGCTGCGGGTAAACCTGGAAATCCTCGCGCAGGCCTATTTCGAGCGTCAACTTCGGCAAAACGCGGAAGGTGTCCTGCACGTAGAATCCGTAGTAAGGCACGGAAAAAGAAAAAGTCGGGTTTCCCGAAGACTGGCTGAAGACGCTGTATTGGCCGAGCGCAAAAGCTTCCAGATTCGGAAATTCATAACTGCCGAGAAACGACCCAAAATCGACGGCCTCGTTCGGGTCCGCACCGCCGTCATTATTGTCCGAATCCCGAGCGCGGCTAAAATCGAAACCGAATTGCAACGTGTGTTTGCCGATTATGTAATCCACCCGGTCGGACACCGAGTACTGTCTTTCAAAAACCCTTCCCACCGAGAAAGGAGCGTTGCCTAGAATGAAAGCGGCCGGGCTATCCAGAATCACTGTGGGCGTGTTTGGAGCCAAACCGGTCGGTGTCGAGATCTGGTCGTCTTGCGAGGTCCCCACATGAAATTCGTTCAGGAGGTTCGAGGAGAAGCTGTGCGTCCACCCCAGGCTGGCCTGGAAGGTATGCACGTAAGCGTTAGCCAGAATCTGCGTCCCATAATTTCCCACCGTGGGGTCGGTGATAACGCCTCCGGGTGAGTTGAACCGGTTTAAATTCAGGCTGAGGAACAGGCCATCGCGGGAAGTGGGTTGATAATCCAGCCTGGGCGTAATCACCCAATCGTTGCGCTTTCTTGCTTTGGTGCCGAGATTGGAGCTCAGCGCGTTCAGGGTGTTCGCCACTTGCTGGAGATAAACCGGATTGGTCGAATGAGGCGCGGTGTCGCTGCCCGGGACCGGCAAGGGCCCGTTCGGCGGAGGCAGTACTGTCCCGGATGAGATTCCCAAAAGACCTAATAAATTAGGTAAGTTCTCCGGCGTCGTCGCCAACACTGGATTGATGACGGAAATCGGATTGTTCCGCAGTTGCTGCTCATAATCCACGAAGAACCACATACGATTTCGTACGATTGGCCCGCCCACTCCGCCCCCGAATTGCTGCAAATCATCTTCCGGTTTCGGATTGCCAGCGGCTTTATCGAGTGCGTCATTGGCTCCAAACGCGGAGTTCCGGTTGTAATAAAACGTACTGCCGTGGAACGCGTTGCTTCCCGACCGGGTCACTGTATTAATAAAGGCCGCTCCGCCCCCATAGATGGCTGAGTAGGGACTAACGGCCACTTGAAACTCTTGGATTGCGTTCTCCCCGTACAGGTACGGGATGCGGTAACGGCCTATAATATCGGCAAAGTAGTTGCTGGTAGCGTTGCTTCCGTCGACGGTGAAAGCATTAGAGCCATTCCCATTGGCGTACCCCGAATCTTCACCACCCTGTTGTCCGGCAATGCTTACAAGGCCGGTATCGCCGTCGGGGTTGGTATTCGGTGTGAGCAGCGTAAAGTCTGTGTAACGACGCCCGCTGAGGGGTAATCCGTCAATAAGTGATCGCTCCAACACCGTACTGGCGGAGGACTCCGTCGGTCGCAGCAGCGGTGCCGTCCCGATTACCTTGACCGTGTTCCCGCTGGCTCCCACCTGCAGCTTGACGTCCTGCAACGTCGCGATTCCTACCAGCACCTGCACCACAGACTGGACATCGCGAAATCCTTTGAAACTTGCCGTGACGGAATAGGTGCCCGGCATGAGTGCCGGAAAGCGGTAAAGTCCCGCATGATTGGTTTCGGCAGATTGTTTCACGCCATTCGCGAGATTCTGCACCACCACCGACGCTCCCCGCACCACCGCTCCACTCTGGTCTGTGACCCGTCCGCTGAGCGCGCCCGTCAGAACCACATTCTGGGCGGCCATCAACACGCAGCTCGCCAACACGGCCCAAATCGTTAAGACCACCAACCGAATGGCCAGGGGGAGCGGAGTTTCACGAGGTCGAATGACGGATTCCCCCGCCATCTTACTTACTGATAAAAATCGGCCGGCTTCCCGGAATGCCAGATTGGCCCAGATATGAAGATTTCGCCTTGTTTCTCGAAGCATCTAATTCCCCTAGTTTTGCCCAGAGGCATTTCACCGTCCCTGCTTTGCCACTCGCATGAAGGCAACAGAAATACTGGAACACGGAAAATCTCACGGTAGGGCTACACCCCGGCTCACCTGCGTCAGCCCAGGTTCACTTATTTCGCTGGGGGGCTGGTGGCTTAATGCCACCAGCTCTCTTCGCGGTGTTTATATGACACTTTGAGCGCCGCGCCGGTCAATCACGATCATCTGCCATCGGTTCTTTCTTCGCCTGCTGATTGCCAGTGCCAGGATAGGGTTTGTCATCTCCCATGATTCCCTTCCACAAAATCCGATTGAACATATCGGCATTGACGAGGTCAGGGTGGTTGAAGTTAAACCCTTTGGTCGCCTGCGCCCACCACGCACCGTCGTGCAGCGCTTTGACCGCGGCTGTCACCGGCCGGTTTCCGGGGTCCTTGCATTCGGGAACCAGGGTCGGATCCACCGGAGGCTGGCACAGGATGCCGGGAATGGGCGCGGTATAGGGCTGTAGGTTGGGTTCCTCGGTGAACACGTCGGACATGGGTTTGGCGTTCGCATCGTTGAGACCCAGGTAATCGACGCCCAGGATATCCTCGATGGTCCGGACCACATTGGTGGAGTTGTAATTCGTGTGGATCACTGCGCCGCTCTTCGTGTAAGCAGACGCAATGAAAACTGTCGAGCGATGCGCATCCACATGATCCGGTCCGTTCTGAGCATCATCCTCGACCACGAATATCGCCGTGTCCTTCCAATAGGGGGACTTGGACACCGCCTCAACCAAACGGCCCACCGCGTAGTCGTTGCTTGCCATCTGCGAGAGGGGGTTTTCCAGCGTTGCCGCGTTCGTCGAGAAGTTGCCGAAATGGTCCTCCATGAAATCGACCATCTCGAAGTTCGGGAGATTGCCATTCTGCACATACTGATTGAACTCTCGCTTCCATTCCTCATAGCGGTACTGATCGGGGGTGTTCAAGTCCCAACCGCGATAGTAGAGATCCGTGCGGCCCATGAGAGACGGACGCACCGGCACCGCCTGCACCACCTTCTCCGCGAAGGCATCGCGCACGATGGGTATGTAGAGCTGCATCGACGGCGGCGCCGTCGGCGCCGATGGGACGACATAGTAATTCTCGTCCGCATAAAGGCCGTAATGGCGAACCGTCTTGCCAGCCCGGAGCACGGTGTCCCAGATGTAGCCACCAAGCGCGTCCGGGTCAAGGTCATCCGCGCCTTGCGAAGCGGTGATGTCCTTCGACCCAGGTTCAATGGATGAGCCGCCTGTCGGATCAATCAGGGTGGTAATACGTACTGTGCTGGGGCTTGGCGTCCCGGCGGTCGTGTTCGGTAACGCAATTCCGATGTTGCGCGGATTGCCATTCCAGTCGAATGGGATGTTGAAGTTCGCGTTGCCATACCCGACCATCACGTTCTTGACCGTGGCATCGTTGGCATGGCCCTGCGTGTCCCAGTTCCAGCCGTCGCCGCTTACATCGCCGGCATCGTAGTAATTGTCCAGCAGAGCGAACTGTGTCGCGAGAAGGTGATGGTTGGGAGAAATTGGCTGTGGAAACTGCACCCGGGTCGGATCGCCATTGCCCTGCGGCAAATCACCGAGCACCTGGTCGTAAGTACGGTTTTCCTTCTGGATGTAGATCACGTGTTTGATGTGGTCGTGCAGGAACGCCATCATGTGATCCTGGTGATGGTCCCAGAAGCCGCGGTCCCGGAAGTGGTTGTTCTCATCAACTAAATCTGAGAGATGCCTAAGAGTATCGCCGTGCGGGACGGGAATAGTCGAAAACCCCGCCTTCAGCAGAGGCAGGATGTATTCGTTCCGCGAGGTCGTATTCGGTGGTGGGCAGAGAAGCGTCGAAAATTCCGCTGGTATGCCCTTGCCGGGGCAGTCGGCCCGGTATTCGAGGTTCGGACCGGCATTGGATTTCATGTTCACCACATACAACGTCTTCCCGTCGGCGCTGACCGTCACCGAACTCGGGTACCAGCCGGTGGGGATGCGGCCAAGCACCTGCTGGGAACCGACATCGATAACAGCCACGGCGTTCTCACCGCCCAGCGTGGCGTAGAGGCGGCGGCCGTCTGGGCTGAGCGCCAAGGAGTTGGGGTTGGACCCCTTGTAACGGTAGCCCGGACGTGCCACGGAGATTCGGCACTCAACTACATCATTTTTGGTATCGATCACCTCGATCTCATCAAGGTCTCCGTTGGCGACATACAGTCGATGCTGATCGGCGGACAGTATCATCCGATTCGGTTCGCCACCGACATTGATCACATTGACCGACCCTGAAAGGCTCACTACCAGCACTTGGCCATCGCGCTGGCTGCTTACATACGTCTTCGCCGGCGCACCCGCGGAATTCGACACGACCACCGGCCAGTAAGGCATTTCGCCGATCGCCTCCGCTTGGCCGGGGGCGAAAAAGACCACCTCGTTGGATACGGTGCGAGTGGCCGTGTTCACGATTGACAGCGAATCGTTTTGATAGTTGGCCACGTACAATGTCGAGCCGTCCGGGCTGATCGCTAAGCCCGCGGCAAGCGCGCTGAACGGGACAAACATATCCTGCGCATACGGGTTGCTGTTCACAGGAGTGTTGTTGAACAATCCGCCAGTCGGGAACTCCTGTATGGGCACGTCTGCTGGGGTGTTGTGCCCCAAGAGCACGAACGGAGCATCCGGCACGTAGGTGGTTGCGGCACTGGGCGTCGCGGTCGTGCTCGATTTGTAAATGAAGATGCGGTCGTCAATGCCTCCTGCAACGTAGAAGCGCCTCCCCGACGGATCCCACAGCAAGCCGTGATAGGTGTTCGGAATGTTAATCATTTGCGTCCGCACGGGCTGCGAGCCGCGGACGTCGAAAACGAATACCCACTCCGCGTTCTGAGTGGTGGTCGATGTGGGCAGCCCCGTCATCGGGTCGAGCGCCGGGAACGTGATCGGAGCACCGTTCAATGCCTGAACGTTGAATCCTGTGTTGTACCCCGTGGTTAAGATCAGTAGGGCGGTGCCGTCCGGACTGAGCGCGGTGGTCACCGCACCATTCGCGTCAGCGGACCCGTCGCTGCGCAGTCCGGTGGTCAGGCGCTGAAAAGTTGAACCGGGCGCAGCGGTAGGAGTGATGCGGAAACCATCCGGTAGGAGATCGCCTCCGACCGGTGCTGAATCCCACGTCTGACCACCCGCAAATCCGGGAACTATCAGGCAAGCAAGGAATGCCAGCACGGCACAAAAACAAAACCTGAGCTTACGCTGCATGTTACCTCCTTTCGATCTTTAGTATTTTCAGGTCACGCGTGATCCAGAAAATGGAGCCCATCAGACTGGGCTTTCAAAGTGGTTGACGGAGTTCGCGGCAATTCCAACCAGAATTTCCAAGTACAACTTCATCTTTGCGAAAGACACATACGCCCGCCGCAGTCTCGTGTCAATACTCAATCCCATTGGCGGCACCGGCCATGAGTACTAGTGCCCTTGATACCGGGGTTGACGCAGTTAACCCGGAATTTCCGATTTGGACCTCCTCGCTTGTGCATCGTACGGTCCTCCTGTTCTCAACACAAAGAAATTGCCGCCAGAGCAGCCCCAGCGAGATCACGGCAGAATTGGCCACCAGGTAGTTGGGCCTGGCAGCCGGGGGGCTAACTCCCGATAAGGCGGATTACCGGACAACTCGGCCGAAAGAGTTGGATTCTCAACGATTGTCTGCTGCTGGCCCCTAAGAGTAAAAATTTTACCCGCTGCCGCATGACGACAACCCCCGAGAAGCCCAATCCAGACTAGCGATATCCAAACACACCTGACGAATGCCATAAACCAATCGATTTCCTTGCTTGATGCTTTTAATTGCCAAACTAGAAGGAATTTTGCCCGCTCTCCAGACTCCCAAAATCCGTTTCCACACTTAATCAAACATCTACAGGCCGTATCATTGACAAGAGATTCATTCACGCCCAAATTTGAGTGAGGAGAAGGCAAATGGCTAGAATCAGCACGGTCACGTTTCACGGAAAATCGGGCAAATCGTACATCTTTGATGTGTGGCACATGGGCCAAGAATTCAACGCGGTTGGTGCGGTATACGTGGTTACACAAAGATATCAGAATGATGCGGGCAACTATAGCCACCATGTCATTTATGTAGGACAGACCGACGATCTCTCAACTCGATTTAACAATCATCACAAAGCGGATTGCTTTACGAGCCACAACGCTAACTGCATTTGCACTTTTCGGGACAATGATGAGGATTCTCGTTTAGACCGAGAGGATGATCTAGTGCAGCATTACAGCCCGCCTTGCAACGCTTGATTTAAATCACGTCTTCTGTCGGGTCAGGCGGGACAGACATAGGTTCAATCTGTCCGCGCTGAACCATTGCATCATGGAACAAATTAAGGCGGCGAGTAATTAGACCATCTACCTTCGGCATTAGTCTCTGCCAAATCAATTTAGTTTCGAACAATGAGTTTCCTTTTTGGGTTCCGCACGCCTCGGCGCCATTCTGCTGGGACCTTTAGTTTCGAGTTGGGCAGCGTTGCCTCACGCGGAGTAGTAGAATCAGGGATCAGACTACACGCACATGCTCGACCTCCTGCTGATACCGGCGCGCGCGCCGTGGCAGACCATGAAGGAACTAGTAGAGGCGATTGCAAAGGCGCTCGTGGATGACCCCGACCAGGTTCAGGTCCGTGCGATTGAAGGCGAGCACGTTACCGTGTTCGAGTTGCGCGTCCACGCGATTGACCTCGGGAAAGTAATCGGCCGCCAGGGGCGCATTGTCAAAGCGATCCGCACAATCCTGAATGCGGCGGGAATGAAGCAGGGAAGGCGCCTCGCATTAGAAATCCTTGAATAGTGCCAGAGCGTACCCCATCGGTCTGACCTTGGTGCGTATTCTGGATCACGTCCAAAAAGGTTCCGTTTCGAGATCGGCGGTTTAGCCACTGTGACAGGGCGGATCCCAACCCGGCCACGGCCCAGTCGTACCTCTAGTGTCTTTTTCGACAGCAGTACTCCTCACTTCCTAACCTTCTTCGAGCGGTGTTTGACTTCAGCGGAAATGGGAGTGGGGGCAGACGAGCGGTAAGCTACGGTTTCGAAGCTGAGTTCACCCGCAACTGGGATTAGACTGCCGGAGCAGCGGGGCCCCGGACGGCCTGGGGTTGGCCGGACGGGGTGCTGCGGAGGCAGTCTAATCCGGCGCCCTGCGCGGCGCCGGAAAGGGTGAACATGTACGAGGAAGAGAACGAACCCACCAACGTTGTTTCCACGAAGACCGAGTCATCGAGCACAGCAACGCGTTCGGGGGATACGGCACGCGCTTTGATCC
>Ga0187817_10000268_pt1 | contig 21223 bp, 23 predicted proteins | sample NC_wetland_sal_i_17_FD_132431 | JGI IMG/M metagenome (GOLD analysis project Ga0187817, IMG submission 132431) | Wetland sediment microbial communities from Neuse River Estuary, North Carolina, USA - SO4_2 | ecosystem: Environmental > Aquatic > Freshwater > Wetlands > Sediment | place: USA... | reverse complement strand
GCTGTCCCGGAAATACGCTCACATAGTCTTTGGATCTTGGTGAAGATCGAATCGGCCGTGGCCGTCCAGATGAACGGTTGTGCGTGGGTATTGGAGGACCGCACGTAACGATCGATTTTCGCCTGTGCTCCGCAAAAAATACCTAAGATTTGGCATCGAATTGAGGATGAAGGACTTGCCCCTACGCGTGAGGCGTGGCATTCTTTTCCGCCATGCGACCCTTTTCTCGCTTCATTTACGTCCTTTTCCATCTCCTGCAGGACGCTATCCGATTCCTGCTCTTGGGGACCCGCTCAAAAGCTGCCCTGAGGGCGGAGAATTTGTTTCTCCGCAAACAAATCGCCCTGTACTTGGAGCGCGAGGTGAACCCTCGGCGGACCGACGATGCTACACGGTTGTCTATGGTCCTACTCTCTCGGCTCTTTGCCTGGGAAGGGGCTTTGGCCAACGTCAAGCCGGAGACCTTCCTCGGCTGGCATCGGGAGGGTTTCCGATTGCTTTGGCGATGGAAATCGAGGCCGCGAGGGAGACCACGAGTTCCGGGGCGACTGCAGGAACTGATCTTCAAGATGGCGCACGAGAATCCCACGTGGGGAGAAGAACGCATCGCTGCTGAATTGCTCCTCAAACTGGGGATCCGAGTTTCTCCTCGGACGGTCCGGCGCTACATGCCCCTTGATGCTGGGCCGAGGAAGCGAGTTTCTTCACAGCGCTGGATGACTTTTGTGCGGAATCACGCCCAAGCGATTTTAGCCTGCGATTTCTTTGTCGTCGTAACCGCTCGCTTCCGAATTCTCTATGTGTTTGTGATCATGGAGGTGGGAACCCGCCGGATCGCTCACTTCAACGTCACGGCCCATCCCACGGCAGCCTGGACACTCCAACAATTCCGAGAGGTGATTCACGGCGAACAACCGCAGCACTTTCTCATTCATGATCGGGACAGCATTTACTCGTCTGATTTGGATTTGGCCCTGAAAGCGATGGATCTGAGGATCTTGAAGACGCCCTTCCAGGCTCCTCAGGCGAACGCTTTTTGTGAACGATTGATCGGCACCATCCGCCGCGAATGCCTGGACTTTCTAATTCCCTTCAACGAAAGACACTTGCGAAGACTTCTCAGGGAGTGGGTCGCACACTACAACCAGGGCCGGCCACACTCGAGCCTCGGGCCAGGCGTTCCCGACCCGGGAGTAGGTTTTGAATGGGTCGAACCTTGCGGACACCACGTTCCAACGAATCGCCATGTTTTGGCCAAGGCGATCTTGGGTGGACTCCATCACGAGTACAGATGGGAGAGGCGGGCCGCTTGAGTGGATCGCGGAGCAACGGAGTTGAGAAAATATCATGGCACGGTGTGCTGACCTCCGTGCAACCTCGGATTCGATTGGGCCGCTCGTTCGACCAGCGCTGCCACACGTATCTGGGTTACGCGCTTCGGATGCGGGGCAGCATCGGAAGCGAGACTCGGGAGTTTCTCGTCGGCGTGGGAGAAGGCACTCACACCAAACACGAGTTCAAGGTCGGTGACGATGTGTCGGGCGAAGCGCTCCCTGTTGCCGATCCGCGTCTTGAGACCGTTGAGTTCTACAAGGTCAGCAATCTGAAGTCCACCACAGGTGAGGTTGGGGAAGAAACGCCGCCGCCCCCGTGGCGCGGTGTTCCACCGCCTCTTGCGATCTACCGCGAACGCGGTCACCGGCGACTGGCGGCGCGAACCTACGAGGAGAAGTGCAGAACGTGCATGTGGGGATGCTGGATGGCGGTGGAGATGATCATCGATCAGTGGAATCCGAGCCAGCGGCGCTACCGCACGGAGACATTCTGCTACGGTCCTCGTTCCTGTCCTCTCTACCGGCCTGGACCAGCGCGCAAGGTTCCCGGTCGACGTGGAATGAGTTACACCGAGGAAGACTGGATTGATGAGGAAGCAACTTCGCACCGAGGCCTCGACGACTGATGAGTGGCCCCAATGCATCGATTGAATTTTTGCGGAGCACAATGACCGTTCTTCCTCCCAGGTGGATTCTCTCTCATTCCTCCTGGTACAAAAATCCCCGGTCAGGTCAGATCTGTACGCCAGTGTGAGAGGGCGTCGAAAAGGCTCCGCTTTACAAAGCGGAGCCGCAACCATCGTTAGTTCATTTCAAGCATCACGCATCCCTATCAAAATGAGCCTCATGTACCGCCGATCAATTACGAGGCAAAATACCTGAAAGTGTCATCAACGCACCCGTTTAGCACAGCCTCTTGACGGATCGCAGAATGCGCTATATACTGTAACCCTATGATCCCACAATACTTACGCACGCTATTCTAGGACACGAACGTTGACAACTTCAACCCCGCCGAGTTCCCCGAGTACACCGTCACGCGCATCCTCGAATACGGGGACCGGGACGCCGTCACCTGGCTGCGGCAGACGTTCTCCGAAGAGCAGATCATCCGGGTACTCCGCACCGAGCGAAGGCTTTCCCGCAAGTCGGCAAACTTCTGGGCGTTGATCTACGGCGTCGGTTTCGACGACGTGGCAGCGCTCAAGGTCGCTTCCTGACCGTTTCTCGGTTATCCTTCCCCCAATCCAAGGAGTGAACTCTATGAATGAAAAGGAACACGTGTGGCATCGGGAGACCGTGGACGAGCGCGTCGAGCGCACGCTCGGCGAGCTCCACGGCGTTCCCGTTGCCGCGCGCTTCTATCTCGCCGGAGGGACCGGTCTCGCCCTCCACCTGGGCCACCGCCGGTCGGCCGACCTCGACTTCTTCCTCGGCGAAGACTTCGACGTGGAAACGGTGCTCCAGAAAGTCCAGCAGCTCGAAGGCTTTTCGCTGGTCTCGAAGTCGCCGGGTACGATCTACGCGACCGTCCGCCAAACGAAAGTGAGCTTCATCGCGTATGCCTATCCGGTGCTTTTCCCATTTACCCAGTTCCTCGGCGCGAACGTCGCTGATCCGCGCGACATCGGCTGCATGAAGATCAGCGCGATTGCGGGCCGGGGAACGAAACGCGATTTCGTCGATCTCCATGTCCTCTCACAGCGGTACGGGCTGGACCAACTCCTTGCGTGGTTCAAGGAAAAGTTCGCCCGGACGAACTACAGCATGGTGCATGTTCTGAAATCGCTGGCCTATTTCGAAGAGGCCGAACAGGACCCCATGCCCGACATGCTGATGCCTCTTTCCTGGGACGAAGTGAAGCGGTTCTTCACGCGCGAGGCGGCACGACTACTCTAACTTCCAACCTGAGCCGGTTTCGTAAAGAAATCGGCTCTGTTTTTTGTGCAGGGCTCGAATGCGTCAAAGAGTTGCGCGCGGCGCAAATTGGCCCACCTTGCGATGGAATCAGGGCGCAGTAGGATGGGAGAAGGATGAGCCGGGAGCGGCGGAACGCTCCGTGCTGAAGAGCGTCAATGCGCCATCGCGATTGGGGCGAGGATCTTGGGGTCGCAACTAGGCCATCGGATTCAGGCTGCTTTGATTTGCTTCACAGGTTCCGGCAGCAAGGGAACGACAAACGCGGGTTCCTTGCGGAAAAAAGTTCTAACGTCATTGAGAGTGGTGCACCAGTTGGGAATTTTGCTCCTCTTCCGCAACAGCTCGAATGGTTCCTTCGCGTCAATGTTGAGTTCTTTGGCCTTGAGCGAAAGGTTCGAGCCGACCGTTGCGAGGATGAGGCGTTTTTCTTGGATTGTCCCGTGAGTGAGCCAGAAAACCGCGCGGTTGCTGAACAAAAACAGCCTCCGCGAAGGTTCGATCCAATTCTCGGTCATCAGGTCCTCCAGTCCTTGCTTCAGCCCGATTTCTTCCTTTGTTAGCTCCGCTTTTTGACGTACGAATTCTTCGTCTCCGATGAGTTCCCGGTACCGCAGCTTGGTGAGGTTGTCCTGATTCCGCTCGCAGCTTTCCAGGGCTCGCGCGAGTGATTCTCTGACTCCGTCTCCTGATTGCCTCTCCTTGGTGCGCTCCTGTTCGATAAGAGCAAGAGGTTCTTTGAGTTCTTCCTTGCTGATGTGAACGATCTTCAGGAATTGCAGGACCTGTTCTTCAAGCCGCCTTTCTTCGATGCATTTCTCAGTGCACGGCACTCCTCGTTTTCTGCGGGTGCAGTGGTAATAGACATAGCGGCTGCCGTAGCGATTTACTTTCTCCTCCGCTGTGACGCTCGCGCCGCACGTTCCGCACCGGACGAGTCCGGTGTAGGCGAACTCATGCCTCTTGGGGCGTGCGCGACCGGGCCTGCCGAGCAGCTCCTGCGCTCTGTCGAATTGAGCGAGCGTGACCATCGGTTCGTGCTTGCCGGGATACCACTGATTCTCATAGACCAATTGGCCTGCGTAGAAGGGATTGATGAGCATTCGATAGAGGCCGCTCTCGCTCATCGGATTCCCGCCGATCCGCCGGCGCTTGGGTGTCCGTAGACCCATTCCATTCGTGGCGATGTCGAGAATTTGCGGCACCGAATATCCGCCGCTCAGGAAGAGATCCCAGAGTCTCTGTAAAATTGGGAAGCGCACCGGGTCGCGGACAATGATCTTCTCGCCGATCTCAGACCTGCCGTTTAGATATCCGATGGGCGCAAGGTTCGGCAGCCACCCGCGCTCCCGCTTCGTCCGGTTGCCGCGTCGCACGTTTTCGCTTAGTGAATCCACGTAATACTTCGACTGCCCGAACATGATGGCGAGCATGAATTTCCCTTGCGAGGTATTCTCGAAGGTGTAGGTGGGGAAGCGCAGAGCTACAAGCTTGCCCGTGTCGAGAAGATGGATGATCAGCCCGCCGTCGAGCGCGTTGCGCGCAAGGCGGTCCGGGTGCCACGCGAGAATGCCATCGGCCTCGCCACGTTCGATCCGCTTGAGCATCTCGTTGAACACGGCCCGGCCCGGAGATTTCGCGCTGCGCGCTTCTTCTTTCAAGGCGACGATCTGGAGATGTTCCCGCTCCGCATAGCGCCTGAGTTCCTGCCGCTGCGATTCAATCGAAAGGACCTGATGGTCTTCGTCTTCGGTGGATTTGCGGCAGTAGCTAAAATATCGATTCACGGTATATTGATTTGATTTTTTGATCGACCTTTCCATCACTCTACGGGAGTTCTACCGACAGTCAAATCTCCCGGATTCCGTGGCGTCGGCAGATCGGGCAAGTCCGAAAATCGTGGCCGGGCGGCGGTTCTCTCGTCAACAACCGAAGCAATGCAACAAGATCACCTCGTTCGCCGGCAGATTCTTGCGGTTTCCGGTCGATTCCCGCGCTTTGCTGCTTGTCGGCAGAGCGTTGAGATGATTCGGGCGCCATGCGCATCTCCGCATCATATTGTTCCCCGCGACTGGGTAAAGGTGGGATTTGTTGCGTATGGCGCGCAGTCCACCGGAGCACAACCCATCCGGTCTTTGCCGAATCAAGGACCGCGGCCACCATCCACGTATGATTTTCCTTCAGATCATCTTCACAACGGTCGCAGATTGGTGCCGCGATATTTTGCTGGAAATACTCGGTCGCCGGGCAGAAACGTTCTTGGGCCGCGCCTTCAAGCGAACGCGCAAGCGGTGGTCATCGCGCCGGCGCGGTTCTCGGAAGGGCTTGCTCAAAGGACGGTAACCGGTTACTCCCATCGTTTCCATATCCTGTCCACAGGAACGAAGGCTTTCTGTCTCGCATTTCCAAGCTTTGTTACTTCGAGACTGTGCATAACCATCAGATTTACCGCTCTTGGGGTTGCGCGCCGCGCGATTCAGTGTCGCTATCGCAAAAGAGCGTACTTGCTAATTTTTTATGAGAAAGGTCGAAGACAAAACACAGTAGAAAAAAATGGGAAATCAGGAACTCCGCAATTACCTGCGACCGCATCGCAAGAAATCGGGACTCAGCCTGCGCGAACTGGCGATCATCGTCGGGTATGCCCACAAGGGGCAGGTCTCCCGGCACGAACGCTCCGAGGCCGTTCCTCCGCTCACCATTGCGTTCGGGTATGCGGTCGTCTACCGGGTATCGGTGTCCGCGCTTTTCCCGGGAATCTACGAGGAGGTGCGAGAAGCAGTCGAGGCGCGGCTGCGGGAGCTGGAGCAGAATCTACAAGATCGGCGCGCCAAGCGAGGCGAGCTTGAGTTAATCGCTCAACGGCTCGTGTGGATGATGGAGCGGCGAGATGGCTCGGGAGAAAACGAAGATGGAAATTAGCAAGGCTCCTCCGCATCTGAACCAGCGATTGCTGGCAGTCGAGGTGCGGCCACAAAGGATCGGATTCGCAGTCTTTGAAGGACCGGACCGGCTCTTGGATTGGGGAGTGCGTGATGCGTCGGAGAATGTTCGTCCGCCGGAACTCATCGGGAAGAAAATCGGGATCTTGATGGATTTGTACTTGCCGTCTGCAACAGTTGTGCGGCAAAGGAGGGTACGGTCGGCGAGACTGTGCCGTCGGATCGAAACCGCTACGCGAGTAATACGACGCGAGGCTCGGCAGCGCGCCATCAAATTCCATACCCTCGCCTCGCAGGTCGTCCAGCGTTCGTTTGCCAACTCTGCAACGAAACATGAAATCGCGAGCAGATTGGTGGAACGATTCCCGGAGCTCTCTTGGAAGCTGCCTACGAAACGAAAAGTCTGGAAAAGCGAAGACTACGGCATGGTGATCTTCGATGCCGCGGCTGCCGGTCTGGCCTTTTTCGGTCAACCTCCAGCTTCCGTTAAATAATCAACCTCTTGCTTTCATGGTGGGCCGTTTCGATGGCCTCTCGCACTGGCGAAAAGACCGAATGAGGTCCGCTGGAATATCGCTGAGAGGCCATCGAAGCGACTCACCATCGCGAGCAGGACGTACCCACGGTCGTGGTGGAATCTTGGACCGAGGGTCAGACGCTACAGGATGATCGTTACGTTTTTATTGGCTGACCCCGCGTATTTGATCGCTATGCCGAGAAGAAAAAGCTCCCGCTCCGACGCTCCGAAAGCACGCTGATTGAGAATCACCGTATCAGCCTGCGCGTGGTCGCATGCCGCGCGCCAGTGGGGTAAGCGCTCGTCGATAATTCTGGATATTTCCTCTGGTGAGAATTCCGGGCCATCCCATTCGGACTTTCGCTCCATCATATTGTCAGCGTAGCAAGTGGGTCAGGCTTGTCAACAGACTGGCCCTCATAACTGAAGAAACTTCGGCCTTCGTAGCGTATTTCTATTCCATCGGTGGTGGGGAAAAGGCAGCCCAGGAAGCGGTTCGTGCGCAAGCTTCTGAGGATATGCTAGAGTGAGGATGATGTTGTAAGCTTCAAAATGTCCCATCGTTTAAAGACGCGCCTATAGCGAAAACTGTCACGAAGAAAGATGCGCCGTAGAAATAGCGCGACGTATGTCGGAAAGCTAGTATTAGCTACAAATATCCTCGACGGCGTGATCCAAGTCCGTGGAAATGTCTTTTGCTCCGTGTCCCCAGGCCGCAGAACGGCTAAAAGAGAGCACATCTCTGGTACGTTTGTCATTCCGGGCCTTGTCGACATACATTCTGACGCCATCGAAAAAGAAGTTGAACCGCGCTGCGGAGCGAGGATGCCACTTGGGGTGGCCATTAGCTCGATCGATGCGCGGCTTGCGAGCTGTGCAATCACAACGGTTTTTCACTCCTTACATACGCTTGCAATAAAATATGATTCGTCCCGGTCGGCGGCTAGCGCGCGCCGTACCGTCGAAGCACTTTCCAAGTGTGTTGCGGAGGGGTTGACACGTGTTCGCCACCGCGTAATAGTGCGGTGTGAATTAACGGACGAGGAGAGCTGCCAGATTGCAGCTGAATTGTTGCGTAAGGATATTGTTACGGGCGTTTGTATTCAGGATCACACCCCTTCGAATGATGAGGATGTTGCGCGGTTCCCACAGTTCTGCTTGACTGAACTAGGTATGAGTCCAGCGGAAGCCAGTAGTTACTTAGCGGCGAAACGCAAGAGGTTGCAGTTCAAAGAGCGCAACGCAAAGACGATCGCGCAACAAGCTCACGCTGTCGGCAAGTGTATTTTGACGCATGACGATTGCGATCGTTCGGACATCCAGAAGGCAATGGGTTTGGGAGCGACGGTCTCCGAGTTCCCGGCAACCCCACAAGTCACGGAGATTGCCCGGCAACAAGGCCTGTACGTGTGCTTTGGCGCTCCAAACGCCCTCAGAGGCCGTTCGCATGCCGGGCACGCTGCGGCAAAACATGCGCTCAAGCCAACACCCATGGATATCCTTTGCAGCGATTACTATCCGCCTGCGCTCCTTCCCGCGATTTGGAATTGGGGCGCAAAGAAAGCCTCCTTGCCAGAAGCTGTTCGCCTCAGCACTCTCAATCCAGCTTCAGCAATGAGATTGCGGAGAATAGGGATCATTGCCCCCGGAAATTACGCCGACTTTGCAATTGTCCAAGAGCGTGCCAACCAGGAACTGTGCATCGAGGAGGTATATGTTGGTGGTCGTCGTGTCCACTAAGATCGACGTAATCTTAATTCTCCTATGAAAATTGAAGAACAAAGGTATGTGATTTGGCCGACTTCCGATGAAGCTGCGAACGCTAGGCTCGTAGGAGGCAAGGCGATGAATCTCTACAGGCTCACGCGAGCCGAGCTACCTGTCCCGCAGTTTTTTGTCGTAACGACAAGTGCCTTCAGAAGTGTTTTTCAGAATCAAGGGAGGAGCGAAGTCGCCGGCTCTGGTGGTGAATTCGGTCACACACTTGTGCAGCGTGAAATTGCCCAGGCATATATGAAACTTGTGAAGCAGACGTCCCGCGAGCTCGTCGCTGTGCGTTCGTCAGCAGCGTTCGAGGACTCTGCCTCTGCGTCGTTCGCGGGACAGTTCCTGTCCATTCTTGGAGTCTCTGGCGAACGAGAGTTAATTCAGGCCATTTGGCAATGCTGGACCGCTAGCGCATCCGAGCGGGTTAGAGCATATTCCAGAAGCAAGAATCTCGCTGGGGATAACCCGATTGGGATAATTGTTCAAAGGCAGGTAGCATCTCGCGTTTCCGGCGTGGCCTTTAGTTCACACCCGTTGACTCATGATCCGAACGTTGTATATATCGAAGCTAACTTTGGAACTGGGGAGTCTGTTGTTGGTGGTGTTACGACCCCTGATGCCTTCGAATTCGATCGCACAACTCGGTGCATCACCAAACGGCTAATTCGCGAGAAGAAGGTTATGACGGTCGTCGACGCAGGTACAAGAACGAAGCCTATTCCACCATCGTTGTCGAACATGCCGAGTTTGATGGATACAGAAGTGGCGGAAGTGGCAGGTTTGGTGGAAAGAATTGAACAGGCTTTTGGGAAACCCCAAGATGTGGAATGGTCGTATGAAGAAAAACACATATATATCCTTCAGGCTAGACCGATCAGCGCCTGACTATGGGGGGGCACGCAACAATGTCTGGTGAATATGTCAAACTTGTGGAGAGGGAAGAATCCGCCCTTTTCGTCTCTCTCATCTCGCGTGGTTTCGCCCCCCGTCACTTCCACAATGCGCTCGGCTGGGATTTTGGTATCGACCACCACCGTTACGAGGATGCCTCGCATTTCATCGCCGTTTCTGACGCACAACGCCTTCGAGCTTTCATCGACTCGTCGCTGAAGGATGATGCGTTCCTGCGGTCATTTATCGGTAGCTGTAAGTCCGCTGGCGAGCGTCTTCTGAAAACCGCTGCGTCTATCGTTCAGCAACCATTCGATTCAGAAATGCTCCAGCGCTTCTCATCTTTCTGTATGGCAACCAAGGATATGGTTCCATTTCTCGCCGCTGTTGTCCTGGTGGAGCGGTCTCTCGGCCCGTTTATGCTTAAGCAGCTTGAAAGGGAAGCTCCCAAACAATCGGACCCGCAGAAACTGTTAGCGGGCCTTTTGGTGCCAGACCCTTTACCTGATTCAATAGTTGAAATCCGCGACACTTACCAGTTGGCCGCCCAGGTGGCCTCTAACAACGAGCTACGTCGTTTGTTCACCTCACGCTCGGACGTCGAGATTTTAGAAGAACTGCGTTCTCACCAGCCTGTCCTTTACGAAGATATCCGAGATCATGCTGGACGATTTGGATGGCTTCGCACCCACGGCTATCGCTTCGATCCGATGTCCGAACATGAGCTTGTTGAACGTATTATCTCCATACTCAAACGTTGGGGACCAGCCCAGATCGCCGAGGTGGCCGATCGACGTGAGTCATTTGATGTGGCTGACATTCTCGGCTTCAAACCCTCAAATGCTCTATCGCAATCGATTGACCACCTGCGGCAATTAGTGGCCCTTCGGTTTTACCGGATCGATGTTCATCTTCAGGCAGATTGCATTGTCCGACCATTCATGAAGAGAATTGCTGAACTGTGTGGCTGCACAAGGGATGAATTGATCTTTGCAGCGGAGTGGGAAATTGACGCGGCGCTGCGCAATACAACGCACTTAAGAGTTCACGACCTCCGGATCCGGGCAGAAAACTGGTTTTGGATCAAGCGAGATTGGGATGATGTCTCGATAGGTGCATATGAGCCGGCTCTCAGTAGAATGGCCAATCCCGTCCATGCGGGGGACCGTCCCATATCTGGTGTTTCGGCATCGCCTGGAAAGGTCCGTGGCAAGGTGAAGATCGTCTTTGGAGCAGAAGACATGAACAAAGTCCAGCTGGGCGATATCTTAGTCACGACTATGACCACGCCGGATCTGATGCTGGCGATAGAGAAGGCGGCGGCTATCGTCACTGATGAGGGCGGCGTCTTGAGTCACGCCGCGGTCATCAGTAGAGAGCTTAAAATTCCGGCAGTCATTGCTACGAGCTCTGCCACGCGATTATTGAAAGACGGTCAAATAGTTGAAGTTGACGCGACTGGTACGGAGGGAACGGTAAGACTTGTCGCTGACAGTCACGATCTAGGGCAGGCCACCTAATCGTTCGTCAATATCCTGCCGAAGCCTGCTGGGGAGTGCGTACCACGCGTTTACAACGAAACCAGAACCCACTGTTAGCAACGCAAGCGTAATCATCTCTAACGCCATAACAACTAATTCTCCGATTGATCCATGGATTGCAATTACGCCAGGTCCGATCGTCGTAATGGTGGTGAGGCTGAAATACATAAAGGGAAGGAATCCATTGTCCAGGTCCAAGCCAACGAATCGCTGATCGTAGTGCGTCGCTAGCGATACCACGGCTATAGACGCAAGAACAATTATCATCAGAAGGTTGGTGATCCAGAGAACTATCAACGCCCACTGCAGCCTCAGAAATTTTCGACTGAGATGGGATCTGACTGTAACAAATCTGTCCCAATAGTCCTTTCTGTTCTTGACCGGTTTTTCAAAAAGGACTCGGAGGAATGTACACAGCCCTGGATCAATTTCTTCGAGGACATTAAGAACATTTTTCCCTGGGTGAAAGGGATTCCCGTTAAGTGTGTGGAACAGCGCGACCACGTGCACGGCGCACAAGATCAACGATCCGGTCCAAATCGGAGTGGCTACCCAACTGTGGCTCAGTAATGCCTTTAGCGCGTGTCTATCCCCTGGATATTCCAATAAAGCGCCCACGACGATAGAGAATGCACCGGTGCAAATGTACAGGGACCGGTGCCACGGGTGATAAGTGAGAACCTTCCAGATGTCCCGAGTTTGGCCTCTAAGCCGATTTAGATTTCGCAGTAACGCACGCAGTACTCGATTCATCATCCAAGCTCCCTAAGAACCTTTCTTAGAAGGTATAACTTGGTCTAGAAGTTTAAAGCCGGCCGGGAATCCTTCCTGGTTCCGTCCAAGTTTTGGGATAATATGAGCCACCGGTATCCCAATTCTCTCCAATTTATCAAAGATTTTCTTGATCTCGGGCGCGCCTTCGGGCGTTGTCGCTAGATTCGCCGCCAAGCTGAAAATCACAATGAGCACATCGGGATATTGGCGGTGGAAAGATTCGATATCTTCTACGCGCAACATTGCATCGGCAACGTCATTTTTGAGATATAGAGATGAACCCGAATATTTGCTGTCATACAAGTCTGACACTAGCACGCTCACTTCGTGCGATGGATTCTGTTTCAGCCACTTCAGTAGTGGCCTAAATTCTTCAAACTGTTGGACGGCGTAGCCTTTCTGTTCGAGGTGAACCCTCACATCACTCCCGAGATCTACGATATCTTCTACTACCAGCGCCATTGGTTTTGACATGCTCTCCCTCTTACATTCGGGAACTTGAGCGCTTAACCGTCCGCGCTTTTATTCTTTGCGAGGGCTATTGCACTTACTGTATTCTCGCTGAAGCAAAAACGATCCGGTCTAGTTCCCTCAATTCAAGCATTGAACGCAATATACGCGTTCGTGACCTAGCCGCGCCAGAGACCTCTCCCGCCGTGAAGCATTATCCCCGTTCGGTAGGCTGGGAAGAAAGCCGATAGGGTTTGCGTTCATCCGGTCCGCTCCTCAGCTTGACGCTGTGATCGGCTTCGTAATGCTCATAGAGCCAGTGTTTCAAGCGGGCGCATTCGCGGATCACATCTTCCAATTGGGGAACCGTCTCTTCCAGTTCGTGTTTTTCGACGATGCCGTCCTCCAGCGTTTTCGCAAGCGACTGAAGCGCCTCGCCCACTTCCTTCACCAAGCCTTGCACCGCCCTAACGTCCTCGATTTTCGGTAGCTTGTCTATTTTCGGCAGTGGATATGCCACGCGGCCGACTTGGTGTTCCAGAAGGTCGAGCAGTTCATAGTTTTCAAGGGCGAGGCACAGCTTGGGAAGGAGGTCGGCCGGGAACTTGCGCTGTCCGTCGAGCCAGTAGGAGAACATGCGGTAGTGCGGCCCAAGCTGTTTGGCAAGATCGCTTAACGAGAGTTGCTTGTCCTTCGCGCGACCCCGTACGACTCGGTCCAAAGCCAAAAGGAAGGGATCCTTGTTCGGATCGTCCATATCTGCCTCTCACCTTCTCATTTACCTGCGAATCACGTCCCTGGGAGAGGGCCATTCTGCGACAACGCTCCGGGAAGTGCAAGGTTTACTGTTCCCAGCCACCCACACGTTTGAACAGTCATTGGGAACGTAGACGCTGAGCGTTCAATTTCATCACGGCCTTTTAGCTGCAGGCCCAGCCCCCAGTTTTTATTATCGCGTCGCTTTCAAACCGACTTCAGGAGGACGCGATGGCCAAAAACGATAGGAAGTCGTTCCGGGACATTCTCCGCGAGGAAGCGCCGAGAAGCGCGTGGAAGCTTGAGACCAAAGCGCGCCATGCCTCATGGCTCGCGAAGATTCGGCCGGGATGCTCGTCCGAGCTCTATGCCATAAAGCACGCTGCCTTGCGGCAGTTGTTCTGCATCCCCGCGCACGCCCCGATGATCCGCAACGCCTGGACCACGGCGCGCGGATTTCTCGTCTCGGTCGAACTCGCCCGCACGGGTTCTCGCCTGCATGTCCCGCTCGATGCGCTGAACCTCTCGACGCAACAGGCTCATGCCGCCTGGGTGATGCGCTGCGCGCGCGGCAAGTGGTGGCGCCCGCGACCGAAGGCCCGCCGCGCCACGCGCCACTCCGAGGCCGCGTAATGCACCGGGAGAACCCAATGATGGGCGCTCTTCCCGCCCAGAGGGCGGCATGCCAAGCGGGTTGCGCGCCATGCAACTTCCGCCACCTTTACCAATTTCCTCGCCCTGCTAACCTGATTGAACGTTTCGATCCGGTCGATATCGAAGCGATCCGCGCTCACGCTCTCACCGCAGAAATTCTCGAAACCAACCTCCCCGTGAAAGGCCCACTTTCGTACATCGGCGGCAAAAACCGCATCGCAGCGCAGATCATCGAGCTGTTTCCCAAGCATAAGACGTTCGTCGAGGCGTTCGCCGGTGGCGCGCAGGTCCTCTTTCACAAGGAGCCATCATCGGTTGAAGTTCTGAACGATGTGGACAGCGATGTCGTGACGTTCTTCCGGGTGTGTCAGTCGCACTACGAGGAACTTGTCCGCTACCTGAAGTTCACGCTCGTGAGCCGCGAATGGTTTGACCTGTTGCAGGGGCAGGACCCGAAGGCCCTCACTGACATCCAGCGCGCGGCCCGGTTCTTTTATCTCCAGAAGAACGCCTATGCGGGCCTCGTCCGCAACCGCAAATTCGGATACGCCATCGAGGAGCCCTCGCGGTTCAATCCTGAACGCGTCCCCGAGCTCATCGAGAACACCCACAAGCGGCTCGCCCGCGTGCAGGTCGAATGCCTGCCCTACGAGGATATTCTCAAGCGCTACGACAGGCCGACGACGCTCTTCTATCTCGACCCTCCGTACTTCGGCCGCAAGCTTTACAAGTTCAATTTCACCGAAGCGGATTTCGTCGAGTTGGCGAAGCGGCTCGGAGAGCTTCGCGGGAAGTTCGTCCTCTCGCTCAACGACGTGCCGGAAGTGCGGCGTATTTTCCATCGGTTCCACTTCCGTGAGATCGAGCTTGCGTATACCGCCCAGCAAACCGCCGGCAAGCGCTTCCGCGAACTCCTGATCGCGAATTACCGCCTCCCGCCTCGTTCCGAGGTCAAGCCATGAAGCGCTTTCTCGAAACACTCACGGCCCGGTTCTGGAACCGCATCGCCGCGCGTCGCAGGCGACTCGCTGTTGCGACCGGCTTGCTTCTCGGCTCGAAGGTCGTGGACGAGGCGATTACGGCCTCAAAAGTCTCGATTCCGCACGCGCGCCGGGCGACGCACATCGCGCTCCTCGGGCGGACTGGGACCGGGAAATCGTCGCTGATCCGTTGGTTCTGCGAGCAAGACATCCGAGCCGGTCGGGGCTTCTTCGTCTTCGACATCCACGGCGAACTGACTCCCGCGCTCCTGTCACTCATTGCCGCCGAAGAGCGGCGAACAAATACGGACCTGAGCGCAAAGGTCATCGTGATCGATCCCGCCGACGCGGCATATTCCGTGGGACTGAACCCTCTCGAAGGGCGTCCTGGGCAAGACTTCTTCGTGCGCGTGTCCCAGCTTGCCGAGTTGCTCAAGCAGCGCTGGGGTCTCCACGGCTTCGGCGCGCGCACCGACGAACTGCTTCGCAATTCCCTCGTCGCGCTCGCCGAAAACGATCTGACGCTCCTCGAATTGGCACTGCTTCTCACCGACGCCCTGTTTCGGACCTCGTGCCTGAAGAACGTCGCGAACGCCGAAGTGCGCGAGTATTTCGAGGCGCGCTACGGCGCGGCAAGCGACCCGATGCAGGCGGTGATGCGGGAACCGATTCTCAACAAGACCTCGGCCTTCACCGCCGACCCCCATTTCCGCTTCATCATCGGCCAGAGGTCGACATTTTCGATTCCGCAAGCGATGGACGAAGGCCAATGGGTGCTCGTGAATCTCGCGAAAGGGAAGCTCGGGCCGGAAGCGGTGACCCTCGGAGCCTTGCTCCTCACCGCCCTCAAGCACGCCGTCTTCGAGCGCAAGAACCGGGAACTTTTCACCGTCTACGCCGATGAAGTGCAGAACCTCGTCGGTTACGGCGCGGACCTTGAAACGATGCTTGCGGAAAATCGCAAGCAGGGAGTCTCGATCTGCACCGCGAACCAGTACCTCGAACAGCTGCCGCAGGAAGTCCGCGCCGCCATTCTCGCGATCGGCGCGCTCGCCTGCTTCCAGCTCTCGGCGCCGGACGCCCAGTTTGTCGCTGCGGCGCTCGACGGCGGAAGGCCTCTCGCCGAACGCCTGAAGAATCTTCCGCCCCGGCACCTGATCGTGAAGTCCGGGAGCGATCCGCTCGTCGAAGCCGCCGTCCCCGAAATCCGCGAGCCGAGCGGGGCGTGGCACAACCTCTACGAGCGCAGCCGCCGCCGCTGGGCGAGGCCGCGCGCCGATATCGAGGCGGACATCGCAGCCCGCCATGCAAAGTTCGGTCGCTCGCTACGGAAGGACCTCGATGCCTGGGCCTAGGAAACAAGGATTGATCATCCAGCCGCGCGACACGCGCCTGCTCACCGAGCTTGGCGTCGCGCGGGTCGTTGACCGGGAACAGGCGAAATGCCTTGCCGGGTTCGGTTCCACGACGCGCGCGAACAACCGATTGCTCGCGCTCACGCGGGCGCGGCTGCTCGACCGCTTCTTCATGGGAACGAACGGCGTCGGGCGGAAGGCCCTCTACACGCTCTCGCGCAAGGGAGCCAAGCTCGTCGGGTCGCCCTACCAGGGCCTCCGGCGCGCGAAGGACGAGTATCTGATCGGCGATTTCTTCGTGCACCACCAGCTCAGGATCAATGAAGTGTATTGCGCGGTGAAGCACCGCCCGATTCCGATCCCGGGCATAACGTTCGTCCGCTGGATTTCCTTTACCGAACGGGTCGCCCCTGGCCTCCCGCTCATCCCCGACGGGTTCTTCGAACTCCAATCCGGGGACCAGTTGGTTTCCGCATTCCTTGAAGTCGATCTCGGGAGCGAAACGCGCTCCGTGTGGCAGGCGAAGGTGAGCGCCTACGTGCGCTATGCGGTGAGCGGCCAGTTCGCCGCGCAATTCGGGGAACGCCCATTTCGCGTCCTCGTGGTCACGAGTTCCCTGCGCCGGACGGCATCGCTCTGCGCCGCGACCGCGCGCGTGACCGAGAAAATATTCTGGTTCGCAAGTTTCGATTCCATCGAGCGCGAAGGATTCTGGGCCGCCATCTGGCACAGGCCCACGGACGACCGCCCGCAGGCGCTCTTTCCCAAACCATGAGCCGCTACTGCTACCAGTGCAACCGGATCACCCCGGGCGAGCCGCTCTTCTGCAATTTCTGCGGGCGGAGCTATAACGTCAAACTCTGCCCCCGGCTCCACGCGAATCCTCGGAACGCCGAAATCTGTTCGCAATGCGGGAGCCGCGACCTCTCGACGCCGCAGCCGAAAGTGCCCTTGTGGGTTCCGATCCTTGAATTCGTGCTGCGCATGATTCCGGGAGCGGTGCTCACGGCGCTCTCCGTCACGGCGGTCGCGCTCTTTGTCCTTGCGCTCCTCACACGTCCCGCCTTGCTCCTGTCCACGGCTCTGCTCCTCGTCGGTCTCGGGTTCCTGTGGTGGGTGTGGTCTCAGATTCCGGCCTCTTTCCGACGCGTGATTCACGGGCTACTTGCGCGTCGGCGGGAAGCCCGACAAGGGAGGCAAAGACGCTGACGCGCACACACGAATTCGGTAGGAAGTCGGATTTCGAGGCAGACCGGAAAGGTAAGCATTCATTGAGCTTTTCGACCGATCTCCCAGGGCAGTCGTGCCCGCAGGATTGCCCTAGCGGTGGAAGCTCGGAGGGGTGCCTGCCAGACGAGCCGCTCGGCGAACCCTTGACGATCCAGCAAGTGGCCGAACTCATCGGCTGCTCGCCCTGGACCGTGCGGCAGCGGTATCTCGCACTCGGCCTGCCCCACTTCCGCCCGACCTCGAACGGAAAACTGATCTTTTACAAGAACCAAGTCATTCGCTGGCTCCTCCGGGAGCAGCAGAAAGGAGGTACCAAGCCGTGAGCCTTTGGAAACGGGGCCGCATCTGGTGGTCCTTTGTCTATGTAGGCGGCGTCCGGCACTCGAAATCGACCGGGACGGCGAATCTCCGGATCGCCCAAAAGGTCGACCAGCAGTTCAAGGAAGAGCTTACGAACGCCCGGCTCGGGATGCGGATTCCCGAGCCCGAGATGAGCTTCGGCGAACTCGCGGCCCGCTTCTTGGCCGAAGGCGAACCCCGGCCCTGGCACATCGACCGTCTGAAGCTCTTGCTCCCCTATTGGAGCGAGACGCCCATCGGTCAAATCCACCGGTCGATGGCCGCCGACTACCGGCGGCATCGCCACCGGGAGAAAACCGTCACCGACACCACGATCAACCGCGATCTCGAAGCGCTCCGCCACATGCTGTTCTGGGCGGTCGACGAGGGATTGCTCGCGGCAAATCCCCTTAACCGTCTGCGCCTCGTACCCGAGCGGCGCAAGCCCCGAGCCGTGCTCGGGCTCGAAGAAGAGACGCAGCTCCTTGCCGCCGCCGCTCCGCATCTCCGGCCGATCATCGTGACGGCCCTCGATACCGGCATGCGGCGCGGGGAGTTGCTTCACCAGCGGTGGGAACACGTGGACTTCGACCGCGGACTGCTCTTTGTCAGCCGGTCGAAGACCGCCGGAGGCGAAGGGCGGGAGATTCCCTTGACCCACCGCGTCTACGAACTTCTCGTCGCCCTACGCAAGGACGAAGGCCTGCTCTTTACCTATAAGGGCAAGCCCATCGGCGCGGTCAAGACAGCGTGGAAGGCCGCCATGCACCGCGCGGCGATCCGCTACCGCCGCTTCCATGACCTCCGCCACACGTTCAACACGAGGCTCATGGAGGCGGGCGTCATGCAGGAAGTCCGCAAGGCGCTCATGGGCCATTCAAGCGGCGAGGACGTGAATTCCATTTACACGCACATCGAGCTGCCGGTGAAGCGCGAAGCGATCCGGAAGCTCGAAGCCTGGATGGAAACGCAAGTCGAACAGTTAACCGAGGGCGGGTCGAGGTCAATTCGCCCGCCCGGAAAGGTGGTGAGTTTCTCACGCAAATCTGCCCAGGAAAGGAGTGAAGCACACGATGTCTAGCACCTTGAAGCTCGTGATCCTCTACGACGCGAGGAACAACGCCTATACCGTCTGCGATCACAATCTCACGCCGAAAGAGGCGGAGAAGCAGATCGCGGAGTATCGCGCGAAGTTGCTCTCCGCGTTCGTCGTGGATCAACGAAAACGACACGCAACGCCAGATCCACAGGTCTGCAGGGCATGCCGGCGAGATGTCCGGCGCACCTCAGGCCTCACACCGAAACCCAAATTCCAGAGGAGGCACAACCGATGACTGCTTTGAAACCGAACGAACCGGCGCACGCGAAGCCCGCGAGCGACCGGAAGCCGTGGAAGAAGAAAACACCCGTCGAAGTCGTGCTTAACCAAATCGACCGGCTGCGCGAAGGCGCTGCGCAGTTGGAAGAAGAGCTCAAGCGGACCAGACGCCAACTCCAAAAACTCGAGGAGGTCAAGAAGATCCTCGAAGCTGCAACCTAGCTCTTTGCTTTACGGAGCTTGCCCAACCGGCAGGCTCCTTTTATTGGTGGGACCACGCATGGCGATTGCTTGATAGGAACTCATAAGAGGAGACGGAACATGGAAACGGAACGCGGGACTCAAGACATGGGGCACGAACTCGGATACGAAGGCGTCGAGCGCTTGGTCGACCAGGTCGAGCGGGTCTGCGCCCATGAGCGCCAAAGGATCGAACTCACGAATGATTCCAGAATCCTCGGCCTGCGCGCGGAGCTCGCCGTGTGGGCCGACCAGGAACGGAGCCTCGGCGAGCGGCTTCGCCTGGCTCCGCCTCCGGGCGACGTGCGCTCCCGGCGGCGCAGGGCGTGGTTTGCGGGAGGAGTCGCGTTTCTCCTCACGATTGCCGGCTTTTTCTTTTCGCTTCTCGCCTTCGATCCCTTCCGGCTCGGCTGGAAGAGCTACCTCTACTGCGTCGGTATTGCTATCGTCTCGCCCTTCTGCGTGGAGAAGTGCCTCGAAGAATGGAACAGCCGCAAGTTCATAAAGGGCATGGTCACGGTGGCCTGCGCCACGGCCGTCGCGAGTCTCGTATTGCTCGCCGTCATTCGCGGCGATCTCTTCTCGCAGCAGCTCAGGGATTCAGAAACTCCGGTGCTCATCACGGGTGACAACTCTGCCCCGGCAACCCAGAGCGACAACCATTTCTACGAAGAGACGGTTCCGCTCCTGCAACTCGTCATGGCGTTCCTCGCCGTGGCGATGGAACTCGCCGCGGGCCTTGCCCTTCACGACGCCAAGAGGCTCGGGGCGGACTCGGGCGAAGACTACGAGAAACTCTCGAAAGACCTCATCGCCGTGCGGCTTCGGATGGCGGCGCTCATGTCTGAAATCACAAAACTCTCGAATGACGGGGCTGTCTTTGAATCACGCTTCTGGCGGGACTTCTACCGTGCCATGCTCACGCACACGGCGCGGAAGGCTATTGGGAAGCTGCTTGCGCTCGGTTTGTGTATCGCGTTGATCGGCCCACGGACAACGCGGGCTGATCAGCACGCTTTGGACCTCGTCGTCGCCATTGATCTCTCGGCGTCGGTGGCGTCAAAAGGACCGGACGGAAAGACTGATTTCGAGAAGAACATTGCCGCCGTGACCGGGTTGCTCGCGGAAGTTCCTGCCGGGTCCCGAGTGACGGTCCTCGGCATCACGGGAAGTAGCTTTGCGGAACCTGACATCTTGCTCTCAGCCCAAGTCGCCAGCGATCCCGGATATTTTGGCGAGCGCCTCAGCGCCGCGCGGCGACAACTCGCCTGCGCGTGGCAAGAACGCTCGGTCCACCTTGAGCCCACAGCTTTGCGGACGGACATTCTGGGCGCGTTGCTTGTGGCGAGCCAGTTATTCCATGATGCACCGGATGGCCGAAGAAAAGTGCTCGTCGTCTATTCCGATATGCGGCAGGCGACCTCAGCGCTCAATCTTGAAGTACCGGCACTCATTCCCTTGAACTCAGCGCTCGCAAAGGCGGCGAAGGCGAATCCAGTACCCGATCTGAAAGGCGTCGAAGTGTATGCCTTGGGAGTCGACGCGGCGGGCAAAGACGCCGCGCATTGGGAGAGCCTGCGGCAGTTTTGGGCGGCGTATTTCCTGATGACGCGTGCGAATCTGCGAAGCTACTCGGTCTTGCGGGAGCTACCGCCGTTATGAGTCTCCTCAATGGGCCGAAACTGATAGAAAAGCTGTCGCCAGAATATAACGTTGTCGTGCGACCGCTTGGTCGGCGCTGTCCCAGGGAAAGAGAGATGTGCCTTTTCCCCCGTTCCGTGGTATGGTGCACAGTAGAGCGTGATCTTGGTCACAGACGGTGAGCGTCTAGCCAGTTATAAAGGCTGTTTGCACAATCTCTCCTTTAGCCGTTGAATTAGCAGCCCTGAAGTGAAGAAGGAACTGGATTCTTTGCTCCCATGTGTGGGGCACGGGAGGTTGTGTCTATGCACCGCAGAGATTGGAAACCGATCCTGTTCTTCGCGTTTGCGACGGCGTTTTTGTGGGGTGGCGCGGCCCAGGCCCAGACGCCTCCGGCGGTACGCCCGTGCCGTTGACCGCACGGAAGCTGATCCTCGCCCTTACGTTCTCACTCTTTTTCCTTTGCGCGGGACCGGCGCATGCGCACATTGTATACGGCGGGGCGCAATTCCTCGGTTCTGACAGGACGACGCAAGGAAACTGGCACGGAGCTTATGGGGTCGACGGTTATTCCGTC
>Ga0187817_10000267_pt1 | contig 21229 bp, 26 predicted proteins | sample NC_wetland_sal_i_17_FD_132431 | JGI IMG/M metagenome (GOLD analysis project Ga0187817, IMG submission 132431) | Wetland sediment microbial communities from Neuse River Estuary, North Carolina, USA - SO4_2 | ecosystem: Environmental > Aquatic > Freshwater > Wetlands > Sediment | place: USA... | reverse complement strand
ATGGCTCCGCCGGACGAAGCCGCTTCTTCCGCTGGTGAGAGTGTGATTGCAGGTGTAGTGTTGGAGAACCCAAAACCGGAGGAAGTCTCATTATCCCTGGACTAAAGACGAGGGGCAGGTCACGGCGAGCATCACAATCTGACGGAAGTTCTGAACCAGTGCGCAAACGTCGAACGCCTCATTGACACTCTCACGTGGGTGCTCTCCTCAGAGAGTGGACTAACAGAATTCCATACAGTGGTTGCGTGTCATCCCACAACGAGCAGTGCGAAAAATGAAAATGATCTAGTCCTTCGGGACTCTTTGGGAAACGAAGCGTGCTTCGAGATCTCAGATATCACAACTGAGAAGGACAGCAACGGGAAGGAACTGGCTGATCTGTTCCTGCTAGGAGTCCTGAACAAGAATCCGAGAGATCGGTGCAATGTGCAGTGGCCGAATGCAAGGCTCTTTCTCGGAGTCTCAAGGGAATTTGGGTGTCGGTTGCGACGACGTGCTCCCAAATGGATCACGAAAGGCCATTGTCGTTATGTTGAACATGCTTGTGGTAATACGTGCGTTTTTGAGATCGTCCGGAATGAACAGGCACAAATGACGGAACTCAAGTTGAAGGGAGGAATTTGATGAGCTTTTTTCTTATGACCTCCTCATCACCTACGGAACTCCTCTTCAGCCTTCGCTGCTTATCGTGTTGAAAGGAAGTGTAGTCAAGCTCGATCAGGGATATGCCGTGCTGCGGAAGAACGTCCCGCCGCTTTTGATCATATAGCTTCCGTTGCTGCGCCCGGTTGCAACCGCTGCAAGTCATACGCCTGTCGAAAAAAGCAACAGTCTCAGTGTGTTGCATCTCTCGATATTCGACTACGAGCTTCAAGTCCTTGCTGATCTCGTAGTAGGCATCAACGGGAAGTTTTCTTCCTGAATCGCCCCGCAAGAAATCGAATCGATGCTGCCGCTTTGCTTTTATACCCAACACTCGGTCGCAGAGATCGATTATGTAGAACTCATCTCGATCTTTCATGCTTGGGCACCACCTTGCGGACTCACTTTGCGCAGCAGGCTGTTCAATATGCTGACCCACTCCGCATCGAGCGGCTCCCGGCAAACTGCCTTGCCCGCCCGCTTGTACCAATAGGCGGCGTTGCTCTGATCGCCTTCCTTTCGGTGTAGGTAGGCGTGAACCCACGAGCCCTCGACGCCCTCGTCCTGCTGGGCGGATTCGTGCGCTCGCTTCCAATCACCCTTGCCATCCCACCACAGTCCGGCGAGAGCACGGGAGAGTCCGGCTGGAGGTTCAGAAGCGGTGAGGGATTGGCGGAATTCGTCCAAGGTCATTGCGAATGTCAAATGTTCCAGTTGTCGATGTATGGCTGAAGGATTTTCAACTCGTTTTGTAGCAACGGCTGACGGGCTACGTCCCTCACATTCGGTATCCTGTCGAGGTAGATGGATGCTTTGGCGTCGGGACTGCGGGGTGTCCCCTTGAGCGTGGTAGTTCGAAAAGCATGGTTGAGATTGATTTGTGCCGCTGCTTCCGCCTGCGCGACGGGCAGAATGACGACGCGGTACTCGCTCGGAGTCCTTACCGCAACCAGTGCGACCGTATCAGCTTTGTAGAAGCTCCCTGCCACGCGATTGAACATTGGCTTCGACCCTGCCACAACCATGGCATTAGCATACCCGTACCCAACCCACCAATCTTCCCAGCCTCGTGGTTTCTTAGTTTGAGAAGCACCCTTCACTTGAATCTGCAAACATCGTCCACCGCTCGCCGCGAGAAGGTCTACGTTGGGTGCTAAGCCATCTTTGTTCAAGTCGGTAACGCGGAAGCCGCGAAACTCCAGTTCGTTCGCTACAATTCGCGCTGCGATTCTCTCGACATTGTGTTCGGTAATTAAGCCGATTGGCATGTGACCTCCCGGCGATTGCGTGCTGGATTCTAGCATTCAAGATTATGGATGCGGTTGCGTCGGAATGGTCGAAGGCCATCTGCTGTCGATCCTTGCCATGATGCGCTCAGCAATCGAGATCGCGTCCGCTATGGTTGATTCCAAGAAAGGTGAAGGGCGTCCGTCCCAGTTGGCAAGTTGTCGGACCGCGATGATGCTCGCTGCGATCAGCAACACGCGTTTGCGACCTTCGTCCATTCCGGCAGTTTAACATTTTCGCCTTATATTCGCCCGACCGAGAGAGGATTAAAGTAATCGACTTTGCTGTGCTTCAACCCTGCGTTTGAGCTACAGTTCAGTAACGGTGGAAAACCAAGGCATTTTGCGTCTTCAGCAGCCGACCTCGGTCGAGAAGGACATCTTCTTGTGTCACACGGGTGCTGACAAGCCTTGGGTCGAGACATTAGCCGAGCGGATCGAGCAGGAGCCCTACCGTGACCGAAATCTCGCAGTGGTCTTCGACAAGTGGGACTTTGCTAAAGGGGGCAACATCGTCCTCGACATGGAGATGTTCCTCGATGCCGCTCGGTTTGTGGGCGTGGTTGTCTCTCGTGCAATGCTCCATGCTCAATGGCCGACACTGGAAAGAACCATCGCGGTCTGGAGCGATCCTTCCGGTGCGCGGGGCCGGGTTGTACCCTTGCTGAAGGAAAACGTCACGCTGCCCGCCAGCCTCCGAGTGCGAAATTGGATCGATTTTCGCGATCCTGAAAAGTTCGAGGATAGTTTCCAAGAATTAGTTCGATACCTACGCGGTGAGGCGATTCCCAGAGGCAGGGGTAGCTTCCTTCCAGTCGTTCCGCAAGCACCACCGCCCTATGAACCCGCACCCACTGTCATCACGTCCTCTGTTGGGGCTGACCGGATAGACGAGAGGCTGGTTGCGAATCTGTATCGCGTCACGAGCCTGCCAGAGAGGGTCTATCACGCCGCGACTAAGCTCCGGCAGAAAAAGGAAATCAATGATTATTCTGTGAAGACGCCTCCGTTCATTCTGCGTGAGGGCAAGCTTTATACGTTCTCCGACCTGAACACGTCCGACCCATTTCGCCCCGTGATTAAGAAAGGTTCGAGGGTGGAGTTCGATGCATTCAAGGACTGGTTTTCAGAGGATGAGTACAGCCGCCGCGCCATTGAACTGTTGAACGTCTGTTTGAAAGAGCACGCTTGGAATCGTCGGCTCCGATTCGATGGGGTTAAGGGGCGATATTTCTTTATGCCACGCCAGAAGCGCCTCGAATCTGCTAATTCTGGCGACGGCGAGGAAATTGAACTTCAGCCTACTCGAATCGCGTGGAAGATTGGCGGCACGGTTCGATGGCGAGAAGTTACGACTCGACACACCAGACGCGTCAAGCAAGAGGATGGCAGCTACGCAGATGAGCCGTTCGGGTGGCGACATCAGGGTTTCAGGGCAAGCTTCATGCGCGTAATCGACAGTTTGATGCTGAAACTGGAGCCGACCTATCTACTGACGAAGGATGACGGAAAGACCCCGCGAACCTCGCGCTGGGTCGGCCCAGTGCTGTCCCACTGGCTTAACCAAGAGCGGAACGGTCAGATATTGCGCACGCTTCGCTTTTGGTCTCTGGTTCTCGCCCGAGCGAGAGAACTGACTATCGAAACGGGCCAGATACCTATTCGCGTTGACCTCACGCCCATATCCGGAACGCTTGGGTTCGGCATCGCGAGTGACCAAGTGAACTTTGACAGATTGATGGAAGCAGAAATTCAGGACGACGTTGCGGTCCCCCAACTTGAACTTTTTGGAGAGGATAGCGTTATTGCGTTCACGGAGGAAAACGAGTTCGCGGAGGAAGACCGGGAGGACGAGAACACGCCCGAAAGCTAGGGCGCTTCGCGCTGTTCCGCTGGAGTCTTTACTTTCACAAAGCACCGACAGGCTCACATGTACCTACCTGCCGGAACCTGAACTTCTGTTCGCAAACAAACAGCGATGCGTTGATCCACGCACTGGACTTGCTGCGTTCGGCCCCTACAGTAAGACAGACGCAACACGTCGGGAACATATTCGCATAGGAATCGTCGGCCCCGCCGACGCCATTGACAGAGCGGTTGCGCTCCTTGCTCAGATACAGCAGCCTATTGAACAAAAGGACAGTGTTGACTGCGTTCTTCATCCGTCTTTCCCCGGAATGAATTCGGGCGAACCATTTCAAGTAGACCTAATCACGCAGTCCATCTGGCACCGGTCCCTTCGCCCCCTTGATATTCGACTAGTGGAAGAAGAGGACGATTTCACTCGAAGGGTAGGTCTTCTGAAGAGATTTGTTGCAGATGAAGTAAGGGCGCTCGCGGCCCTCGACACACCGCCAGACGTTGTTATCTGCGCAATGTCTCAAAGCCTCGAAGACTTGTGCAGAACAGGAATTGCTGAGTACGACCGCGAACATGCCGAAGTCGCAGACCTTCTTGTAGGGGATGTGGAAGAACCTGCGGACGACTCTTCTCGCAGTTTTCGGAGAGGACTAAAAGCTGAGTGCATGGACGTTTTGCCGATGCAACTCATCTGGCACAAGACATTGGCAGGAACACGGGGCGTACAGGATTTGGCTACACGAGTGTGGAACCTGACAACGGCCCTCATGTACAAGGCCAAGATCATCCCGTGGCGACTTGCAGACATTGTTGAGGGTTCGTGTTTCGTAGGGTTGTCTTTCTACCACGAGGATGAAGCACGGTCGCCTTTCCTCCGTACCAGCATCGCACAGGCATTTACAGACCGGGGAGAGGGCTTCGTCCTTCGAGGCGATACTGTCGAGTGGGATGAGCGAACTCAGCGCGAACGAGCACCCCATCTCACCAACGTCCAAGCGAGCGCAATTCTGGCGCGGGTTTTGGAAGTGTATGAAAAGCAGGTAGGAGTAAAGCCAAGGAAGGTTGTTCTTCACAAAACCTCGCGGTACACCGAGGAGGAGCGGAACGGCTTTGAAACGACGCTAACAGGTCAAACTGGTCAATACGCCCTGCTGACGGTCACGCGCCGTGGAATATTCTGTCTTCGTCCCGGATACAAGGCTGTCCTCCGTGGCACAGTAATCGACTTTGGCGGCAAGAAGGGGTTGGTCTACTCAACCGGGTACGCGCCCTTCTTACGCTGCTATTCCGGCTTCCGCATTCCTCAACCCCTCGAAATCTCTGAGAATTGGGGTTCGCTCACCTTCCAAGAGTGTGCTGAGGATATCCTGCGTCTGACGAAACTGAACTGGAACACGTCTGCGTTTGGGACGCACGACCCCATTACGCTGGCATTCTCGCGTCGTGTTGGGGACATTCTGAAGCTCGCCGGATCAAAGGAACCAGCAGTTCATTACCGATACTACATGTAGCCACGGTTCACCACATGCCAACAGTGGAGTATATCGCCGAGGATTTCGCTGGCACGTATGCGCCAGTGAACGGAACCAACAATCTGAATATATCGTGGCCTTTTCTCGTTTGGTCAGCAATTTCCGTAGGGAGGGCGGGTCTTCTTCATCTGGTTCAGTATGGAGAGTACTCTCTGCTCGAAATGGTCTATCGAGCAGCCATCCTTTTTGCGAATCTCCGCGACGACGGATATGGGCAGATCAGGCGCTCTGAAGCCTATCTCGGCCTTGATCCTTCCGAAAAGAGCGCAATCTCATATTTTCTTGGGCTGACAATGGCGAAGGCGTTCGCGGAATCGGTACTCGAAGTACCGTGGCTCTTGCATCTTGATGTTTATCGAGAGGAGTTGTTACCCATTCTTCAGGGGCAGTCACGCCCAGACCTCGTGGGCCAGACTGCGGGTGGGGACTGGATTGTTGTCGAGGCAAAGGGCAGGAGCAATGCATTCGAGCAGGCGGTACTGGAAAGCGCGAAACAGCAAGCTCAGGCTGTTGTCACCATAGGAGGAGCGGAACCAGTACTCCGAATTGGTATGGTGACTCATTTCAGTGGCTTTGATGAGGGGCAACTTCGGTTTAGAGCTAGCGATCCGCCGCCTGACGAACAGCGCGTACGCTGGGATTTGCCACTAAGTCGTGAGCGGCTTATCGAGGGGTATTATCGCCCCTTCCGAACGTGGCTATCACACAGCCAGCGCAGAACGGAGTTGGACGGGCGGGTTTTTCGAATCGCTGAGGCGGACAACGCCGATCTCACGGTAGGCTTGGCAGAGAACCGATTGGAGCAGGGAGTGGACGGCATCTCGGAACCTGAGCATCGTATCGAAAATGAGAAATACTACATCGGACGTGATGGAGTACTGGTCATGCTAGGGCCTATGTGGTCTGCTGATAATATGCAACTTGAGCCTCAGAGCCGAACGCGTCCTTGAACGCTTGGCGCAAGGATTCCAATTTATGTCCCAAGACGACTAGGCCGCGTCAGTTGGCTGGTACAAAAGGCTTCCTGCGCCTCTGAAACGCTCCAGCCGACCTGAACCCCTCCCGGCAGCCAAATCGCCCTAGAATCGGCTTTCTTCCTACTACGGCACGTTGTCCCTCAAGCCTCCGTTATCGGGCGTGAGTAGGACGCTTCCGACCAGCATTTAGGCGGGTAGTGGACGCCTGTGACGGGGCGTAGGAGAATTACGCGGCGGGTGCACAATGAGCGACCGATCAAAACTACTGGCAAAGGTACTACGCACGTGGGAATCCAGTGACGAGGGGCGCGAATATCTCGAATGGCTCCTCAAGCCGAACACAGAAGTAGACGGCGGCGATCTTCTTCGCGAGGCGGTTTTGGACATAATGGAGGACGACGATCAACTTACTGAGTTAAGGCGCAAGAATTTAGAGATCGCGATGAAGGAGTTTCTGCATGAAACTCGATTGCCTGACGAGGCAGCCAAGGTGGTAAGGGAATCCACAGCAGGAATCGCAGCCAATTTTTCCCAAATCGCAGCAAGCACGAGACATCGAGCGGCAGCCCTGCGCGAACTAAGACACGCACTGAATCAAGATCGGATCGAAACTCTTGAGCTTGTCGCCCAAGAACTGCGCGGGCAAATCGCCAACGACGAGATTCTCAGTTTTCTAAAGAAATTTTGCCTTGCCGAGGAACTCTCAGCCACAATCACGGCTTTGAGCCGTACCAGCGCGGGGCGACTCGATGCCGAGAAAGAGTGGCGCAAATTGGCTCCTGATGGTTTCCCTTTCGACCACTGGCTCGAATCTCGCCATAAGGTGGGCGACGGATGGTTCGATTACATTTCTGAAGAGCTTGACCGCTACTATTCCCGACAGATTGTCGCCCGCCTTGAACAGATCGTGGAACGCGCCTCTTCTTTGGAGACCGTCAAGATCGAAATCGCGAACAATTCGGTACGGAATCTGTTCCAAGGGGCGCATGAGGCATTCCTATATGGTTTTGACATCGCCTCAATTGCAATGTGTAGAAGTTTGGTAGAACATGCCCTCAAAGATAAACTCCCCCAACAGCCGGGTGAGAATCAGGCATTGGGATCGCTGATTGAGTGTGCAAACCGAGAAAAGTTGCTGGTAGGTGCTGAGGCTGAGGATGCGCGGAAGGTCTTACGCGCTGGAAACGAGGTAATGCACAACGTATCCAACCTGAGAAAAACTGCTCAGGAAGTTCTCGATTGCACTCGCATCGTTCTCAACAGGTTGTATGCCAAATCAGCAGAGAACGCCTAGCCTGCAAATGAGGCACATGGGCGGCTCGCGTAGACGACCGCCCCGGCTACCCGTGCTCTTAAAGGAACCCAGAGCAGAGTGTACCCGCTATGTTCAAAGCATTCTTAGACGAGAGCGGAATGGAGGGGAACGTAGCAACCGTTATCGGTGGCGTAATGGGAAGAACAGAAGAGTGCGATCTGGCTGCAAGTTGCTGGAACGATGCGCTGTCGGTAGCTGGCATCAAAGAGTTCCATTCGAGTGAATTTTGGAATCGAACCGATGGAAGAATGCACGGCCAGTACGCGCACTTATCAATCACGGACGCCGATTTGCTGGCACGGCGGCTTACGGACATATTGTGTACCGCTCCCTTGCGTCCTATCGCGGTAGTTTTAAGCGTGAAGGCGTTTATGTCGTTAACGGAAGATGAACGCCGTTGGCTCACTACTAATAAGCGTTTTGGCAAAGAATGGAGCGCCCAAGGGTCACCGAGCAATCCGTACTTCTTTGTGTTTCAGGCAGTCACTCAGGTTGCTGCTCTGGCAACGAACGCTGGGGACAAGGTGTACTTCGTTTTTGACAGGCAGGACGATTTCGCGGATCGAGCAAGGAAGCTGTATAGCGAGATTCTTGCGCTCGATAATGAGATGACTCGGAAGATGGCAGGCGAGGTCGAGTTTTCTCCGAAGTCTAATGCTGTCCTACTTCAGGGTGCCGATTTCATTGCTTATCTAGCTCGTTGGTATGCAGAAGACCGCGAGTCTATGTCGCCCGTCGCATACGAATGTTTTCGCCGCATGGGAGAACCGGAGGATAGTAAGGTTTTTTTGATTACACCGGAAAGCATGGACGTAGTTTTGCAGCGGTGTCCCTTTCGACAAACATTCTGGCCTGAACTCAAATCGCGTCCAGACTTCATAGAGCAGATGCGCATGAATGGGTACAACGTGCTTGCCTACAAAGCGGGTGAAATATACCTGTCTCATCACTTGCGTGCAGAAAAGGTTCGCGTTATTGGGAAACTACAACGAGTGGAGTCGGAGGGCGGTATCGGACTGTTCTCCGTCGTGAGAGCACAAGACGAAGATCGGAATGCGTGAACATGGACATAGTTTTGCAATTTTCACAACTGTATTTAATCTGCCAAGGGCTAGCATCATGTAGTGCTTCTTTGCGCGAGTTTTCGTCAAGCTCAAAGACCGGAAAGAATGCTCCACAATGGGGGCAGAAGACGCCCCAATAGAGCCATCTCGTCTGAACAATCTTAGGACGCTTGCCTCGGATCACGATTCAGAGTTTAGCAAGTTCCTGAGAGCTTTGAAGTGTGAGACTAGTGAGAATTTTCACCCAAACCGAACCCCTGACCGACGCCGAACTCGACCGCCTCGGCGATTTCCTCAAATTATGCAAGGGCGGCAAAGCGATGAACCTTGAAGAATTGGACGGGTTCTTCTCCGCGCTCATTTCTGGGCCGGAGACCGTGATGCCATCCGAATACAACCGGGAAGTCTTCGGGGGCGAAATGTCGGACGTGGAGTTCTCCAACCTCGACGAAGCAAGGGAAATCCTGAATCTGATGATGCGACACTGGAACAAGATTGCCTCAACGCTCTACAAGGGCGAAATCCACGTTCCGCTCATCTTTGAGGACGAGAAAGGCGAGCTTCACGGCAACGACTGGGCACACGGGTTCATGCGGGGGATGCAGATGCGTCATGATGACTGGGCTGAGCTAATGAATGACGAGAAGTATGGCGGCTCCCTGATCCCGATGATGGTGCTCTACCACGAGCACGACCAAGACCCGGAAATGCGCCCAGACCCGATTACGCCCGACAAGCGCGAGCAGGTCATAGCTTTGATGGCGGCGGGGCTGATGAACGCTTACGAGTATTTTCGGAGAGAGCGGGAGGCCGATCTTGGCGTCCCTGCACCTGAAATCCGGCGCAACGCTTCCAAGGTCGGTAGGAACGAGCCGTGCCCGTGCGGGTCGGGGAAGAAGTACAAGAAGTGCTGCGGCAGCGCCCCGATTAACTGATTTTGTCTGCCGACCGGCACTCCATTGCGCCCGTCCCTTCATCAAGTTGAAATGATGGGGCTACCGCCTGAGAATGCATACAAAAGCAGCAAAGCAAGAATCGCTAAGAGAATGCAAAGGATCGTTATTTCCGACTTGCGTCCTGCCGCTCGCAATGCACGACCACACTTCCAGCAAAATCGTGAATCTTCAGGTAACTGAGTGCCACAGTTTGAACAGAGCACGCCAGACCTCCTCAACAGATGTTTCCAAAGGCTCAGCATACCGCCGTTTTGACTAGAGGGCAGCGTTACTCTAGGCACTAGGGCACACGCCCCATTAGGAACTCAGAATCCCGCTGTCGAATCGTTTGTCCGTGCGGTTCCGGGAAGAAGTACAAGAAATGTTGCGGAGGGGCGGTGGTGCAGTGATTCGTCCTTGTAACTTCAGTGCTCGATGTTTTTCCACCCACCGTTCCCATCAGCCACTTCGATTCGGGTAATCGGGTGAACTTCCCAAACCGTCGCCCGCTCTTTGCCTATCACATTTTCATGCTGGAAGTCGTACATCAGCCATCCGCTGATCCGAACTTGTGTGTTTTTGTTCACCAAACCGTCCAAAACCGATTTGTCCCAGTGGTGAAGCGGGCGGGTGCGCGGCGTGGTCTCTACGATGATGGCATCCTTTATCAGTTGCTTGGGCGCTTTGGTCAGGTAAATATGCCAATCGACCTCGTCGGCGTCGAGGAGGTTGCAGTTGGTGGATTCACCCGGTGACCTGTCCTCCACGTTGATTTTGTTCGAGAGATATCCCTTCACTATCACCGGAGCGCCCTCGAAATCCTTGGGTGATGCGCTTGGGAGCCCCTTAAGCTCATCCCAGTCCAGCAGGATGTAGGCATCGGGGCTGGGAATATCTACCCGATTCTTTTGGGTATTAAGCGCGATCATCTTAGGGTCGCTTGAATTGCCCACGGCTTTGCAGACAGTGTGTCCCCCGATAACGAGCGGCTTCGGAACTGCCGTAACTCGCGCAGCTTGCAGTTTGGCAAGCAAGTCAGCGGTTGCGGAGCCCGAACCCCGGTTTTCAGAGTAGTTTGCAGCGGCAGAGACGCTAATGTTCCTTCCTGTTACCCAACCTTTAGCTCCGCTTGCTGCTTGAACGTGGTAGTACCCGGACTTTCTTGCGTTTGAGAGCAGCGTAACTTGTGCCCCAGTGGTGAGCTTCTCGACGACCGCGCTGGAGGAATCTGCGGACTTGCGCAGGTTCGTATTGCGCTTCAGCGTGGCGGTCTGCGCCAGCGCGTTCGAGAAACCAAGCAATAGCAGTGCGACAGTGAGCCAGCGGGATAGCTTTTGTAATTGCATGTTCAGGCTCCAATGAGAAACGACGGCACGCACTATAGCAGCAGTCGGTTGGCGTTGGGCAAGAATTGTTGGGCGTTTCGGTTTTTGAAACGACAAGCAGTTTCTCGTTGCATTTCAACCAGAGTGTCGTATGATCCAAAATTCCCACAACGGAAGATGCATCAGGAGAAGGCGAATGAGCAGAGTTCTGATGACCTGCGGCTTGTTGCCGCTCTTATTGATTTCATCCGCATGCCCAAGCCATTCTCCGTCTAAGCCACCCGCCACTGAAGAGCAGGATGTTGGGCTATCCCGCTACATTCGGCGGACAAACGCAGACACTGTCATTGTGTTTGTCCATGGCATTTTCGGTGGGAGCGTCGGCACTTGGACTAATTCCGAGACGCACGCCTACTGGCCCACCCTGCTGCTCGATGACGCAGCATTCAAAGGTGCGGATGTTTACGTGTATTCGTACTCGACGCCATACTTCGGCCCAAGCTACACAATTGATGAACTCATTGAGAACATGCGGTTGGTGCTCGAAAATGATGAGGTCTTCCAGAGCCATAAACGGGTCGTATTCCTTTGCCATAGCATGGGCGGGCTGCTTGTCCGTGGCTATTTGAAGCGATACCAAGGTCAAGCCACGCAGGTGCCGCTCATTTACTTTTATTCGACTCCAACCGCCGGGTCTCAAATAACCCAGCTTGCACATTTCATGAGCAAGAATCCCCAACTCAAGGGAATGCTTCCTGCCCACGCGGGGGATTTCGTCACTGACCTTCAGCATGATTGGCGGGCGTTGCCGACGCACCCCAATAGCCGTTGTGCTTACGAGACACTCGACACGTACGGCATCCGGATCGTGGACGAGCAGAGCGCAACCGCTTTGTGCGACGGTCCCGTAGACCCAATCAGAGCTAGTCACATCGATATCGTGAAGCCCCGCGACAAGAATGACATTTCTTACGTCGCGTTTAGGGAAGCTTTTCAGGCCAGCCAGCAACCTGCCGCCGGGAATCCGCCACCGCAGGCCATCGGAACAGTGCAAACAGCGCGTTCCGTCGATGTCGATTGCGGGCAGGTGCGCGACGATACTGCGCTAATTCCGCCGCCCATTGACATCAAGCCGGAACAGAAAATTGTCGATGCTGTCGCCTCGCTCCAGCAAGCATCAAACCTGAAAGAGCAGCAGGTCGAGGTGAAAGGGCTCGATCCGCAGCAGTCAGCCAAAGTGCATTATCGTCTCGTTGGACTAGACAAGGCCGCTGACGGTGTTTGTCCTGCGAAGGGATTCGGTATCATCCTCGTGAGTTTCATCGTTTCTCAGCCGCGAAACGTGGTGACTACAGGATTCACTCCGCTCGAAAATGACAAGTTATTTCTGGCTCTTGCTTCGAAGTCGGGAACCTTCGAATTCAGAAACCTTGAAGGCATTCAGCCGATTAGCGCCCGACCAGCAGAGGCACGGAACACGTTGGTTTATCGAAACCAGCTATACCTGAAACAGATGGATATGCACTACGCGATGGAAAAGAATCACAATGAGTAGAACGTTGCGGCAGTTGCGCTACCCGTGAAGATGAGTTCCGATCATCTCCGCCGGGGATATCGGCACCAGTTCGCTAATTGCCTCATGGCGCGGTGACGACCGTACCCATACGTCAAGGTTGAGGGGACGGAATCGGCTCGTAAGCGGAGTATTCTGGCATCGACCATGAGACGGGATGAATTCCAGAAACGGGCGAAGCAGTGGTTGTCGAAGTACAAGCGTGACGAGTTAGGAGTCGAGGAGGACGGAATATGGGCGAGGAACAAGCAACGTTATCCGTACCTCCTGCCGAAGAAAAAACAACGGCTAAACATACTGCCCAGCTTTCGCGATGAGTTCTGGGAATGGTTTCCCGGCCAGCGCATCCAGCTACAGCGCGACTTTTCCCATCTCAATTCTTCGCAGGCGCTCTGTTTCAACCTGTTCTTCGCGATGTTGACTGGCGACGGGCAAGGGCTCGCAGCGTTGTTGTCAGCCATGGGCATAGCGGGTCTGCCCAAGGCTGGCGCTTCTTTTGAGTTCCAGCCCGACAGGACCGAGGGCACGTGCATCGACTTCTCTCTGCCGTTGCAGTCAGGGAGCCGAGTGAACTTCGAGATCAAGTACACAGAATCGGAATTTGGCGCGGCGAAAGCTGACTCGGAGCACTCAGAGAAATTCAAGAAGGTCTACAAATCTCGGCTGGTAGGGAGGTTCACGGAATCCTTCTGTTGCGAAACGTAGTTTTTAGAGCATTACCAGATTGCGAGAAATATCTGGCATTTGAACGAAGCGGCTGGTGACATTGCTGTCTTCCTTTTCCCAAAGGCAAACACATATTTGAGGCGTGAAGAGGGAACTATCCGAACGTGTGCGGTCGAGCCATTTCGATCTCGAATTCGGATCGTGTACTTGGAAGACCTCGTGAACGATCTCCGGGAACGATTGGAGATTTGCGACACCCAGCGAGGGCAGTACCTTAAAGAATTTCGTGCCAAATACCTCGATTTTCTGAAAATGCAAGAGCCGGAGCCTCGTGCGTAGGAAATCTCACACCGCTATTTCTGTCCCGCAACCGGGTAGAGGAATTCGAAGGCCGCACGGGTCACCCTTGATTTCACACGCTTTACGTCTTGAAAGAGTTCGACAACTGGCTCCGGCATAACTTGCTTGGAGCGGGCGATCAGAAGAAGAACGAAGCAGAGCCCCAGCGTTTCGAACTGTATCCACGCAAAATGATTAAATGCTGATCTCACGTAGATCGGGCCGTTGCTCTTGCGCATGTGGCTGTCTGAATATCCGGGGCGGGAGTGTGAGAACTCTGAAAGTGCACTGAAGAGTCTTCTGGCGAAACCGCCTTCGTGCGGGGAATTTCTCTGATCGAATAGGCTGTCGTTCACGGCTGCCCGCAGATGCACCCGCAAAGGCGTCGTCGCGCCAGAGAGCCCGTCGCAGGCTTGGCCGAACGAGAGGGGAGACTTCCCGGATCGCCAACTGCGGAATTCCTTCTGTTTCCCACAGACCTGAGCCCACTCCCCAATCGTGGTCAGTTCCAGTGCGCTGCGTAAGGCGACGGCTGACAGGCGATAGAAACCAGTTAGCGCATTGTAGGTAGCAGATTGGAAATCATCGCCAGCATCGAGCATGACTGGGAACATGCAGTCTTGCTTCTCTCCGACACACTCGATCCACGCTCCCCAGAGATCATGTAGCTGCTTGATCGCTTGATCGATGTTCCGTGGTAGTTCGTTGTCCGCACAGCGACATCGTCCGGGAATGTGACGATACTGTCCCACGTCTCCTCGTCGATGATGTCTGAAGGACGTGGCGCTGGCTTAGGAGCGTATCCGAAGTCTTGGCGGGTGAGGACAGTGCGTCTGGCTCGAAAGTCGGTCAGTGGCAAAAGTCTGGACATAAGCGAATCGTAGCAAGAAGACCCGGCCCTGCCGCAACGAGCAGCATGTTTTCCGGTTTGTAAAGGCTTTTTCGGGGTCTCCTAAAGCGCCACTGAAGTGGCCGTCGATTCGGGATCGCCTTCCACCTGAGCGTCGGCAATGACTGCGACAGGCTCGGCAGAGGCCTCCACAGGCTCCGCCACCGCCGTCTGTTGCGCGGGTCTGAGAATCAAAATAGCTTCCTCGGTCGCCTGATGATCGAGCGTGAGCGAGGACACCAGCAACTCGATGAATCTGTAGACACTCGTTTTCGTCCGCAGAAGCTTACGCAATTTCGGCAATACCTTATCGAGTAAGGTCTGGATTTCCGCTTCAGTCGGTTCCGTAATTGAGTCAGTGAGGCAATTCGAGTCCGGATGGAGCGAGCGTTCATGCCGGAGCACCAAACGATCTGCGGTGGCGCGAGAAATCTTGCGTTCCTTCAACCACGCGCTCCATTGGCCGTTCCTGCCCGGCCTTGCGAGCAATCCCTTCATCTGGTGCAAGAGCTTTCCCAGTTCGCTGCGGAGGGAACGAAGGTTTTCTGTTTGGTTTTTGATTGAGCCTTTGTAATCGGTGTGCAACCGCCAAAGCTCGCTAATCTGAGCAGTCAGGGCGGATTCATCCTGTGCTGGCTGGTCTGGTTCTGGGGTCGGCGGTTCTAGGGGCTGAGCAGGAGTCTCTGCTCGACACTCCGAAACTGCCGGAGTCTGAATCTTGTCTGCTATTTCTGACATGATCGCCTCACAATTTCGAATCGATATAGGAAGCAAATTGCACGGTCGTGCTGAAAGATGCTCCCTATCAATCAATTTGAAATTGACGGAATTCGCGGACTGGCGATCTAAATTGTTCGGCGAAGGTCGAGTGACGAAAACTTCTTTAGGGCAGCGCGGAAGCCCCAACTTCGGTCGGAGTCAAGAGTTATGAGGGCGAGTCCCTGCGCTCGTTCTCACGCAGTAGCGCACGCCACAATTTGCGTTCCTCGGCGGACTCAGGCATCAGTACCCCAATTCCTGAAAACTTTGATCGAGCCCACAGCGGCACAGGTAAGAAGCAGCGCCGGAGCACCAGCCAAAGAATCGTGGTGTGGTCAGGCAGGTGGAGCAGACGATCTTGCCTTCATGCACAATCAGCTTGGTCTGTTTCTTCCACTCGTCAGGATCGAGCACGGTCGTAAAGCCACGGGGACTGCGTTTGAAATAAGTCATGCCAGTTCATCCTCTCTCAGACAGAAATGTTTGTTGGGGTCAGACTCAGTCGGATGTCCACACTTGGAACAGCCGACTGACGCTGAGCGTCCGTTCTGCGTTTGCTGAGCGTCCGCTACTCCATGCTCTTCCTCAAGCTGATGGATCAGGGCATAGACCGGGCGGGGATGATTACGCAACATCTTGCAGGTTTTGCAAGTCGGTCGGCTGGACTCATGGCGTCGGAATTGATTCATCAAATTGTAACGCTCACTGTCGGACTGTAAGGCAGCAAGCATCCCTTTCAGGGAAAACAGCTTGTACTTGTCCTTGGCGTGAATCTGGTTATAATCCCAGAGTTTCAGGGCAGTGGAAACAGTCTCGACAAGATGCTCGTTATGTTTCGAGCCGTTCAGAGTTTTCAGGATCGCATCAGCGATGGCGAAATCCTTGGGATCGACAGAAAGCATGGTCAAGTCAGACCAAAGGGACAGAAACTCAGAGACGGATTCCGGGAACATAGCCTCAGCTTCCTTGAAGGTCAAGCTACCCGCTGATGAAGAGTCCGTCGCCGACGACGCCATAGGTGAGCGAAGCGAGCCGCTTCCTTTCCTTTCCCTTCCATTCCATTCCATGGACTGAGTCTGCGAAGCAGGGACAGAGTCTTCAAAGGACAGAGTTGCGTCTGGGGATTGCACACTGTGCAGTGCGTCGTTTGCACACTGCTTTTGAGTAGATTGCACCCTGTGCACTGTCTGCACACTGTCTATTTCATTCACATCGTCTGGATATGTCAGCTTGGCGGTTTCGATCTGGTAGATGACGGTCTTGTGACCCCGTCCCCAGTTTTTCTCACGCCCGGTGTCGGTGAGGATTCCGGCTTCGAGCAACAGGTTGAGATGGTCGTAGACAGTATGCCGGGTGATGCCACACTCAACGGCGATGGTGCTGATGGCGGGGTAGCATTCGGAGCCGTCATCGTTAGCGTGCCGTGCAAAGGCTTGCAGGACGAACTTAGTCATGCCGCCCACCACATCGCTATCGAAAATGTTGTCTACGAGTTTATAACTCACTCTGATCCTCTCAGTACGGTGTGGGACACGGCTGAGAGTCCGTGTCCCGATCACCGATCAAACGCTCCCTCCGTCGAGGGCGCTCCCTACATACCTAATACCAACTTCACGGCCATGGTTCAGGCCAAACTTCATCATTCCTCCCACCAGAGACGAGGCGTGGACGGTGGTGGGCATATCTTCTGCCCTTCATGGCGGATGTTATGCACCGGGCAGATGCCACATGCCAGAGCGTGCTTGGCCTCAAACTCTTTGAGCACCTTGTTCACCATGCGCTCCAGTTCCGGGTCGTTGTATATGATGTACTCGGCAACAGCCTTGAGATTCTCGCCGCCGTTCTCCTCAGCCATGAACCCTTCGGTCTCTTCAATCGTGACTCGTATTCTCATCGGTCTTGCCTCCAGCATTGAAGTCGAGCGCACCGCCGCAGTTGTCACAGTAGACGGTCGGCCTTTTTAACGCCTTCCTTGCATACCTCACAAGTTGCTTTCTCATCGGGAGCGACTCTTATGTGACCATCATCCTTCAGGCCGCAATGGGTCAGAGACATTCCCCTTTTGTCCGGCAATGCGTCGGAGAAGGCATGAATGGGCTCATCGCCATAGGGATCAGCGCCATCACTGCGCCCCGACTGCGCCTCCACTGCGTCGGCCTCTGCACGCTTGGCCTGCTTCGCCTTGAAGCGTGCGACTGCCGCTCTGTCGAGACGCTGAGGATGGTTCAGGCAGACGCCGCAGGTCGGCTTCTCGCCTTCCTTGGCAATCGTAACGGCTGGGTCATCATTGCTCTTGCCGCAGTAAGTCCAGCAAATCGGACTGTCGGGTATACGCCGCTTGACAGCGTGCGTCTTGGTGACCTTCGCCTTCTTGACCTTCTTTGGTTTTGTAACGGGCTTCGGCTCCGGAATCAGTTCGAGTTGGATGTCGGCGTACTGCTTGCCCTTGCATTGCGACATGCGGATGCGATAAAGGCTGTCATCACCCTCCGGCACACCGCTGACCTTGAAGCGGAACGGGCGCTGAACTTCCTTATCATCCTTGTCCAGCGTCCAAAGGTTGAGAGTGAGCGTGTCGCCTTTCTTCAATTCGAGCGGTTGCTTCTTGAGCAATTCCTTTTCGTGCTTCACGAAATCGTCATAGTTATTCTTCCAGCCGCCAGACGGCAGGCGACCGCCTGAGTTGTCCTGCGACAGAAAGCGTTTCTGACTATCGAGTTTGTCCTTCACCTTGCGACAGGCGGGGCAAGTGTACTCAGCATCGAAAACAATCTGGCTTCCATCGCCTTTTCTGTAGCCTTCACACCACGCCGCTTTGCATTTTTCGCTTCTTGCGAGATGCGTTACGTTTCCATGCTTTGCCCGCTTCGTTGCCGTCGCCTTTGCTGCTCCGGCACGACGGTTCTCGCTTACCTGCGCCAAGTGGCGCATCTGTTTTGCGCAGTCGGCACAGTAATGATGGTCGCCGACATATTCATCGCCGATAGTCTCGGTAGCAGGAACGTCAAGGCAGGTTTCGCAGTTGCCAAGGGCAGGCTTCGCAGTCTCAGCGGTCGGCTGCGCGGGCGTGGGAGCGGGCTGACCGACAAATGTAACGGGCGGCGGATTATAGGGCGCTTCTTTAATCTTGCGGGCTGCTTCAATCTCTTCCGGCGTGGCTTTCGCCATTCGCTGTCGAGCGGCATGGGTCAGCAGTCCGGTCGGCGTATAGAGCGGCAATGTCGCCGGATCAGCAGGAGGCGTTACGATTCCTTTCAGGCGGTCTCGATAAGCCTTCTGCCGTTCGGCGTTGGTTGCGTATTGTCGTTGTCTAGGCATTGGGGCAATCTCCTGCGTGGCCGATGAAATGGGCGATGATTGCCTGACCTTCAGATTTGGGTAAGGTCGCTCCGCACAGGCCACATATCCACGGTGCGGGCTCTCGCACTGTGGGAGCGGGCTTGGGATCGATACCGTTCGCCTTGAGGAACGGCTTCGGGTCTACATACGTCTTGGTCGCCTGATCGATGATCGCCTGCTTCGTTACCGGCGTAGCCTCCGGCTCCAGCGGGTGTTGCTTGAAGTGGGCGGCACCTTCTCTATCTGTTTTGAAGGTGACCAGATCGCCGTAGCGGGCGCAGGTCGGGCAGTACCCGCCGTGGAAAGGCACAGGCCATACCAGATGCTTGTGTTCGAAACGTTCCCATTCTTGTGGCGTGGCGTGGCAGTCAGGGTTGGCGGCGAAGCATTCCGGGCAGAACGCTTCCTTATGGAAAGGATTCTCTTTGACGATGCCGTAGCGGACAGTCCGAACACTCAGCTTCTCGGCGCAGACGTAGCATTCGGCGATGACCTTGGTCTTTGTCTTAGGCACAATTCCCCCTTGTATCTGCATTGGCAGCCGGGATCATCTGTCCCACTGCTGCTTAGTGATACAAGGCTCGGAATCGCACCGAGCGTCTCGAATGAGACCCTCTAAGGCTAGGCGGGTATTTGACCCGCTCCCACTATTCTACGAGCGGATGCGGGTTTTGGGAAGAGTCCCGCGCCCCCCTCCGAGGTGGTATTACGTTGGTGACAAGTTACCGAGCCGCTTCACCGAGCCCGATTGGAAGATTTCGATGGGGAGTCGTTCGTAAAGCTGGTATTTACTAATATCAAGTGTTTTTGCAACCCCACGGCGACGTGGGGAGGTAAAGACACTTGGTGCAAACCAGAAGAGCCGCAAGCGCCCCAGCCTTCAAAAGGTGACTTGCGGCTCAACCGGAATTCCGAGCGCGGACGACCACAAATAGCGTCCGCCAGATTGGGAAAAACGGACGGTGACCGGGCGAGGGTTGCACTGACCCTTGCCAAGGGCATCAGCCGCCCCGACCGGAGGGGGGCACGCTGCCTCTTGGACTCTATGGGAGGCACTATGCTTGCCATCTCCCAAATCACAACCAAATTGCGATAGCGCCAGCCAGAACAGATTTGTCACTACAGAAGCCGCCGAAGCAAATCATGATTCGACCGAAAATCGTCTCTACTCTCCGAGCGCAGTTACGGCGCTTTGGGACGTAAAGCAGGCCGCCGAATTCCTCAACCTTTCGGAGTCGTGGGTTCGACGGCATCTGTCCGATTTGCCCCACACGCGCCATGGGCGCTCAATCCGCTTTGATCCCGACGACCTGAAGCGTACAGTAGCTGATCGGAAGTCGCTGGAACCGAGAAAGGTGCAAACCATGAATCGGAGACAGCGAGGAGGAGTAATACTGGTGGGCAACGTCTGGTACGCAACTTGGCGGCTCGATCTCCCGGATGGGGAGAGGAAGCCTATCAAGTTCCGTATGGGAACACGAGAAGAGATCGGGTTCTCCAAACAGGAAGCCTACCTTGCACTCCCAAACAGACTGAAAGAACATTTAACGGCTATGGAGGAAGCCGAAGTGAAGCCGGAGGCGAAGCATCAAGAATCCAAATCGAAGGCCAACAAGGTGCCGGAAACATTCGCCAAGTTGGTCGAGGAATGGGAAGAGACCGACGGCCCCGCAATTCGAAAGAAATCTCAGACCACGTTCGAGCACTACACAGAGGCTTTGTCAGCCTACTTCGGCAAATTCAACAAGAAGAAACTTGTCGATATTCAGCGTAAAGATGTCGTCAATTTTCTTAACGAGCAGGCGGAACGCTACTCCGAAAGCTCGTTGCGTTCGATGCGAACTGTCCTACGAAAGACCCTCAACTTCGCGGTGCAGAACCAGTACATCGTGCGTCCGCACGGTTGGCTGGACAAAATCGCACTAGCCGAGGCCCACGGTCGCAAGGTCGTTAGGACTGAGCTAACCCCGCAGCACAGCCTTGGCATCATCGGCAGACTGAAAGCGCCGTTTGATACTTTCGCCCTGCTTCTTGCCTGCCTCGGACGCCGGAGTGAAGAGGCTGCTGCTTTGCAGCCGCACGATCTCGACGCCGACTGCGTACTGCACTTTCGGCGAATCACTTGCAAACGTCGAGTGGTGGAATTGAAAGAGGACGAGCAAATCCACATGCCGCTCGATCCAGTCGAGCACGCGGAACTGATTCAACGCATGCGTAAGCTGGGCGAGGGGAAGAAGTGGATTTTTCAGAACCGTGCAGGAACGCCTATCGACCATAACAACGGTCGTAGGCGTTACCTTAAACCAGCGGCGGCGGCGGTCGGTGTGCAGATCGGCGGATGGCACGATTTCCGTCACACGCTGTCACGGACCTTGCGTCGTGCTGGCGTCCACCCAGTCGTTATCAAGGACACCCTTGGTCACAGCAAAGTTGATCTGGCGATGAACGTGTACGACAAAGCGAGCACCGAGGACATCCGTGCGGGTCTTCGGGTCGTGAGCAAGAAGTTGCTGGGCAGCGATTTGCTACCAAAGGATTTGCTACCAGCCACTCCGAAGCAGGATGAGAGAGACGAGAGTGCGGCTTAAGTCCCGTGCTTGCAATGAAAGATGGTGAGCGCGGAAGGAATCGAACCTTCAACCTACTGATTAAGAGTCAGTTGCTCTGCCAATTGAGCTACGCGCCCGAACCTTTTGCTTTCATCGACTTGTGGGAAGTCGAGCGGGCT
>Ga0187817_10000265_pt1 | contig 21298 bp, 26 predicted proteins | sample NC_wetland_sal_i_17_FD_132431 | JGI IMG/M metagenome (GOLD analysis project Ga0187817, IMG submission 132431) | Wetland sediment microbial communities from Neuse River Estuary, North Carolina, USA - SO4_2 | ecosystem: Environmental > Aquatic > Freshwater > Wetlands > Sediment | place: USA... | reverse complement strand
CACGCGGTTCTGGCTCAGATATTCTTTATCCTCGTGGTGGCGCTTGCGGTGTATCTGAGTCCCTGGTGGCAGAGCGATCTGCCGCAATTGGAGGACTCCGGCTCGCCACGGGTGCGTTCGCTGGCGTTGTGGACGACGGCCACGGTTCTCGTGCAGCTCATGCTAGGCGCGGCGTTCCGGCACGGCGCATTCGGAATCACGCCGCATCTCGTGGGGGCGGGAGTGGTGACGGCGTTGGTGATGTGGACCGGGGTCGCGCTGAAGGAACGATTCGGGACGGTGCGCGATTTGCGCCGGGGCGTGAAGCTGCTGCATTCGATTTTCGGCATACAGGTCTTGCTCGGAGGCGCGGCGTGGTGGGCGATGAGCCGGGCGGCATGGGGCTTGCAGCCGACGATGGCGTATGTGGCTCTGTCGGTGGCGCACGTGCTCGGCGGGGCGTTGATGCTCGCCGCATGTGTTGTCTTAGCGCTCGCGTGCTCCCGGATGACGCATCCGCGAGCCGCGTCCGCGGCCGAGGGAACGGCGGAAAGGGCCAGGGCGTAAGAAAAATGGATGAACTGCAAACAGCCGCGATCTCCCTGCCGGAAAAGGCGTGGGCCTACGTGACGCTGACCAAGCCGGATGTGACTCTGCTTGTGGTGATCACCACCGTGGCGGGTTTTTACCTCGGAGAGCGCGGGCCGCTGAATTGGGCGCTGCTGCTGCACACGCTGGCGGGGACAATGCTGATCGCCGGAGGGACGGCGGCGCTCAATCAATATGCCGAGCGCGAATTGGACGCCTTGATGCGGCGGACGGCCTCGCGGCCTCTGCCCTCAGGGCAATTGCAGCCGCGCGAAGTGCTCGCGTTTGGCGTGAGCGCGGTGCTAGCCGGAGCGGCGTGGCTGGCGCTTGCGGTGAACGGATTGGCGTGCTTGGTGGCGCTCGCGACGACAGCTCTTTATCTGACGGTTTACACCCCGCTGAAGACACGCACCACGTTTGCGACCGCGATCGGCGCGATCCCCGGGGCGTTGCCGCCGTTGATCGGTTGGGCGGCGGCCCACGGATCACTGTCGCTGGGGGGATGGGTGCTCGCGGCGATTCTCTTTTTCTGGCAATTCCCGCATTTCATGTCCATCGCGTGGATGTACCGCGAAGACTATGCGCGCGCGGGAATTCGCATGCTGCCGGTAGTGGATGGCAAGGGCGACGCAACGTTCCGCGTGATCGTATGCGCCTCGGCAGTTCTGGTGTGGGTGAGCGCGCTTCCGTCCGTGATCGGGATGACGGGAATGCGTTATTTTTTCGGCGCGCTGGTGCTGGGAATGCTGCTGCTCCAAGCGGGACTTTGGGCCAACCGCACGCGATCGAACGCACGCGCGAAGTGGCTGATGCATGCCACCGTGGCTCACGTTCCGCTGCTGCTGGCGTGGATGATTCTCGATAAACTGACGATGCGATGAGCATCGCCTGGCTTCCGCTTTCCTCCCTTCCCACCGTCAACGCCTCGCTGAATGCCGCCTGTACGGCGCTTTTGCTGGCGGGCTTTTCCTTCATTCGCCGTGGGAAAATCCTGGCGCACAAAATCTGCATGGGGAGCGCGTTCGCCTGCTCGGCGGTCTTCCTGAGCCTCTATTTGTATTTTCACGCGCGTGCGGGAATCATTCGATTTGGCGGGCGAGGCTGGATTCGACCCGTGTATTTCACGCTGCTCATTTCCCACACGACGCTCGCTGCGGCGATCGTGCCGCTGGTGCTGATCACGCTGACGCGGGCGTTGCGCGGGCGGTTCGACCGGCATCGTAAAATCGCGCGGTGGACGCTACCGCTGTGGCTGTATGTTTCGGTGACGGGCGTGATCGTTTATTGGCTGCTGTACATCGCCTACACACCGATTGGCGCACCGACGGCCATGAAATGAATCAGATATGTGCCGCGTCACTTGTAAGAGACCACGGCTTGGCCATCCGTGATATGGATGTCGCTGACGTCCTCGGGCAGGCGCAATTTCTCGCGGTTCTCGGGCGAGGCCATCATTTTCTCCACCGCCGAATCGAGCGTGGACTGCGGCAAAGGAAGCGAGCCGAGCTTTCCTGCTACCGGCTCGAATTTCAAGTATCCATCCTGAGTGCCTAGGTGGCCGTCCAGCTCAAGCGATAAATCCTTTCCGTGATAATCGAAAATGACGTAGGCCTTGACGAGGTCGCCATCCATATCCACTTTCACATCTTTCACGGAAGATTGGACCTGTTCGAGCGTGGGCTGATCGTTCGTCTGGGAGTCGTTCTCGGTGGGAGCCGTCGTTCCGGCGACGGTGGAATTCGTATCGGCGGCAGCCTGCGGAGTGCCCTGAAGCGCAAGATTCTGCTGCAGATAAGAGTTTAGCTCGGTGGGATTGAGCTGCACTTGGGCGGGCTGGCCCGCGGCCTTGGCTTCGTCTGCGGCGGCGAATTTTTGCTGGACGCCCGCCGCGGCGTTGGGATCGTACGGAATATTGGGCGGAGGAGATTTCCGCAAGATCAGGATTAGAATCAGTGCGAGACCCGCAAAGCTGGTCCAGGTCAATATCCGATAGATGATTTTAAAGGGCGCGAGATTGGGCATGGCTCCTCCCTGCTTCGTTCAGACTATCAAAGGGGAAGGGAAACGGCCGGGGCGTGCGCCGGCGGCGTGGCGAATCGCCCACTGGCCGCCAGAACAGGGACGCGATTCTATGCTGCTATACTGGCGCGGTGTTCAGTGAAGCGCTGCTCGAGCATTTTCGCCATCCGCGCAATGCTGGGGAGCTTCCGGAGGCGACGGCCATGGCGGAAGTCACCAATCCGGTTTGCGGAGACGTGCTGCGATTATCCGTGCGCGTTGAGAACGGGCGCATCGCCGCCGCGCGGTTCAAGACGCAGGGGTGCGTCGCGGCCGTTGCCGCGGGCTCCGCGCTGACCGGTCTGCTGGCTGGTAAAACTCCCGCTGAAGCTCGTGGCATTACACCGCAGCAAATTTCAGAGGCTCTCGGCGGCCTGCCTCCCGCTACTTTCCATGCGGCGCAGCTTTGTTGCGATGCAGTCGCTGCGCTTTTTCCGGGCAGCACTACTGGATGAAAATCATTCCTCCCCGCTGGTACCCAGTACTCTCTTGAGCGTCTCCGGATCGTTCAGATTCAGGATCATACCTTCTTCTTCCGTAGGAACTTCTGCAATATCGCCAGCATGCGCCCAGACCACCTGTCGCGCGCCGATTTCGGGAGAGGCGGCGAGCAATTCGTCGAATAGCGTCGCGCGGAAGATTACGGGATGACCGCGCCGTCCACGGTAAACCGGCAACACGATCTGCTTACCACTTGAATCGAATTCGGCAACCAATTGCGCGACGAGATGGGCGGAGATCAAGGGATGGTCAACAGGGCACAGAATCAGCCCCTCGGTCGCTCCATCGTGCAGGCTGCGGATGGCGGCGTGAATAGAGGATAGCTGCCCTTTCCGCCAGTCCGCGTTCACGACAATCGAGGCGGGCTCGATCGCTGGCAATTTCGAGCGGATCATCTCCGCGTCCGCACCGAGCAGCACGCGCACGATGTCTACACGCGGATGGCGCGTCGCCTGGATCAAATGCTCGACGAAGGTTTTTCCCTGATAACGGAGCAGCGCTTTCGGAGTGCCCATGCGGCGGGATTCGCCAGCAGCGAGAATCACGGCGGCAAGCATAGCGTCATTCTAGCGAACGTGGGAGGTAAGCGCGATCGGTGCGAGGAGAAGTTCGGGCCTACGGAGAAAATTCCCGCAGCAGATTGCGCCCCTCCCAGAGCCCGAAACCCACGCCTCCCGCGATGGCAAGCCAAAAAGTGTACAAGAGTGCGTTCGGCGACTGCTCCAACAGATAGATGCCTGCGAAAGCCAAGCTCGAAAAGCCGATCCAATCGAGCACCTCGATGAACTCGCTGAATCGCAGTCCATCGGGATCGGGTTCGATTCGGGCGAGCACCCGGCGTTTGAAATCAGCCGGCAAACTTGGCGGCGCGATCGCGCGCGCAAGGCGGCTGTCCAATTCCTTTTGGGCGGCCAGGAACGTGCGGCACTCGGCGCAGCTCGCCAGATGCGATTCGACCCGCTTGCGGTCGTCCGGCGAAATCGCGCCTTCACAATAATCGAGAATCAAATCATCGAATTGATCGCAGGCCATTGGACGTCTTCCTCCACTTGCTTTGTTTGTTCCTTCGCGCCTAGTGATGAGGCTAGCTCTTTTTTCGCGCGATGCAAATAGGTCTTCACCGTTCCCATGGGCAAGGCGAGAGCCTCCGCTACTTGTTCATACGAACGCTCCTCGAAATAAAACATGACCAGGACCCGGCGATATTTCTCCGGGAGGCGGTCAACGAGCGCGCGAATCTCGCTCTCGCCGGCGGCATCCCTCTGCCGGGAATGCATGGCGTCCACTTTGCCTTCTTCGAGCGGGAGGGTTTCCCGGATGCGCTCGCGCTTGAGCCGCGAAAGGCAGGTGTCGCGCGAAATCGCGTAAATCCACGTGGAAAGCAAAGATTGGCCGTGAAATTTGGGCAGCGCCTTCCATACCTTGATGAAAACCTCCTGGGCGGCGTCTTCGGCTGCCGCTTCGTTGCGCAAAATCGAGCAAGCCAGGCGGAAGACTTTGCCCTGGTACTCTTCGACGATGCGCTCGAATGGCTCTTGAGAGCTATGCACGTGCGCCATTATCCCGCCGTTTAGACTCTGCGGCGCGCCCGGAATGTTTCAGCGCGGAATTGAAACAAAGGCTGTTCGCCAAGAGTATCAATGCCAGAACCGGACCGCCGAGCTGATTCTAGTCCGGAAGGAACGCCGGGGAGGCTATACCATGTACAGTTTGCTCGTTTTTGTGACCGCTGTCACATCGTGCGTGATTTGTTTCGTATCCATCGTCGGCCGGCGTCTTGCCGATCCGATTGAATTCGGCAGCCAATTGCGGAGCGAGCTTCGCGGAAACCAGAGCCAATCCGCGATGCAGAGGCTCGGCGTTGAAACAAAAGCTTGATTGAGGAGTCTCAAGGCCAGAACCGGGCCACCTGATTGGGGTCCGTGGCAGGTTTGGGAGGCTAGACATGCATGAATTGACAGGACTTGCGGCGGTTGGGATGTCGTTGGCGATACCCATCATCGTGGTTATCGCCGTCGCCATCAGAAAGATCAAGGTAAGCCAAATGCTCCACCAAGAGCGGATGGCAGCGATCGAAAAGGGGCTTCCTCTGCCCTCTTCGCAGGACTACGCATTAGCCTCACAGAAAACGGCTCTGACCCCTAGAGACAACCTGCGTCGCGGACTTCTGTGGGCTTTTGTCGGCATTGGTTTGGTTGTTTCATTTCGATTTTCTGCTTTTGGAATTTGGGGAGACCGGCACCGGGGAGATACGGGAACTTTTCTTGCTTTCGGAATAATCTGCCTCTGTGTCGGCGCGGCGTACCTAATCTTCTACTTCATTGAAAGCCGGAAGCCCAACCCGCCGCAATCGTGAGACGTACGAAGGAAGCTTCTCCTCGATTATGCCAATGCGGAGCTAATCGCTCGCGGGAGCGGCGGCTTTGGAGAGGTTCGCGGACTTGTGCGGCAGGCCGGGCGCGGCATTGCGGCGGACGGCAATCAGCTCCGCGACGATGCTGATGGCAATCTCTTCCGGCGTAAGCGCGCCGATTTCAAGCCCCACCGGCGCGTGGACGCGCCCGAACTCATCCCGCGAAAAACCTTCCTTTGCGAGCGCGTCATATACAGACAAAACCTTGCGCTTGCTTCCGATCATCCCGATGTAGCGCGCCGCGCTTCGCACAGCCCAGGCCAGGACGCGCATATCGTCCTTGTGGCCGCGCGTGACAATCACCAGATAGCTCGAAGCGTTCGGCCGTATCTTTTGAAACGCCTCCTCATACGACGCGTAAATTTCCGCCGACATGGGAAAGCGTTCTGCGTTGGCGAATGTTTCGCGGTCGTCCACGATGCCGACAGCGAATCCCGCTTCACTTGCTGCGCGGGCGGTGGCTACGGACACGTGCCCGCCGCCGAAAAGATAAAGCACCGGCTGCGGCAGAATCGGCTCAACGAAAATCTCGAGCGTCCCTCCGCAAATGAGGCCGGAATCGTATGCTGCCTCGTGATTTAAATTGAAGGTCATTTTGCGCGGCTGCTCGTTGCGGATCACTTCCTTGGCCGCTGCCCACACTTCCGCCTCGACGCACCCGCCGCCGATGGTTCCGGCAATCGAGCCATCCTCGCGCACTAGCATGCGCGAGCTTTCGTAGCTTGGGATGGAGCCGTTGGTGTGCACGATGGTGGCAAGCGCGCCCCGCTGGCCCGCCCGGCGCATGCGTACGATTTCCTCGAATAGGTCCATCGGAAATCCGGAGGCAAAGTGAAAGATTGAATGCCAGCCCGACTTTCGATTTCGAGGTTACGTCGCCCGCCGGGCCGTGTCAATTGAGGACCGAGAGCGCATCGCACGCCAGGCTAGTGCTTGCGCGTGTGAGCGTATTGCGCCTTCTGCTGCGCGATGAAAGGCGCGATCTTTTCCGGATGGTTTACGAAATCCTCGACAACCGGACGAAGGTCGATGTCTGCGCCGATGAACTGGCGTTGGGCCGATGGAAGCGGAGGGCCTCCGGGAGTGCCGGCAGCGGGGACGGGCGCAGGCAGATGCACGGCGTACATGCTGCCGCCCCCAAGCGCTTCGTGCGGGTATTGCATCAGCCATGAGCAATTATGAGCGTCGAGAATGAAGTTGGCAGAGACGGTCACCCACTGGCCGGCGTCCGAAGCCGCGGGAGTCTGGCAATTCCACAGCTTGGCCCGCGGGATGGTATCGGCGGGGTCGTAGAAGGAATAGGAGTCTACATCAATTGTTTGGAGGCCGTGCTGCTCGGCAAAGCGCTCGACCTCCGGGAGCGCCTGGTTCCAATCCACATTCGAGCGGTCGACCAGCGCATAGACGGGGTGTCCGAAGCTGAACACGTTGACGTAGGGAATGTAGAAGGGATACGCGCGCACCGCCGTAGACAGGCAACCGAGAGCCAGCAGTGCCGCGGTTGCGGCCGCGATCCGCGATGCGGCAGGGGCGAACTCGCGCAGGCGCTCGATCATTCTCGGCAAGGGTGCCAGTGAGAGGATCAGCAGAACCACGGGAATGCTGAAATGCCGGTAGCCGATGTTCAGCCGGGCTGCTATGCAGGCGGCCGCAAATATGACGAGCGCGGTCCACAGCACTCGCCAATGGAGCCCATATTCTTGCGGAATCACGGAAGCGGGCGCCGCTTGAGATAAAGCGTGCGTGCGGTGCCGTCGCAGATAAATCGCCAGGGCCAGCGCCAGGATGAGAAGCCCCAAAAATCCCGGCTGGGACTTGAGCAAAAAGAGGAGCGGAAAGTAAAACCACATGCCGTGCTTGTAGGCGTGACCCAGGATAAACGTCGTGCGGCTCGACGTGAACACCACAAAAAAGATCCCGCGGACGTAGAGCATGGGAGGCATCAGCAAACGGCGCAGGGCCAGCGATAAAGGTCCGTGGCCGAGGCGGTAAAGAGCGTCGGTCGGCTGATGCACGGACAGAATGAAGTAAACCACGTACACGACGGCGGCAGCCACGAGGATACCCCGGCCGGTGGCCCGCCAACGAAGGCGACGCCACGTGCGAGCCTCGGGCTTCGTCAGGGGCCGTCCCGGGACAGGCCGCCAGCGCGTGCTGAGCGCGAATGCCAGGAACGCGAAGAAAAGAAGTCCGGAGGAAAACTTCGAAAGCAGCGCTCCGGCGAAACTGAGGCCGAACAGGAAGATGTTCTTACGGCTGGGATCGCGCCACACGCCGGCAAACGTCCATAGCGTGGTGAGAGAAAACAGCGTGACCGCCAAGTCCGTGAGAACGAGCGGGCCGAAGGCGAGAAAGACGGGCGCGCTGACGTAGGCGGTCAGGCAAAGCAGACCGCCCCAGCCGCCTCCGAGACGCCGCGCGCAGGCAAAGATAACCCATCCCAGCGCCAAAGTGAGAAGCAGCATCGGCGCGCGGGCCCACGCGAGGATGGTTGCTTCGTGATTCCAGCGTTCGACCACCCAGTCTCCCCATATATGCTCGCAACCGGCTGCGACGATGAATTCGCGGCTCAGCGTCCACAAAGGACTCGAATAATCGCCGTGTGTTCCGCGAATCGCCAGCGGCACCCCCGCCAAGGCCTTTGCCAGGGGCGGATGCTCCTGGTTCATGCGCAGATCGAGCTTTTGCAGATAGCTTATGCCCGCGCCGATGTGCGGCACTTCGTCGAACGTGACGGACTCGCGGCGCACGGACCCGCCCATCAGCACGGCCATCAGGATCAGCAGCGCCGCGGCGGCAATCGAAAAGAAAGCGCGACACTTCCCCTGAGCCGAATCGATCTCGTTTGCCGGAGTTGTGTCGGTGCCCAAAGGAACCTCCTCCTAAGCGCGCAAGCAACGGGCCAGATGAATAGATGGCCCGAGTCTACACCATCGGCCGCATTCTGAGCATCCGCTTTGGCAGCGCCACGCGGCCACGAGCCGGGCGTGGGACTTGTTGTCGCAGGCCTGCGGCGGCTCGATGTGTTAGAATTCGCGGTTAGCCTGAGAGCGCGAAAACTATGAGCACAACTATCGAGGCGCGCAAGAAATTCCTCATTGGCTCGGGGATCATCGTCACCGCGCTGATCTTGCTGGCCTATGCCGGATATACACAGAGCAAAACCTATTACCACACGATTTCCGAGCTTTCGGCGTTGCACGGGAGCTCGCTCCGGCAGCGCATGCGCGTCTCCGGCAATGTCCGGGCAGGTTCCATCACCCATGCGGACGGCCGCACCGATTTCATTCTCGAAGAGGAAGGCAAAAGCCTGACGGTCAGCTACACCGGCCGCGATCCCCTGCCGGACACTTTCAAGGATGGAGCGCCGGCGGTTGCCGAGGGGCGCTTGACACCCGATGGCCGCTTCGACGCCGAGCAGGTCCAGGCAAAATGCGCCTCGAAATATGAGGCTACTCCCAGTTCGGCGTCCGGCGACAACAAGAGCTAGAGAATCCTGTGGATATTTTCGGTTCATTCGCACTGCTGCTGGCGCTGTTGGCCGCCGTGTATGCCTTCGGCGCGGGAATCGCGGGGATTCTCACGCGCCGCGTCTTGCTGACGAAGAGCGCCCGCAACGCGGGCATGGCCGTGTTCGGTCTCGTGACGCTCGCCGTGGCGGCACTCGAATATTTTTTCTTCACCGACGATTTTTCGCTGGCCTACGTCGCGGCGCACAGCAATCGCGCCCTGCCCTTGTTTTACAAATTCGCGGCGCTGTGGGCCGGGCAGGAAGGCTCGCTGCTGTATTGGAGCTGGCTGCTCTCGATCTATGCCTTCTGCGTTCTCTTCCTGAATCGCAAGAAGCATCCCGAGCTGATGCCTTATGCCGGCGTGGTCCTCGCGGGCGTGCAGATTTTCTTTCTCATTCTGAATAATTTCGTGGCCAGCCCGTTCCATGTGCTGGGAAGCGCGGATTCGAGCGGCGTATTCCACTTGACGCGCCTGCCGGAAGGGCATGGGCTGAACCCGCTGCTGCAATATCCCGAGATGGTGATACATCCGCCGATGCTCTACCTCGGTTATACGGGCTTCACGGTTCCGTTCGCATTCGCGCTTGCGGCCTTGCTCGGCCGCTATCCCGGCGAGAAGTGGATTCATATCACGCGCCGCTGGACCATGATCGCCTGGGGCTTTCAGACGGTCGGCATTCTTCTCGGGGCGCACTGGGCCTATGCAGTGCTCGGATGGGGCGGCTACTGGGCCTGGGACCCCGTGGAAAATGCGTCTCTGCTGCCATGGATCACCGGCACGGCCTTTCTGCACTCGGTGATGATGCAGGAGAAGCGCGGGATGATGAAGGTGTGGAACGTTTGGCTCGTGTTCACCACCTTCATGCTGTGCATTCTCGGAACCATGCTCACGCGCTCGGGCGTGGTGAGTTCGGTGCATGCGTTCGCGCAGTCTTCCATCGGTAACTGGTTCGTCGGCTTCCTGGCGCTGATCTTTCTCGTATGCCTTTGGGCCTGGTGGTTGAACCGGGATTACCTGCGCAGCGAAAATCAGCTCGATTCGCTCGTCTCCCGCGAATCGAGCTTTCTCTTCAACAATCTCATCCTTCTGGCCGCGTGTTTCGCCGTTCTCTGGGGCACGCTTTTTCCCGTGCTCTCGGAATGGGTCACCGGCAGCAAGATCAGCGTGGGCCCGCCGTTTTTCAACAAGGTGAACGTCCCGATCGCCTTGTTCCTGCTGCTATTGACGGGCGTGGGCCCGCTGCTGGCCTGGCGCAAGACTTCTCTCGATGCGCTGCGCAGAAATTTCGCTTGGCCGCTGGCTGGCGGAGCCGTTGCAGGCGCGCTCGGATTTGTGTTTGGCTTCCGCAATTTCTGCGCGCTCATGTGCCTGATTCTTTCCGTATTTGTCGCCCTGACCGTCTTCTTGGAGTTTTATCGCGGGGCGCGAGTGATCGCCTCGCGCGACGGCGCGAATCTGTTCACCGCGGCTATTGATCTGGCCCGGCGCAATACGCGGCGCTACGGCGGCTACGTCGTTCATTTCGGCATGGTGCTGATTTTCATCGGCATCGCCGGCTCCGCGTTCAACCGCGACACGCAAAAGGAGATGGGCATCGGTCAGAGCCTGGCGATCGGCCCGTATACCATCCTCTGCCAGAACTTCGATCAGGTGAACAACAACAATTACCAATCCGAGCGCGCCACGCTCGAAGTATTTCGCAATGGTCATTCCGTGATGATGCTCTACCCCGAGCGCCGCTTTTTTCCGGCCAGCCAAGTGACCGAAACGATGGTGGCGCTCGAGACGGGGCCGCTGCGCGATCTCTACGTGGTCTACGCCGGGCGCAGCCCTGAAACCGACAAGCCGGTGATTCACGCCTACCTGAATCCGCTGGTGAAGTGGATTTGGTTCGGCGGACTCGTGGTAGTTATTGGTACGGGCCTGGCAATGCTGCCGAATCGCCGCGCGGCACTCGCGCTTCGTTCGGTGGCGGAAACATCATGGGCGAAACCGCCGGAAGGCGCTCCTGCCGTCGCCGCTGTAAGAAGCCGAGGCGATGCCCATGACTAGGGGCTGCGTCTCGGAACCGCTTCGTGGCGCGGGCCGAGCGCTTGCTGTCTTGTTCATCCTTGCCGCGGCGCTGATGGCATTTCCGTCCGCCGGCTACGCACAGCAGACCGCTCGCGCCAAGGCCCTTGGCCAGAAATTGATGTGCGTCTGCGGCTGCAACGAACTCCTAACGGCCTGCAATCATATTGGCTGCACGTATTCTCATCGGATGCTCCAGGAACTGGACGACCGAATCGCGCGAGGCGAGTCCGACGACCTGATCCTGCAAGATTTCGTCCAGGAATATGGCGCGGCGGTGCTGGCGGAGCCTCCCAGGAAGGGTTTCGATTGGCTCGCGTGGATTGCCCCAGTGGTCGTGCCTCTGGTCGCGCTATTGCTGCTTTGGCAGATCGCGCGCCGCTGGCGCAGGCGCGCCCTGCTCGCGCCGGCCTCAGGTCCGGCGATTCCGCCCGAGATGCTCGCTCGCGCCCGGCGCGAGGCTGACGAGGAATCCGATGAGTAGCCTGGACATCATTCTCGCCTGCGTGTTTCTGGCAGTGGCGGTGATCATTTTCATTTTCAACGTCCGCACAGAGGCCTCCGACGCGGCGCCGCATCGCTCGAAGCTCGACCAGCTCATGGAACGCCGCGACGCCATCTATGAAAATCTTCGCGACCTGCGCTTCGAATACCGCGCGGGAAAATACTCGGAGAAGGATTATGAGGAAATCAAGCAAGCGCTCGAGACCGAAGCCGCGCGCGTCCTCGCCGATATGGACCGGCTCACCGGCGGCGCTCCCACTCCCGCCACGCGCCAGGCGGCGGAAAGGCGCAGCTCATGAGCTTGCGAATCCGTCGGCTTAGATTTCTCCTTGCCTCTTTGCTTCCTTGCTTCCTTGCCTCGGTTTCTTTCGCCGGAACCGTGACGGGCACGGTCCACAACGGCACGACCGGCAAGCCTGCTGCTGGCGTGGAGATCACCCTGATTCAGCTTCAGGGAGGAATGCAGCCCGTCGCGGATACGAAAACCGATTCCCAGGGCCGCTTCCAATTCGACAATCCTGTTCTCGGGACCGCGCCGATGCTCCTTCGCGCCGCGTATCGCGGTGTGAATTATCACCAGCCCGTCCCGCCGGGCACGACCACGGCCGACATCGAGGTTTATGATTCCACAGACAGGCCCGGCGCATTCTCCGTTACGACCCACGCCATCATTCTTCAGCCGAACGGCAGCGAATTGATCGTGGGAGAGGAATTCAACATCCAAAACAAGACCGAGCCTCCCGTCGCCTACTATCGCGACGACGGCTCGTTCCTCTTCTCGCTTCCCGAAGGCGCGCAGATCGAGCAGGTGTCCGCTTCCGGCTCCGCGGGCATGCCTGTGGTGCAGTCGCCCGTGGACAAAGGCAAGAACGAGGAAGCCATCGCTTTCCCGTTCCGCCCAGGCGACAGCGATGTGCGCGTGGGGTATCGCGTGCCGTATCCGGATAACCAAACAAAACTTCGCTTTGTCTCGCCTTATGCAGTGGACCGGCTCGCCATCCTTGCTCCGCCCTCGGTGCAGGTGACGGGCGACGGCTTCTCTCCCGCCGGACAGGAGCAGGGATTCAACGTATACATGCGCGAAACGGTTGCGGCGAACATGCCTTTGAGCGTCGCTGTTTCCGGCACGGCGCCTCCGCCTCAGCAAGATAGCGGCGCGCCTGCATCGCCGGGCGGCGGCGATGACTCCCAGAATCCCTCCGTCAACTCTCGCGCGGACTCCGGAGCAGAAGCCCCAAGTGTGACGGCCACGGCGCTGCCCGCTCGTCTCGACAGCCTGAAATGGATTCTCGTTTCCAGCTTCGCCGCCATTTTTGCTCTCGGGCTTGTGTACCTTTGGCGGCGGCCGGAAGCCGTTCCGGCGCATGCCTCGGATGTTGCAAGCGCCAGTGCCTCGATTTCTCCTGTGCCGCCACATACGTCTCTGCCGCAGAGCGTCGCCGCGACGAGCGCGGACCGCGAAGTCAGCACCAGCCTGGACGCATTGAAAGATGCGCTTTTCCGCATCGAATTGCGCCATGAAGCGGGCACCATCGGCGAGGAGCAATACATCCGCGAACGCGAGCGCCTGCGAAAAATCCTGAGCGATCTGGTGAAAGGCTGAGCGAACCACTTGTCTGCTCACGGCGCGACTCTCGCTCCCGGCGTTGCTTCCTTGGGAATTTGCTTCGAGGGCGTCGCGAAGCGCTTCGGGCCGCTCACCGCCCTGCGCGAAATATCGCTTGAAATCGGCGCGGGCGAATTTGTCGCGCTGCTTGGTCCTAATGGAGCCGGCAAGACGACGCTCCTGCGCATCGCCGCCCTGCTGATGAACCCTTCCTCCGGCAACCTGCGCTTCACGGTGGCAACAGGCGCTGCCCAGCAGGATTTGCCTCTGGAGCAAGCCAAGCCGCTCCTAGGCATGGTCGCGCACAATTCGCTGCTTTACGATGAATTGACTGCGTCCGAAAATCTCACCTTCTTCGCGCAGCTTTACGGCCTGGAAGATGTCCGCGCCCGTGTTTTGGCTGCACTCGAGACTTGCGGATTAGGCGCGCGCGCGCAGGGCATCGTGCGCGCATTCTCCCGTGGCATGCGCCAGCGGCTCACTATCGCCCGCGCGCTGCTGCACGGGCCGCGCCTGCTGCTCCTCGACGAGCCCGCTGCGGGCCTCGATCACCAGGGCCTCGCGTGGCTTGCGGTCACGCTGGCGCGGCTCCGCGATGGCGGCTGCACCATCCTGATGAGCACGCATGCGCGCAACGAATCGCTTGAGCTTGCCACGCGCGCCGTCTCGCTCGCGGGCGGTCGCATCGCGCATGATACGGGCCTGCGCGGCGACGTGCGGCCCTTGCTGGCCGCGCTTCAGGGCGCGGAGGCTTGAATGACCACTGCACGCGCCGCCGCGATCCTGCTTGCCAAGGAACTGCGGCTCGAATTCCGCGCGCGCGAGCTGCTGAACGCCACGGTGATCTTTTCGCTTACGGTCATCGTACTGTTCAGCTACGCCTTCGATCCCACCGCCGAGGAGTCCCGCCACTACGGCCCCGGCCTTCTCTGGATCGCGTTCCTCTTCGCCGCCTCGCTGATGCTGCATCCCTCCTTCGCGCGAGAGCAATCGAACGGCGCGCTCGACGCGCTGCGCATGGCCCCGGTATCGAGCTTCGCGCTGCTCCTCGGCAAGATGCTCGCCAATTTCATTTTCCTCGCGGTCACGGAGGCAATTCTGCTTCCCGTCTTCGCCGTTCTTTATCATGTCTCTCTTCTCGGCGTGCTGGGCCCGCTGATTTTGGTCTTCGTTCTCGGCACGGCGGGCTTGACGATTGTCGGCACCGTTTTCTCCGCCATCTCCGCGCACGCGCGCATGCGCGAGCTTTTGCTGCCGCTGCTTCTGTTTCCGATTCTCGCGCCGCTGCTCGTCGCTGCCGTCGAGGCTACCGCCTCGCTCCTCGCCGATCCGCCTGCGCTCGACTGGGCCTGGACCGCTTTCCTCGTGGGATTCGACGTGATCTTCCTGACAGCTGCTTGGCTTCTATGCGATTTTCTGATAGAGGAATGAAGCTGGAGAATTCATGAAGCGCCGCATCGCTATTCGCGCCCTTCTCGCCGCGCTGATCGTTTCCGCGGGCTACGCGGCCTTGTTCATCGCCCCGGACGAGCGCACCATGCACGCCGTCCAGCGCATCTTTTATTTTCACCTCGCGGCTTGGATGACGTCCTTTACGGCCTTCTTCATCGCTTTTATCGCCTGTATCGCTTATCTCGGAACGCGCCGCCTCAAGTGGGATTGCTTGGCCGTGGCCGCTGCAGAAGTAGGAGTCATTTGTTGCACCATCGGGTTGGTCACGGGCCCACTTTGGGCGCGCCCCGTGTGGGGCATCTGGTGGACCTGGGACGCGCGCCTCACGACCACGTTCATCCTCTGGCTGCTGTATATTTCCTACCTGCTTCTTCGCGGCCTGCTCGAAGACCCCGAGCGCCGCGCCACGCTCTCTGCGGTCTTCGGCGTTTTCGCCTTTCTCGACGTTCCGCTCGTCTATATGTCGAACCGCTTGTGGCGCACACAGCATCCGCAGCCCGTGATTTTGGGCGGCAATGGCTCGGGCGTTGATCCGCTGATGGGCAAGGTCCTGCTCGTTTGTGTGATCGCCATGTTCGGCGCCATGATTCCCGTGCTCGTAGATCGCTACCGCCTCGAACGCCTGCGGCACGAGCTCGATGAACTGCGCTTGGCGGTTGAAAGTCGCGCGGCCGCCGCGGAATCGCTTTCTCCCAAGGGGGGCCTATGAAGCACTTTGAATTTCTATTCGCCGCCTGGATGGCGGTGTGGGTCATTTTCTTTGCTTATGAAGCGTCCATCGCCGGACGCATCGCCCGGCTGCGCGGTGAAATCGAGCGGCTGAAGCAGCAGATCCGCGAAGGATAGGCGGGCGCGACCGTGTCGGCGGCAAAGCGAATCGCCGTGGTTCTTTTCCAGCTTGGCGGGCCGGATACGCAGGCCGCCGTCGAGCCATTTCTTTACAATCTTTTTCGCGATCCCGACATCATCAATTTCCCCGGCTCGTTTCTCGCACGAAAGCCGCTCGCCAAGCTGATCTCCACCACGCGCTCGAAGGCCGCGCGCCGCCGCTACGCCGAAATCGGCGGCGGTTCGCCGATCCGCCGGCTCACGGAACAGCAGGCCGCGGAGCTCGAAGCCGCGCTTCGTCCGCGCATTTCTGCGCGTGCCATTGTGGCCATGCGCTATTGGCATCCGGATACGGGGAAAGCCATCGCCGCTCTCGAAAGCGCTCCTTTTGACGAACTCGTCCTCCTCCCGCTTTATCCGCAGCACTCCTTCGCCACCACCGGCAGCAGCCTCAAGGAATGGAACCGTCTCTACAAAGCCAATGTTCCCGTTCATTTGATCGACCACTTTTTCGACCACCCCGATTACATCGCCGCCATGGTCGAGCGCATCCAGGGCGTCCTCAGCCATTTGCCGGAGCCGGAGAAGGTGCATCTGGTTTTCAGCGCGCATGGCCTGCCGATGGCGCTCGTCGAGAAGGGCGATCCTTATCCGCGGCACGTTGCGGTGACCGTTCGGCTGGTGCGCGAGCTCGGCGCGTGGCCCAATCCGCACATTCTTTGCTTTCAGAGCCGAGTCGGCCCGCAGAAGTGGCTTGAGCCTTCGCTGCTCGCCACGATCGAAAATCTCGCGCGCGACGGCGTCAAGCGCATGCTGGTGATTCCCGTGTCGTTCCTCACCGAGCACATCGAGACGCTCCACGAGATCAACATCGAAGCTCGCGAACACGCGGCGCGCCTGGGCGTCGCAAACTTCCACATGATGCCCGCGCTCAACGACTCGCCGCTCCTCATCCACGCGCTCGCCGACCTCGTCCTCCGCGCCATCGCCACGCCCTCCAGCGCCGCTTCGCCCGCATTGTAATCCCCTAGGGAGGGCGCGGCGTCTCACGGGAAACAACCCGAAAGCCGTATCCTGAGAGGTTGAAGCAGCAAGTCCACACTCTTCTTGAGGAAGGAGAAAGCAGGAGGGGACTAGAGGAGTTGGGGAATTTGACGAATGGTGTTCTCCAGCTTTTCGAGGGCGGTCCTACATCGCTGCACGAGCGTCGGCGGAAACAGGCTGATTGATTCAGGGTCGTGACCAAGAGGCATACTTTCATATACTCTGATCCCGTCTCCATGAATCTCGAAGCCGGCTAGGTTCTTCACGAACGCCATCTCCCTGTCATCTTGCAAATTGTTCCAAAACTCGTCGGCCCTACTTTTCCCCTCTGCCTTCTCAAGCACCCCTTTCGCCCGGTATTCGACTGTCCGGAAGGCGCATAGGAAGGCGCTGAAAAAGAAGAGAAATTCCTCCTTGATTCTTGCTTCCTTTTCCGACCGTTCCATGAGATCGAGAAAAAAATTACACTCGCGAATTTTTTCCGGAATACGTCCGCGGTCTGTCGCTTGATGACGCGGCCTTTCCATCGTTGCCCCCATTCCGGCCCCCTCTCTTTAGAGCCTGCTCGCGAACGGCACTGCCGGAGCAGTATATTTCTCTCGTCGATGGTTGCCAAGCCGGAAGTAATCCAACATATTTGGCCTTTGAAACTGACCGAATACGGCCCGCCTAAATCCTATGAAACGCATGGTATAAATAGTTGTGGAATTCTCGCTGACCGACGAGCAGCAGCAGCTCCGCCGGACCGTCCGCGAATTTGCCGAAGGCGAAATCGCCCCGCACGTGATGGAATGGGACGAAGCCTCCCGCTTTCCCGCCGAACTCATTTCCAAACTCGCCCACATGGGCTTTCTCGGCGTCATTTTCCCGCACCAATACGGCGGCGCGGGCATGGGTTACATCGAATACGCCATCGTGATCGAGGAACTCTCGCGCGTGGATGGCTCCATCGGACTCATCGTCGCCGCGCACAATTCCCTGTGCACGAATCACATCTATCAGTTCGGCAGCGAGGAGCAGAAAAAGAAATACGTCGTCCCGCTTGCCCATGGCCAAAAGCTCGGCTGCTGGTCGGCCACCGAGCCGGCGGCCGGCTCCGACGTGTGCAGCATGCGCACCAAGGCCGTGAAAAATAGCGGCGGCTGGCTGATCAATGGTTCGAAGACCTTCGCCACCAACGGCCATCATGCCGATATTTGCGTGGTTCTGGCCGTCACCGGCGCGCCCGAGACGCATCACGGCATCTCCGCGTTCATCATCGAGAAGGGCGCTCCCGGCTTTCGTGTTGGGAAGAAGGAAAACAAGCTCGGGATGCGCGCCAGCGATACAAGCGAGCTCATCTTCACCGATTGCCGTATTCCCGCTGAAAATCTTCTCGGCCTGGAGGGCGAGGGCTTCGTCAACGGCCTCTATAATCTCGATGGCGGCCGCATTTCGATTGCCGCCTTGGGACTTGGCATGGCGCAGGGCGCTTACGAATCGGCGCTTCGCTACGCTCGCGAGCGTCAGCAATTCGGCCGGCCCATCGCCGAATTTCAAGCCGTTCAATTCAAGCTCGCGGACATGGCGACGGAAATCGAGGCCGCGCGCCTGCTCACCTATCGCGCCGCCTGGCTGGCCGATCGCGCCATCGCCTCCGGTCGCCGCGAGATCCGCTGGACTCGCGAAGCCAGCATGGCCAAGCTCTATGCCGGCGAAACGGCAGTGCGCGTCGCGAGCGAGGCCGTGCAAATTCACGGCGGCTACGGCTTCCTCAAGGATTATCCCGCCGAAAAGTATTATCGCGATGCGAAGCTTTGCACCATCGGTGAAGGCACCAGCGAGATTCAGCGCCTCGTGATCGCGCGCAGCCTCCTCGGGATGAAACAGAAGTGAAACTCGGCGACATCGAATTCCACATCCTCGTGGATGGCCACGTCCATCTCGATGGCGGCGCGATGTTCGGCGTGATCCCCAAGCCTCTATGGGAAAAGAAAATGCCGCCCGATGCGCGCAACCGCATCACGCTGGCCATGAATTGTCTTCTGATTCACGCCGCCGGCAAGCGCATTCTCGTCGAAACCGGCGCCGGCGATAAAATGAGCCCGAAGCTGCGCGATATTTACGGCCTCGATGGCTCGCATCTTCCCGACCGGCTGCGTGACTACGGCCTCGCTCCCGGCGACATTGACATCGTCATTGACACGCACCTGCATTTCGACCACTGCGGTGGCAATACGCGACTGGAATCGGACAAGGTCGTCGCCACTTTTCCGAATGCCCAATACCTCGTCCAGAGAGGTGAGTTCGAGCACGCGATGCATCCCACCGAGCGCGACCGCGCCAGCTATATGCAGGAGAATTTCGGGCCGCTCGAAGCCACGGGCCGGCTTGTGCTCCTCGATGGCGATCGTGAAGTGGTTCCCGGCGTCGAATTGATCGTCGTTCCCGGCCACACCTCGCATATGCAGTGCGTCAAACTCACCGGCGGCGGGCAGATGGCGTTCTTCTTCGCGGATTTGGTTCCCACCACGGCGCATCTCCCGCTTGCTTGGATTATGGGGTACGATCTCTATCCCATGACCACGCTCGAAAATAAAAAGAAATGGATTCCGCAAGCCGCGCGCGAAGGATGGCTGGCGCTTTTCGCCCACGACCCCCGCGTCCCCGCGGCCTATCTCCGCGAGCGCGGCGGACAATGGGAACCCGAACCCGTGAGAGTTGATTGAAGATGGCGAAACCTACAAAACGAAGCAGCTCCAAGGAAGCGGTTAAAATCGGCATCATCGGCGGCAGCGGCCTCTACTCCATGGAGGGATTGACCGAAACGCGCGAGGTGCGCGTAAAGACTCCCTTCGGTGATCCCTCCGACGCGATCGTGATCGGGACGCTCGAGGGCCGCCGCGTCGCGTTTCTCGCGCGCCATGGCCGCGGCCATCGTTTTTCCCCGAGCGAGATCAACTATCGCGCCAACGTCTGCGCCATGAAAATGCTCGGCGCCGAGCGCCTGATCTCCGTCAGCGCCGTTGGCTCGCTCCGCGAAGATCTCCCGCCGCTCGATTTCCTCATCCCCGACCAATTCTTCGACCGCACGCGCCTCCGCGTTGCGACCTTCTTTGGCGGCGGCGTCGTCGCGCATGTAGGCTTTGACAAGCCCACGTGCCCGCATCTTTCCGCGCGCCTCGCCGACGCTTGCGACCGCGCCAGCGTCACGGTTCATCGCGGCGGCACCTACGTCTGCATGGAGGGCCCGCAGTTCTCGACCCTCGCTGAATCGCACACCTACCGGCAGCTCCGCTTCGACGTGATCGGCATGACCAACCTAACCGAAGCCAAGCTGGCGCGCGAAGCCGAGCTCTGCTATGCCACCTTCGCCATGATCACCGATTACGATTGCTGGCATCCGCAGCACGATGCGGTCACCCTTGCCGAAATCGTCTCGAATCTCCAGAAGAACGCGGAAAACGCCCAGTGCGCCATCCGCGAAGCGATCCGCGCTCTCGACGATCGTCGCGATTGCCGCTGCGGCTCGGCCTTGGCCCACGCGATTCTCACCGACCGCAAGCGGATCCCCGCCGCGGCAAAGAAACGCCTCGCGCCCATCGCCGGCAAATATATTTCCTGATCCGGAGGTTTCATGTCGCTTCTTGTGGTTGGTTCTGTCGCCTTCGATGCCATTGAGACCCCTTTTGGCAAGGCGGACCGCACGCTGGGCGGCGCCGCGAGTTATTTTGCTCTCGCTGCGAGCCTCTTCACGCCCGTCCGCGTCGTCGCCATTGTCGGCGAGGACTTCACGGAAAAGGAGCAAGCCGTCTTTCGCGGCCGCCCCATTGATCTTTCCGGGCTTCAGCGCGCGCCCGGCAAAACATTCTTCTGGGCGGGCCGCTACAGCCAAAATATGAACGAGCGAACCACGCTCGCCACCGAACTCAATGTGTTCGCCGATTTCCAGCCGACGCTCCCGGTCACCTATCAGAACTCCTCGAATGTTTTTCTGGGCAACATTGACCCTTCGCTCCAGCGTTCCGTCCTCCGGCAGATTCGCCGCAAAACCAAAATTGTCGGCCTCGATACGATGAACTACTGGATCGAGCGCACCCCCGCCGAGCTGCGCGAAACGCTCAAGCACACTCACATCCTGATGATCAACGACGAGGAGACCCGCCAGCTTACCGGAGAGCACAATCTTCTTCGCGCCGCGAAGCACGTCTTCCGCATGGGCCCGCGCACCCTGGTCGTCAAGCGCGGAGAGCATGGAGCGCTCATGATCCACGACAATTTCATGTTCTCCGTGCCCGCGTTTCCGCTCGAGGAAGTCCATGACCCAACCGGCGCGGGCGACAGCTTTGCCGGCGGATTCATGGGCTATCTTGCCGCTGCGGGCCGCATCAACGAGCAAACGCTGCGCCGCGCCATGGTCTACGGCTCCGTGGTCGGCAGCTTCACCGTCGAGCGCTTCGGCCTCGATCGCTTGGCGAAGCTGAAGCGCCGCGAAATCGAATCCCGCGCCCGCCGCTTCTGGAAGCTCACTTCCTTCCAGCTCTGACTCGCCTTCGCATCGCGGCTGCTTTAGAATGGCGGACGCAAGTGCGCAGGAGGCTCCATGCTCCATGATCTGAACCTCTACGTGGTCGGGCGTCTGCTTCTCGCGGCGGTTCTCGGAGGAATCATCGGCCTCGAGCGCCAGCTTCGCCACAAGCCGGCGGGCCTTCGCACCAATCTGTTGATCTCGTTCGGCGCAGCTTTGTTCACCGTCGTTTCCT
>Ga0187817_10000264_pt1 | contig 21318 bp, 24 predicted proteins | sample NC_wetland_sal_i_17_FD_132431 | JGI IMG/M metagenome (GOLD analysis project Ga0187817, IMG submission 132431) | Wetland sediment microbial communities from Neuse River Estuary, North Carolina, USA - SO4_2 | ecosystem: Environmental > Aquatic > Freshwater > Wetlands > Sediment | place: USA... | reverse complement strand
CGGGCACGTCTTGCCGGCGGGCTTTGTGTCGCACAGGGCGAACACCTGCTCGAGGCGCTGCACCTGTCATTCCGTCTCCTTCCGATGGTGCTCGAAGGCACGCCGCGGCTCTGCGGAGGCGGCCTGCTTCGCCATCTCGGCAGCCCCTTCAGCATCTGCTTCTCGCCATAGTACTCGCCATAGTACATGTCCTTGAGCAGGTCGATGAAAAGGCCCCCCAACGATTTCATTTTGGGCATAACTCGAGGCTCCCTTGGGTTGGTTCGCGCGGAGCGGCTCGCTCTGGTCGACATTTTTTCCAATTGTGATGAGCCGCTAACTTGCGGGAGGGTTCGGTTCCCCACGTGCACAAGTCGACGCGTCCTCAATTGCGCCACAGTTGCGGCGCGTTTGCCGTGGATCGCCACAATCCGGTTAAGCATGCGCCCTAATCGGGTGTTTCGCTTTTCGACGTGCCGGAGGATCCTCAAAGGCTTAAGTCATGATTATTCGACACCACGCTCCGCGCTTCGACAAGCGGGTGCTGATCTCGACCTCGCTCTTCCTGGCACCGTTCTTTTTCTTCGCTCTCTTCGCAACTCAAGTCGGCCTGGCGGACCTGCTCGCGGCCCGTGAGGGGCGGCCGACTGTATCTGCGGTGCTTGTCGCGAGTCTTTTCGCGGTGACGCTTGCATGGTGGCGTTGCCAACGCCGCGACTCTACCTCCCCGCGGCGGATTGGGAGGGGGATCTGATGCCGAAACGGGGGTCGGCACAGCTCCTCCTCCACTTCCTCCGCTGGCGCCAGGCGCCAGGTTGGAGGATTGGATTGGGGGTCGCCTTGATCGCCGTGCTCGGCCTGCTGCCCGGAGAGGGGAGCCTGTATCACAAGGCGAAGACTGGCCTCGCCCAATCGCTGCGCCAAGCCGCCTGGAAGCATGCCCTTGCTGGCGAGCCTGATTCGAAACCCTGGCCTTGGGACCACGCCTCCCGGGCGCTTTATTCCGTGGTGCCTCGGCTCGGCCTGAGCGCCGCCGTTCGCTACGATGTCGGCAGTGAGCGCTCGGAGCCGTCGGGGGCTTCACGCGCGTCGATCGCTCAAGACGGACGTGATCCGCATTTGGCGCTTAGCGGTGTCGCGATCGGTGATCGTATCACCGTCACAACCGCCGACGGCAGCACCCGTCCCTATCGGGTCACCGGGCGCCAAGTCATCGATCCGCAAGCCAGCAAAACGCAAATTTTGGAACCGGGAGCCGATAGCTGCGCGCCGCTCGACTCCTCTCTCTCCGGTGTCCTCCACCTCATCATCGAGGCGATCCAAGGGGACCTGCCGCAGAACGCACCCACAAAGGACCAGCAGAAACTTTAGCCGCTAGCCCTCACGGGCGCCTTGGTCTCTTGGAAGACGTCTGTGCTGGTGGTGCCGTGGGCTGTGCCGGCTGCGGTGCCGCCTGCGGTATTGCTCCGGGTGCCTCCGCCGCTGGCGCAGGCGTTCCGGGCGCGGGGGCCGCAGTTCCGCTGGGTGCTGTCCCGTTGGGAAGGGCCGCGCCAAGCTGCTCAGCGACACTCGGCGCGATCGGCTTCCGCTCGGACTCGATCTTGTCCTTCAGCTTGGCAAGAGCATCGCGATATTCGGCTCCTACATAGCGGTCGAGCAGCAAGCCCTTCCAGCGCTTAAGGGGGCTCGTGCCCGAGTCGTAACCGAAGCCCCAGGTGATCTTGCTGCCCGAGCCGGAAGGCGCGACGTCGTAATAGCCCGTCCCATCCAGGCCGTTGAAATTAACGGCGAGGTCGATGTGGCGGTTCGGATCGCTCTCGGTAATCTCCATGCTGCTGGCGCCGACGGACGGCTTGTTGCTCGTCCACTGCACCTTGGCGCCCTTGCCTTGCTGCGGACCAGAGAAGGTCACGGCAAGCTCCGGATCGCGCGACGCCCAGGGCGACCAGTCACTAAAGCGATGCAGATCGTTGAGGTAGGGAAAGATGGCCGACTCGGGCGCATTGATCACCACCGATCGCGCCACAGTGACATGACCCGGCAGCGCGAGCCCCACACCCGCCATGATCGCGACGAGAGCGCAAAGCCCGAGGATCAAACGCATGATGGGACGCATTGCTTCTCTCCTCCTCGTTGTGCCCCGACCCGGCCCACCCGCACCTCCGACCTAATCGCAAGCGGGGCCAAGCGGCTCGCTTTTTGAGAGAAAACGATTACATTTCGCGCGTCAATAAGAAGGAGGGTGGAGATGAATTTGTCACCGCCGACCACCGCGGTTTTCGTCATTTCGCTGATTTTGGCAGTGCTCGCCATCATCGGCACCTTCGTCGCAATCCCGTTGATCAGCGCCAATGCCTTTTGGGTAGCTATCATCGCCTATGTCATCCTGGCGGTGGGAAACCTCTTCAGGGGCGTATAACTCTTGCACGAGCCTCCGGACGGCCTGCGCCGTCCGGAGATTGAAGCTGCCACTACTCGTTCAGGGTTGACCATGAAACACGAGGGCGGCGCCAAGGGCGATCAGGGCAAAACCGCCCGCCTGCCTCCAGTTCAGCGGCTCGTTGAAATAGACCGCCGTAAAGCCCGCGAACACGATCAGCGTGATCACCTCTTGTATCGTCTTGAGCTCCGCGGGCGAATAGACCGCGCTGCCGATCCTGTTGGCGGGCACCGCGAAACAGTATTCCACGAAGGCGATGCCCCAGCTCACCAGCACCACGACCATAAGCGACACTGCCTTGAACTTGAGGTGGCCGTACCACGCCAAAGTCATGAACAGATTCGAGCAAAACAGCAGGATGATTGGCGTAACATAGGGCCGATAGCCAGGCTGGATCAGACCAGAAGCAAAGGACATTCGAGCCTCGTGCAGATGTTGGGAGCCGGGATTGGGATAGGCTAGGTTAAAGACAGAAACGAGTGGGACATAGCGTCCAGATAGGGTGACATTCAGGCTTGCCAACCACGGCAAAAACCAATGGCCGAGATTTCCATCGACCCCGACTATCTACGCCACCTTGTCGTCAAGGTGCGTTCCTTCATGGCCAAGGAAGAGACCGATATCCCCGATGACGGCTCAAACCCGATCGATGACGAGGTGCCGCTCGGCGCCCTGCAGGATGAGGAAGACGATCTCAGCCGCGAAGAGGTGATCGAGGAGATTCAGGGGCTGACACCACGGCAGCAAGCCGAGCTCGTCGCGTTGATGTGGCTCGGACGAGACGACGGCGATCCGAGGAGTGGGACGAGCTTGTGGCGCGCGCCATCGAGCGCCACGAGGTGCCGACCGAAAATTATCTGCTTGATCACCCAACGCTCGCCGAGCATTGGCTCGACGGCATGGAGCGGCTCGGCCTTGGCGGCCTGGTCGGCGACACCGAGAGACAATGAGGGAGAGCCGGCGGCACGCCGACCCTCCCTTCTCGCTTACTTATCGTCGTCGTCTCTCGCCCAAGACGGCCGATAAGGCGGCGGGTTCGGGCTTGGACTTGAGCCTGGCGTGCCGCCTCCCGAGGACGGACCGGGCGTGGCCGTGCCCGCAGGACGTTGCGGCATCGCGCCTCCACCCATGGGAGCGGCAGGCCGAGGAGGCGTGGGCGTCGCAGGCTGGGCCATAGGCCGCGGTGCCGGTTGCGGCGCTGCGGGCACGGCTGGTTTTGGTGCCGGCGCCACAGGTTTCGGCGCCGCTGCCGCGGCTGCCGGCTTCTTCGCTGCTGCTTTCTTCCTTGGCGAGGCGCGTTTCGCGGCAGGCTTCTTCGCCGTCGCTCGCTTCGCAGGCGCCTTGCGGGCCGCGCTCTTGCGCGCGGTGGTCTTACGCGCTGCACTCTTTCGCGCCGGGGCCTTCTTCTTGGCGCTGGTCTTCTTTGCTCCCGACCGTGCGACACTTGCGCCTCGGCGGGTGGTCTTGCGTGCACTCGTCTTTTTGCTCGTTGTGCGCTTCTTCCCACTCGTTCTCGTAGCCATGGTTCTGCTCCGATTCTGATCTGCTGCCACAGGCGTCCGCCGACAGCGGGCGCGTGCATGCACGAATCAATTCTTTACAGGTCCAAGCTTGCCGTCCCACGCGACGAGTCAATTGTTTTTTTTCATTATAGACTGATCGCAGCACACATTGGCAATGTGGCGGGCGTGCGATCGCGCCTTCTCAAACGATCGCGTCTACCCTGTCGCGGTCGCCGATTCGACGAATTCCAAGGGGCACGCACCTGCAAAATACCTATACTGCACCGCACCGAAGCCTCGGGTTGGCTTCCTCGGATCGCCCATTCGTCCCTGGGAGGACCCTTGCGTCAATCGTTCACCATCACGCTTCTGGTTGGTTTGGCCTTTAGGATTGGCGCCGAGACCTTCACCAAACCCACCTAGCAGGGCGATCGCCTCGAGAACGCCCGCTAAGTTCTTCCATCCCTCCCATTGACCCACCATATTCGGCTGATGCCCCACCGCATTGCCAGGACCTTCGGCTCTCGCGCCGAGCCGCGCGCCGTCACCGGCGAGTCGGCTGGCTTGCCGGTTGGCGCCGACCGCCGGCCGCCAGGCTTTGGCGAGTCGCCGCAGCCACTGATGCAGGACCATCCGCTGGTGACCGGCGAGGCCGCAGCCTTCACGCCGCACCGGCCGCTACGCCCGGAGAAGACCGAGGGCGGTGTGCCCTTGCGCATTCAATCCGAGCTTTCGCCCAAGGGCGATCAGCCTCACGCCATCGCGGAGCTGGTGGCCCAGGTCAACGCCCATGAGCGCGATCAGGTGCTCCTCGGCGTGACCGGTTCGGGCAAGACGTTCACCATGGCCAAAGTGATCGAGGCGACGCAGCGCCCTGCGCTCGTGCTCGCGCCGAACAAGACGCTCGCTGCCCAGCTCTATGGCGAGTTCAAGAGCTTCTTTCCTGAGAACGCGGTCGAGTATTTCGTCTCCTATTACGACTACTACCAGCCGGAGGCCTACATCCCGCGCACCGATACCTATATCGAGAAGGACTCATCCATCAACGAGCAGATCGATCGCATGCGCCATGCGGCGACGCGCGCCCTGATCGAGCGCGACGACGTGATTATCGTAGCCTCCGTGTCCTGCATCTACGGTATCGGCTCGGTCGAGACCTACACGGCGATGACCTTCAACCTGAAGCGCGGCAACAAAATCGAGCAGCGCCAGCTGATGGCCGACCTCGTTGCCCTCCACTACCGTCGTAACGACATGAACTTCGCCCGCGGTTCCTTCCGCGTGCGTGGCGATACGATCGAGCTGTGGCCCGCGCATTTGGAGGACCGCGCCTGGCGCATCTCACTGTTCAGCGACGTGGTGGAAAGCCTCACCGAGTTCGATCCATTGACCGGCGCCAAGACCGACGAATTCAGCATGGTGAAAGTCTATGCCAACTCCCACTACGTGACGCCTAAGCCGACCCTGAAGCAGGCGGTGCGTGGCATCAAGGAGGAGCTGAAGCAGCGGCTCGACGAGCTGAACCGCGCCGGGCGGCTGCTCGAGGCACAGCGGCTCGAGCAGCGCACCCTGTTCGATCTGGAGATGATCGAGGCGACCGGCTCCTGCGCCGGCATCGAGAACTATTCGCGCTATCTCACCGGGCGCAAACCCGGCGAGCCGCCGCCGACCCTGTTCGAATATCTGCCCGACGATGCGCTCGTCTTCGTCGATGAAAGCCACGTCACCGTGCCGCAGATCGGCGGCATGTTCCGCGGCGACTACCGGCGCAAATCCACGCTCGCCGAATATGGCTTCCGTCTCCCCTCCTGCATGGACAACCGGCCGCTCCGCTTCGAGGAATGGGATGCCATGCGGCCCCAGACCGTCTACGTCTCGGCCACGCCGGGCGGCTGGGAGCTCGAGCAGACGCAAGGCGCCTTCGCCGAGCAGGTGATCCGCCCCACCGGCCTCATCGATCCGCCGGTGCTAGTGCGCCCGGCATCGATGCAAGTTGACGACCTCATCGACGAGGCGCGCAAGGTGGTGGGCCAAAGCTATCGCGTGCTCGTCACCACGCTGACTAAGCGGATGGCCGAGGACCTCACCGAATATATGCATGAGCAGGGCATTCGCGTGCGCTATATGCATTCCGACGTTGAGACGCTGGAGCGCATCGAGATCATCCGCGATCTCCGACTTGGCGCCTTCGATGTTCTGGTCGGCATCAACCTGTTGCGCGAAGGCCTCGACATTCCGGAATGCGCGCTGGTCGCGATCCTCGACGCCGACAAGGAAGGCTTCCTGCGCTCCGAGACCTCGCTGATCCAGACCATCGGCCGCGCCGCGCGCAACATCGACGGCCGGGTGATCCTCTATGCCGACGGTATGACCGGCTCCATGGAGCGCGCCATCGCCGAGACCAACCGACGTCGCGAGAAGCAGAGGGCGTGGAACGAGGCGAACGGCATCACGCCGGAAAGCGTGAAGAAGAACATCGGCGACATTCTTGCGAGCGTCTATGAACGTGATCACGTGCTGGTCGATGCCGGCGTGGGCTTCGGCGAAGAGGAGCAGGCGATGATCGGGCACAATCTCGAAAGTGTCATCGCCGACATGGAGAAGCGCATGCGCGCCGCGGCCGCAGACCTCGAATTCGAAGAAGCCGCGCGGCTCAGAGACGAAGTCAAGCGCTTGCGCCGGATGGAGCTAGCCGTCGCCAACGATCCGCTGGCACGCCAGGGCGAGCTCGAGCGCTCCGTGGAGGAAGCCGAAGCGGTAGTGTCACTGACCCGTCCGCACAAGCCCGCGCTCGACGAGATGGGTCCGCATAACCGCGAGATTCCCCTCGCCGCGCTGACGAAATCGCGCGGACGCTCCAAGGCCGGCAAAGCCGGTACTCGGGCTCTCCGCCAGAAGGACAGCAAGCCCCAGCACTGATCCGGCTACAATCCCGCGGCGCGCGAGCTGCTAGCCGTCAGAGGGCACCGATGATGGCCATCACCACCGCGCCGCCCACCAAGTCCTTGACGATGCCGCCGATATCCAATCCTGCCGCCGCGCCAGCGGCGTCTGGAGCAGCCGCCCCCCACCAAGCACGGCCATCAAAATCTGGCCCACCACGCCGCCGCCAACCGCCCTGCTGATGGCATCGTCCGCTTTTAAGGGCGTTGCCGGCCGCTGTCCCGCCGATTGCTCCGGCGATAGGCGCTCGAACGCTTGCGGGCTGATAGCGGAGCAGTTCGATTTCGTGCAGTTCGATACGAGCGAACTGTTGATCGAGAAGAATCGCGCCGCCGTCGAGGTGCCGATCCGCTACCGACACCGGGAGACCGGCGCGCCGTTCGAGTCGACTAAGGCGAATTTCTGGACGCTCGAAGATGGATGGCCGGCGAAGCTAACCGAATATCACGACATCGCGCGGGTGCAGGCCTTCGTCGCCGCAGTCGCAGGCTCACACCCGGCTCGAGGAAGATGGAGCGAAACCCGTTACCGCCCGCCCTGCAAGGCAGCGAGCAGCTCCGGCGTCGGATAGCCGTCGGCGGGCAACCCGAATTTCTTCTGCATGTCCCTCACCCCCACGCGGGTCGAGGCGCCGATTACGCCGTCAATCTTGCCCACGTCATAGCCGCGCTTGGCGAGGATCTGCTGCAGTAGCTTGGCCTCCGCCATACTCAAAGAGTCAATCGGTCCTCTGCCCCGGCTGAGCGCCGGCGCTCCAGCAAGCCGCGTGGCGTAATAGGCTGCCGTGGTGGAGTAGACCAGCGACTGGTTCCATTGGAGATAGACGTCGAAATTCGGATAGGTGAGGAAAGCGGGTCCGTTGCGCCCCATGGGCAAGAGCAGGGCCGTCGGCGTGTTATCCGCGGGAACAGCTTTGCCGCTCGGAGAAGTGACGCCGGCCTTTGCCCAATAGGCGCGCGGCTTCTTGATGGTGACGTCGGCCTGGCTCCAATCCATATCAGCCGGCACGCGGACTTCCTCGATCCAGGGCTGGCCTGGCTTCCAGCCGAGGCCATCGAGATAGTTCGCCGCTGACGCTAGCGCGTCCGGCGTGCTGTGGATCAGATCGCGTTTGCCGTTCCCTTCAAAGTCAATGGCGTATTTGTAGTAGACGCTTGGCACAAACTGAAATTGGCCGACCTCGCCCGCCCAAGGACCGCGCATCTCTTCGGGGCTGAGATCGCCACGCTCAATCACGCGGAGGGCATCGAGCAGCTGTTCCTTGAACTCGTCGGGGCGGCGACAATCGAAGGCCAAAGTGGCGAGCGAGCGGAGCGTCTCCATATTACCCATCACCTTGCCGAAGTCGGTCTCCAGGCCCCAGAAGCCGACGAGCACTGGACCCGGCACACCGAATTTCTGCTCGATCTTGGCGAAGGTGCCGGCATTCTTCTTAAGCAGCGCCGAACCCTGCTGTATCCGGTAACCGGCAACCATGCGGTCGGAAAATTGCAGGAAGGTCTGCGCGAACACGGCCTGCCCGCGATCCTTGGCGATAGTGGCCGGATCGTAGGTGAGCCCGTCAAGCGCGGCGATGGTCTCGCGCGAAATACCTTGCGCGGCCGCCTCTTGTTTGAAGCCCTCCAGCCATCGCGGGAAAGCCGCCGGACTTGCACAGGCCGCGGCGAGCGCGGGGCTCGCCATCGCCAACAGGATCGCACCGCCTACCGCCGCGCAAACTGCATTCCGCATCTTGCGTGTCATCTGATGTCTAGCCATGCCCGCACTTGAAGCGAGGTCGGAAGCCACAGTCAAGGGATGATGGTCGCTTGGCGCTAGATCAGCGATCGCCTTTTTGATAGGTGCCGATGAGCTCGGCCTGCGCCAACACATGACCCTTCATCGCCGCTTCGAGCTCCGCCTTGGTGGCTCGACCGAGATCGATGGTGGTGTCGAGGGCATAGAGTTTGTGGACGTAGCGGTGCCGACCGATTGGCGGGCGTGGTCCGCCGTACTTCGCTTTCTTGGAGTCGGTGAGGCCGCGGACAGTGCCTGCGGGCAAGCCGCCGCTGTCCGCGTTCTCGGCGAGCCCGTTTGCATTGGGTGGTACATTGTAGAGGACCCAATGCACCCAAACGCGCTTTGGCGCCTTTGGATCTGGTGCGTCTGGATCGTCGAGAATGAGCGCAAGACTTTTCGTCCCCGCCGGCGCGCCCTCCCAGGCAAGCGGCGGCGAAATGTCTTTCCCCTCGCAAGTATAAAGCGAGGGAATTGGCGCGCCAGCTTTGAAGGCGGAAGATGTCAGCGTCAGAGCCAAAGCCGCGTCAGCACCTCCCATGCATAGCACGCCGGTCCCAAACGTCAGGACCAGAACAGTTACAAGCTTCGTGGAACGGGATCGGATACTCGCCATGTCCTTCCACAGCCCAACCCCCGCGAAAGCAATTGGGAAAGCTAGTCTGTGTGGGGCGGCAGCTCACCAAGCCTGAGCCGCTCCTGCAACCGGTCGATGCGCCTTGCGGCTTCGCTCTTGCTCAGACCTGCATCAAAGACGCGCGGTTCTCTTATTTCCTCGGCAAGCCGCTTAAGCGAGGCAGCCTGGGCGCCGGTCATCGGCTCGCGCATCGGAGTCCAAGCGCCACGGCTTATCGTCGCCGCAATGTCGGAACCTAGCTCCTGCTGAACTTGCGTCTCTGCTGTCTTCTTCTTTTGCATCACGTTCTAGTTCCCACGCCCCATTCTTGGTAGTTTAGTTTCCACTTATATACATGTAATCGCAGAAAAGGGCAATGATTAGGCGGGGTTTGATGAAGGATTGGGCAGGATTGTGGGATGCCTGTGGCAAGTGCAACACTCAGCGACTACATGCCGGGACGGGTTCCACCATGGATTAACGGGTAGCGCCGCTGATGACCGTTGAGACACGCGGTCCCTTCAGTCAAAGTGGGCACAGGCTGAAATGACGGCACCAGCCGTGGCGCGGATCGAATGCCGTGGCGATTTTCAGGTCACCAAAAATGACCTGATCGCCACGCCCTATTGCGAGGAAGAGCAGATCGCATTCGTTACGCGGAGCTATGGCTCGAAGGTCACCGGCGCTCAGGTTCACAACGATCCCCTGACCAAGTTCTATCCCTGTCAGACTATTGGCTATACCTGGCGGCTGAAGGGATTCTGCGCGGGCTACGGTCCGGACTCTTACGCCCCCGCTCGTTAACCTTATACGGCACGCGAAGCGCTGGATGGATCGCGCCCCGCGCGCCAGGAGTCTGCACGACGATGAGCAGGCGCGAGCTCAAGGACGCACCTTTTGGCTGCGTGTGCGGCGGAAACCATGATGAAATTCGCCTAGCCGCGGTGCGATTGCCAAGCGCCGGAGGCCGCCGGGGCCGGCTCGAAAGATTAATCAGCCCGCCCCCAAATGGCCCCTCAATTACCCTCTCGAAGTCGATTTTTTGCCCTGTTCCCCAGTAGGTTACCGGCCAGCACTCATGCGTGCAGACCGGCTTGATTCGTCGTCGGTCACTTCAACCCCAAGACAATCGAATAGGAGCTCAACGCATGTTTAAAATGCGCGCTAAAATCGTTGCCATGGGCGTCATCGGCGCTGCCCTGTTACTACCCGACCTTGCTCATGCTGAGCAGGTCGGCCATGCATCCTGGTACGCGCTGCGTTCACGCACAGCGAGCGGGGAGATGATGAACCCGAGCGAGATGACGGCAGCACATCGTTCGCTGCCCTTCGGCACCAAGGTGCTAGTGGAGAATCTCAGCAACGGCCGCTCGGTGGTCGTGCGGATCAATGACCGGGGACCCTTCGCAAAGGGACGGATCATCGACGTATCCAAAGCCGCGGCGTCAAGCCTTGACATGCTCGGCTCTGGCACCACGAGGGTCCGGGTAAGCGTGGCCCCCAGCAGTAGCGTCAAGAACGAGAGCCGCAATGTAGCCGGCCTCATGCGGTCGGCGCCCGACGTCAAGCGCGTCGCGTCGCGGGCAAGCTTCCGCAATCTTGCGGTCGCCGCGCGCGCCGGGGCGCACAGAGCTGTGACGGTGGCCTCGCGCGAATTTGGGAAGGCGGCGCGCCGCAGCCAAGCTACGGGCATCATCCTGGCTTCGTCTACCAACCCCTATGGGGCTTTCGCTCGCACCGCGAGCTTCGTCAACTGACGGCCGACGGGCGGCCAACTGGCCGTCCATAGCAAGATCCGTCAACGCCGGGCCGGAATCGGCACGTATAGGCGGCCGCTACCGCCGCTAATAACGGTAGCGGCAGGGCCGGTAATAAGGCCGTTAGTAGGGGCCCCCTCGGCAATGCCTGATGCCGCAGGTCCACCAGCAATCGTGACGAGCGAGCTGTCTGCATCGGGCTTCGAAGGTGTGGATGCGGGCGCTGCCATAGTGCTGACTCTCCCGCAGAGGGTGCCAGCCGCAATAATTCCAAGCATTGCCAATCGGATAGGCTTCATCCTTCTCTCCTTTTGCTTGGCCGCATCGCCGCCTCGGCAGTCCGGCGAGCTTGCTTCAGAGACGACAAATCGCGCGGAAAGGCTTGTAAATATTTCGCAACACGAATGCATCCAGGGGGGAGACCGCAACGCCACAAGGAATTCACTGGGCAAAGTGTTCCAAAATCGGGCATAGTCGGGCGTAAGGCGGGGTCAACCCGCCAGGATAAAATGTGACCAGAATAAATTGTATTGGGGGATATCATGATCCGAAGCAAAGTCCTGATTGCTGGCGCCGCCTTGGGCGTCATTGCCGCATTTAGCGCAGTTTCGCAGCCGGTTTACGCCGGAAGCTGCGCTATCGTGTCAGTCAAGGCACGCGGCCTGACTGAGGCCACCGCTTCAAATCGAGCCCAGAGGAGACTCACCTGGCGCATCAATCGTTGGGCCCATAAGAACAAGCTCAATGTCGTGCGTGTTGGCCATGGTCCGGCAGGTTGTGGCAAGGGGGCCCTCGCCGTTTGCGCAGCCACGGCGAAGGTCTGTTCTTAAGATCATATCGCTGCTTTCGGAGGGCGGTGACGCGCTGGTAACCTGCAGAAAACTAGGCTTGTGGCCGATTCGGACCAACCAGTTTCAGGGAGATTAGTCATGCTAAAGCGCACCGCCCTCTTTCGGCTTCTCACCCTAGCCACGATGTTGGTGGCTAGCCATGTGGTCGGTTGGCCGAGCGATGAGGCCCAGGCCCAACAGGCGCAGCAAGGTTCAGGCACCCAGCCAGGCCCGCTCGGCGGCTATTCGACGACCTTGAGCGATATATGGGGACCTCCCAAGATGCCGGCCACGCCCAAGGACTTCGGTCCGCATTTCGACTTTCCGGCTGGAGGCGATCAGACTCTGACCTGCGGAGCTGAAGGATCTCAATATTTCTGCGGCGGGCTGTCAGACTCTCCCTATCCGAATTAACCTGGCCATCGATCCGGTCTCGACCCGCGCTGTGTACTCATCTCACCCCTTGTGGCTGGCTTGTGGGACGCTGGGCCAGCACAAGGAATAATGCAGTTAGGTCAATGGCATGAGGCGGACGACCGTCCGTTTCCGACAATCTGCCAACAGACGCGCTGTTCACCGAATCGCTGAAACTCGATGCCATTGAGCGAGATTTGGAGACCTCCCAAGATGCCGCCGGCACCGACAGATTTCGGGCCGCATTTTGATTTCCCCGGTGGTGGTTACGGGACGGTGTACGACCCGCCGCTGCACGATCCTTGTCCGAACTAGCCCTCGCATCCATCTCGATTGGCGCTCGCAAATAGGTAGATGGGCCTTGCACTTCGCGGGTTCGCGACCATAGAGTGGGGGCGCTTTGTGCGTTGAGTTCGGGTGAAGATTGGCCGCGCACGCTCCTAGAAGGCATTGCGGTTTCTTTCCCCGTATGGAGTTGCGTAATTTGGTCCGCGATTCTATTGGCATGCGGATCATTTGAAAGGGGGAAAGGAGCTTCCCATGCGCCAGACCGGTACGGTCAAATTCTTCAATCATTCGCGGGGCTTCGGCTTTATCACGCCCGATGACGGCGGCAAGGACGTGTTCCTCCACATCTCGGCGCTGCAGCGGTCAGGCCTCCCCGCGGTGGACGAAGGCCAACGCGTGACCTTCGAAACCGAGCCAGATCGCCGTGGTAAAGGTCCCCAAGCCGTCAACGTGCAGCTCAGCGAATAATCTTTCCCCACAACTCGACCTGCAGGTCCCTCAGTCGCGGCCTCTGCCACTGCTGCCGGAACGATCCGCCGCGCTGGGACTGAAGCTTGGGGTGCAGCAATGAACGAGCCTGCATCGCAAACTGAGCTGTCGCGCGTGCTCAATCACCTCGCCGCCGAGCGGCAGAGGGCGCTCGATCGATTGTTCCAGTTTCTAGCCATCCCGAGCGTCTCCACCGATCCCGCTTATCACGCGGCTTGCGTCGCGGCCGCCGAATGGTGTGCACGGAATTTGCGCGAGATCGGCTTTCAAGCGCGTGTCGAGCTTACGGCCGACAAGCCGATGGTTGTCGGCCACTGGCGCAGAGCGAGTTCGCCGTTGCGCGTTCTCTTTTATGGTCATTACGACGTGCAGCCGCCGGATCCCTTGGAGGAGTGGACCACCTTGCCCTTCGCGCCATGTCTCACCAAAGACCCGCGTTCAGGTGAGGTGATCGTCGCCCGTGGCGCCTCCGACGATAAGGGGCAGATGATGACCTTTCTCGAGGCCTGCCGATCCTGGCTTGCCGTGCGTGGCAGCCTGCCGGTGGACGTGACGGTCCTGCTCGAAGGCGAAGAGGAGTCGGGTAGTCCGAGCCTCGCCGCCTTCCTCGACAGTTTCGGCCATGAGCTTAAGGCTGATATCTGCCTCGTCTGCGACACGGGGCAATGGGATGAGGACACGCCCGCCATCACTGCCTTCTTGCGCGGGCTTGCCTTCTCCGAGCTGACGGTGACGGGCCCCTCCCGCGACCTGCATTCAGGTCTGTATGGCGGGCCTGCGCGCAATCCCATCCGGGTGCTCGCCGATCTTCTTGCCGACATGCATGACGCGAGCGGCCGGGTAACTCTGCCGGGCTTCTACGAAGGGGTGTTCACCCCTCCCCTTGCACAGCTTGCGCAATGGCGTTCGCTCGGCTTCGACGTCGACACCTTTCTTGGCTCGGTTGGACTTGCGACGCCAGCTGGAGAAGAGGGCATGAGCGTGATCGAGCAGCTTTGGTCGCGGCCCACGGCGGAGGTCAATGGCATGTTCGGCGGCTATACCGGACCCGGCACGAAGACCGTCATCCCGGCCCACGCCACCGCCAAGCTCTCCTTCCGGCTCGTGCCCAATCAAGAGCCCGGAAAAATTCTTGATGGACTACATCGCTTCGTCGCGGAGCGGCTGCCGGCGGATTGCACCGCCACTTTCGCCGGCGAAGGAGGGTCGCCGGCGGTCGGCTTCGACACTTCGGCTCCCGCCTTTCGGGCTGCGGCCAGTGCGCTCGAGCAGGAATGGGGAAAGCCGCCCGTGGTGATCGGTTGCGGCGCATCGATCCCAATCGTGGAGGCCTTCCACTCGCAGCTTGGCATGGAATCCTTGCTGGTCGGCTTTGCGCTTGACAACGATCGCATCCATTCGCCGAACGAGAAGTATAATGTGAAGAGCTTCACCAAGGGCGCAAGGAGCTGGGCGAGACTCTTGGCTGCGCTCGGCACGATCGATGGCAATTACGGGACATAGGCTCGCCCGCCTCTTCCATCTCATGCTTTTTGCGACGCTGGTGTCGAGCGAAGCAAGCGCCGAGGGCCGGCCCGACCTCACCCAGGAGGAGATTGAAGGAGAGTTCCTCAAAGCCAATAGGTGGCTCAAGCCGAACATAATCGTGGTGAGCTGCCGCGGACAGGAACTGCTCGACGTGCGCATCTGTTTCGGCCGCGACCTATTTCCGAGGAGCTGCGGACCGAACGAACAGCAGCGTATTTGCCGTACCGGCACGGTGATCGTGCCGGCAACGGGGAGCCCACTGAGCCTTACCTGAAACTAGAAGCGGTAGATCAGCGAGCCCCGATAGGTGCTCACATCGGGATCGTATTTAACGTCGGCGCCGGGATAGGACACTGTATCGGAGTCGAAGTTGGTGAACTGATAGTCGAAGCGCGCGCTCCAGTTGCGAGTAAACGCGACCTCGGCGCCGCCGCCAACGCTCCAGCCGAAGAAGGAGCCGCTTCCCGAACCGCCACCTGGCCCGCTCACCGGGAGGTCGACGTCTGCCCAGGCCCCGCCCCCGGTGACGAAGAGCAGCACTTGCGGCACTACGGTCACGCCGGCGCGCAAGCGCAGATCGGTCATGGCGTGGATGTCGGGATTGGCGACATTGGTGCCGTTGTTGAAGCGTCCGCTGCCGCTGATCCCGGCCGCAAGGGCATCGCCTTCGAAGCCGATGACGATCGGACCGTTCTGCCAATTCCAGCCGCCGGTGATGCCACCCAACACGCCGCTCGAGTCGATCGACGTGCTCGACTGCGAGAAATCGAAATTGGCGGCGGCGCCTCCCAAGGTTCCACCGATCCACCAGCCTGCAAAGAGATTCGGCGACACTGGCGGAGGGGCTTCGGAGAGGAGTGGTGGTGGCCCGTCATTGATGACATCGGCACTGAGAACTGGGCTAGAGACCGCGGCGCTGGCCGTCAATGCGGCAGCAAAAGCCAGAGCCTGATCAAATCGTGTACGCAAAACAGACTCCCTCACGATTGGAGGCTCGGTCCGTTGCCGGATCAGCGCTGAACTGCGCTCGGCCAAGCGCTCACGGCCCCAGGGTAGAGAGCTACCCTTGCTAAGGATTAACCAGCCAGTGGGGCGAAACTGGGCATGGTTGAGGGCCGGTTAATGACCATCCCGAGGCGGCTTGTAATCGCTGCCGCTCAAGCTGCCGCCGCGACGTCGCCTTTGAGCGCGGCGTCGAACAGCTTCCGGCTTCCCCCCTTGGTCAGGGGGACGGGATTGCCGCCGGCGGTTGGATCGACGATGGCCATCTCGGCGATGGTCTCAGCTCGGCTGCCGTCAACCCCGAGTCCGCCAAGATCATGCGGGACGCCGGTCTGTTTACGAAGATCGAGCACGGCCGCGAGGAACCCGTCGAACCCCCCGTGAATGCCAAGAAAGCCCGCGAGTCGGTTAATCTTCGCCTCGATCGCTGGACGGTTGAAGACAAGCACATAGGGCATGAAGACCCCGTTGGTCGTGCCGTGGTGGGTGTTGTAAAGCGCGCCGACTGGATGAGAGAGCGCGTGAATGGCGCCGAGGCCCTTCTGGAAGGAAGCGGCGCCCATCGCCGCCGCGCTCATCATATGGGCGCGAGCCTCGAGATCGTTCCCGTTGGTCACCGCCCTGGGCAGGTTCGCGAAAATAAGCCGCATGCCCTCCACGGCGATGCCCTCGGCCATGGGGTGGTAGCTCGGAGCGCAATAGGCTTCGAGGCAATGAGCGAGCGCATCCATTCCGGTGCCGGCGGTGATAGAGGGCGGCATGCCGACGGTGAGCTCGGGATCGCAGATCACCACGCGCGGCATCATCTTGGGATGGAAGATCACCTTCTTGGTGTGGGTCGCCTCTTGGGTAATAACGCCGGCGCGGCCCACTTCCGATCCCGTCCCCGCCGTGGTCGGAACCGCTACGACCGGCGCGATCTTGTCCACATCCGCCCGCGTCCACCAGTCACCGATATCCTCGAAATCCCAGAGCGGCCGGCTTTGGCCCGCCATGAAGGCAATGACCTTGCCGGTATCGAGACCAGAGCCGCCGCCGAAGGCGACAATCCCGTCATGCCCGCCAGCGCCGAAAGCGGCGATACCTGCTTCGACATTCGATTTCACCGGGTTCGACTGGACCTCGGAGAAGAGCGCCACGGGAATTCCTGACTCCTTTAATAGGCCCATTGCACTTGCGGTGATCGGAAGCTTGGCGAGGCCCGCATCGGTGACGAGGAGCGGTCGCTCTATTCCGGCGGCGCGGCAGGCTTCGGCGAGCTCCTTAATACGTCCGGCGCCGAAGCGAATGGCGGTCGGGTAGCTCCAATTGGCGGTTGGTGTGCTCATATCCTGTTCCGAGATGTAAAAGCCGGTCAGACGTCGCGAAGGTGAAAACTCTTCGGCTGGGTCAGCGTGGCGAAGCCGTATTTCGACAGCGCCGCGCCGCGCCCAGTATCCTTGACGCCGGTCCAGACGAGATGCGGGTCGAGATAGTCGCAGCGATTCATGTAGACCGTGCCGGTCTCGATCCGCGCGCCGAGCTCGGCGGCACGGTCGGCATCGCGCGTCCAAATCGAGGCGGTCAGTCCGTACGGGCTGTCATTCATCAGCGTTATTGCCTGGTCGTCATCACGTACCTTCATGATGCCGACGACGGGCCCGAAACTTTCCTCCCGCATCACCTCCATCTGGTGGTTGACATTGGTCAGCACCTCCGGCGCGAGATAGGGTGAGCCCGCGCGGTCGCCTTCCACCTTCATGTTGATCAGCGCCGTGGCGCCCTTCCGCCGCGCCTCCGCGATCTGGCCACGCACCATGTCGGCAGAGGAGCCGCGCACCATGGGTCCAAGCGTCGTCGTCTGGTCGAGCGGATTGCCGACGACGCATTTCCGGGTGAGATCAGCGAACCCCGCGACGAAATCGTCATGGACCGCAGCATCGACATAGATTCGCTCGACGCCACAGCAGGACTGGCCGGAATTGTAGAACGCGCCGGCGACCAAATTCTCGATGGCATGATCGAGCTTGGCATCGGCTCGCACATAGGCCGGATCCTTGCCACCAAGCTCAAGCCCGATCGAGGCGAAGGTGCCAGCGGCGGCGCGCTCGATGGCGCGATCACCAACCACCGAACCAGTGAAATTGATGTGGTCGATGCGGCCTGAACCGATGAGCTTCTCGGTCTGCTCATGTGACATGACCAGATTGTGGAAGAGACCCTCGGGCAGGCTTGCGCGCCGAAACGCCTCAGCAAAGCGCTCGCCAACGAGCAGAGTTTGCGCCGCGTGCTTCAGGATGATGACATTTCCGGCGAGGAGGCCCAGCACGATGGTGTTGATCGTGGCGAGGTAGGGATAGTTCCACGGCGCGATGACCATCACTAGGCCCACCGGCTCGCGCGCGATATAGCGGCGGAAGCCCGCCTTCTCCGGCGTGTAATACGGTCGAAGGGCCTCGTCGGCCAGGGCCACCATGGTACGCGTGCGCTCCTCGACGCTGCCCTTCTCCCCGCCATAGCGGACCGGCCTGCCCATCTGCCAGGCGAGCTCGACCGTAATCTCGTCGTTCATCGCCAGAAGTGCGTCGAGGAAATCGAGCACGTAACGCGCACGCTCTAGGACGGGAACGGGCTTCCACTCAGGTAGCGCCGCACGAGCCGCTGATACGGCCGCCTCGATCTCGGCATCGCGCGCGACCGGCCGCTCGGCGTAGACCGAGCCATCAATAGGGGAGATGATCTTCACGCTGTCCGGCATGGTCGCTCAATAACGCTCGAAACCGCGCTTGAGCTCCCAATCGGTGATCCGGCGGTCATACTCGAACTGTTCCCATTCCGCGGTGTGCACATAGTGATCGATGACATCGTCGCCAAAGGCAGCGCGGAGCATTTTCGACGTCTTCATCAACTCTGTCGCGTCGCGGAGCGTCTTCGGCACCTCGCGCAACTCCTTGCCTCGATAGGCGTCGCCAACATAAGGCGCCTCGAGCTCCAATTTACGCTCGATGCCGGCAAGTCCTGCAGCAATCAGCGCGGCGAAGGCCAGATATGGATTAAGGTCGGCGCCGCCAATGCGGCACTCGATGCGGATGGCTTTACTGTCCGTGCCACAGAGGCGGAAACCGGCGGTACGGTTGTCGAACGACCAGATCGCCTTGGTCGGCGCGAAAGTGCCGGCCTGGAAGCGCTTAAAGGAATTGATATAGGGCGCGAGGAACCAAGTGATCTCCCGGGCGTAAGCGAGCTGTCCCGCCACGAACTGGCGCATCAAGGCCGACATGCCGTACTCTGCTTCGGGGTCGAGGAACAGCGGCGTCTTTCCGGCAACGTCCCAGAGCGACGCATGAATATGGCTCGACGAGCCGGCAAGGTCGTAGCGCCATTTGGCCATGAAGGTCACCGCCTTGTCGAACGAGTGGGCGATCTCCTTGCAGCAGTTCTTGAGGATGACGTGCCAGTCGGCCATGGTCAGCGGGTCCGCATAGCGGACATTGATTTCCTCTTGGCCTGGCCCCCACTCGCCCTTTGAGTTCTCGACCGGAATGCCCGCGCCTTGCAAGCCGTTGCGAATTGCCCGCATCACGCCTTCCTCCTTGGTCGTCTGGAAGACGTGATAGTCTTGGATATAGCTGCCGGTCGTCTTGAGATTCTGCCAGCACTTCGCCTGCACCGTCTCGTAGGTCTCGTCAAACAGGTAGAACTCGAGCTCCGAAGCGAAACAGGACGACATCCCCATCGAAGCGAGCCGTGCGATCTGCTTGCGCAGCATCGCGCGCGGCGCATGCGCAAGCGTACTGTGGGTGTGATGGTCGAGTACGTCGCATAGAACGAGTGCCGTTGCCGGTAACCACGGAATCCGGCGGAGCGTCGCGAGGTCAGGCCTCATGACGAAATCGCCATAGCCCTTCTCCCAATTGGCCTCCGCGTATCCCGGCACCGGCTCCATATCGATGTCGTTGGCGAGCAGGTAGTCGCAGCCATGTGTTTCCTCATGGGCACCATCGAGGAAATACTCAGCGTGAAAACGCTTGCCAACGAGCCTCCCCTGCATGTCGGGGAAGCAAGCCACCACCGTATCGATCTGACCGCCGCTCAGACCTCCTGCAGTTCCTTCAAGGTCAACGTGCCGGGCATTCGAAGGACCTCGTTGTGGATGGAAGCGCCGGCCCGTCCGAAAAGGGGCCAGCGCTGATAAGGATTCGATTTCGTGCCGCTACATCTGGACGGCACCTTCGCGGTGCTTCACCGCGAGGCGAGAAAATGAGCGTCTTCCCTCCGTAGGCCGCGAAGTAGATGATCGCCAGCGCATACCAGATCGCCACGCCGATAACACCGGTGCGGTATACGGGATCGGCGAGCTGGAAGCCAATGGTCACGAGCGCGATGATTACCGTAAGCGCCGCTCCAACCACACCGAAGGGGCTTCGATACGGACGTTCGATATTGGGAAACCGTCGACGAAGTTGGATGAGGTGAGGCCTTGCAAGAGATATGAGACATTGCTCCGAAAACGGCCATGTTGAGGAGACGCCGCCGATGAACGACCCCGCTGCCTCTCCGCCCGCCCTGGGTCCCAGGCGATGTGGTCTTGAGCACATCCTCGGTCAACCCCAACGACTTATATTCCTCAGGAATGCGATTTTGAGGCGTGATCGCAGACAACCACGAACGGCCCGGCACCATCCGGATTCTCGACAACAACAGGGCTCAGTCGCGCGTCCCCGACTGCCCCTCCATCTGCACCGGCGAGGTGAGTCGAAGCCTTGGCAAGCCATAGTGGCTTGTTGACGAGAAGGTTCTAGAACTGCTGGAAATATTGAGACGAGGACGGTAACCGGCAGTTTTCTATGCCGTTGCTATCGGGCGTGCGACCAGGGCCGCAGATCACCGCCTTCCGCGAAATCAGACGGCGCGAAACAGGGCCACACAGCCCTGAAGTTCGATTTCCACCGTGGCAAAGCGCTGCCGCAGCCCTGCCTCGAGGCCTTCGAGGTTGTCCGCAGAATTGCTGAACACGCCCCGGCCGTTATAGAGGTCGAGCAGGGCCCGAGCTGCTCTGTTCGGCGCGATGCCACAGCCGAGAATGGTAGCGCCGAACAGGACGGTGCCGCCGTGCATGAACGGCCGCAAATGGTCGATGGCCTTGAGCTTCTCCGGCATGCGCCCTGGCAGACAATGCAACACATAAGTGAGCCCGATGCTGTCAACCGGTTCGAGGTCGATGGCGGTGGGCGCCAGCAGATTCGCCTGGCACAGCAAGGGCTGGTAGCGCACGAGCCTGCGTGCGGAGAGGGCCAGGCAATGGCGGTTGATGTCGAGGAGAGTGAGCTGTTCGAAGGCTTCCCGATCGGTACGGTCGATGAAGAAGCCAGTGCCTACTCCTGCCTCCAGGTGACGGGAGGAGAGATTATGGCGGTAGAGATCGAGCATCCGCTTCGTGGGACAACGCCAAACGAAGCGATTGGAAAGACCATGCACCAGGCGATCGTAAAAAGAGAGCATCAATGGCGTATAGATCGCGTGCGCTCTCGTGATCGCGCTAACATCCGGCGCGGCGTTCTCCGTCGGCAAACGTTCGTCGTCCATGTCACGCCATATGCCACCCCGCGCCAGACAAAAAAGGACGCCGCGAGCGCCGTCCTTGAGGTGGGAGTTGCTTTGGGGAAGCTAAATTCTAGAAGCTCGCTTTGAACGATCCGACCATACGTGGACCGCAAGAACACGCCCGAGCTCAGGCAGTTGAGTTCGCTGGTATCCCAGTAGCGAAGGTCGAGCG
>Ga0187817_10000263_pt1 | contig 21346 bp, 20 predicted proteins | sample NC_wetland_sal_i_17_FD_132431 | JGI IMG/M metagenome (GOLD analysis project Ga0187817, IMG submission 132431) | Wetland sediment microbial communities from Neuse River Estuary, North Carolina, USA - SO4_2 | ecosystem: Environmental > Aquatic > Freshwater > Wetlands > Sediment | place: USA... | reverse complement strand
CGCATATATGCATGAAGGGATCCGGCCCGATGTGTTGATCGTTGGCAAAGCATTGGCGGGCGGGTTCTATCCCGTATCTGCTGTGCTGGCCTCCAAAGAGATCCTCGGCGTGTATAAGCCTGGAGACCATGGCAGCACCTTCGGCGGCAATCCACTGGGCTGCGCGATCGCTCGCACTGCACTGCGCGTCCTGGTCGAGGAGAGGCTGGTCGAACGGTCTGCCGAACTGGGCGCCTACTTCCTCACCCTGTTGCAGACGTTACGCAGTCCTGACCTGAAGGAAGTTCGCGGCAAGGGTTTGTGGATCGGCATTGAACTGCATAGCCCGGCGCGCCCCTATTGCGAGGCGCTGAAAGAAGAAGGAATTCTGTGCAAAGAAACGCATGACCGAGTCATCCGTGTGGCTCCGCCGCTAGTAATCCAGCGGGAGGAGATTGACTGGGCGTTCGAGCGAATAAGGAAAGTGATTGAGAAACCCCAAGCAACAAGTTCCGTACGGCCGTGGCGTTAAACCCGGCCCCAATCCGGCAAAACGCCGGCCGTAGGTTTCACTAGGAGGAAATCATGCCAATTTCTAAAAAGGAAGCACTCGATTATCATGCATTCCCGAAACCAGGAAAAATCGAGATCACACCCACCAAGCCATGCCGGACACAACGGGATCTGAGCATGGCCTACACTCCGGGAGTGGCCGAAGCTTGCCTGGAGATCAAGAACAACGCACACGATGCCTTCAAGTACACCGGGCGGGGCAACCTGGTCGCCGTAGTCACCAACGGCACGGCGGTCCTTGGTCTGGGGGATATTGGCGCTCTGGCCGGCAAACCGGTGATGGAAGGCAAGGCGGTCCTGTTCAAGCGCTTTGCGGATGTCAATGTTTTTGACATCGAAGTCAACAGCCACAATCCCGACGATGTCATCAAAGTCTGCCAGTTGCTGGAGCCGACCTTTGGCGGCATTAACCTGGAGGACATCAAAGCCCCGGAATGTTTCTACATTGAAGAGACTTTGAAGAAAACGATGAATATTCCGGTCTTTCACGACGACCAGCATGGCACGGCGATCATCACCGGCGCGGCTTTGCTCAATGCGCTGGAAATCGTCGGCAAGGACATCCACAAAGTTAAAGTCGTCTTCAACGGCGCTGGCGCCTCGGGAATCGCCTCAGCGGAGCATTACATTCGGTTGGGCGTGAAGAGGGAGAACATCTTCCTGGTAGATACCAAAGGCCTGGTTTATGAAGGCCGCACGGAAGGCATGAACCCTTACAAGCAGCGCTTCGCGCACAAGACGAGTCTCCGCACGCTCGCGGAAGTAGTCGAGGGCGCAGACGTGCTGGTTGGCCTCTCGGTAAAAGGCGCCTTCACGTCTGCCATGCTGAAGTCTATGGCGGACAAGCCCGTCCTGTTCGCGATGGCCAATCCCGATCCCGAGATTACCTATGAAGAAGCTCGGGCAGCGCGGAAAGACATCATCGCCTGCACTGGCCGCTCGGATTATCCCAACCAGGTCAACAACGTTCTCGGTTTTCCATTTATCTTCCGCGGAGCTCTCGACGTGCATGCCACCGCCATCAATGAGGAGATGAAGCTGGCCGCCTCACGGGCGCTGGCAGCTCTCGCCAAGGAGGACGTACCCGACTCGGTTTGCCGTGCGTATGGCGTCGAGCGCTTTGCTTTTGGCCCGGACTATATTCTTCCCACCCCATTCGATCCTCGCGCCCTGGTATGGGTAGCTTCCGCTGTGGCCAAGGCCGCAATGGAGACGGGCGTGGCACTCGAACCCGTCGACCTGCAGGAATACCGTGAGCAACTGGAGAAGCGTCTCGGCAAAGCGCATGAAATCATGCGGATTGTCATTCACAAAGCGCAGGCCAAACCCAAGCGGGTGGTCTTTCCCGAAGGGGACAATGACAAGGTTTTGCGCGCATCCCACATCCTTAGTGACGGGAAGATTGCCCGGCCGATTTTGCTGGGCAATGAGCAAAGCATTCGTGCCCGGGCGGGAGAACTCGGCGTGGTCCTCGAGGGAATGGACATTGTCGATCCGAAGAATTCAGCCTGGCGCGATGTCTATATTCAGGAGCTGTATTGGCTCCGCCAGCGAAGGGGAGTCACACTCTCGGAAGCCCGTGAACTGATTGAGAACCGCAACGTGTTCGGCTCTCTGATGGTCCACATGGGCGATGCGGACGCGCTGGTGTCCGGTGTCACGCAACACTATCCGGATACGATCCGGCCGGCGCTGCAGATCATCAAGGTGCGCGAGGGTCTACACAAGGTTTCCGGACTGTACGTTCTGGTTACCCGAAAGGGCGATTTGCTGTTCCTGGCAGATTGCTCGGTCAACATCGATCCGACAGCGGAGGAACTGGCGGAAATCGCACTGTGCGCCGTCGACGCCGCCCGGCGCTTCGACGTCACTCCACGCGTGGCCATGTTGTCCTTCTCCAATTTCGGGAGCACGAACCATCCGATCAGCGAGAAGGTACGGCGCGCAACGGAGATTGTGAAGCACCGCGATCCTTCGTTGATCGTCGATGGCGAGGTCATGGCGGACACGGCGGTGACACCCGAAATCCTAGAGCGAGAATACCCGTTCTCCACGCTCAAGGGCGGCGCCAATGTGCTGATCTTCCCCGACCTCAATTCTGCGAATATCGCCTACAAGTTGCTAATGCGTGTGGGCGGGGCGGAGGCAATTGGTCCGATCCTCATGGGGCTGAGCAAGCCGGCTTACGTGCTGCCTCGAGGCGCTGAGGTGGAAGACATCGTGAACAGCGCGGCGCTCGCCGTGGTGGACGCGGAAGAGAGCCACCCCAAGTTGATTCAGGAGAGCGGGAAGATCTACGTGAGCGCGGACTAAACCAATTAGAACCGCAACATCCACCGGGAACTCGCTGGATACGGGTTCCCGGTGACTTCTTGACCCTGTTGACTCCTTGCTCTCGCGGGCGTTTAAACGAAAACATCTCCAAGAAAACCACTGAACCTGTCGATTTCGCCACTCCTCATTCGTCTCATCATAGATCGCGGTTCAGCCGTGGTGGCCTGTTCCAGGGATGCAGACCGCGATATTGCATTTGTTGAAGCTCTGAATCTTTTTCGCGAATTAGGAAATCTTTGTTGGAAAGGCGCATGGGGAGGGGTGTTGGGTTGAGCATGGGGTGGACACGAAACCTCTATCGCTGATCCCCACGATTGTCTGCATCTGCAGACGCCCCTGTTTTTGCATGTAGTTGAAGTGTTTTCTGCAAGGAGTACCCGATGACAAAAAGATTGTCCCTCGTACTGGGCGTGATGGCGGTGCTCCTCTCGGCCTTGGGCTTGGCTAAGTTCCGACAAATCGAGTCGACCGTGCACGCCGCCTCGTTTCAGCCGCCTCCAGAAGCCGTCACCAACGCACCCTGGACGAGGCGTTGACAGCTCTTGGAGTTGAATCGCCACATTTTGAGCCTCTAGAGTGACCGCAGGAACCAGGAAAGGTTTCCGGAAACTAACAAGCGGATGATGGCACTCCGATTTGAGTTCGATCCCCTGAACAAAATTCTGCTGGGCCGATTTGAGGGCGGGTCACGGATGAATCGGCGGCAGAGTTTTACGAGGCGATCCGGCACTATTACAGAGCGACCGACGCGAGTACGGGCATCTGGGACTTCTCGTCCGTTGCCGAATTTACCGTCTCTTCCGAGGCTATTCGTCAGATCGCAAGTCAGAAACCAGCAGTGGCAGACCCCAGTCGCCCTCGCTTCATCGTTGCTCCGGCCACGCTTATATTTGGGCTCTCCCGCATGTTTCAAATCGTGGGAGAGGATACGCGACCGCTCCTAAGAGTTGTGCGCACCATGGACGAGGCTTTCGCAGCTCTTGACGTTGAATCACCACAATTCGAGCCTCTACAGTAACGCCGCCACCATAATTCATCCTGATCAATCTCTCGCCAATGCAGAATCAACTTCTTAACGCCTGGCGTACGTCACATAGTTCTTGACATCTCCTCTGGAATCCGTAAGATAAGCAAACATATTTATTCACTAGTGTGAATATTTATTCATAATGAATAAAACCCTGAGGCAGCGGGCGATCCTGGACCTTTTGAAACAGTCGCCGGTTGACAGCCAGGAACACTTGCAGCGCGCCCTGCGCAAGCACGGCTTCAAGGTGGGGCAAGCAACCCTTTCGCGGGACATTCGTGATCTGCACCTGAGCAAGACGGCCAGCGGATATACGTTGCCTCAGGGGGAGAATCCTGGGCTGGTGCTACCCCCGGTATCGCGCTTGGTCAGGGAGTTTGTGCTCGATGTACGGGTGGCGCAGAACCTGCTCGTGATCAAGACCAGCGTAGGCAGCGCTCAACCCGTGGCCGCCGCGCTTGACGAGAAAGACTGGCCCGAGGCCATTGGAACCATTGCCGGCGACGACACCATTCTGATTGTCTGTCCCGACAAGGACGATGCGAAGAGGTTGGCGGACCGGATTCAGGAGATGCTGGCTTAATGGGAGCGAAGCTCAAAACCGCGGTTCTGGGCGCGACCGGATATTCCGGTCTCGAACTCACGCGCATTCTTCTGCGTCATCCCCGCGTGGAGACCCCGGTATTGTTGCACCGCCAGCCGGAAGGCGGTGGGCCCGTAAATCTGGCTGATATTTTCCCGGTACTTTCCGGAAATGGTGGGCATCCGCTGCAGGTGCTTTCGTGGCCGGAACTGAAGCGGCGAGGGGTCAGCCTGCTTTTTCTGGCGACCCCGCATGAAGCTTCGCGGTCGCTCGTCCCCGAGGCCGTTGCCCACGGTCTGAGGGTGATCGACCTGAGCGGAGCCTGGCGGCTGAAAGAGGCGCAACACCGCGCCATCTATGGATTTCACGATGTTGACGCGCTTTCGGCGGCTGAACTTACCGAAAGAGCGGTTTACGGTTTGCCGGAGTTGAACGGCGACCGGATCGCAACGGCTACCCTGGTTGCCAATCCAGGCTGCTTCGCGACGTCGGTCATTTTGGCCCTAGCGCCCCTGCTGACCAGCGGGCTCGTTGATCGGGAGCGCGGGATCATTTCAGACTCGAAGTCGGGCGTTTCCGGCGCGGGGAAGGAACCGACTTCACGGACGCATTTCGTCTCGATCGCCGACAATCTTTCCGCCTACTCGGTCTTCAGCCACCGGAATGTGGGCGAGATTCTCGAACAATTGCATCTGGAGAGCGGCCATCTGATTTTTACGCCGCATCTGCTTCCTATTCCGCGCGGAATTCTCTCGACGGTTTACGTCCGCCTGAACCGCGAGATGAATTCGGCGGAAGTGGAGCAGTGCTTCCGAGATTCTTACACCGGCAGGCATTGGGTACGGTTGTTTGCCACGCCGAAACTTCCGCAAGTGCAGTTTTCCCTGCACACCAACTACTGCGATCTTGGCTTCTGCCTGGCAGACGATGGACGGCGGCTGGTGCTGATCTCCTGCATCGACAATCTGCTTAAGGGCGCTGCCGGCCAGGCAGTACAGAACATGAACCTGATGTACGGATGGAACGAGGAAGAGGGACTGCAGTGAAGATCGTGGTCAAAGTCGGTGGCGCGGCGTTGGAGGACAAGTCCACGTTGCGCAAATGCGCTTGCGCCATCACGGATCTGGCAAAAGGTAGTCACCGCGTGGCCGTCGTACACGGCGGAGGAACCGCGCTGACCCGCCTGCTGAAACTGCTGGGCAAGAATAGCGAGTTTGTGAACGGACTGCGCGTAACCGATGCCGAGACGCGAGATGTGGCTCTGATGGTCCTAGCAGGGATCGTGAACAAGACCTTGGTGGCGGCGATCCAGGCAGCCGGCTTCCCGGCGGTTGGCCTCTGCGGAGGCGATGGCATGGCATTCCGCGCCCGTAAAAAACAGAGCGACGGCTGCGATCTTGGATTTGTGGGAGAAATTTCCTTCGCCGAGCCGCGCTGGCTCGATGCGGTCTGGGAACACGGCGGAATTCCGGTGTTGTCGTCGGTGGCGTTGGGTTCTGACGGCGAGTATTACAACATCAACGCCGACCAGATGGCAGCAGCGTGTGCAGTCGCGTGCCAGGCTGACGCCCTGATCTTCCTTACTGATGTGCCGGGCGTGAAGGACGCGGATGGCGCGGTAATGAGCTGGCTGAGCACGAAGCAGGTGGCCAAGCTGACGGCGGAATCCGTCATTAGCGGGGGAATGTTGCCCAAGCTCGAAGCCTGTAGCCATGCGCTCCACGAGGGCGTGCACCGGGTGAGGATTTTGCCCGCAGCCCGCGCTGAAGTCCTGCCAGATTTCGGTTTCAGCAAGCTTTCCTGTGGGACGGAGGTGACCTGCGCATGAGTCTGGCTTCCGTCATCCGCTCCGAGCAGCAACTGCTCCTGTCCACCTACGACCGGCACAAAGTGCTCTTCGAGAAGGGCCGCGGCGTCTATTTGTGGGACGCGAAGGGCAATCGCTATCTCGATTTTCTCAGCGGTATCGGCGTAAACGCGCTGGGCCATGGACATCCCGCCATTCAGTCGGTCTTGAAGTGCCAGGCGAGCCGGCTGATTCATGTGTCGAACCTCTTTTTCCACCCATATCAGGCGGAACTGGCGAAACAGTTAACGAAGATGTCCGGACTCGACCGCGCTTTCTTCTGCAACAGCGGAACCGAGGCGTGGGAGGGCGCACTCAAGCTTGCTCGCGCCTATGCGCGCACCTTGAACACTAATGGCCACAAGCCCAAGTGGCGGATTCTAGCGATGGACGATGCTTTTCACGGACGCACCTTCGGCGCACTCGCGACTACCGGTTCAGCCAAGTACCGCGATCCGTTCGGCCCTCTGGTGCCCGGCGTCACCTTTGTCGAGTTCAACGATCCTGACGATCTGAAGCGGCGATTCGACGGCAGCGTGTGTGCCGTCTGTCTGGAGACGATCCAGGGAGAAGGTGGGATTCGCCCGGTCAGCCCGGAGTTTCTGCAGCTGGCAAGAAAATTGACGCGGGAAAGCGGCGCGCTTCTGATCCTGGATGAGATTCAGTGTGGCCTGGGCCGCACTGGACGTCACTTCGCCTATCAGCATTACGGGGTTCACCCCGACATCGTTACGGTTGCGAAACCGCTCGCCGGGGGATTGCCTCTCGGCGCCGTTCTGACCACCAACCGGGTGGCGGGCGCCATGCACCCTGGCATGCACGGAACTACATTCGGCGGCGGGCCGCTCGCGTGTGCCGTCGCCATCGAGTTTCTGCGCGTGATGGATGGATTGCTGGAACACGTGCAGGAAACCGGAGACTACTTCCGCGCCAGACTCGAATGGCTCGCGTGCAAGCATTCCTCGGTGAGCGAACTTCGCGGCATCGGCTTAATGCTGGGGATCGAGCTCAACTCTCCGGAACTCGCCAAAGCCGTCGTGGGCGAATTGCTGCAGCACAAGATTCTCACTAATCGCACGCATGACACTGTGCTGCGCTTCTTGCCGCCCTACATCATCGAGAAGAAGCACGTCGATCAGGTAATCCGGGCACTCGACGAAGCACTGTCGAAGAGTCCTTCCCCGGCGCGGCACAGCAAATCGCGCCAATCCCATCATGTAAGGAGCCTCAGTTGAACACTCAATCATTGGAGAGAACCCGGGCCGTGGCAACGGCGGTTTCCCAGGTTTTCCGTTGTCCTGACCTGGTCTCGACCCGCGACCTGGGCCCAGACGGGGTTCAAACCGTGCTGCACCTTGCCGGAAGGATGAAGTCCCATCCGGCAGATTTCCGGAGAGCACTGGCCGGCAAGCAAATGGTCATGTTCTTTGAGAAACCGTCGCTGCGGACCCGGCTCACCTTTGAAGCCGGAATGGCCAGCCTCGGGGGCACGGCCTCCTTCGTGGATCAAACCCAGGACCGTATCGACGCCCGTGAAAAGCTGAGCGACGTGGCGCACAACCTGGAGCGCTGGTTCGATGTGATCGTGCTGCGAACTTACGCCCAGGAAACCATTCAAGGCATGGCGGAATACGCCGCAGTCCCGGTCATTAACGCATTAAGTAGCCTGGAACATCCCTGCCAGGCTTTGGCCGACTATTTCACGCTGCAGGAACGCTTCGGCGACCTTAACGACATCCGCTTGGCCTACGTCGGGGATGGCAACAATGTGGCACATTCGCTGTTGCTCACTTGTGCCTGCCTCGGCTCTTCGATCCGTATCGCCACGCCGCCAGGTTATGGTCCGGACCCGCAGATTGTCGCCGATGCACTCGACATCAGCCAGGAAACCGGCGCCGTGATCGAATTGCTGAACGATCCTCATGCGGCGGTTGCCGGCTCAGATGCGGTGTATACCGACGCCTGGACCAGCATGGGATGGGAGAAGGAAGCCGACGAGCGCGCCAGAATTTTCCCACCATATCAGGTAACTCAGGAACTGATGTCGTTGGCGGCGCCGGATGCAGTGTTCATGCACTGCCTGCCCGCGCATCGCGGACAAGAAGTCACCGACGCGGTCATGGACTCGGAGCGATCGGTGATCTTCGAACAGGCGGAGAACCGCCTGCACGTACAGAAAGCCGTTCTTCACCTGCTGGCGGGCGGAAATCGTTTGCCGGCGAGGAGCGCCCATGCCTGAGAAAGTCGTGCTTGCGTATTCCGGGGGTTTGGATACATCCATCATTATTCCCTGGCTGAAAGAAAACTATACTTACGACGTCATCGCCATGGTCGGCGATGTCGGCCAGGGAGACGACTTGGATGCTGTCGTCGAGAAGGCCTACAACACCGGGGCCAGCAAGGTAGTCGTCGAAGACCTGCGCGAGGAGTTCCTGACTGGCTACGTCTTCCCTGCCCTGAAAGCAGGAGCCGTGTATGAGCACAAGTATCTGCTGGGGACGTCGCTGGCACGGCCGGTCATCGCAAAGCATCAGGTCGAAGTCGCCCTACGCGAGGGAGCGACTGCAGTCGCTCACGGCTGCACCGGCAAAGGCAATGATCAGGTGCGCTTTGAGCTAACTTACCAAGCGCTTGCCCCCGAACTGAAAGTCATTGCACCCTGGCGTGAGTGGTCGTTGAAATCAAGAGAAGATTGCCTCGACTATGCCGAGCAACATGGAATCCCGGTCGCCGTGAGTCGCGAGAAAATCCATAGCCGCGACCGCAACCTCTGGCATTTGAGCCATGAAGGCGGAGAGCTCGAAGACGCTGGGAACGCGCCGTTGCCAACCACGTGGCAGATGACGCGCTCGCCTCAGGAAGCACCGGATCGCGAAGAGCAAGTGAAGATCAGCTTCGATAAGGGAGTTCCGACTGCGGTGAACGGCATGGCGATGGAACCAGTTTCCTTGGTCGAATTGCTGAATGAAATCGGCGCGCGAAGTGCCATCGGCCGCGTGGACCTGGTGGAAAACCGGTTTGTGGGGATCAAATCACGCGGATGCTATGAGACCCCCGGCGGCACTCTGCTGATTACAGCGCATCGCGAATTGGAAGCCCTCTGCTTGGAGCGCGAACTGGCTCACTTCAAGCAGCACGTCGGCCTGAAATACGCGGAACTTGTGTATTTCGGATTGTGGTTCACCCCGCTGCGCGAGGCGCTCGACGCCTTTGTAGAGACCACCCAAAAGGAAATGACCGGATCGATCACCCTCTCCTTATATAAGGGAAATGTTTCGGTGGTGAGCCGGGAATCGGAATTCTCGCTCTACCGCACGGATCTGTCGTCATTCACCATGGGCGACTCATACGACCAGAAAGATGCGGCAGGCTTCATTCGCATCCTGGGATTGCCATCTCGCTCCCGTGCCCGCGCCCGCATGGAGGCTGTGCGATGAAGATGTGGGCGGGAAGATTCCGCCAGCCGCTGGATCCCGAATTCGAGCGCTGGCAACGGTCATTTGAGTTCGACAAGCGGCTGCTGAGCTATGAGATCGCCGCCAGCAGTGCCCACGCCGGAGCGTTGCGCGCGGCGGGAATTCTCAACTCCGAGGAACTCATCACCATCCTGCAAGGATTGAATCAGATTGGTGAGCAGGCTGCTTCACGCGAGTCCCTCGAGGATGATGAGGCCGAAGACGTACACCACTTCGTCGAAAAACAATTGGTGGCGTTGATCGGCGAAACCGGCTACAAGCTGCACAGCGGACGCAGCCGCAACGAGCAGATTGCTACTGATCTTCGCTTGTACGTGCGCGTCGCCGTCGATCAGCTGCGCGCGGACGCAGCAGAGCTGTGCGCCGCGCTGGTGGAGCGGGCGGAACAGGCAGGAACTGCGGCTATGCCTGCTTATACGCATTTGCAGCGGGCTGAACCGGTATTAGTGGCGCACTGGCTGCTGGCGTACGTAGAGATGTTCCTGCGAGACGCGGGCCGGCTCGCCGATTGCCGCGAGCGGACGAATCTCTGTCCTCTGGGGTCGGGGGCGGTTGCCGGAGCCACCCTGCCGCTGGATCGCCGGTCGATGGCCGAAGAGTTGGATTTTGCCGGACCCACCGCCAACAGCATCGACGCCACCAGTGATCGCGACTTCGTACTTGAGTTCGTCACTGCGGCGTCACTGCTGGCGCTGCACCTGAGTCGCTGGGCGGAAGAGATGATTCTGTTCTCGACTCAGGAGTTCGGTTTTGTACACCTGCCGGAGGCTTATTCTCCGGCAGCAGCGCCATGCCTCAAAAGAAGAATCCGGACCTGCTCGAACTCACACGCGGCAAAGCGGCACGCGTGATCGGGGATGCGACTGCGCTGATGGTGGCCACCAAAGGCCTGCCGCTCGCCTATAACAAAGACCTGCAGGAAACCCAGGAACCTCTGTTCGACGCAGCCGAATCGTTGATTTCCCTGCTTCCGCTGGTCACCGGCTGGATCAGGGCGGTCGAACTGAACTACGAACGCATGCAGCAAGCGGCGAAGTCCGGATTCATGAACGCGTTTGCGGCGGCAACCTACCTGGTAAAACGCGGCGTACCTTCCCGGCTGGCGCACCAACTGGTAGGAAAAGCCGTGCAACTGTGCCTGGAGAAGAACTGCGAGCTTCAGGACCTGAAGCTGGAGCAACTACGCGAGCTGGGCCCAGTTTTCGATCAGGATTTCTACTCCTGTCTCCAGCTCGATTCGGTGCTGGCCTTTCACGACGTTCCTGGCGGTACGGCGCCGGCCCGCGTCCGCCAGGCGATTGCCGATGTCCGGCAGCGAATCGACGCCATCCGAGAGAAGGTTCATGCGCACGCGTAAGGCAATTCTGCCGGATGCCCAGCAAATCCATGACTTGATCGCGGCCTACTCCGCAGACGGCACGCTGCTGCCGCGGACCTTGCCGGAAATCTGCGAAAACGTACGCGATTTTGTAGTGCTGGACCACGGCAGACGTGTGATCGGCTGTGGCGCGCTGCACTTGTACGGTTTGCACCTGGCGGAAATCCGCTCCATCACGGTTGCCCCCTGGGCCCAAGGCAAAGGCGGAGGCGGGCTGCTGGTAAAGGCGCTGATGGCCGAAGCCCGGAAACATCGTGTTAGTTGTATCTGCCTGTTCACCCGCACCCCTGACTTTTTTGCCCGGCTGGGTTTCGCCCTGGCGCAAAGAGAAGATCTGCCCGACAAGGTCCGCAAGGACTGTTGTGTCTGTCCCAGGTTTCACTCGTGCGATGAAGTCGCCATGGTCCGCGGCGAACTGCCGAAGTTCGCCATTCTGCCGGAGCCCGCCAACTGGCTGGTCAAGCTCGAGGCATGAGATCGCAAGAGCAATCCTTGAGCACGATCCATTTGCCGCGGGGCTTTCAATTTTCCGCCGCCAAGGCAGGAATCAAGGTTAGTGGCCGCCCTGACCTGGCCTTCGCAGAAGCGGCCCCAGGTACGACCGCTGCGGCCCTGTTCACGAAAAACCGCGTCGTCGCCGCTCCTTTGCAGGCCGGCCGTAAATTTCTAGCGAAGACGGGTGGCCGGGTGCGCGCTCTGATCGTCAACTCCGGCAATGCCAACTGCGCCACTGGACCCGCTGGTCTCGAAGCCTGTCAGCGCATTTGTCGGGAAGGCGCGGACCTGCTCAAAATCCGCACCGAGGAAGTCTTCCCGTCTTCGACCGGGATCATTGGCGTTCCCCTGCCTGCGAACAAGATCGTTGCGAAGCTGCCTGGGTTAATCGCAGAACGTAGTGCAAGCGGGCCGGCCGTGCTTCAGTTTGCCGAGGCGATTATGACCACTGACACTCGCCCGAAGTTGGCTTCGGAGCGTTTAGGCTTGGGAAACGCCGAGGTGAATCTGCTGGGGCTCGCCAAGGGATCGGGGATGATCCATCCTCAACTCGCGACCATGCTGGTGTATTTGTTCACCGATGCCGCAGCCGAGCCAGCTACCTTGCGGAGACTTCTCAGAAGCGCCGGGGACCAGACTTTCAACTGCATCTCCGTGGACGGTGACACCTCGACCAACGACACCGTGCTGCTGCTGGCTTCCGGCCAGAGCGGCGTTAGTCTTCAGAGCACCAAGGTTCGAGACAAGTTTGCCGCCGCCCTGGTGAACGTCTGCCGTTCTCTGGCGGAGCAGATTGTGAGCGATGGCGAGGGCGTGCAACATGTGATCCGTCTGCAGATTGAGCAAGCACGAAGCCGCCAGGAAGCCCTGCTTGTGGCTCGGGCAATTGCACACTCCTTATTAGTAAAGACTGCCTGGGCTGGAGCCGATCCCAACTGGGGACGCATCCTGGCCGCGGTCGGCGCCGCCGGAGCCACGGTCAATCCCGACCACATTCATATTTACATCGGGAATCAACTGGTCTGCCGTCGCGGCCTGAGTTACACCTTTGACCAGGGCAAAGCGCATGCCGAAATGTCAAAGTCTCTCTATGACATTCGCGTGCAGCTCGGCCGCGGCCGCGCCAGCGCCGCCTTTCTCACCACCGACCTGACCTCCGAGTACGTGCGCATCAACGCGGATTATTCGACGTAGCAGGGCACCGGTCTCCGGTGCGCCCTCACCTCAAGACGCCTATCCTGCTGACCGAAGAATAAGCTTCGCAGCGAAGCTCATTCGCAGTCGGAGGCCCAATTTAGGCAATTAACGGTTCACAGTTTGGTCGTAGAATTTGAGCGCCATGGCACCGTGTGTTGCCGCTCCTCCCGCGCGCAAGGCAGCGGCGATCAGTGAGCTCTCGGTGATTTCCTCGCGGGACGCGCCTGCGGCTTTCGCGCCTTTTACGTGCGCTTCGATACAGTAGGGACATTGGGTCGTGAAAGCAACACCCAGTGCGATGAGCTCGCGATACTTTCTCGGTATAGCGCCGTCCTCACGACCGACGATCTTGTCCAGGCTGAGCCAGGCGTTGAACTCTGTGGGGGCGAGTTTACTCATCTCCTTAAGAAACCGCAGATCGCCGACATCGTGATAGTGTTCGCTCATTTGGTCCTCCTCTGGGCAGTAGTTTTTGAACAGGCGCTTACGATTTATCGAGAGTAGCCCTCCGAATAGGTCTGGATCAAACGGTGCACTCGACTGAGTGCGGGTCCAAGGTCGCTTGGCCGCGAAATGTGGCAGCCTGCCTCCGATGCTCGCTAACCTATAAGCCTGGGAGTACGTCTCATTGTTCAAGGAGGATGCCATGGATCGAACCCGCGTGTTGCTCGTTGCTTGTATCACTGCCAGTTTTGCCGTCGCAGCCGGAGCATTCCGGGCGAGTGCTGATTGCCGGCGGCTCCGATGAACGGGACTGGCGCGGCACCATGACCAGCGCGGAAATCTACGGTCCGCGCACCGGAAAGTTCACCGCGACATTTCCGCTCAACGATAGCCGCTTCAAGCTGCCGGACGAGGCTGTGCAGCTCGACTCGGGCCGGCTCCTGGTTGGGCGGCGGAAGTAAACAAATGGAACTCTATGATCCGACGACTGGGGAGTTCCTGCTTGTCCCGGGGCAAATGGACGACGACTGGCACTTCATGACGGAAACGAAGCTGAAGGATGGCAGCGTGTTGCTGGCGGGCGGCTATCCGAACAACGATCAGGCAACAGCGCAGACCTGGATCTACCGGCCTTAGAGGCATAACTTATCGTTTCCCGCCCTCCATGCTGATCGAAGAATGAGCTTGGCGCAGCAAAGCTCATCCGCAGTCGAAGCATCCCTTGGGAGGGCCTCACGCTCAGATCGGATTTCTACTGTCCTACGGGCTTGTTCACTGGGATGTCTGTATTGGTTCCCCATTGTTGCTTAATGATCTGCTATCCGGTGTGCCCCCGCCGCTGTAGTTCTCTCTGAACGCCACCAGATCGCAGTTGCCCGTGTTCTGATCGTCGTAGCCGCACTGCTGGGCGCTTGCAAGGTTTCCGAAGATGAAGTTCGCGCCAAGTACCTATTCCACCGGGCCTGGACTGCGAGCCTTTCCCGCTTGACAATTTCGCCCTCTGCCCAGTAATCTAACCTGAACCGACCGACCGGTCGGTCTAACGAAGGAGGGCAGCCGTGGCCACCATCTTCTATCAGCAAGACGTCAACCCTGCAGCACTGAAAAACAAGACGATCGCCGTGATCGGCTACGGCAGCCAGGGCCACGCCCAGGCTCAGAACCTGCGCGACAGTGGCTACAAGGTCATCATTGGGCTGGAAACCCAGCGGCCGAGCGCGCAACAGGCGCTGGCGGACGGCTTCCAGGTTTTTGCTCCCGCCGAGGCCGCCAAGCGCGCCGACTGGATTCAGATCCTGACCCCCGACGAGACCCAAGCAGCGCTCTACGACGCGGCCATCAAGCCTCACGTCCAGCCCGGCAAGATTCTCGGCGTCTCGCACGGCTTCAGCATTCACTTCAAAACCATCACACCGCCCGCCGGCGTGGACGTCGTCATGATTGCACCCAAGAGTCCGGGCCACCTGCTGCGCCGGGTTTATACGGAGGGCCGGGGCGTTCCCTCGCTCATCGCGATTCATCAGGACGCCAGCGGACGTGCCCACGAGTTTGCGTTGTGCTACGCCCACGGGATTGGCTCGACCCGCGCCGGCGTGTTGCAGACCAGTTTCAAGGAGGAAACCGAAAGCGACCTGTTTGGTGAGCAGGCGGTGTTGTGCGGCGGCCTCACGTCGCTCATCAAGAAAGGCTTTGAAACCCTGGTCGAAGCCGGGTATCAGCCCGAGGTAGCGTACTTCGAATGCCTGCACGAGATGAAGCTGATCGTAGACCTGATTTATGAAGGCGGGCTCAGCCGCATGCGGTACTCGATTTCCAATACCGCCGAGTATGGCGATTTAACCCGTGGCAATCAGGTGGTCGGAGACGCGACTCGCGCCGCAATGAAAGAGACTCTGGCACGCATCCAGGACGGGACATTTGCCCGCGAGTGGATCGAGGAAAACAAGACGGGCGGACGCAAGTTCGCCGCCCTGCGCGAGCAGGAGAAGCAGCACCCGATCGAGACGGTCGGCGCGCGCCTGCGCGGAATGATGTCGTGGATTGCAAGAGAAGGACAGACGCAGGGGCAGAAATCCGAGACGCTCGAGAAGCCGCAACCGAAGGTCGTGAATGCTTAGAGGAGCTGAAATCGTGCTCAGCTGTTTGCGGGCCGAGGGAGTGGACCTGGCGTTCGGCTATCCCGGCGGCGCGATTATGCCGTTGTATGACGCGCTTCCGGAGAGCGGAATTCGGCACGTGTTGGCCCGTCATGAACAGGGTGCGGTGTTCGCCGCCGAAGGCTATGCGCGCGTGACCGGTAAACCCGGCGTTGCGATCGCAACCAGCGGTCCGGGCGCAACCAATCTTGTGACGGGAATCGCCGACGCCAAGATGGATTCGGTTCCCCTGGTATGCATTACCGGGCAGGTGCGTAGCGCCTTGATCGGAACCGATGCCTTCCAGGAAACTGACGTTTTCGGCGTCACGCTTTCGCTGACCAAATGGAGCCGGCTGGTTCGCACGATTGAGGAACTTCCGGCGGTGATCGCGGAGGCGTTTTACTGGGCGCGCAGCGGGCGTCCGGGACCGGTGGTCATCGATATCCCGTCCGATGTCCTGAAGGCCAAAATGGAGTTTGCCGGTCCGGTGAAATTTCAGCCGGAGTCCAACCCGGCAGAGGATTCCGATTCGAGTTTTGCCCAAGCCGCCATCGCGTTGCTGGATCGCGCGAAGAAGCCTGTAGCCCTGGTAGGAGCTGGCGCCAAGCTGTCAGGGGCGGTTGCCGACCTGCGCCGCTTGCTGGACCGTCTGCAGATTCCAACATTTGCCACCGTGCATGGCCTCGGAGCAGTGCCGCCGGACGCTCCTTATTATCTCGGGATGGTCGGCATGCACGGCACCCGCGCAGCCAATCTCGCGCTGAATGAAACCGACCTGCTGCTGGTGTTCGGAGCGCGACTGGACGACCGCGTCACCGGCGATCCTACGCGCTTTGCGCCCCATGCCCGCATCGTGCATTTTGAGATTGATCCGGCGCAGCTTGACCGCGTGCGTCCGTGTGACCTGTCGGTGATTGGCGATCTGACGGAGACGGTTCCGGCTTTTTCGAGCGCAGTACACCGGGTCTCGTTACCGGACTGGAGAGGTTGGCGAGATATCGCTTGTGGCCCGGAGCGGGCAGAACTCGATCCGCGTGGGCTGGCGCAGCCAACGATTCGTTTTTTGGATGAACTTTTTAGTCGATTGCCGGAGAACAGCGTCATCGTGGCCGACGTAGGTCAGCACCAGATGTGGGCGGCGCAGCGCTACCATTCTTCTTCCCCGCGTGGATTCGTCACCTCGGGTGGATTGGGTGCGATGGGTTTCGCATTGCCGGCTGCCATCGGCGTGCAACTGGCGAAGCCGGACACGACTGTTCTATGCGTCTCGGGGGATGGCGGGTTCCAGCTCAACATTCAGGAACTGGCTACGGTGCGCCGGCTCGGCCTGCCCATCAAAATGGTCGTCGTGGACAACAAGTATCTCGGCATGGTGCGGCAGTGGCAGCAGCTTTTCTACGACCGTAACTACTCCGAGACCGATTTAAGCGACAACCCGGATTTTGTAGAGATTGCACGCGCCTATCGCATTCACGGCAATCGGCTGAATGAAGACGCGATGCGCGAGTTGCCAGTTGCCGCCGCGACTTCCGATACGCTGGAGCGCTTTCTTAAGTCTTCGGAACCTGAGCTGCTGGTGTTTGATTGCCATCCCGAGGCCAACGTTTACCCCATGGTGCCGGCGGGAGCTGCTTTATCAGAAATGTTGCTGGAGCAAGAATAGAACAGCCGGCGAGAAGCCGGCGCTACATAGGAGAGACAATATGCAAGTCTTCGGCGTTCGCTATCGCAACACCCAAGGCACATTGATGCGGATCTTGAATGCCGTTTCTCGGCGCGGGATCGATCTTCCCTATGTTCAGGCCACCCCGGCCGAGCACAGTCATACGGTGACGTTGCTGCTCGAGGTCAGCCCCAAGCAGATTGGGCAGCTTCGGCGAGACTGGTTGGCCATCGTCGATGTCGCCGAGGTGCACGCTGGCGGGCGGCTGAGCATGATCGCGAAACCCAAGCCGAATTGGATCGCACCGGCGTATCCTGCGGTTTCCTCCGGCGTCGCGGTTGACGGCGGCGCCAGAACCGCGACCGCGTGATTCTGTCTGAGACGTCGCTAGGGAGACGTAGCAAACTACGTCTCTACGAAACAGTGGCCGTTTCTGTTCCATGCCACTCTGCCGTAAACTCTCAAGCTATGGATCCCAAACATCGCAGCCATGCCATCACCGATGGGCGTGACCGTGCGCCCTCGCGTGCCATGTTCAAAGCCATCGGGTTCACCGAGGGCGATCTCAACAAGCCCCTGATCGGGGTCGCCAATACCTGGATTGAAACCATGCCCTGCAATTTTCACCTGCGCCGCCTTTCGGCCAAGGTGAAGGAGGGCATCCGCGATGCCGGTGGCACTCCGATGGAATTCAACACCATCGCGATCTCGGACGGCGAGACCATGGGCACTGAAGGCATGCGTGCGTCGCTGGTCAGCCGCGAAATCATTGCCGACTCCATCGAGCTGGTCTGCCGCGGGCAGTTGTTTGACGCGGTGGTGTGCGTGGTTGGCTGCGATAAGACCATCCCTGCTGCCGCCATGGCGTTGGCGCGCCTGAACATTCCCGGCCTCGTGCTCTACGGAGGCACCATCGCTGCGGGCGTTTATCGCGGCAAAGACGTGACCATCCAGGATGTGTTTGAGGCTGTCGGCGCTAATGCCGCAGGAAAGATGACCGATGCGGAATTGAGCGAACTGGAGAACGTCGCGTGCCCCGGCGCCGGAGCCTGCGGTGGGCAATACACCGCGAACACCATGTCCACCGTGATGGAGATGATCGGCCTATCGCCCATGGGGTTCAACAGTGTTCCCGCCATGGATCCCACCAAAGATCAGGTCTCGTTTGATTGCGGGAGGCTGATCTTGAACCTGTTGCGCGAAGGAATCACGCCCAAACAGATTTTGACCCGTGCGGCTTTTGAGAACGCGATTGCTTCGGTGGCCGCGACTGGCGGTTCGACAAATGCTGTGCTGCACTTGTTGGCGATTGCGCGTGAATCGGGTGTGCCCTTGCAAATCGACGACTTTCAAACCGTCAGCGAGCGCACTCCTCTGTTGGCTAGCCTGAAACCTGCCGGGAGATTCGTGGCTGCGGACATGCACCGCGCCGGCGGTGTGCGCTTGCTGGCTCAGCGCCTAGTTCAGGGAAAGCATCTTCGTCCCGACACCCTGACGGTCACCGGCCGCGGCCTTTTTGCTGAGAGCGAAAGCGCCGCGGAATTGCCGGGGCAGGAAGTGATCGCCCCGCTGGACAAGCCTATAAAGAAGACCGGGGGGCTCGTGATCCTGCACGGCAATCTGGCGCCGGAAGGGTGCGTGGTCAAGATCAGCGGTCACGAGCGGCTGACTCATCGGGGGACAGCGCGTGTCTTTGAGTCGGAGGAAGATGCGATGACGGCGGTGACTTCGAAGCGCATTCAAGCCGGAGATGTCGTGGTAATCCGCAACGAAGGCCCCAAGGGCGGACCGGGGATGCGTGAAATGTTGAGTGTGACGGCTGCAATCGTCGGTGAAGGGCTCGGAGAGTCAGTCGCGATGCTCACCGATGGCCGGTTCAGCGGCGCTACCCGTGGACTAATGCTCGGCCACGTCGCGCCGGAAGCCGCCGCACATGGCCCCATTGCTGCCATCCACGATGGCGACACCATTCACATCGATGTCAACAAGCGCACCGTGGAGCTTGAAATCAGCGACCGCACGCTGCAGCAACGAATGGCGGAGTCGAAACCACGGCCGGCGCGCTATGCGAGTGGTGTGTTTGCCAAGTACGCGGCGCTGGTCTCGTCGGCGTCAGAAGGGGCAATTACGCGAGTTGGAGGGCACTAGCGTTCCCACGCTACTTCGCGGGGAAGAATGGAAAGAGCTTGCGAATTTCATCCTCGTCGGGTTGGCGCCCGTATTCGGTGATTTCAAATGCTTCGGCATGCTGGATGTGCTGTGCTTCAGCGCCATAGCGTTTCTGGAGCGCCTTGCGCCATTCAGGAGGCACGCTCTTCGGACGCTTGCTGGCGAGCCACTTCCTCCTCTCCGCCGGATCTTTCGGGACCTGATCGAGTTGTCCGTCGTGCCAGGGAAGCCATTCATAGAATTGCGATACGTGGGCGTCGAGCATGTCGATCTTCTTGTCGTACACATCGTCAATCGAGACCACGATGTCCGTCCGGAAAGGCTGAGGCTGCGTGAAGTGATCGGAAAAATAGAGGAACACGGGGTTCTTGCGGAGCGCAGGCGTGTCGGGCACGATGTCGGGCACCGTGACCATGTAAGAAGCATCCTGCACAAGGATGCCGGCATAGCGATGGTCGGGATGGTAGTCGTTCGGGCGAGGCGCTAATACGATATCGGCCTGCCATTCGCGGATTTTGCGGATCACCTGCTGGCGGACCGCAAGAGTAGGAAGCAGCTCTCCGTCGTGATTGTCCAGGACGTCGTATTCGATTCCGATGCGCCGGCCCGCCTCTTTGGCTTCGGCGCGGCGTCGGGTGGCCAGCGCCTCGCCGCCTTGAGACTGGTGGCCGGCGTCGCCGTTGGTGAGCGAAACAAACTTCACTTTATAACCCAGGGCAGCGTACTTTGCGGCTAGACCGCCCGCCTGGAGATCGCAATCGTCCGGATGCGCGCCGAAGGCGATGACGCGGATGGACTGCTGGGCAAAGGCTGCAGTACCGAGGAACAGCAGGATTGGTATCCATGCCGAGCGCAAGAAACCGTTGGAAGATGTCATGAAAGAGCCTCTCACCCAGAGTGCATTTTGCTGCAGAGACGTAGCTAGCTACGTCTCTAAGGATGCGATGACACCGCCAGCAGATACCACGAGGCGTGGGGCAGCCACTGCTCCTGCCAGCGCCAGTCATTATCGGCGCCGGTTTGTTTGTAGGTCAGGTTAAAGTCGATGTCGTCCTCGTCGTGAAAGCCGCTGGTGATTCCGTTGGAAATCCCGCCCGGCGCGTTGGTGAATTCCCAGGAATCAAAGAACAGGTATTGCGGGTTGTTGCGCCCGACGCCATACAGCATGCAGGTGTCGAACGGATTCAGGCCCAGAATCCAATTGAGCTGGCTGATGGCGAAAACTTCGAGCTGATGTTGGATCTGCGGGTCGTCCTTGAAGTATTTCTCCGCCAGTCTGGCTGCGGTCGCAAGCGATGCCAGGCGAGCATTCTCTCCCTGCCACCACGGCGCCGCGTCGCTCGTGTGCGGAAAGAAAAAACTGGTGCGGCGATTGCCGGCTTTGTCTTGCACGAGCTCGCGGCTGTAGCCGAAAGGATTGGTAACCTCCGCGACTAGTGCCAACTCGGCGGTCAGCGACTTCCTGACGGTATCGAGGACGTCTCGCTTGGCGTTCGCCTCAGCAATTTCGGCATAGTAGAGCAGACTCACAACCGGGAATCCCGCGTCGGAAGCGTGAAAGAACGGACGATCGCCGTCATCCGCACGCCAGTAGTTATGATACGAACCGCTGGAGATGAGCCGTGCCATCAGGCTCTTGGCTCTGCGATCCGCTGCCGCTTTGTACTGATTTTTCTTGGTGGCCTTGTAAAGTTCGGTTGCAGCCGTAAGCGCGCAATAGTCGTCAAGGATGTTCTCCTTGCCGTCGTTGACCATCTTGAGATTGTTCTTCTCCAAGAAATCAAACGCGTCTTCGGCTGCCTTGAGGTAATCCGCGCTGCGATACTCCCCGGAAAACGGAAAAGTGCTGGCCACGGCCAGCGCCGCAATCGCCACCCCTCCACCCGAACGGTAGCTCACCTGGTATTCCAGATCGTTGTTAGCCTTTTCGACCATGTCGCGCGGTTCCTGACTGGCGGATTGATAGATGCCGAACCGTTTCATCTCTCCCGCGACTTTGCGTTCCTCGGGAATTTGTTTCACGCCGCCGGTTGAGATCGAGCGG
>Ga0187817_10000262_pt1 | contig 21376 bp, 20 predicted proteins | sample NC_wetland_sal_i_17_FD_132431 | JGI IMG/M metagenome (GOLD analysis project Ga0187817, IMG submission 132431) | Wetland sediment microbial communities from Neuse River Estuary, North Carolina, USA - SO4_2 | ecosystem: Environmental > Aquatic > Freshwater > Wetlands > Sediment | place: USA... | reverse complement strand
TACTGTCCCTCCATGAGCAAACTGATCATGTGGAATCTGCTTACCCTCGACGGCTGGTTCGAGGGGGTCAAGAGCTGGGCGTTAGATTGGCACCAATACGTCTGGGGTGATGAACTTGAGCGTTTCTCGGTGGAACAGTTACGCTCTGCCGACATGCTTTTGTTTGGTCGTGTCACTTACGAGGGCATGGCTGCATATTGGCAATCGGCACAGGGCGAGGTCGCCAACTTCATGAACGGCCTGCCGAAGGTCGTCTTCTCACGAACCCTCGATCGGGTCGAATGGAAGAACACAAAACTTGTCAACACTGACATACCGTCCGAGGTGAGGGAGCTCAAGCGCCAGGGTGAAAAAAACATATTCGTGTTTGGCAGCGCCGACCTGTCGAAAACCCTGATGGAGCAGGGACTGTTCGACGAATATCGCCTTGGCCTTGTCCCGGTTGTGCTGGGGAGCGGCAAGCCGCTGTTTGGGAGCAACCTGAGCCGGCTGAGGCTGAAGCTTCTGGAAGCTCGTCCCTTTTCCTCGGGATGCGTACTTCTGCGCTATGAGCCGGCGAAGGTATGAATCTACCCCACTTCAACTAACCCGTAGCTCTTCTGCCAGCGGGTACGCAGGTATCGCAGGGCGGTAGCGATTTCATGTTCCGAAACCTCCTCATTCGGTCCCGCTAAGACTGCTGCTGCCTCGCGCTTGGCGGCTTCCAGCAATTGCCGGTCGCGAATCAGATTGGCGACGCGAAAGCTCGGCATGCCCGCCTGACGGGTTCCGAAAAATTCACCCGGACCACGGAGTTCGAGATCCAGCTCAGCGATCTGGAAGCCGTCGGTGGTGCGAACCATGGCGTCGAGGCGGCGTTCTCCATCTTCGGAGACCTTGCCGCCGGTCATCAGCACACAGTACGACTTCGCGGCTCCCCGCCCAATCCGTCCGCGAAGCTGATGAAGCTGGGCAAGTCCAAAGCGCTCGGCATGCTCGATGACCATCACCGTGGCGTTCGCGACATCGACGCCAACCTCAATCACCGTGGTGGCAACCAGGATGTGGAGTTCGCCTTTCTGGAAGTCGCGCATCACGCGGTCTTTCTCATCCGGGTCCAGACGACCATGGAGCAGGCCGACACGAAACTCGGGGAAAATGCGCTGGCCAAGCTCCTTGTGCATCTTGATTGCCGCCTTGAGCTCAGTCTCCTCGTTTTCCTCGATGACGGGATACACCACGTATGCCTGGTGTCCCGCTGCGACCTGCTTGCGTACGAAACCCCAGACCTCCGCGGAGTGGTCATCAGAGACGAGGCGTGTGACAATCGGCGTGCGGCCGGGCGGCATTTCGTCGATCACACTGACATCTAAGTCGCCGTAAAGAGTCAAAGCCAGGGTCCGGGGGATGGGAGTTGCGGTCATGACTAAAACGTCGGGTTCTCCAACTGGCGAGCTATGCTCGCCCGCCCGGGCGAGAGCGCCCGGGCCTAGGTGAGCCGACGAAGCTGCCGAGCTAGGCTCGGCCTGGACGGGTCGGAGACCCGTCCCCACACGATCATTGCCGGGCTCGACGCTCTTCTTCATCAGTTTGAATCGCTGCAAGACTCCAAACCGATGCTGCTCATCCACGATGACCAGGCCCAGCTTGTCGAACTCGACTTTTTGTTCGATCAGCGCGTGGGTTCCGATTACTAATTGCGCATTGCCTTGCGCAATATGGCGGCGTATCTCGCGTTTGCGGTCATCTTCCAAAGAACCGGTCAGAAGCACGATGCGATAGCCCACAGCCTCGAGAATCCGGCGAGCGGAAAAGTAATGCTGCTGGGCAAGAATTTCCGTCGGCGCCATGAGAGCAACCTGGAAGCCGTTTTCCATGGCGATGATCGCCGCCTCGAAGGCAACAATGGTCTTCCCCGAGCCGACGTCTCCCTGAAGCAGGCGGCGCATCGGGGAGGGCTTTTCCATGTCGGAAGCAATCTCCTTGAGTGCCCGTTTTTGCGCTCCAGTCGGATGGAATGGAAGGATTTTCTTAATCGCGGAACGAACCCGGTCATCCAACAGAAACGCAACGCCGGTCTGCGCTTTCTGCTCCCTCCGCTTGAGCTCGAGCCCCAGCTCCACAAAAAATAGCTCCTCGAAAATCAGCCGCAGGTGCGCCGGACTGCGCGAGGATTGCAAGTCTTCCAAGCTGATGCCAGGTTCAGGCCAGTGGACCTTCCACAGCGCCTCGCGGGGAGGAATCAGGCTCAGACGACGCCTCACGAATGCTGGCATGGGGTCCGCCATGTCGGGCCCGAGGTTCTCCAGAGCCGCGCGGATGATGCGCCGGAACCACCGGGAACTCAGACGGCCTTGGCCAGCGGTCTCGTAAATCGGCACGATGCGGCCGATTTCGAGCGATGCTGCTACCTTCCGGTCCCCCACATCGGCAGAGCTATCTTCAGTACTGTCCTCCAGGATCTCAAACTGGGGCTGGACGAGCTGCAGCTCTCCTCCGCGGTAGTCTGGTTCCACTTTTCCGTATAGAGCGACAACCTGGCCAGGCTTGAACTTGTCACGAAGATAAGCGGCGTTGAACCAGATACACTTCAGTCGTGTGTGCCCTTGCCCGGCTGTCATTTGAAAGATCGGCATACGGCGGGTGCGAAACAGACCCGAGGTGCGGACCTCGGCAATGATGGTGGCCATCTCTCCCGCCCGCAGTTCCGGAATGCTTCGTGGATTCAGGCGATCTTCGTAGCGGAAGGGGAGATAATGGAGTAGATCATCGACAGTGTGAATTCCTTTGCTGGCCAGCACATCGGCCAGACGGGGACCGACCCCCTTCACATATTGAACGGAGGTGCCCGGTTCCAGCATCTGGAGGGATGTTAACAGGAGGCCCGCCGCAACAGGGCGCGATTCCGCCCGCGGGCATGAGACTTATGTCGCAATCATCCATCAACTTTGTGCACGCCCTGGTGGCGGTGCTGGTGGGCAATATCGCGTACTTCCTGCTGGAGAAGTACCTGCCGGCACGAGCTCATCACGTCGCATTCAAGCTCGATCTGGGAACGGTTGTGGATTTCTGGTTCTGCCTGGTGGTTTTTGGCGTCATCAAGACCCTCTCACGACGCCGGCGGGATTCGAGAGCTCAAGAACCCTGAACGCTCGAGATTTCACACCTCAACTCCTACGCCTGACACGTTACTTTCGGAACTTCGGTAACAGGTGACCGACCGAGTAGAATCCGGCTAGCACCATGCAAAAGATCGCCATTCTTTACGATGCCAGCCAGGCCGTGCTGTCCACGTTCGACCTGGACGAAGTCCTGCAGCAGATTCTGGGCATTGCCCGGGATTACTTCCACCTGCAGAACGTCGCTATCCTGCTGCTGGATAAAGACACGGGCGAACTGTACGTACGCGGTCAACTCGGCTGGGATGAAGGTCAAGACCAAATCCGCCTGCCCATGGGGAAGGGCATTGCAGGGACTGCGGCACAACTGAAGCGCCCGATCTACGCCCCCGATGTCACCAAGGACGCCCGCTACATGATGTCGGCGCGGAACACACGCTCGGAGTTGGCCGTTCCGCTCATGGTCCGGGACCAGGTAGTCGGCGTTCTGGATTGTCAAAGCGACAACCTGAATCACTTTGATTCGGAAACCGTGGACCTTCTTACCCTGTTTTCCACCCAGGCGTCCATGGCTCTGCAGAATGCACGGCTGTACTCTCTGGAACGCCGGCGCGCTTCGCAACTTGAAGCGATCAACGCGATTGCGCAGCAGATGACTGCAGTTCTGGATCTGAAGGATCTGCTTACCAAGGTCTGCTGGTTGATTCAACAGGCATTCCAGGTCTCACAGGTATCTGTATTGCTAAAGGATGAGGAAGAATTGGTAATGCGGGCGAGCCACGGGACGCTGACCGGGCGCGTCGCGGAGGGTGGACGTCTATCGGCGACAGAGGGGCCGTGGGGACGCGCGTTGGAATCCGGCACAACTCTGATGGAAAATGACACGAGCACGGCGGCCGGCGCTGGCTTGTACCTCGAATCCGGCTCGCGGATGTCAATTCCGCTTGTCTCCTTCGGACAAACCTTGGGTGTCCTGGTGCTCGACAGCGATCACAAGGGTACCTTCAATGCCAACGATACCCAGCCTCTGGAATCCGTTGCCGATATCTGCGCCACCGCGATCCAAAATGCTCACTACGTGGAGCGCGTCAAGCAGTTGGCATACCTGGACGGATTGACTGGAATTTTCAATCGCAGGTTCTTCGAACTACGTATCATCGAGGAGATTGATCGGGCCCGCCGGTTCGGATCAGGCATGGGACTGATCATGGTTGATGTGGATCAGTTCAAGCGCCTGAATGACGAATATGGGCATTTGCTTGGAGATGAGGTTCTACGCCAGGTGTCTTCGATTTTCCATCAACAACTCCGGAAAATCGATGTGGTATGCCGGTACGGCGGCGAGGAATTCGCCATTCTGCTCTCTCGGACCACGCCCCAGCACTCACTGGCGGTGGCAGAGAAGCTGCGCAAAATTATTGAGACCTGGCAGTTTCCTGGAGTGCCTCGCCCGGTGACGGTTAGCGCGGGAGCGGCGAGCTACCCGGATCACGGAACGTCGCGGGATGAACTGGTGAAGGCGGCGGACGCAGGCCTCTACGCAGCCAAACAGGCGGGACGAAACCGGGTTTGTCTGGCGCCGGATCTGGCACGAAGCTGGGCGCAGGGAAGCAGTCACTAATCACTTATTTAATCGTCAGATGTCCGCCCGCGGTGTCTGCAGTCTCAGCCCGTGCTCTCTCTCAATCTCACGCTGCTCGTGGTGCAGTTGCCGCTGTACTTCGCGCATTTGCTTCTGATATTCCCGTTGATGCTTGAGGAGTTCTTGTCGCTCCAATTGAATTTCCGGTTTGATTTGTTGAAGATCCCGACCGATGGCCTCTGCCATTTCCGGCCCCAAGCGGGCCCACTCGGACGCCAATTGGCTTAGCTCCATGCTGGTCTTGGCATTAAACCGAGGAACCTCGAAGCTCTCATGGAAAAGATCTGATTCTTTCCGTTCCGGCAGGCTAAGGGTGAGGGTTTGTTCTTTCCGGTCGCGCAGAATGTTGATGCTGGCTGTGCTGTCCTTGCGCGAACGCAGGGCGTGAGTAAAGTCGCCAGCGTCATGAATCGATTCGCCATTGATTTTGACGATCACATCGCCTGCGCGGAATCCGGCTTTGTCCGCTCGACTGCCCTTTTCCACCGAACGTACCAGCACACCCTGGCCGTTCTTCACCCCGAAGAAGTCGCCGAGCTGGGGGGTGATGTTTTCCACCATCAGGCCGCTGCGGGCCGAGGAGTGTACCACCACGATAGAAACCGGTATGTCCATGTCGGGGATGACTGGCATGGCGGGCATCTCAAAATGGAAGTCCTTGGCTTTCGGACCAAAGGCGTAGGCAAAGCTGTTCTTGCGATCAGCCAGTTGCACCTTGAACGTCATCGGCTGGCCGTTGCGGCTGATGCCGAGGGTCACCACCCGTCCGGATGGGGTTTCGCGGATCATCCGCCGCAGCTGTTCAACGCTTTCAACCTTCTCGCCGTTCAAGGTGAGGATCACATCCTGTTCTTTCAGTCCCGCTTTTCCGGCAGGCGCGTCCTGATCGACCATGGTCACTTCGACCCCGCGCTCTTCTTTCAAGTTAAGCGGACCCAGGCGATCGGAAGTGATATCGCGCGTGTCCACTCCCAGGTAGGAACTGTCTCCGAAGTCGTCGCTCGAAAACACATAGTTATCATTCGAACTGAACGAAGGACCTCCCGCGTACGCCGGTACTACCGGAAGTAGAAGGAGCAGTGTCGCAAACAGGATTGAGTTTCGCATGGTACCCTCCGGTCTTCGAGAATTCTGCTAGTGGTTGGCGCGGCGGAATGAAATATCGCCGGTGGTCGTCTGCACCTTGAGTACTGGACCGCCGCCGTTCAGGTTCCCCTCCGCGGTCACCGTTTTTGGTCCGTAGTCGCCGCCTTCGATGGTGACCTTGATTTCCGGAAAATCCGAATGGATGCTGTGGCCATTGGCGACATCGATAGAAGCGCGAATACTGAGACTTACATTTGGTGCGAGGTACACATTGATGTCGCCGGCCGAGGTTTCCAGCGAGGAATCGTTACGCTCACCGTTGGCGGATACGAATTTGGCTTCGATCCCGCCGGCGCCGGTTTCGGCTCGTGCCGAAGGGACCCCCATCAGTTCAATGCTGCCACCGCCGGTTTCGGCGCGCACCGGTCCCTTTGCGGAAGCCAAGTGGATGCTGCCACCGCCGGTGGAGATTTCAGCTGGGCCCCCGATGTCCCCGAGATCGATGCTGCCGCCGCCGGTGGTGGCTTTGACGCGCCCGTTGCAACGTTCCACGTGAATACTGCCGCCCCCGGTTTCCAGTTCCGCGCCCTGCAAACCAGAAATTACGGTTACGCTGCCGCCACCGCTCTCGGCTACAATTTTGCCCTTCGCAGAACTCACTTTGATCGATCCGCCGCCGGTATGCAGGCTGACCTCGGAGGCGACGCTGCCCACATCGATGGTGCCACCCCCGGTTTCGGCGTTGATTGCGCCGCCGATGTCATCGAACCGGATATTGCCCCCGCCACTTTCCGCGCTTACTCGCCCTGCAACTCCGGTGGTCGAAACACTTCCGCCCTCGGTTTCGACTTTGACTTCGTCCATCTCACGCGGGACGCTGACGCTGAATTCTCCGGAAAACCGGTGCGCCCGGCCGCCTTGCCAATCCGCCACGATCCACGCAGTATCTCCGCGCACATAGGTGCTGATCTTGTAATTATCGAATTCGCGGTGGGCTTTGACTTCTGAGCCGCTATAGGAATGATTCCGAATTACGTAGTCGATGGCTTGTTGCGAGCCCCCGTTTACTTTCACCGATCCAATATCCACCTTCACCCTGAGGTTTTTTACCGCGGCTAGAGACCCAGTGATCTCCTGCGTCCAGTTGCCGTCGTCACCATAAACGCGGGTCTGCTGGGCCTTTGCCAGAGGCAACATCAGCAGCAGAACCACAACCAGTTTAGAAAGCTGTTTCAAAGTTCCACCTTCCCATTTGTCATCCTCACCCACGAATTTATCCGGCATGCGGCACGATTTCGTCGGCCACAGATTCTCACCCGGTTCCCGCAGACCAAAGATCGCGTTCTTTGCGCACATCAGAAGCGGCTTGGTCTGTATCAATCAAACTCCGGAAGCTGCGCCAGCATGGAGCGAGCCTGCGTCTTGATGTACTGGTTCTGATCGTGCTCCGCCAGCCCTTGCAGAACTGCCCGCACGCTGCTGTCCGCGCGAACCGGTTCGAGCAGATGGAGAGCCTCCGTCCGAACTCCCGGATTCGAATCGTTCATCAAAGCTTCGAGTAGCGTATCGCGGACCCGGGGATCGCTCTTCACACAAGCGCCGAGCCCATCTAGAGCTTTCAGGCGCACCCCCGGATTCGAGTCATAGCGCAAGGCATAGATCAGCGCCTCCCGAACATGGGTGCCATTCGGCTGCTGTGTCAGGAGATCGACGGAATCCATGCGTACGCCTGAGTTGTAATTGTTCCGCGCTGCGAAGAGCAGCAATTGCTGAATGCGCTGGTCGTTCAGCGAGCCTTGTGCCTGCTGGGTTGAAACCGTGTCGTACTTAATGGTGACCTGATTCGATCCGGGCTCTTGCGAAACAGACCGAATGCCTGCGATGGAGGATTCAATGGGTTGACCGCTAGCGGTCGAAGCAACCGAGCTCACACTGCCGCTGCTCAAGACCCTGTAGGCCGTCCCGATGCCGCCGGCAAACCCCAGGATAACGAGAACCGTAGCCAAAGCGGGAGAGAAACGAACCTGGCGAAGCCATGCGCTGGGGTCGAAAACCAGCCGATGCCAGAGACTGCCTTGTTGCGTAGTCTCGAGCGCTTCCTGCAATCTCATGCGGGAGGCCGCGACCAGATTTGGCGAGGGTTCCTCGACCGGTAACTCGGAGAGCACGGCGTGAAACTTGCGCTCCGACTTCAGTTCGGAAGTGCAGTCCGTGCAGCGCGCCAGATGCTGCTCCAGTTCAAACCGGGCGTCATCGGGCAGCTCGTTATAGACGTACAGCAGGATGTTTTCTTTGACCCACTCACATTTCATAATTGCACTCCCCCATCGGGGAATCCCTTCGTCATCTCATATCCGACAGCGCCCCGCGCAGCTTCTGGGTCGCTCGAAACAGCGTATTCTTGGCGGTCTCTTCCGTGGTATGAAGCACTTCACCCACGGTTCGTAACTTTAACCCGTGATAGTGCTTTAGTTCAAAGACCATGCGCTCGCGAGGGGTTAGCTTCTCCAGTGCCCGGCTGATTCTTCCGCCCAATTCGCGGCGCATCAAGTCGCGCTCGGGGTTTGCGCCGGCCCGGCCGTCCGGGACTTGCTCGAGCACATCGTATTGCTCGCCGGCCGGATCAGTCGCGACCGGCCCATCTTCCTTGCGCACCTGCCTCTTTCTCAGGTGATCCAGGCAAAGATTGGTCACGATTCGGTAGATCCAGGTATAGAAGGAACACTCGAAGCGGAAATTGCCAACGCTTTTATACGCCTTCAGGAAGGCTTCCTGATAAATATCCTGAGCTTCATGTTCCGATCCGGTGAGGTGAATGGCCAGCCGGAGCACCGCTTGGTCGTAGTGCCGCACCAGCTCCTCGAAAGCAGCACGATTGCCACGCTGCGCCTCGCGGACCAAAATTGTGTCATCGATGCGTAGACCTTGCCCAGTCATAAGGCCCCGAGAGGGGGTATCCTGGGTTCCGCTCGCCTGCTCTCCCCTTTGGTTCCGTTCCCTACGGGAACATTCGCCAACCGTAAATGGTACAGCCCACGCCTCGGCCGGCATATTTTATCTGGGTCCTCGACTGCCCCGGGTCCTTTTGCCGTCTTCCCCGGTGGCATAGCTATGGACGTGTCAGGATGAGAACCGTAAGCAGAATTATGGGGTTTCTTAGGGGAATTTTGCTGTCGGATGCTGCTGTAAGAACCTGGAGGCAATGAACTTACCGATAGGGACCAGGCGACTGGAGCCGATGCAACCAATTTTGGGACAGGCGGGCCGATAGGCCCGCCCGCAGAAAAGCGTCTACTCGGTCGCTTCCTTTTCGATCACCACTTTCAGGTGCGTGGTCACGTCCTTGTGCAGCTTGATCGGGATGGTGAACTCACCCAGGGTGCGAAGCGGTTCGTGGAGTTGGATCTTCCGGCGATCCACGTTGAAGCTTTTCTTCTCCAGAGCTTCGGCGATGTCACTCGACGTAACGGATCCAAAAAGCTGATCGTGCTCCCCGGAGCGGCGCTGGAACGAAACCGAAAGGCCGTCGAACTGCTTAGACAGTTCCTCAGCTTGGGCTTTCTCTTTGGCGGAGCGCCGCACCGCGGCAGCTTTCATCTGCTCGATGACTTTCTTGTTGCCACTCGTGGCTTCAATCGCCAGCTTGCGGGGCAGCAGAAAATTGCGGCCGTACCCCTCGGTGACTTTGATTACGTCGCCGCGCGAACCCAGTTTGGCTACATCTTCTTTCAGAATGACTTCCATAGATGACTCCGTTCGTTCTTTGAATTCGTAGCCGCAGACTCACGCTGAACTTCGCAGATCAATTCCAACAACATCTGCGCATCTGCGCGATCAGCGGTGGACTCTCTACGACGCGCGGCCGGCAAACGGCAGCAAGGCGATATTGCGAGCCTGCTTGATCGCCGAAGACAAGCGGCGTTGGTGTGGCGTGCAAACTCCGGTCAGGCGCCGCGGCACGATCTTTCCGCTTTCCGCCACGAACTGCGCGAGCAGCCGGACGTCTTTGTAGTTAATTGCCTCGATCTTCTCGACGCAGAACTTGCACACCTTCTTGCGCCGGAAGTATTTCCGCCCGCCCGGTCCGCCTTCGCCGCGACCACCTGGGCCTCCGGTACGAGGACGACGTTCTCCCCGGTCCACGCGCTCAGGGCGCTCTGCGCGCTCAGGGCGTTCTGCGACGGTAGCGGTTTCTCCGCTTGCTGCTGGTGTTGGTCTAGTTTCGTCAGCCATGATGCTCCTCAAAAAATCAGTCGTTGGTCATTCGTCGTGGGTCGTTCGCCTTGCAGGTCTGATCGCACCTGGCAACGACGGAGGGTCAACGACGAATGACGGTTCTTACGCCGTAGCCGCTGTTTCTCCCGCAGCCTCGGGCGCCGCTGGCGCCGCCGAGGCCTTGCGCCGGGCGTCACGGTTCGCCTTGATCTTGTCCAGACGCTTCTGGTCCACGTCGGTGCGCACGGTCAGAAACTTGATCACTGGTTCGGTGACCCGCAGGCGGCGTTCGAGCTCATGGATCAGCCCGCCGCTTCCCTCGACCGTAAGCAGCACATAAATGCCCTCGTTGAACTTCCGGACCTGGTAGGCCAGACGGCGCTTTCCCATACGTTCGACATTTTTCACCTGTCCACCCGAAGAGGTCACTGCGGACTCCAGTGTGGAAATCAGTTTGTCCTGGTCTTCTTCCGCCATGTCTGGGCGAACGATGAACATCAGTTCATAAGTACGATTCATATTCAATTTTCTCCGTCTGGCCAACGTTCTCACGAATCAGATCCGTGTTCATCCGTGGCTAATCTTTTTCGCCGTCCGGCTTGCGGTTAAAGCGATTCATCGCCGCCGCGGGACCTTCCGTCAAAATCACTTTCACTGCTTCGGCCGCGTCTGTAAGCACTCCGTCCACGACCTTCAGCTCTGCCTTGCGAAGCGGCGAGAGCAGGTAACTCATGCCGTCTTCTATCCTCCGGTCGGGCGCGACTCCCATTCGGATCCGCAAGAAATCCTGCGTGCCGAGCGCCCCGATCAACGACTCGATCCCGTTATGCCCTGCCGAGCTCCGGTTGCGATGAATCCGCAGCGTGCCAAGCGGAAAATCCAGCTCGTCCTGAATCACGACCAGGTCAGCTTCCGGCTTGACTTCGTGCTCCGCGACCAGCTCGCGCACCGAGAGCCCGCTCAGGTTCATGAAGGTTTCCGGCTTGGCCAGCAAAACCGTCTCTGAACCGATGACCGCCTTCGCCGTGAGCGCCCGGCACTGACGGTTCCTCACCTCGATGCCGCATTGCTGCGCAATCCGGTCAATAGCGAGCAATCCCAGGTTGTGCGGCGTGAACTGGTACTCGATACCCGGGTTTCCGAGGCCTACGATCAGTTTCACGCGCTCAGCTCTTAGCCTCTAGCTCCTAAGCCTTTAGCCAGCACCGCCCATCCGCTGCCGTTGATGTCAGGGGTGGCTCGCCAACGACCAACGACAAACAGCCAACGACCACCTATTTCTTTTCCTTCTTCTCGGCCTTTTCGGGCTTCTCCGCAGCAGCTTCGGCGCCTTCCTCCTCGGTCTCCTGCTTGCCCTTCTTGATGACCTCGGGCTCGGCCGGGGCGGCAGCCGCTTCGGCAGCAACCGCTTCCGGAGTAGCCACAACTTCTTCCTTGACCGAAGTGATGTGGGCGACGGGCAGATTCGGGTCGCTCAGGAACTTCAGTTTCTCGCCGTGCGGCAGATCCGAAACCCGCAGCACCTTGCCGAACACCAGTTCCGTGACATCGGCCTCGATTGAGCTGGGAATGTCCTGCGGCAGGCACTCGATTTCGACCTCGCGTGTTACCTGCTCCAAAATGCCGCCCTGCTGCTTTACGCCGGCAGCTTCGCCCTTAAGCACAATCGGCACGTTCACCCGCAACCTCTGGTCCATGGCGATACGCTTCAGGTCAATGTGCAGCAAGGCGCCTTTGATCGGCTCGTACTGCCAGTCTACGATCATGGCCTTGGTTCGTTCGCCATCAAGGGTTAGGTCGAAAATCGTGTTGTGTCCGGTCTGCGAGTGCAGAATGCGCGAAACCTGTCGCGGATCGACGCTCACCGGCCGGGCGTCCTTGCCCGCGCCATACACCACTGCCGGAACCTTGCCACCTCGGCGGACGCGACGAGCATCGTTCTTGTTGCCTGAAGTCCGCGGCTGTGCTTCCAAAATGCTGTTTTCGGTTGCCATAGTCTTGATTCCTATTTACGTGAACAATTTGCTGACGGACGTCTCTTCATGAATCGACTGGATCGCGCGTCCGATCAAACCAGCGATGGTCAAAACCTTGATCTTGGGTTCTTTCTTGGCTGCTTCGCTTAGAGGAATCGTGTTGGTCACCACGACTTCCTTAAAGCACGACTGGGAAATGTTTTCGACTGCCGGTCCTGACAACACGGCATGGGAAGCGCAGGCATAGACTGCCGTGGCGCCGTTCTCCAGCAGCGCATTGGCCGTCTTTACCAATGTGCCCGCGGTATCGATGAGATCATCGATGACCAGACAAGTCCGGCCATTGACGTCGCCGATTACGTGCATGACTTCCGCCACGTTCATTTCGACACGCCGTTTGTCCACGATGGCAAGGGCGGAATCCATCTTCTTGGCGAAGAATCGAGCCCGCTCCACGCCACCGGCATCGGGTGAAACCACCGTAAGATTCGGCAAGTTGGCCCGCTTGAAGTAGTCCACGAGCACTGGCGAAGCAAACAGGTGATCCACCGGGATGTTGAAAAATCCCTGCAACTGCGGCGCGTGCAAGTCCACGATCAACGCCCGATCCGCTCCCGCAGTGGTCAACAGGTCGGCCACCAGCTTGGAGGAAATCGGAGCGCGCGGCTTGTCCTTGCGGTCCTGACGGGCATAGCCATAGTACGGAATCACCGCCGTAATGCGGCGCGCGGAGGCACGCTTGAGCGCGTCGATCATCAGCAACAGCTCCATCAGGTGCTCATCCACCGGATGGCAAGTGGGCTGAATGACGAACACGTCAGCTCCGCGGACGTTCTCCTGGATCTGGACGTACGCCTCCCCATCCTTGAAACGGGTCACCAGAGCTTGGCCACGAGTCATTCCCAGGAACCCGGCAACTTCATCCGCCAAAGGTTCGTTCGCAGTGCCGCAGAAGATCTTGAACTTGTCGTCCACGCGGCTGCGTTGAGGCTTGCGTTCCGGCTTTTCGTCGGTGTTCACTTGAGCCTTTTTTTCTACCTTTTCCGTCGCTGTCGCAAGAGTGGCCATGTTTTTCAGCCTTTAGCTGTTAGCTCCTAGCCTTCAGCTCAACCCGACTGCTCCAGCTTCGGCACATAAGCCCAGAGCTAAAAGCTGGTTTTCTGGCTGGGCCGCTAGGATTCGAACCTAGACAAAGTGCTCCAAAGGCACTTGACCTACCATTAGTCGACGGCCCAGTATTCCCGTTTCCAGTTGCAAGAAATAGGTTGAGAGGACAACAGTCTACTCGAAACTAGAAACCGGAAACTAGAAACTTTCTCCAGTACTGCAGCCGCGTCAGTGTGGTCGTTGCTACCGCCGCCACGCCAGCTTTTCGCAGCCTGGCCGCCGCCTTTTCCGCGCCTGCCCGGGCTGCAAACAGCCCGTAAAGTGCTGATCCGGAACCGGAAAGCGAGGCGTAAAAGCCGCCCGAGCGTTCCAGTAAACGCTTGACCTCGCGCAATTCGGGATACTTGGGAAAGACGACTTGTTCAAAGTCGTTTTCGATCCCGGCACGGACGAGGTCGAGAAGCGGGGTCTCGGCCCGGCCCCTGCTCCTGGCAGGGACACCGGATAAACCCTTCCCAGACTTGATCTTGCTCTGGGCCGTCAGCCACACAGAAAGCATGCGGCCGAACTCCAGTATTCTATCGGACGGAGTGGATGGCGTCAATTTCTCCTCCACTCCGATGGACCGACAGGCGTCCCCGCCCGTCGAGGTTTGCCTAGGGGCGGAGGCCCTCGTCCGCCCGGTCGAGCGCAGCTCGGCAGATCGCGCATCCCAATCCGCAAACGCCTGCGGTGTCGATATTCCGATCTCCGGTGTCGCAATCACGCAGGGCACCGACGGCAAATCCGGCAACGGATAAACCTCTTCCCCACGCTCGACCCCCAACACCGTACCACCCACCAGGAACAACGGCAGGTCCGATCCGACTTCTGCCGCAATCCGCAATCGCTCCGGTCCGGGCAATTGCTTCCTCAGCGCTCGCTCCAGAGCCAGCAGCGTACCCACCGCATTTGCGGACGCCCCGCCCAAACCTCCCTGCACTGGCAATCGTTTCTCGATCTCGATGACGACCCGCCCGCACGCTTTCATCGCCACCATCGCGTGTTCGACGATCCGATAGCAGGTGTTCGATTCGTCTTTCGGCACGCGCGCATCGTCGCAGTGAATCTCTATCCCCGTCCCGCGTCCGACCTGGACACGAATGACATCATGTAGAGCAATGGTCTGATAAATCGTGCGCAGGTCGTGAAATCCGTCATCTCGCAGCGCGCCAATGCGCAGCCCTAGATTGATCTTCGCGAAGGATCGGACGGTAACAGGCATGGACTGTTGATTCTAACCACAGAGGGCACCCCTCGACTACGCTCAGGGCAGGCTCGGGAACACCGAGGATTTTCTTAGGAGGGTATTGATCCGTGAGAATCCGTTTAAATCCGTGGCGAAGGTTTTAATTTCTCCGCTTGTAATATACCGCGAACTCGAACCCCGGATTCGGCGGGAACAACTCCGCCACTTTCCTCAGCCGTTCCGCCATCTGAGCCGGGGCCAGCAGCGGATAGTCCCGCTCCCGCAGATCGTAGTAGTCCACGTCAATGAACAGCGACAGCAGGTAGATCGAAATCGCATCTGAGAAAGTTGCCGCAAGATACTCGTTCTTGTGCTTCTCGGCATCCGGACCGGGTGAGGTCGCCAGCTTCCGCGATTCCCAGGCATCGAGCGAAGTCTCGCCGCGCGCCCCCGCCTCCACTTGCTTCCACACCATATCAGCGAAGTCCTGCGAGACACCCACCCGCTCCACCGCCGCGTGACCCACGTTGATGTAGAACTCGAATGCCACAGAGAATTTGTCATCCATCAGCCGGGTCGAGATGAAAACACACTGGGAATCACCTAGCTCGAGATTGCGATGGCACACCGCGTTGTCGCTCAGCGCCACATCGTAGCGGTCGGCGATGACGGTCTCGTCGCCCTGGTTCACCGTGAGCGGCACAAAGTAATAAGCCTTGCGGTGCAGTGCGGCAGCCAGAGCATCTGGAACAGCCGATACCAGGCGCTCCAGGTCAGTGGCGGAGACGGTCAATTCGCCGGCGACTGCATAGCAGATGCCGTTGGGCGCTTGAGAGACGGGAGTTTGGCGGACTACCTCCGCCGGAGACCGCGTAATTGCAGGGGCTGCTTGCGACATGCCCTGTATTCTATCGCACCATCGCCAGCCGCTGGCTGCTCAACCCATGTAGTGGCGGACGCCCTCGGGAGCTTACCCTGAGCGAAGCCGAAGGGCCCGGCGGAGCAAAGCTGGGCGGCCCCGGAGCTACAATCAACGTATGCCCTCAGCCTCGACCCAGCTTGCCCGCCCTCGCTGGTACCTGATCCCGGTTCGGGTTCTGCTGGTGACCTTCCTGGTGACGCTGCTTAGCTTCGCGGTGAGCTTGTTTTTCGGAATCCTGGGTTTGGTGGTTGCCGGACGCTTAAAAGGCTTCCATCCCAACCTGACGATGGCTTACCGCCATATTGCACTTCCCGCCGCCGCGGTCCTGGCGGCTGCCGCACTGGTTGCTGCCACGGCTATGGAGGTCCGTAACTATCGCCAGGCAAAGACCCTCTCAGGAATTGCACGAGCCAGCCAGTAGACCAGCCCTAGGAACGATACAATCAACCTATGCACCCCCGCATCGCGATTCCAGTGCCGCACTCCGAGCCAGACTATGCCGGCCGAGCCTTGCCGCAGTACGAACGCGCGGTCGAGCAGGCTGGCGGCGAGCCGGTTCGGATTCCCCTCGACCGGACCCCAGCCCAAGTGATGAAGCTGATCGAACGCTGCGATGCGGTGCTTCTGCCCGGGAGCAGAGCCGATGTAGACCCCTCCAAGTATGACGCGCCGCGACACGAGCGTACCGCTGCTGCTGATACGAGACGCGATACCGTGGACGAGCTGTTGTTGCAGGATGCCTACAATATGCGGAAGCCCGTGGTGGGCATCTGTTATGGCTTGCAGATTTTGAACGTCTATCGCACCGGGACCCTGATTCAGCACATCGTGTCAGCGGTGAATCATGAGGCAGGACGCGATGTTCCCGTTGCCCATGAAGTCACGGTCGAGCCCGGCTCAAAGCTGGCAGCCATCGTACAGACACAGGCAAAGATTCCCGTGAACTCCAGCCATCACCAATCGGCCGACGTGATTGGCGACGGCCTGCGCGTGGTGGCTCGCTGCCCCGACGACGGCATCATCGAGGCGGTGGAAGGAACTTCTGCTGATCACTTCGTGCTCGCGGTCCAGTGGCACCCCGAGCGATCCGTCGATGCCGACGAGCCTTCCCGCGCCATCTTTCGTGCCCTGGTGGACGCTGCGCGTGCCTGGCACGGCCAATTAGCCGGAGAGTTCGAGTCGGTCTGAGCTCAAGAATCAGAACGTCAGGCGGGCTCCGATCTGAGCGGCAAAGGGAATACCTACCGTTGTGCCCGGCCCAAAGAAATCTCCCAACCCACCGGCTGGAATGGCCAACTGCTGCAAGCGGGTCACGGGTTGAGTGGTGGTACAGGCAGGATTGGTGCAGATCGCGGTCACGTTGCCGGACTGCTGGTCTGCCAGCGGAACGGGAAGCGTCGCCACGTTGCCGACGAAGTTGGCGCCCGGATTGTTGCGGTTGAAGAGGTTGAAGAATTCGACAAACGGAATCACCGACCAGCCTTCATGGAAGTCAAAGGGCCGGCTGACCCGCAGGTCAGCTTGTATATAAGGCGTTCCGCGGAACGCGTCCAGACTGGTCTCGACTCCATTCACTGAAATGCGGGTGCTGTTGTCCGCGGTTGTGATCGTAAAGGGACGGGCGCTTTCTGCCTGTGTCAAGGTCGTCACTTCAAACCCGCCGGGAAGGTGCAGAGTGCCGGCAAGAACGAAACGATGTGTGACATCTTCTCCCGACGGGCCGTAATCCCCAGGTCCAAACGCGTTCAGCGAGTTGCAAACACCGTTCACATAGTCAAATAGTTCACCGAGGACGCAGCCCCAGGTCTGAGCCTTTGACAATGTGTAGTTCGCAATCAAGCTGAACCGGCGGGAAACGTTGCCTTGCAAATGGAGCATCAAGGCGTTGTAGCTGGAGCGGTTGTCAGACTTGAAAAGATTGAGATTTGGAACCACGCTGGCTTGATCGGCAGCGTAGTCGGGATCCGAACCGGGAATGAGCGGCGTGAAAAGATTGACGCCGCTCCTGTAACCGTACGCACGGTAGGCGTGGTTCCCCTGCTCGTGCGTGTAGTCGGCGCTCATTGTCCACTTCTGGTTGAAGGCGTGCTGAACGCCGCCAGTCGCGTGGATGGCGTACGGGGTCTTGTAACCGGAAGAGATGAGATTTCCCCCTGCGTCCGCGCCGCCTAGAATGCAACCGGAGCCCACCAGCGCATAACTGCCCGGCGTGCTAACGAAGTTGCATGGTCCCGAGGGTTGGTTCACCGCCTGAAACGCAGTCGCCCATCCGTTCTGGGCCAGATCGTCGTAATACATTCCGAAGCCGGCGCGAATCACGGTCCTGCCGCTGTGTCCCGGAGAATACGCAATTCCCAAGCGCGGCCCGAATTGCTTGCGGTAGTCCTGCGGCGCGCCCTGCTGCAACGGAATACCCAGCGCCTGTAAGGTGAGGTACGCCGGGTTCTCGAGTTGGCTGCGGCCCCCAGCCTGGAATAGTCCAAAACTCGTCTGATAACGCAAGCCGTAATTCACCGTGAGTTGCGGCGTCACCCGCCATGAGTCCTGCGCATACAAACCGAGCCGCTGCACATTCTGCGAGAAACCTCCGCCAAGATTGGAGGCCGAGGCTCCTGCCAGCGAGTCAGTCGTAAAGACCGACCGAGGTTGCGTCAGGTAATAGGTGGGGTTCTGCGGAAACGAATACAGCGTCTCGTTGTTCGCGGGAAATGCGCCGCTGAGCACCGGCTCGTGAATGAAGTTGATGCCGATCTTCGGCGCGTGACGCCCGGAGGCATGGCTCACGTCATAGCGGAATTGATATTTTTCCTGGTTCCGCAGGTCAGGAAACAGGGTAATAGGCGTGGCGAACTGGTTGTCACCAAAGGTTTCAAAGCCGGAGACCGTCAACGACGTCGAGCTGAAGGGAAACGCAAGTGCAAAGCCCAGGTCCGAGTTGCGCGCCTGCGTGAGGTGCAGCTCGCTGGCACCGAAAGCAAAAGTGCCCAGCCAGGTTGAACTGAAAGAGTAGGAATTGCCGATCGCGACATTCCAATAGTTATTGTGCGTGGTCAGGCCGGTCGAAGGCAGGGTGCCTTGCTGAACTAGGGCGTTGTGCGTGAGGTAGCTATCCCCCGAGGTTCGCAGGAACCACTGCGATTTTGCTGACTGCGACCAGTCAAAACGTACCGAACCGATGTAGTCGCGGAAAGGAATGGGAACGTTGTCCGGAACGGCAATCGAACTTACGCCGGGAATCAACCCTTCGGAGGCCAACGTTGCCAAAGCATCGAATTGCATAAGACTGGCGTCGCTATAGGCGATGCTGGCGTTTTCGTGGACGTGCTCGAAAGCGGTAAAGAACCATACCTTGTCTTTCTTGATCGGACCACCGATCGTACCCAGGTAGTTTTGCCGCGAAAATGGCTGCTTAGGATTGGGAGCGGGATTCTCGATCGGGAAGCGAGCGTTGAGAGCCGCCTGGCGATCGTAAAACCCCAGGTTGCCGTGCCAATCGTCGGTGCCACGCTTGGTCGTGATGACGACAGACCCCGCGGTTGTGCCTCCGGTGTCGGCGTCTTCCTGCGCAGTCTGTACCGCGAATTCCTGAATCGCATCGGGAGAGAAATTCTGCAGGAACCCGCCAATCCAATCATCGGAGTTGTCCACCCCATCCACGGAAAGCGCGTTGTTCAGTCCCGAGCTTCCACCCGTGGAAACCGCGGTGATGCGTGCCTTGGTGGGGTCGGAAGGCTCGACCGGCTCCGTTCCTGGAGCCAGGTACGCGATATTCGCAAAGCTGCGGGCGCTGAGCGGCAGGGTTTGAAGGTCCTGCGACATGACTGTCGTCTGGTGTATGGCGCTGGCCAAATCAATCGGCTGCGTAGTGATGGAAGAGGGTTGGGACTCCACCTGCACCGTTTCCCTGGCGCCGACCGGCCTCATGGTGATGGTGTAATCGCGTACCGAGCTGACGATGAGTTCAACGTCAGCGTGCGCTTGGGCAAATCCGGGAGCACTTACCGTCAGCCGGTAGTCCCCGGGGACCAGGTCATTCAGCCGGAATTCTCCACGGTCGTCGGCTACTACCTCGCGTTCGAAAGTCGACCCGTGCGCGCGGGCAACGACTTTGGCCTGTGCCAGCCGGGCGCCGCTGGAGTCTTGTACGAAGCCTCGCAGAGATCCCGTTGGGTTCTGAGCAAAGGCAGGGAGCGAGAAAGAGATTACCGCAGCCAGGAAGCAGGCGGCCGTGTGGAACTGACCGGCAATCGTCGATTTGGATGGCATGAACCGAGGTTCCTGGAACGACTTGGGAGCCGCCAAACGCCCCTGGCTGAAGCCACCACGGATGATTAACGGATCATCCCGTGGTGCGAGGACGAATGACCAAGATTAGCGAGGGAACCCCGCATACTACCAGAACTAGTAGGACCCCGGGCCAAGCAAACCGTTTCTACCAGGTTTATTATCCGTCTTCTGCGCCGCCGCCACCCGGGGGATGCCCTGCAGATCATTCGTGATCCGCACATGGTTCCAGCCATTCAGTAATGGCTTTACCCCGGCAGCAATCGTTCCGCTGATCTCCATCACCAGCCATCCGCCGGGCTTGAGCGCTGCGTGCGCTTGCGGGATGAGCCGTTCGATGACTTCGAGGCCGGTTGGTCCGGCAAAAACTGCGCGGCGAGGTTCGAACTTGCGCACCTCGAGCTGCACCTGGTCTTCCTCTGATTCGCCGACATACGGGGGATTCGAAACGACAAAGTCGAACACGGCTGATTCGAATCCTTGAAGCAGGTCGGCCTCATGAAATTGAATCCGGCTTTCGAGTTGGTGGCGCGCGGCATTCGCACGAGCGATTTCGAGCGCGTCAGGAGAAATGTCCGAAGCGTGGATTTCGGCGCTCGGCAATTCCCTGGCGAAAGCCAGAGCGATGCAGCCGGAACCGGTGCCCACGTCGACGATGCGCAGAGGTTGATGGAGGCCGGTCGTTCCTGCCCGGCTCTGGGACTCGCTTACTTGTTGCAGCACGGTTTCGATCACGTGCTCAGTTTCCGGACGAGGTATCAGTACGGCGGGCGAAACGATCAGATCCATCCCCCAGAATTCCTGATGTCCGGTTATGTACTGCGCCGGAACTCCGTGCGAGCGTTGCCTGATTGCTTCCTCATAGCGGGTTCGTTCGTCGGGAGTGAGTTCGCGCTCGGGATGCGCATACAAATACGCACGGTCGCAAGCGAGCGCGAACATCAGGAGCGTCTCCGCGTTCAAGCGCGGAGAACCAACACGGCTTTCAGTGAGATGGCCGTTGGCCCAGGCGAGGGCATTCCTGATTCGCACCTAACCATTTCAACACAGCGAATGAATTCGCGCTGACCAACCGTACTTTCGGGCGAACGCATTCGGGCGAACGCTGGTTGACTTGCTTAGCAGCCCGGCCTACCATGCCGCCCAAGGGTTGGGGTGCCTGCGATGATCGGCAAAACCATTGGCCACCACCGCGTCCTGGAGAAGATCGGGGGCGGTGGCATGGGCGTGGTGTACGAGGCGGAAGATCTCAAGTTGGGCCGCCACGTCGCTCTGAAGTTTCTCCCCAATGAACTGGCCGACGACGCGCAGGCTCTCGAGCGCTTCCGCCGGGAGGCTCGCGCAGCTTCGGCACTAAATCATCCCAACCTCTGCACCATCCACGACATTTCAGAAGAAAACGGCCTCGGTTTCATCGCCCTGGAACTGCCCTCGATGCTGCCCACAGTGAAGGCATCGTACATCGGCAAAGCCATTGGCCACTACCGCGTCCTGGAGAAGATCGGGGGCGGTGGCATTCTGCACATGGCCCCACGGGGCCGTCCGGATGAACCCGTCGCTGTCGGCTGAAAAAAGATGGGAATGCCTGAGTCAGTCCGACGGTTCGGTGAGCTAGAGTACAGCTGTTTCCTCGATCATCCGCCCCTCAGCAAAGCGTGACAGTCCAAGCAAAGACGTAGCCACCAGATCACATTTTCCCGTTAGAATCAGGTCGGAGAGAATCTTTCCGGTTGCAGGCGCATGCATGACTCCATGGCCGCTGAATCCGTTGGCCAGAAAGAATCCCGGCACACTCGGAGCTTCGCCGAGTACGGGATG
>Ga0187817_10000261_pt1 | contig 21426 bp, 18 predicted proteins | sample NC_wetland_sal_i_17_FD_132431 | JGI IMG/M metagenome (GOLD analysis project Ga0187817, IMG submission 132431) | Wetland sediment microbial communities from Neuse River Estuary, North Carolina, USA - SO4_2 | ecosystem: Environmental > Aquatic > Freshwater > Wetlands > Sediment | place: USA... | reverse complement strand
TGGTGACCTGTTCGACAGCCCATGGAAGATCCTGATCGTCGCCGTCGTGCTGATCGTGCTGTTCGGGTCGAAGAAGCTGCCGCACGCGGCTCGTTCGCTGGGCCAGTCGATGCGCATCTTGAAGCGGGAAGTGCAGGGCCTGCACGAAGACGAGCCAGCCGGCCTGGCCGACGACCAGCTGCCCCCCTCCCGCTCGACGACATAGGAGCGGAGGGCCTCAGAATCTGGGAGAGGCCCTCCGCTCTGATCTACAGCTCTCGTCAACAGGACGTTATAGCGTATCGCTTTCGCGGTCACTTCCTGCCGAAACTATCGAATTCTCCGTTTCGTACGCCGCCGAGAAACGCGTGCCATTCGTCCGATGTAAATCGGAGAACTGGCCCTTCGGAGTCCCTGCTGTTACGGACACCGACCGCGCCTTCGGGTAGGCTCGCCACCTCGACGCAGTTGCCGTTGGAGAAACTCAGCGAGCTCTTAACCCAGTAAGAACCAGAACCTGACCTTTCGGCCGGATTTCCGTGCATAGGTATTCCCACCGTTGGTACCTCACTGATGGTTGGCGATCATCCGAAATGTGAAGCTACGGAATGTAGGTAAAAGCCTACTTATCGTAGTCACCCAGCTATAAGCCTAACAGCATCACTGGCATCTAGGAGTGGATCTTTCCTCAAGACATCGCCGCGATCGCGGACCCCGGCCGCGCAACCGGCCGGTCCAAGCAGGAGGACGTCAAGCTTGCTGGTCGCCAGGCAGTCGGCGAACGGCGGCGCGAGTGGCCAGCACGCAACGATGAGGGACCAACTGGTTGCGTTATGCGTTAGCGTGCCGCTTGGCACCTGACCAATCCGACTCGGCCGTCTCGAGAATAAGCGCCCTGGACTCCGCCGGATCGAGCGACGCCTCGGACAGCATCTGAAATGCGATCCGGTGCAGATACGTCTCCCTCTCCCCCTCGAGGATGAAGCCGCTCCTCAGATGCTCAGTGCTCACCACATCTTGCAGCATCGCATCACTGCCATCGCCAAAGCCGAATATGACAAAGGACTCACCGAAGACCGTGTGCTGTTTATCCAGGGGGAGAACCCGCAACGTCAGATTAGGCCGGTCAGCCTCCAGCGCGAGCCGCTGAAGCTGTTCATACATCACCGACTCGTCGCCGATCCGGCGCTTCAAGACCGATTCATCGAGCACGATCGACAACTGCAGGTCCTCGCGATTCAGCACCTGCTGGCGTCGCAGGCGGACCTTGACCATCCGCCCGATCATGCCCGGCGCGACCGGCTCGACCCGGCTGTAGCTGCTGATGATGTGCCGGGCATAAGCTTCGGTCTGCAGCAGGCCAGCGACGACATCGACGTGCCAGATGGCGATGGACGTCGCCTCATGCTCAAGCCCGATGAACTGCTGGTAGTCCTCGGAAAGGCTGTCGGCGAACTCCTCCCACCAGCCCTTCTGCGCCGCATCCTCGGCCAGTCCGAGCAGGAGAGCGCGGTGGGATCCGGTGATCCCGTAGTAGTCGAGCAGCCTCTCGACTTCCCGTGGCCGCAAGCCGGTCCTGGCCCGCTCGTACCGGCTGATCTTGGAGGGTGACCACTTGAGCGCGGCGGCCACCGCGTCGCCGCTCTTGCCCTTGCTCTCCCTGATCCCGCGCAGTTCGGCGGCTAGGCGGCGCCGCCGCACCGTGGGGCTTGCTGGCGCGATCATCGGGCGTCCCTCCTCGGTGCCGCGCAGGACGGTCACGCAGATTTCACGGAATTCGTGAAATCTTCTGTACACCGTTCCCATGCCCATGGCAACCGCCGCCCAAGCCGAGATGGCCACCCGGAGAGCGACTGGACCGGCTCCGAGTGCGCGGCCCGGCCGCTGCCGCGGGCCTACGACCCGGCGGGCGACTTTGCTGTACAGCCATAAGGCTAGGGGGACGATCGTGAAGAAATGTGTCTGGAGTTGCTGGCTCAGCGCGGGCCCGTGAGCGGGCTCAGGTGGTCAATCGGGCTTAGCGAAAAAGCTTCCCAACGCTGCCAATGAGCACACGACAGGCCTGCCGCCGATTCCGCGGAATCGGCGCCAGGCCGTTGGTCGCGTAGCCCGGCTAGCTCACCCGTAATAGTGCGTCCTCGGGGTTATATGAGAGGACATTGCTACTGCGTGGGCGGCGGGCGCTTGTGCGGCCACGACTGGTACCGCCGAGCCGGCTAGAATTGACCCGGCGGCGCCGAGTGCTACGATAACGGAAATGATGGCTTGCCTAATGCGCACGACTCCTCCATGGCATCTTCACAGGTCAGCCGCCTGCTGCACGCCTCACCAACTCGCCGGCGCCGCTGAGTCATCTGTGAGTTACTGTCAGTATTTGGCCTTCATGCACCAAGGTAAGCCATTATCTAGGTATTTTCAAATACTAAAAGTTTCATATCTTTTGGCTTGACGTATTCATTTATATATGCGCCAGAATGCTCGGTAATCCATGCCTTGAAAGATGCTATGAAATTTGCACGGCAGGAGGCATCATGATGGCATTCGCGGTTACGGTAAACCGTCGCGCGCCGAATTAATATGCGAAAAATGTCCGCTTGTTCCGTAGATGTTCAGGTAGTAAAGTTCGCATCATGCACCCGGTGGCCCCGGCTGGTGCGCTGGTCGGACGCGATAACGAGATGGCGCTACTGACCGGGCTGGTGAAAGAGGCTTCTCGGGGGCACGGTAGTTCGGTGCTCGTCGAGGGTGAGCCGGGCATCGGCAAGTCCGCGCTGCTGCGGGCGGCGGTGGTGGAAGCGCCTATGCTCGGCTGTCAGGTGTTCTGGGGGGCCGGCGACGAGCTCGGCCAGGCCCTGCCGTTGCTGCCGTTCCTCGACGGGTTGCGGGTGCGCGAGCCGTCCACCAATCCCAGGCGGGAAACGATCGTCCGGCTGCTGCGCGGTGAGGTCAGCGCGGATCGCGGCACGGACGTGCCGACCGTGCTGGCGGAGCAGTTGCTGGCCCTGGTCGCCGAGCAGTACGCGGTGCGGCCGACCATTCTGGTCGTGGACGACCTGCAGTGGGCCGATCAGGCCAGCGTCACGCTGTGGGGACGGCTGGCGCGGTCGGCCGGGCAGGTGCCGCTGCTGCTGGTGGGGATGATGCGCCCTGCGCCCCAGCGGGACGACCTGCTGGCGCTGCGGCGGGTGGCGGGCGACGCGGTCCGGCTCGAGCTCACCAGGCTCAGCGAGGCGGCGGTGGCCGACCTGGTGGCCGCCCTGGCGGGCGGGCGGCCCGACGGCAGCCTGCTGCGGCTCGCCGACGGGGCGGCGGGCAATCCGCTCTACGTCACCGAGCTTGTTGCGGCGCTGGCCCGGAGCTCCAGCCTGACCATCACCGAGGCGGGAGCCGCCGAACTGGGGAGCGGTTCGGCACCGGGCTCCCTGTCCGCCGCCATCGCGGACCGCCTGGACTTCGTGGCCGGCCCGGTGCGCGATGTCCTGCGGGCGGCGGCGCTGCTCGGCACGGATTTCGCGGTCTCTGATCTGGCGATCGTGCTGGATCGCGGCGTGGCCGACCTGATCCCGGCGGTGGACGAAGCATGTGCCGTCGGCGTGCTGGCCGAGTCCGGCCGGGGCCTCGGGTTCCGGCACCCGCTGATCCGGGAAGCGTTGTACGACGAGATGCCGGCGTCGGTGCGCGCCGCCTGGCACCGCGATGCTGGGCGTGCCCTGGCGGAGGCGGGCGCGCCGGCCGACCGGGTGGCCCGGCAGATGCTCCGGGCTACGGCCGCACTGGGCGGCCCGGCCGAGCCGGTGGATGCGTGGATGCTGGACTGGCTGACCCGCACCGCTGATCTGCTGGTCGGCCAGGCGCCCGCGGTGGCGGCCGAGCTCCTGACCCGCGCCGCAGCCAGTTCCCCGGCTGATTCGGCCCGGCATGGCTGGCTGGCCAGCCGACTCGCCGACGCCCTCTACCGCATCGGGGACCGGCTTGCGGCCGAGCAGGTAGCGAACCGCGCGCTCGAGCACGCCCTCGAGCCCGATCCCTCGTCGACCTGCACTGGACGCTGGCGCTGTGCCGCATGCTGGCCGGCGAGTCCGCGGAGTCCCTGGCCTCGCTGGACCGGGCGCTGGCGTCTCCCGGGATCTCGGCCCGGCACCGCGCCCGGCTGCTCGTGGGCGCCGCGCGGACGTACAGCAACCTCGGCGAGGTCGAGAAGGCCGACCGGGTCGCCGCCACCGCGCTGGCGGCGGCCACGGAGGCGGGCGACAGCTGGGCCATGGGCTGGGCGTTGCTCATGATGGCGCTGGTGACCTCGGCGCAGGGACGGATGACCGACGCGCTGCCGCTGTTCGACCGGGCGCTGGCGGTCACCGAGGCCGATCCGGCGCTGACCGATCTGCGGCTGCTGCTGCAGATCAACCAGGCCGTCACGCTGGGCAACCTCGACCGGCATGACGAGGCACTGGCCGCGGCCCGGCAGGCCCGGCACCTCGCGGACCAGGTCGGCACGGCGTTCCGGCTGGCTCAGGCGCACGGCGCGCTGGGCCAGCTGCTCTTCCAGACCGGGCGATGGGACGATGCGCTGGCCGAGGTCGAGATCCTGCCTGAGAACCTGAAGGAACCGGTCGGGGCCTGCTGCGATTTCGGCATCGCCGCGGTGATCGGCTTTCACCGCGGCGAGACCGGCACGGCACGCCGTCACCTGGCCGCCGCCGTCCCGCACGCCAGGCGGGTCGGGCACCGGCTTGTCACCTCACTGGCCCTCGCCCGCAGCCTGGACCGCGAGCAGGACGGCGCACTGGCGGAGGCGCTGGCTGAGCTGACCGATGCGATCGGCGGAAATGCCGAGGAGATCGAGGAGATCGAGGACCTGTTTGCCGATGCCGTCCGCCTGGCCACCGAGACCGGCGACCTAGACACCGCGCGGACTCTCGCGGGCCAGGCCGCCGCGCTCGCCGCCGAACCGGAGATCCCGCACCGACAGGCCAACGCGCTGTACTGCCGCGGCCTGGTGGACCATGACGCCGCACGGCTGCTCACCGCCGCGGACCGCTATGACGACGCCGGCCGGCCGCTGGTGAGGGCGAAGGCGCTGGAGGCAGCCGCGGGGCACTTCGTCGAGGCCGGCGACCGCGGCCAGGCGCGGGCCGCGTTCACCGGTGCCGTGGAGGTCTACACCTCACTCGGCGCGGCCGCGGACATCGCCCGACTGCAGGCCACGTTCCGCGCCCACGGTATCCGGCGCGGGCCGCACGCCAAGCACCGGCGGGCACGCAGCGGCTGGGACAGCCTCACGCCGACCGAGATCAAGATCGCCGCCTTCGTGGAGGAGGGATTGTCCAATCCGGAGATCGCCGCCCGGCTGCTGCTGTCCCGGCGGACGGTCGCGACCCACGTCTCCCACATCTTGAAGAAGCTCGATGTCCATTCGCGGACCGATATCGCCCGCGAGTCCGCCCTGCGCACCATCGCGTCGAGGTGATCGGGCTCCGTTCAGGGCCGGGGTGTTCAGTGGGGACTGTGAACCTGTGGGGGAGGGCTCGGCTCACAGTCCCCACGCCTGAACCCCCTGCGGGCCGCGTCCGTCGCCCTCGGCCCCTTCGGGCTGGAACGCGAGCGTGAAGTACACGGCTTTGCCCGCAGGGGTGCGGTAGAAGCCCCACTCGGCCGACAGGGTGGTGACCAGCATCAGGCCGCGCCCGGTCTCCGCATCGACTGGGGCATCGATCAGCATCGGCAGGGAGCGCGACGTGTCATGGACATCAACGCGCAGCTGGCCGCAGGAACAGCTGATGGCCAGCACGACGATCCCGGTCACCTCGTGCCTGATGGCGTTGGTCACCAGTTCGCTGGTCAGCAGGATCGCGACGTCCGGGTCGACAGGGATATCCCAGGCGGAGATGGCCGCCCGGACCTGGTGGCGGGCTTCAGCCGCCGCCGCCGGTCCCATGGTCAGCCGGACGCGGCACCCGCGCAACTCAGTCGGACGGGTCGGCGCCATCACGTTCATCGGGATTCCTTAGCGGTCCGGGTTGAGCTGGTCCGGGCGAGCAATGGCCATCGTGCGCGGCTGGGGCGGAGACCTGAGGGCTCGCTGCGGACTGGTTGCGATAAAAATGCTGCTGCAAATTGCAGTGAGAGACATCGGTCAGCTGACGGATTTTGAACCATGAGCAACGAGCCTCCTGATCGGCGCATGTCAGAGGCAGGGGGGTCGACATGGGCCGTGCTGGCCGGGCCGCACCGGCTGGGTACGAGAATGTCACACATGGGAAGGCTCGACGACAAGATCGCAGTCGTGACCGGCGCCGGCCAGGGCATCGGTAAGGCGATCGCCGAGAAGCTCGCTACCGAAGGGGCGACCGTCGTCGTCACCGACGTGGACGGGGCGAGCGCTGAGACGACGGCGACCGCGTTGCCGGGCGCCGTCGCGATCCGTGCCGACGTCACCGACCCCCAGAGCGTCCAGGCGATGGTCGATAGGGTCATACGGCACTTCGGCCGCATCGACATCCTGGTCAACAACGCCGGCTGGGACAAGGCCAGCCCCTTCGTCGACTCTGAGCCGGCCGACTGGGACCGGGCGATCGCCGTCAACCTGTACGGCGTGCTGCACACTTGCAGGGCGGTACTGCCGATGATGACTGAGCGGGGCCGCGGAGCGGTGGTGAACCTGGGCTCAGACGCCGGCCGGGTCGGCTCGTCCGGCGAGGCGGTCTACTCCGCGGCCAAAGGCGGGGTCATTGCCTTCACCAAGTCACTCGCCCGGGAGATGGCGCGCCACCAGGTCAGGGTCAATTGCGTCTGCCCCGGTCCGACCGACACGGCGCTGTTCGCATCGTTCGCCGGGCCGAAGCTGCGGGAGGCGCTGACCAGGGCGATCCCGTTCGGGCGGCTCGGCCAGCCGGCCGACATCGCCAATGTCGTCGCGTTCCTCGCCTCGGACGAGGCCTCCTTCGTCACCGGTCAGACGGTCAGTGTCAGCGGCGGCCTCACGATGAGCTGAGCCGCCGTCCTCAAGCAAACCGAGGAGCAGTCCATGAAGTTCTCCGAGTACCAGCGGCTCCGCTTCGAACGCCGGGACAACGGCGTGCTGCTCATCACCATGGACCGGCCAGACCGGTACAACGCCGCCGACGAGCAGATGCACGGCGAACTCGCCCGGGTCTGGGCGGAGGTCTCCGCCGACCCGGAGACCAGGGTGGCCGTGATCACCGGGGCCGGGAAGGCGTTCTCGGCCGGCGGCGACCTGGACATGGTCAGGCGGATGGCGGGCCACCACGACCACGTGGCGCACATGCTCTCCGAGATGAGCGACATGGTCTACAACATCATCAACTGCGAGAAGCCGGTCGTCTCGGCGATCAACGGCGTCGCCGTGGGCGCGGGCACGGTGGTGGCGCTGCTGGCCGACATCTCGATCTGCGCGCTCGACGCCAGACTCGGCGACGGCCACGTCAAGCTCGGCGTGGCTGCGGGCGATCACGCCGTCATCTTGTGGCCACTGCTGTGCGGCATGGCCAAGGCCCGCTACTACCTGCTCACCGGCGAGATGATCACGGGCGAGGAGGCCGAACGGCTCGGCATGGTCAGCAAGGCAGTCCCCCGCGATCAGGTGCTCGACGAGGCGCTACGCGTCGCGAACAGCCTGGCCACCGGCTCGCAGCTGGCGATCCGCTGGACGAAGCGGGCGCTGAACAACTGGCTCAAGATGGCCGGTCCCATCTTCGACCAGTCCGCCGCCTACGAGATGCTCTGCTTCATGGGCCCCGACGTCCTCGAAGGCGCGGCGGCGCTGACCGAGAAGCGCGCGCCCCGGTTCCCTTCGGCTCACGAACCCCCCGCCTCATTCACGCGCTAACGCTAACGCGCCGCCAGGTACCTGACCAGTACGACTCGGCCGCCTCGAGGATGAGTGCCCTGGACTCCTCCGGGTCGAGCGCCGCTTCGGAGAGCGTCTGGAACGCGATCCGGTGCAGGTACGTCTCCCTTTCCCCCTCCAGGGTGACGCTGCTCCGCAACTGCTCCGCGATCACCACGTCCGGCAGCATCGCGTCGTCATCGTCCCGGAAACCGAAGATGACGAAGGACTCGCCGAAGACCGTGTGCCGCGCATTGAGCGGGAGGATCTGCACGGTCAGATTTGGCCGGTCAGCCTCCTGGACGAGCCGCTGGAGCTGCTCGTACATGACCTGCTCGTCGCCGATCCGGCGCTTCAAGACCGATTCATCCAGCACGACCGACAGCCGCAGGTCCTCGCGGCTGAGCACCTCCTGGCGTCGCATGCGGACCTTGACCATCCGCGCGATCATGCCCGGCGCCATCGGCTCGACCCGGCTGTAGCTGCCGATGATGTGCCGGGCATAGGCTTCGGTCTGCAGCAGGCCGGTCACCACGTCAACGTGCCAGATGGCCATGGACGCCGCCTCGTGTTCGAGGCCGATGAACTGCCGGTAGTCCTCGGAAAGGCTGTCGGCGAACTCTTCCCACCAGCCCTTCTGCGCCGCGTCCTCGGCCAGCCCGAGCAGGAGGGCGCGGCGGGGCCCGGTGATCTGGTAGTAGTCAAGCAGCCGCGCGACTTCCCGCGGGCGCAAGCCGGTCCTGGCCCGCTCGTACCGGCTGATCTTGGACGGCGACCATCTGAGCGCGGCGGCCACCGTGTCGCCGCTCTTGCCCCTGTCCTCCCTAATCCCGCGCAGTTCGGCGGCCAGGCGGCGGCGCCGCACCGTGGGGCTTGCTGGCGCGGTCATCGGACGTTCCTCCTCCTCGGTGCCGCACGGGCGGGTGGGTGCCGCCCGGGCGGATGAGTGCGACGGTTACGCACATTTCACCGAAACATGCCTCTGACACTTTTAGTACCCGCGTCATCGCCAATCGTAACCAGCGCTCGCGTGGACAGATTCACCGGGAGCGCCGGCTCAGGCGGGCGGATATCCGACCAGCAAGAGGCCCCCGGTGGCCGGCCCCGCCCTGGCCGTCCTGCACGCCCAGCCCGGCCGGGACTGGACCGTCGCCTCCCTGGCGGCGGCCATCGGCGTCTCCCGCGCTATGCTCGCCCGCCGCTTCCCCGCCCAGGTGGGCCACACCCCGGCCGCTTACCTGACCCGCTGGCGCATGGACCTGGCCGCCATCCGCCTCCGCGACACCGACGACACGGTCGGCGCCGGGCCCGCCAGGTCCCGCCCGGCCGCTACCGCACCCTGCACCGGATCCGCGGCTCAGTGCACCGGTCAGCAGCGTGATCACCGCTGCCACGCCGAAGGAGAGGATCGACGCCGACATCCAGCTCGCCGGGGTAAAGCCGATGGCGTGCCCCATGGACGTCCACGCCGAGGCCCACCAGGACACGTAGCCGGGGTTGATGAGCTGGTAGGTGACGAACCCAGCGGCCCAGGGCACCAGCATCAGCCAGCGGGAACGGGCCGCCGCGGACAGGTCCCAGCGCCCCTTCGAGGTGACGAAGTAGTCCGTGATCAGGACGGCCGACATCGGCACGAACACCGAGCCGATCAGGTCGAGAAAGTCCTGGTAGTCGGCGATGTTGAGGCACAGCGCGCCCGCCGTGGTCAGGGCGGCGATGACACCGGCTAGGATCCGCCGGTCCCACAGCGGGCGCAGGTTCTGCGTCGAGACCGCGGTGGAGTAGACGTTGGCGAAGGACTGGTCAAGCTCCCGCGCGGCCAGGACGGCAAAGCCGAGCGCGCCGAGCGGCAGCGCGATGAACGCCCCGTAGATGTCGTCCGGGTTATGCGCCACGGTGACCAGCGTGAGCAGCCCGATGACGTAGCAGAGCACCTGGGTCAGGCTGTAGCCGGTCAGCACGCCCGCGAACGCGGCGCGCGGGCTGCGCGAGTGCCTGGTGTAGTCGGCGGCCAGCGGCGCGAACGAGACGGCGACCGCGACCACCGTATCGGTCGCGGCCCAGTAGCCGGACCAGGTCCCGTGCGTGAACCCGGGCAGCGGATGCCGGATGAGCTGCACGAACAGGTAGCACAACACGACGAGCACGGCGCCGGTCGCGTACCGGCGCAGCACCCGGATGGCCCCCAGCGGCCGGATAGTCAGCAGCGCGGTCGCCACTCCGGCGATAAGGACATAGCCCGGCCTGGGCAGGGCGGGCGCCACCGTGTGCGCGGCTGTCGCGATCGTGACCAGCTCGAAGATCCCCCATCCCAGGCACTGCAGGATGTTCAGCACGGTGGGCAGGTACGACAGCCTGGCTCCGAACAGCCCGCGCAGCAGCACCATGGCTGGAGCGCCGGTGGACGCGCCCGGCAGCCCGGCCAGCGCGAGCGCTACCGTGCCGAGCACGGTTCCCGTCACGATCGCGGTCAGCGCGGCGGCCAGGGAAAGCTCCGGAGTACCCGCGCCGCCTGGCTGGAGCACGAAGATCGCGCCGGTGAAGCCGAGCAGGCTCACGCCGAGGTTGCCCCACAGCCCGAACTGGTCGAGCAGGCTCAGCGCCTGCGGCACCGGTTCGGCCAGAGTGCGCGCGACCTCTGAGTGGCGGTCGCCCCGAATGGTAACGAACGGGTCTTTCTCGTTGAAGGTGGCCGTGGCCACGGCAGCCTCCCTACGCCGGCATTACCCGGACAGGTTCAGACGGTCGGTGGCGCGTAGCCATATCGCCGTCGACGGCGCGGCCAGCCACCCTCTCAGCCCGGTCAGCCCGAGCTCCCGTGCGTATTCAGTTCACCCTGGATGTTATCAGTGGTCCCAGGTCCCCCCGTCAGTTTGCCTCCTCAGTCGCCGGCCTTGATCTTTTTTCATGGTGAGGTGGGAGGTCACATGCAGGACGCCGGTCCGGCCGAGGGTCGCCTTCGGATCAGCTCGGAGGCCCCGGCTGCTGCGCGATCAGCACGACCGAAAAGACCAGCAGTATGGAGCCGAACACGATCAGGGCGTACCGCACGCCTTTCAGCTTGAACGAGCTGCCGATGCCGACCAGGAAAAGCACCACGGCCAGGAGCACCGTGATCCGGACGTAGTTATCGCTGGTGAGCCCGGCCTGGTTACCCTCCTGGAACTTCGCGGCTGACTCATTGTCGAGTGCGTCAGCCTGCGCCTGCTCGGGCTGCTTGTATTGAGGCATATAGGTCGGACCGGGCGGAGAATTCGGATTGTGCAGCGGGTCCGTGGCCATCCACGCGTTGAAGGCGACCAGGAACTGGGGGCGAAAGCGGCGCACCGCGATCGCCTCTTTCTGAGGGCTGTTCAGCGTAAACGCGATGAACCATGCGTTGAAGGTAGAGGCGTCGAAATTGCGGAGCGAGATGGCCGCGAGGTCTTCGCGAGTGGCAAGATTGCCCAGGCTCGACGCCCGGGCGATGTCGACGCGCGATTCCGTGCTCCACTTCGCCGCCGAGTATCCCGCCCAGGCCGCCGTGAGGGTGACGATCGCCAGTAGTGCTGCCTCGCAGATCTGCAGGATCCGGGAATGACGGTCGGCAGACTCACCGTGACCACCTTCTTTTTCGGCCCCCTCCTGCGCAGCCTCTCCGTGTTCATGTAGCTGCTTGCCGGCCTCGATGGGGTTCAGTCCCTCCGGCATGAGCTCCCCTTCGTCCTGGCCGTTTCCGATGAGGATCGATCCGCCGCGCTCCGCCACGCGTTACCGCCATGACACCGTCTACCGGGGGAAACTCAGATCACCCCTGACGGATGAAATGGCCCGATGTCAGTCCTCCGGGTCCTCCGGGAGCCCAAGTCACGGGCATCGATGACCATCCGGCCGCCGGCCTGCTGCCTGTCGGCAGGCGCTGGATCCCCTCGCGCGTGATGCGGTTACGCTGCTGCTGACAGTTGGCATCCTCGTAGGTGCTGGCGCCGGATGAACGGGAAGTATCTCTTTATGTCGATCGCCATCTCTGAGGAACACCGGGCTCTGGCCCAGAGCGTCGCCGACTTCCTGACCAACCATCAGTCCCGTGCAGCGGCCCGTAACCTGCTCGAGGCGGAGGCGGACGCGCTGCCTGCCTTCTGGGCCGAGCTAAGCGGCCTCGGCCTGCTCGGGCTGCATGTGCCAGAGGACCTTGGCGGCTCGGGCTTCGGACTGCCGGAAACGCTGGTCGTGGCCGAGCAGATGGGCCGGCACCTCGCGCCGGGCCCGTTCGTCCCGACCGTGATCACCAGCGCTGTGCTGGCGGCGGCTGGGCCCGACGACGTGCAGAAGCGGCTGCTGCCTGGGCTGGCCGATGGCAGCGTGATCGGCGCGGCCGCACTGGGCGGCGGGGTGAGCTATGCCAACGGTGCCGCGACCGGGCAGGCCGGTGTCGTGATCAGCGGCCACCTGGCCGACGTGCTGCTGGTCCCGGCGGGTGACGACGTGCTGGTGGTCGAGAAGTCGGCCGGCGGCGTCCACATCGAGGAGCCCGCCAACCTCGACCAGAGCCGGCGTGCGGCCAGGGTCAGGCTCGACGCGGCGCCGGCCACGGTGCTCCCGGGCACGCGCGGGCTGTTGACTGACGTCGCCCGGGCCGTGCTCGCGGCGGAGGCGACCGGCGTCGCCGCGGAGACCACCGAGCAGGCGGCCGAGTACGCGAAGATCCGCCAGCAGTTCGGCCGCCCGATCGCGACCTTTCAGGCGGTCAAGCATCACTGCGCGAACATGCTGGTGGCGGCCGAGTTGGCGACGGCCGCCGCGTGGGATGCGGGCCGGGCCGGGCTCGGCGGAGGTGACCAGTTCAGTTACACCGCGGCCATCGCGGCGGTGCTGGCCGGGTCGGCCGCGGTCGGTAACGCCAACCTCAATATCCAGGTGCACGGCGGTATCGGGTTCACCTGGGAGCACGACGCGCACCTGTACCTGCGCCGAGCCACGGCCATCGCCGCGGTGCTCGAGGTCGAGCGGGCGGCGATCGAGGTTACCGACCTGGTCCGCCACGGCGTGCGCCGGGCGGCCGCGATCGACCTACCCCCCGAGGCCGAGCCGATCCGCGACGCGATCGGGCCCGACGTGGCCCGGCTGCGCGACCTAACGGGCGACGCCAGGAAGCAGGCGCTGATCGACACCGGCTACGCGATGCCGCACTGGCCGAAGCCGTGGGGGCGGGGCGCGGCCGCCCTCGAGCAGCTGGTGATCGAGCAGGAGCTCACCTCGGCCGGGATCAAGCGCCCCAGCCTCGGCATCACCAGCTGGATCATCCTGACCCTGATCCAGTACGCCAGCCAAGGGCAGGTCGCGCGCTGGGTACGCCCGGCGCTGAATCAGGACGTGATCTGGTGCCAGCTGTTCAGCGAGCCAGGAGCCGGGTCCGATGCGGCCGGCATCAGGACCAGGGCGACCAGAGTGGAGGGAGACGGGGAGGTGGGTGGGGGCTGGCTGGTCAACGGCCAGAAGGTCTGGACCAGCGGCGCGCATCTTGCCGCGTTCGGCCTGGCCACGGTGCGGACCAACCCGGACGCGCCCAAGCACGAAGGCATCACCACCATGGTGATAGACATGCACGCGCCCGGCGTTACCGTCCGGCCGCTGAAGATGCCGAACGGGAACTCCGAGTTCAACGAGATCTTCTTTGACGACGTGTTCGTGTCCGACGCCGACGTGGTCGGACCGGTCGACGCCGGCTGGACCGTGGCCCGTGCGACGCTCGGCAACGAGAGCGTCAGCATCGGCGGCGGCGACGGCGGCATGACCATGCCGATCAGGGCGTTCATCGCCCCGCTCGACGCGCACCCGGAGCGGCTGGCCGGCGGGGCCGGACGGGTCGGCAGGCACATCGCCCGCACGCAGGCGATGGGCGTGCTGAACCAGCGGGCCGCGAACCGGGCGGTGGCCGGCGGCGGCGCGGGGCCTGAGGGCAACATCACCAAGCTGCTGCTGTCTGAGATCGGCCATGAGACGGCCGCGATCATGGCGGAGCTCGCCGGGCCGGACGCGGTGTTCCTGGCCGGTGACGGCGCGATGGGAGCCACCCTGATGCTGATGAACCGGGCCATGTCGATCGCCGGGGGCACGTCGGAGATCAAGCGGAACCAGATAGCCGAGCGGATACTCGGCCTACCCCGCGACCCGCTCATCAAGTAGCGGTTTACGAGATACCAGCCGCGCGGGGAAAGACGGCTGGCGCTCGTGATAGTCCGCCCTCTTTACCGGAGTCCATCCGAAGGCTTACGGTGGCCTCGATCTCGACCGGGAGGGGCTAGGCGTGAGCGAACTGTGGCGCAAGAACGCTGTCGAACTCGCAGCGATGATCCGCGACCGCGAGGTCAGCAGCCGCGAGGTCATCCAGGCGCACCTGGACCGAATCGAGGCGGTCAACCCTCACCTCAACGCTATCGTCCGCCTCCTGCCGGACCAGGCCCTCGCGGCCGCCGACGCGGCCGACCGTGCGGTGGCGGACCGCAGCAGGCTCGGCCCGCTGCATGGCGTCCCATGCACGGTCAAGGAGAACATCGACCTGGCGGGCACCCCCACCACGTGGGCGGTCCCGGCCCTGGCTGAGGCGGTCGCTCCGGTCGACGCCCCGCAGGTGGAACGGCTGCGCGCGGCCGGCGCGATCCCGCTGGGCCGTACCAACCTGCCGGACCTCGCGCTGCGCGTCCACACCGACTCGGCTCTGCACGGCCTGACCCGCAACCCGTGGAACCCGCAGCGCACCGCCGGCGGGTCCAGCGGCGGCGAGGCCGCGGCTCTGGCCACCGGGATGAGCCCGCTCGGCCTGGGCAACGACCTCGGCGGGTCACTGCGCAATCCCGCGCACTGCTGCGGCGTCGCATCGATCAAGCCCTCGACGGGAGGGGTGCCCGCCGCGACTGTGATCCCTCCAGAGGACATGAATATCTCCTTCCAGCTCATGGCGGTCGAAGGTGTCATGGCCCGCCGGATCGCCGACGTCCGGACCGGCTTCATCGCGATCGCAGGCCAGCACCCACGCGACCCGCTGAGCGTCCCCGCGGTCTTCACCGACCTGGCCCCCGGCGAACGCCCGGCCGTCGCCGTGCTTCCCGAGCCGCCTGGCGGCAGCACCCATCCCGGGTGGCCGCGGCGGTGCGCCGCGCCGCCGACGCGCTCGCCGACGACGGCTTCAAGGTCACCGAGGCCGTACCGCCCGGCTATGAGCAGGCCGTTGAATTGTGGAGCACGATCCTCGCCGCTGACCTGCGGGTCATGAAACCGGTGCTGGACCAGGTCATGGGCTCGGCCGGCCGCCAGTTCCTCGACTATTCACTCGAGGGTTTGCCCGCACCGGACCTGGCTGGCTGGGCGATGGCGCATACCGCCCGGCACGGGCTGGCCCGTCGCTGGAGCCTGTGGTACCAGGAGTACCCTGTGCTACTCAGTCCGGTCTGGTCCCAGCCGGCCTTCCCGCTGGACTTCGACATTGCCAGCTTCGACAACGCGATGGCGACCCTGGAACTGATGCGTCCGGTTCTTCCGGCCAACCTGCTGGGCACCCCGGCCGCGGTAGTATCCGCCGGGATGGCCGAGGGCCTGCCTGTCGGCGTCCAGGTAATGGGCGGTAAGTACACCGAGCTTCGCTGCCTGGCCGTCGCCGAGGCGATCGAGCAGCGACTCGGCCCGCTCACCCCGACCGACCCGGTCGCCGATTGACCGGCCGGGCCATCCAGGCCTGACGGTCCACCTTCTGGCTCCGATGGCTGATTCATTCGCCGCGAGCGACCTCGCCAATCACCCGCGACAGGTGATCCACTACGACGATCGAGATAATCATGATGAGGCATGGCTATCTGGCCTCTTGGGAGCTTGAGCCGCTATCGGCACTCGTCGTGCGGGAAATCCGTAGCCACGCTTACCGTACCGATGCCAGCATGCTCGCTCGCGGCCGACCACCGGGAGTCACCCTCGTCCGTCGCTGATCCTCGTCGCCCATGCGGCGGCCGACGTAAGCAGTGTGGCGCTGACATGATCCGGTCGGCCCAGCTGCCGCACGGCGATCCGTCCCCGGCGGCAAGAGCTGGCCAAGGTCAGGAGTCCTGTCGCGTTGGACGTGTCGGCCGAGAGCGGAGAACCCAATGTCCCCGGCCTTCACAGTAGGGAGGATCTGCCATGTCCGATTCATCGACAAGCGCTGAACCGGTACCCGCTGACTCGGAGTCGCCTCCCGCTGATGTTTCCAGCCTCAGCAGCAAGGAGGATCGGGACAACAGGGCCCGAGCAATGACGCTGATCGTTGGTGTGCTTATCGGCATGGGCATCGGACTGGGCGTCGGCATGGGCATCGGCAGTGCCGCGAGAAAACGGATCGACCGCTGGGCTCGCTACTGAAGATCCCTGCCTGCTGGGCGGGTTCGTGGTCCTGCTCCGCCTGGCCCGCCTGGCCCGCCTGGTGGTGGCGAGCATAGGGTCGCGCCGCCTGTTCGACGGCTGGGCCGGGTCGCCGCCGTAGCGGGCGGGATCGTCGTCCTGGGCTCCTTCGTCGCCTACTACGCCTGCAAAAAAACTAGTCGCTCAGCGCCTGACCGGTAGGTCTGTTACCAGGTTGTTCTGGCTTTCTGCGTCGCTGGCGGGCAGGGCGCACACTCACTCGGCAAGCCGGTGTGGCCAGAGCCGCTGGTGGGCTGCCAGCACCGCTGCGCAGTCCGGCTCGCCGACGGGAAGCAGACTCACGATCACGTCCGCCCCTTCGGCAAGCCGACACCGCCCGGAGGTGATAAGCGGGCATGTCCGGCCGACCCGAGGCAGCGGCCCGGTGCACTGGCGGATGTCCTTGCCCGCAGAACGCAGCCCTGCGACCTGCTGATCATCGAACCAGCTGCGCCGTTCCACCAGTACCCGCTGGCCCGCAGAGTCCACGGGCCAGCCGGGCACCCCGCCGATGGTAGAAATCTCCAGGTAGGCCACGGAGAAATCCTCGATCGGGGCGGCCAGCACCCACCCGTAGCGCTGAAGAAGGCGCAGCATCGGGGTGTTTTCGAGAAGGACGATGGCACGCAGGCGGTCCATCCCATCCTCATGAGCTCGCTCCACGAGCGCATCCAGCAGCAGGTGCCCCAGCCCGGCGCCCTGGTAGCGGTTTCCCACGGTCAATGCCAACTCAGCCGTCCCGGGAGCGATAGGCATGTAGCGGGCTTCGGCGACCAGGCTGCCGGGATCGGCCGGCGAGGAGGCCACGAGGCAGACAGTCCCGCTACCGAGGCTGGCGAACTGTGCCACCAGCTCAGGCGCTGGCCGCGCGGTGTAGAAACGGCGATAAAAGGACTCAGAAGAGAGTCCCAGGTAAAGCCGGGTGATGGCCGGAACGTCGTCCGGACCGGCTCGGCGCAGCACGACCATACGCCCGTCGGCCAGTCGGCACTCCTTTCCCGCCGCCATGAGCGGACGGTACAGGCGGCTGGCAGCGTCGCCCAGGGACCAAAGACCCTAATAGGAGTCACGCCGGGTAAAGGGCTCGGCGCGGTCTGTCAGTGGCGTGTCGAACTTATGCGCGCTTTGGAAGAAGCAGACTACCGTTCCGTCCTTGGCATACGCGGGCATCTCGTACCAGAGTCTCGGCGAGAGCGCTGGCGCGCTGGCTTTGATGACGTCCGGAACTGCGGATCCGCGGCCAGCTCAGGGCGGATGGCTTTCACCGCTACCGGCCGCCCGCCCGGGACACGCCCAGGAACACCTGTCCCATGCCACCCTGGCCGAGCCGTCCTACCAGGCGGTACGGGCCGATCGTGGGCGGATCCACAGGCTGCAATTCCCTGACCACGCTACCCACCCCGACGCCACCGGAACGCTCCTAAACGATGGATCCGACAGAACAACGATAAGTACTCACTGCGGAAATTAACATGCCCGGTCGGGCGTGGCGACCGTGAGGCCCACGTCGGCGAGCGTTGACACGGCCAGGGGCCCCTGAAACGCTTCCAGGAAATGTCCCATCCTGATCCCGCCGGCATCGTCGTCGAAAAGAGGATTCATGGCAACCGTCGAGACCGTGCGCGGCCCGGTCGAGCTGGGCAATCTGGGCCAGACTCTCATGCACGAGCACATCTTCGTGCTCTCCACCGAGCACGTGCAGAACTACGGTAGCGGCTGGTGGGACGAGGAGGCACGGGTCGCCGACGCGATCGCGAAGCTGAACTCCCTGTACGCCAAGGGGATCCACACCATCGTCGACCCAACGGTCTGGGGCCTCGGCCGGTACATCCCGCGCATCCAGCGGATCGCGGCGCACACGCCGGTAAACATCATCGTGGCCGCCGGCCTGTACGTCTACGAGGAACTGCCCCAGCAGTACGCGTACCGCGGGCCCGGCCTGCTGCTTGACATGCCCGAGCCCATGGTCACCGACTTCGTGACGGACATCACCGAGGGCATCGCCGGTACCGGCGTCAAGGCGGCCTTCCTCAAGTGCTGCATGGAGACGGCCGAACTGACCCCCGGCGTCGAGCGGATCGCCCGCGCGGTCGCCCGCGCGCACCTCGAGACCGGCGCGCCCATCACGGTGCACACTTCGGGTCCGGAGCAGAGCGGGCGGACGGCGGTGCGGATCTTCCGCGAGGAGGGCGTCAACCTCACCAAGGTGGTGATCGGGCACGCGGGCGACAGCAACGACCTGGACTACCTGACCGAGCTCGCCGACCAGGGGGTCCTGCTCGGCATGGACCGTTTCGGGCTGGATCTGTTCAATCCAGGGACCGCACGGGTCAAGACGATCATCGCCCTGGCCACCCGCGGCTACGCCGGCCGTATGGTGCTGGGCCACGACGCCAGCTGCTTCATCGATTATTTCGGCGCCGCACACGACGCGGCGCGCGCCGCCGCCGCGCCGAACTGGCACTACGAGCACATCAGCAACGACGTGCTGCCCGCCCTGCTCGAGGGCGGCGTCACCCCGGCGCAGGTAGACACCATGATGATCGAGAACGCGGTGCGCTACTTCACCCCGGCCAGCATCGGCGGTGCGCCATGAGCGGCCCGGCCGACCGGAGCAGCCTGGGCGGCATCTTCGACATGACCGGCGTCACCCGCGGGCCGGACGGTATCAAGCGTTACGCGGGACTGCCCTCCAACCTGGTGCACATGCTGCGGATGGCCGTGGAAGGACAGGGCGCCGCGGAGGCCGTGGCAGAGACCGGCGGCGGCCCGCGGCTGAGCTACGCCTCGCTGTGGGATCGCGCCGCCCGGGTGGCGGGCGGGCTGCGCGCCCTCGGCGTCGAGCGCGGCGACCGGGTGGCCATTCGCCTGGGAAACGGCGTCGACTGGGTGCTGGCCTTCTTCGGCGCCGTGCTGGCCGACGCCATCGTGGTGCCGGTCAACACCCGCTTCGCCGAGGAGGAAGCCACCTACGTGATGACCGACTCCGGCGCGAAGTACGTCTTCATGCCGGGAGCCGCGCTGCCCGACGGTGACCCGCTCGCCGTCGACGACCAGGCCCCGGCCGACCCGGCCGCGATCTTCTACACCAGCGGCACCACCGGCTTCCCCAAAGGCGCCGTGACCAGCCACGAGAACTTTCTCTCGAACGCCGAGACCTGCCGCCGGTCGCTCTCCGTGACGCCTGAGGGCCTGCGGACCCTGATCTCGGTCCCGCTGTTCCACGTGACCGGCTGCAACAGCCAGCTACTGGTGGCCATGTACGTCGGCGGCACCGCGGCGATCATGCCCGCCTTCGAGGTCGGCGCGTTCTTGCGCGCCATCGAGGAGGAGCGCATCGACACCATGGTCACGGTGCCGGCCATTTACTGGCTGGCGATCAACCAGCCCGCCTTCGCCAGCACCGACATCTCCCGGGTGCGCTCGGTCTCCTACGGGGGGGCGCCCATCGCGCCGGACTTGGTCGTCCGGCTGGCCGAGGCGTTCCCGCAGGCGCGGCTGGGCAACGGGTTCGGCCTGACCGAGACTTCGAGCGTGTCCACGTTCCTGCCGCACGAGTTCGTAGCCCACGCCGACTCGGTGGGCTTCCCGGCCCCGGTGTGCGACGTCCGCCTCGACGCGGTGTTGCCCGACGGCACGGGCGAACTGCTGATCCGCGGGCCGAACGTCGTCTCGGGCTACTGGAACAAGCCCGAAGCCACCGCCCAGGCCTTCGCCGACGGCTGGCTGTACAGCGGGGACATGGCCCGGATCGACGACGAGGGCCTGGTCTACCTGGTGGACCGCAGGAAGGACATGATCAACCGTGGCGGCGAGAACGTGTATTGCGTCGAGGTCGAGAATGCCCTGGCCGGGGCGCCGGGGGTCTACGAGGCGGCGGTGCTCGGCGTGCCCGACGAGATGATGGGCGAGAAGGTGGGCGCTGTGATTGTGCCGACGCCGGGCGTAAGGTTCGACGCGGCGGCGGTGTTCGATTTCCTCGGCGCTCATATCGCCGACTTCAAGATCCCGCAGTACATCGCGGTCAGCGCGGAGCCCCTGCCGCGCAATCCCGGCGGCAAGCTGCTCAAGCGGCAGCTACGAGACCAAACCGACTGGGCGGCCGCGATTCGGCCGGTCCGGCGGGCAGGCTGAGCACGCAACCCCGGTCGGTACCGCTGGCGCGGGTCACCTCTGAGAACCGACTCAGCGCGTCTGCGGCCCGCTCTGGCGCTCCGGCGCTGGCCACTGCCGCCCTGAGTCGGTGAGCCCCTGGGTGTAGGTGGTAAATCCTTCGGTCGAAGGCGTCGGTCGCCGTTGCCGCGATGAGGACATCCTCATAGCGACCGAGGCCGCTGTTCACAGACGCGCGTGCGTAGTCGGCGAACGCCAATACCGCGCCTTCGCCGCTCGACGTGGCCTCCTGGACCGCTTTGTCGATCGCTGACCCATTCGTCGCTAGACCTTCCCCGGGTACTTCGGCATAGTGCTTCTGACCTTCGGCGCCAACAGACAGGACCTTTGACCACTATCCGGCTGACGTTAGATCCATGGACTGGTGTTATGAGCAACCATATTGTCGTCGGTGATCGCGTTTTGCTCGATGCCAGCTTCCATGCCACCCGGACCCGGCTGGAGATGCTGGCCACGGACGGGACGCTGCCGTGGGCGTCCGAGGTGGCTTACGGCGAGGGCATCACCGGCCTGGTGAACGCAGCGGGGCCGACGGCTGGCCTGACCCGGCTGGCCACAGCTCACCTAGACAACCTGGCAGAAACCCATGACTGCGCCCATATCCCACTACGGTGGGAGGCCATCGCGGCTGACGGCAAGTTGTTCACCGCCCTGGATGCCGACCTGATGCTGGTCCCGGCTGGAGACCGGATCTCGGCGCTCGCCATTGCCGGAGCGTACCGGCCGCAGCCCGGCCGACCCAGCGCCGGGCTAGACCGGACGATCGTGCGGGAGTATGCCACGGTGGCAATCCGCAGCTTCCTGACCCGGGTGGCGCGTGCGCTCGCCTATCCCCCGGGCACTGCATGGCCTGCAGGTCATTGCCCGCCGCGACGGCCGCTGACAGAAGACAAGGCATGAGCCAATCAATGGGAGTTACTCCTGACTGCTACAGCATCCCTTGATTGGCATGCCGCCTTGCGGCCGGCGCGTGAAGTCGGGGCGCGCCGTATGGCCAAGAAGATCATGCTGCTCGGCTCCGA
>Ga0187817_10000260_pt1 | contig 21435 bp, 11 predicted proteins | sample NC_wetland_sal_i_17_FD_132431 | JGI IMG/M metagenome (GOLD analysis project Ga0187817, IMG submission 132431) | Wetland sediment microbial communities from Neuse River Estuary, North Carolina, USA - SO4_2 | ecosystem: Environmental > Aquatic > Freshwater > Wetlands > Sediment | place: USA... | reverse complement strand
GCGATGTTTCAAGCGATACAGATTGAAACTCAATCCGAGCAGCAGGGCTTGCCGCATCTGCGTGTGCAAGGAACGACCCGGCGCGCGAGCCGAGAGTTTTCGTTTTACCGAAGAGAACAGGCTTTCGATCAGGGCGCGGCGGCGGTAAGTCCGTTGCGGGAAGGCGCGCCGCATCTCGGCACGCACTCCACGCACGCGCCAGGTTTTCTTTCCACGTTTGTCGGGAATCACGCTTTGAGCTCCGAGGCGTTGGCGGATGTAGGTGTGATTGCGTTCGCTGTCGAACTCTGCGTCGGCCAGCACCAGTCCGATACGGGTTTGCTGGGAAGCGGCTTCAACGACGGCAGGCAAATTCGCGCAGTCGTTCCACGGACCACGTCGCGCCTTCTGCGACAGCAGGAATTGCTGATCCAGATCCGCCACTACGACCCACTTCAGCCAGTGCCGCCAGGGCAGCGGTTTTTGCCCGTGATGATGCATGCGCCGCACAAAGAACGTGCTTACCGCGCCTTGCGCCAAACCCGTGGCGTCCACGGCGACACGAGCGCGCTTCCGCCCACGGCGCAGCGAACCGCGCAACCGACGCACCGTCTCGCCGACAGCACGGTCGATGGTCTGGTCCTCCAGACGCTGCAAGAAGCGGTACAGCGTCGTGAAGTCGGGCACACTGGAAAGCCCCAACGTCTGGCGCAATTCGCGATGCTCGCTGAGCCGCACTTCGGCCTCGCGGAAGGTCCAATCCTCGTAGCGCATCAGACAGAGGATCGCCAGCAACTGTGGCTGGGTGAATTGTCGCTTGCTGAAACGGCTGCGGTAGCGAGGGAGCACCGCTCGGGAGACTTGCAGAGCGATGCGGGCAAAAGGCAGGAGTCCGACTTCGGCCATCGCACCTCCTGCCTCCATAGAAAACCATAGAGGCGACCAATCGCCTCCTCGAATTTCAAAGAAGTTGCGAGGATGTCAACAGCGCCAGGTTATTTTATGATTTCATGCACACGCTTGAGCCGTCGTTGCCCAAGGGCAACCATGAACTTGCCCTGAAACAATGGACTGCAGCGCCATCCGAGTTGGGTTCCGATTGGAAGTGACCTTATGGGGAGATCAATCGACATGAGCACGCGATGGATTCCAAAAGGGTTTCACACGATAACTCCAAACATTATTGCAGATGACGCCGAGCAAGCGGTGGCGTTCTTCAAGAAGGCGTTCGGCGCCACGGAGACCTATCGCCTGACATTGTCGAACGGAAAGATTACGCATTGTGAGCTTAGGCTGGGGGATTCGCTCCTAAACATCGGCGAATCGATGGACGGCTGGCCTGCACATGGGCTAGTCGCACAGATCTTCGTCGAAGACTCGGACGAGCTGTTCAAGCGTGCGGTTGACGCCGGCGCGAAGGAGATCATGCCGATGACGGACATGTTCTTCGGCTCACGTGAGGGGCGGGTTGCTGATCCTTTCGGGAACGTGTGGACCATTGCGACGCTCAAAGAGGAAGTGGCTCCGGAAGAGATGCAGCGAAGGATGATGGCGCAGGGCTACTAACTGTTTGCTCTAGCTAATGGACTGAGTGTCCAATTAACGCGGTAGAGGACAAGTGAAGTCATTTTCTCAATGGTAGTATTGGTCCCTCCAATGGCTCAGGTACCCCCAGTTCCGGACCTTGAAGCGCAGCGCGAAGCAATGAAAAGGCTCGACTTTCTGATCGGAAAATGGGGCGGGGAGGCGCGCCTTCTGCGTGGGCCCGCTGAGTCGGTGGAATTGCTTCAGACGGAGGAAGCACAGTACAAACTCAATGGCTTGATCGTTGTGATCGAGGGTGTCGGTCGGACAAAATCCGGCGGCCAACCCCTGCTGCAGGCTTTTGCAATAGTCTCCTACGAAGACGAAAGCGCAACGTATCGCCTCCGGGCATTCAACGACGGTCGTTTTCTTGAAACCCAAGTGAAACTGTTGGAGGAGGGCAAGGGGATGACTTGGGGCTTTGCTCTGGGAAAGATCAGGACGAATTCCGTATTGCGGATAAATGAGCGCGGTGAATGGACGGAATTCGCGGAAATATTAATTGGTTCGCAACCTTCGAAGAAACTCTTGGAACTCACTGTCCGCCCGCAAAAGTAGCTGGCTGGCCGCGCTTAAATCGCTCCAGCGCCTGCCGGTCATGCGCCAGATCTTCGGGAAGGAATTTCAACGCCACCGCGCGTTCCAGTCGCGTATCTTCGGCGCGATACACCACACCCATTCCGCCGCCGCCGAGCCGTTCCACGATGCGGTAATGGGATATCGTTTTCCCGGTAAGAATGTCCGTTGCGTCTGTCCCCATGCGCGCTCATCTTAGGGGCCCAGCGCACTCCCGTCAAAGCACCCGTTTGCACTTTTGTACTTTTTCACTCTTTTGCCGCTTTTAGGCGTGGAACTTACCCTACTGTAAGGGTGACCTTCCACTTCTGGAGCCGAGAATTCGGGGCCTACCGCTGTGAGTTCGCAGCGTGTGGAGCTTCGGAGCCGGTGATGCCTTGGCCCTCTTTCACCTTGTAGAAACGGTCGGCAGCCAGATTCGAGAGCGTTTCCACCTTTCCGCTGGGCCATACGATTTCAGCTTTGTCGACGCGGTCGAGAGTGCCAAGTCCGAAGTGGATCCGAAGATCGTGCTGAGAGAGATAGCTGCCGCCGCTCAGCACTTCACCCGTCTGAACAAGATCTCCAGCGGTCACTTTTACGCGTGCATTTAAGGCCAGGCGGTTACTCTGGGTTCCCTCCAGTTGGAAGCTGATCCAGTGATTCGGCGGGCCACCTTGTGGCTGCAAAATCAGAGCATTACCCTTCAGAGTCTCGACGATGATCTCGATTCGACCGTCATTGAACAAATCGCCACAAGCCACGCCCCTGCCGACTCTTGGAACTTGAATTGCCGGGCCGACGAGTTTGCTGATGTTCTTGAAGGTGCCGTTCCGCTGATTCTCGAAGAGCAGCATGGGTTCTTGATACTTCGTGCCAATCTCTATGGAGTCGACTTGCGGATAGACGTGCCCGCTGACCATGAATAAATCCGGCCAGCCGTTGTTCTGCCAATCAATGAAGCAGTCGCCCCAATTAACGTAAGGGGTTGTGTTGGCCGCAATCCCGGATGCATAAGACTCGTCCACGAAGCTCATGTCCCCATCATTGCGATAGAGCACGGCGTATTCGTCGCTGAAATGGGTAATGAAAATACTGAAGCGTCCGGTATGAAGATAGTCTCCCAGAGCCACGCCCATGTTGGCCTGCTCGATGCCATCTTGGCTGACGGCGACGCCCGCGGTATACGCAACGTCCTTGAAATGCCCCGTACCGTCATTTCGGTAAAGATAGTTGGGCTCGCCGTCATTTGTGACAAAGAGATCTAAATGGCCGTCCTGATCAAAATCCGTCCAGACAGCCGTCAGGCCGAAGCGGTTTTGCGGATCGGAAACCCCGGCCTGCTTGGACACATCGGTGAAAGTGCCGTCGCCGTTGTTGTGATAAAGATTGTCAGGAGAACCCTTGAGCCCGCGGGGACCGCACTGGACGTCAATGCCGTGGTACTGACAGGTTTTACTGGAGCCGAAGACGGGGAGATTTTCCAGACTGACATCAACATAGTGGGAAACGAAAAGGTCAGCCCAACCATCGCCGTCGTAGTCACCGAATGTCGAGCCCATGGCCCAACCTTTGTCGCCGGCCAAGCCCGCTTCCTTGGTGACGTCGGTGAAGGTGCCGTCACCGTTGTTTCGGTAGAGCACAACACCATCGAAGCAGGTAACCAGAAGATCAGGCCAGCCATCATTGTTATAGTCGCCGACGGATACTCCCATCGCCCAGCACGGATAGCCCACGCCGGCTTTGTCCGTGACATCCGTGAACGTGCCATCATGATTGTTGTGATAGAGAGCGCTGCGCGCCTTCTTGCCGCTGCGGGCCATTTCCACACTTTGAGCATTGGTGAAATAGATGTCAGGCCAACCGTCGCGATCGAAGTCAATCAGTGCGACTCCGCCGCTCATGGATTCCATAATGTATTTCTGTTCCGGGCTGGAAATATGTTCGAAATGGATGCCTGTGGAGTTGGTGATGTCCACCAGTTGGGGCAATTGAGAAGACCCTGGATCATTTGGTTTTTGGGCGGCGGATGGGGCAGCCGTCGGCACGGACTGTGCCGGTCTCTTCGGCTCCGCTGGAGATTGAGAAAACAGCGAGAAGGCGGTTAGGAAACTCAGTGCGCCGGCAGCCCAGATCGCTTTGTTCATGCGCATGGGAGTGCCTGCGACCCGATTGTGGAAGAATGAGTATGAAGCACCAATCTTGTCCCTAGCGGCCGCCAAAACGCGATTGGACGGCGTACAACGAGCTGCGCGCGGCGATGAACAGCGTCTTCCGATCAGCCCCTCCAAAAAGCAATTGCGAGGGCCGTTCCGGAACATCGATCGTATCGATTAGTTTGCCGGCCGGGTTGTAGACGTAGATTTGGCCTGCGGCGATGTAAACGTCTCCCTCGGTGTCTTCGGTGACACTTTCGCCCCCCACGTGGACGAAGAGTTTCAGATTCGTAAGAGTGCCATCCTCGCCGACAGTAGACCTGTAGGTCTTTTCTTCCTCTTCATCGCAAACGTAAAAGGTCTGCCCAATAGGCGCGGGAGCCAACCCAAATGCGTGAAGAACATCGTGGATTTTGGATCCGTAGTAGAGCTTGCCGGTAACAAAATCTTCTCCGGCGGGAATGAATGTGCTGCGATCCAGGGATACAAATTGGTACGGCTTCCTCTGCTGGGCTACTTCGGGCAAGTCGTTTTCATTGCGCCAGTAGTCCACGGGAAGGACTGGCGTCATTCCGGGACGAGGGACGCTCGGCTCTGGCCCCAGAAGGGTGAGTTGATCGAAGTCGCTGTCCGGCGGAAAGGTGTAGACAGTGCCCTTTCCTTCATAGGAAATCACGATTAAATTACCGGACTTGTCAAAAGCAAGTTGAACTGGGTCGAGCGGGTTGTCCCGTACGACGGACAGTTGACGCGTGGAGACCGACCAGCGGTAGATTGTCTGCCATTTGGCATCGACAAAATACAAGTTGCCAGAGCTGTCCACTGCACCGCCGGAAATATTGAAAAAGCCGCCAGCGACTTTTTCCACTTTGGCGCCCTCGGCTAGCACAGGAGAGGGTTCCATAAGACGAGTTTGCGGCGCATTGCCGGAGAGCGTGAGCCAGGCGAATTCGCGCTGGCGGATTTCGACATTGTGGGTCTGGTCGTAGACGGCGTTGTCAAACGAGACCTTGCTGTCGCTGTAACAATGGACGTTGCGGAAGCGGATATTCTTCGAACCCGTGACCTTGATCGCGTAGGGAAATGGCTGATAGCTGCTGACGACGCGGTACATGTGCAGATTGGCGATAGTGATGTTGCTTGAGTTCCGAATCTCGAGCGGCAGTGCGAAACCGCCCTCGCCCCGCTCTTCTTCCGTTTGCAGCGCGTAGATTTGCCAGTTCGAGGCGTTGTGCAGCACCACTTCGTTGCGCACGTGATGCTCGCTGGACAACTCGTAGATGCGCCCACTGGTTGAAGTGTTCGAAATGTACAAGCCAGCTTGGGCAAACGTGCAGGGAGTCCAAATGTCAACAAAGGTGCCGCCACCGCCATCGGTGACCCAAAGGCTCGGATACTGGCCGTCCCAGCGACGGTGGATATCCGATTCCGCAGTGTGAGTGTTGTTGTAGATTTGCTCCCAAACTTTCTCATTTTCTTCCGGAGTGGCGCCTGGATTCACGGTGCCGTGTCCGCCTAAGAAGCGCACATCATCGACCATGGAATCTTCACCGGCCATCCACTTGAGGGCGACCGCGCGCGGGTTGATGCCGTTCGTGTAAAGGCCGATGCCGGTGACGATGTTGGTGCCGCTTTTGGGGGCCTCCATCAATGGCTTGGGACTACCGACGCCCTGAAAGGCGGGCGTTCCATCGGCCAGCAAGATGCGCGTGACGCTGGGATGCAAGCCAATGAGAATCGTGTCCGGCTTAAGCACGATGGTGTCCGTCACGCGATACTGACCCGAAGGGAAATAGATCGTCTTGTGCTCGGCAATAGCCTTCCTCAGGGCCGCTGTGTCGTCCGTTGTGCCATCACCCGAAGCTCCAAGGGTACGGATGTTGACCCAAGTGTTCATGGGGGGTAGATCGCGGATGTCAGACTGGACTGGCGGCGGTAGCGTGGCCAATGGCACTGCATCGAAGACATCCTGGATGGCAGGAATTGCCCCTATATCGTCGAAATGGAGGCCGTGCGAGAAGGTTTTGACCTCATACATTTCTTGCGGGCCGGCGAGTTGCTTGCCGCTCTCGCGGAAGGAAGCAAAAACGGGGACGCCGCGGCAGATCGCGTTTTCCATATTGATTTCGGTGCGCACGCTGTTTTCGTCGCTGATGATCACAGCAGGGCCGGTTACACTTTCGAAACGCGCATCCTTGACCCACAGCTCGTCGAAATAGCCAGCGTCGATGGAAATCGCCGTGGGGACACTCTTGAATTGCGGGCGAATGAGCGTCAGCCCCGCTTCATGCTCCCGGATTGCGGCTCCGCTTTGGCCCTCGAAGGTGCTATCGATTATGGTGAACTGCCAACCCGGAGAAGGCTTGCGGGTCCAAATTCCGTACTTACCCCCGAAGAAATGCAAGTCCTGCGCCACATTGCCACCATCGTGAATGCCGGCGAGGCCTGAACCAATGTGGAAATCCATGTGGGCAAGGAAGCAGTGTTGGGCGTAGTGCGCACGGACTCCAACAGCGCCGGGATTGCCGTCCTGGATTTCCATATCGACGTTGCTGATTGCCGAATAGAAAGTACCAGGGCTTGCGTCCGGAGGCGTAGCGTTTGGTCCCTCGTCGGAGCGGGGAGCACGACCCTTGCCCGGCCGGCCACCAGCAAAGAAAACCATGTAGACAGGACCCTGCTGATATCCTGGCGTGTTTGCGCCTAAGACCAGCACAGGCCGCGTCTTGCCATATCCAATGACGCGGATCCCCGGCCAGATGTAGATGGTTCTCGTAACACGATAGCGGCCAGAAGGAAGGAAGAGAATGCCCTGATTGGTAGTTTCCTGCACTTTGTTGATGGCTTGCTGCAAAGCATCCGAGTCGTCGGCAACGCCGTCACCGTGAACGGGAAATTTATCGCCAGCAAGGTAAACCGCTTTTGCGTCGTCCAAACGGTCCGTGTAGTAAGAATTGGCCAAGACCAGTCCACAGGAAAACGCGAACGTCGCCAGTACAAAGAGAATCTTCTTCATTTAACAGTCCCACTGAATGATTTTTGGAACTACTTCATCTGCTTCCCTTCCAGAGAGCTTCCACGCGGCCGCCCAGGAATAGCGACGGCTGACTTCTTCATCTCCTGCGCAAAAACGGGCGCAGCAGGGTGAACTGACGCTGCGCCGGCTAATTGCGAGCGTCGTCTTCCTGATCTTTTTTGCCTGGTTCCAAGCGCATTTGCCGGTAGGTTTCCCGGAGTTTTTCCTTCATGTCCTTGTATTTCTGATATTCCGCAAGCTCACGATTTGCCTCGGCGGTGCGGCCCATTTGCCGATAAACGGTGCTTAAACGAAAATGCGCGACTGCGCTGGTCGGATCCAGTTTGACAGCCGACTCTAGAAGAGGCAGGGCCTTCGCACTTTGATTCATGGTCATCAACATCTTTGCGAGGCCAATGTTGGCTTCAGGGTCGTTCGGTTGAATCTTCAGTGCACGCTCGTAGTGTTCGGCCGCCGCCTTTTGGTCACCTCGCAACGCGGCAAGATCTCCGAGCCTGCATTCGGACTTCTCGTCGAGCGGGTTGGCAGCCAGGGCGGCTTCGTACTCCTTTTCAGCCTCCTGGCGCCCACCGGGAATCGCGGAATTGTTGAGCATCTCGGCAAGCTCGAAGTGAAGCCCGGGAAGGTTCGGATCGATCTTGAGGGCTTCGCGGTAATTTGCGATGGCTAGGTCGGTATTGCCCTGCCTGGCCAGCTCATGCGCCATCATCTGGTGCACTCGGGCAGATTTTGGGGCCACCACGATTAAGGTGAGCCTGGAGTCGTCGGCAAGATCCGAATAGAGCCGGTATGCGGTGTAGATAATTTCAACGTTTGTCGGGTCCAGCTGCCGAAGAACACTAACGGTCGTCGCGGCTTTATCCAAATCGCCGGCCGCGGAGTAGACTTCGATCAACTCCATGCCCGTATCAATTCGAATCTTCTGTTCCTTCAGCTTAGGAAAGGCTTTCTCCAAATCGCCGAGAGCGCTGTTGATATCACCGGTGCGTTTTTCGGCCATGCCGAGAAGCGCCTGAATTTTCCAAAGAGACGGTTGCAGCTTCAGCGCTGCGCGCAACTGCGGAATCGCGTCCGCGTAGGTACCCTGGAAAAACAGCAGCACGCCAAGGTTGCCGCGGGCATCTGCATTGTTCGGTTCGAGCGCAACAATAGCTTTAAACTCAGCTATGGCGAGATCGGGTCTGTTCTCCGTTAGATAGACGTGGGCCTGCTTCATGTGTGCTTCGATTTGTTCCTGACGGCTGGGGGAAGATTGGGAAAAGCACGGAAGTACGACAAAGAAGAATGCGGCCCACATCGAGACAATCGTTTTTCCTGTGCTCATGTCGTTAGTATACGGCGAATACGCGCCTTTTCGCTGTCTCGTTCCCCCGCAAAAAGATGAGAGGACGGCGGGGGTGCACCGTCCTCTCCTCGACACGATATGTTGGCTCGGTTAGAAGGAAAACACCGCACTCAATTGACCGCTACGGGGAGCCACCGCGACGCCACCGTTTTGCGTTGAGGCATTGATCTGTCCGAAATTAGCCGTGCCCACGACCTGGTCCGGAATGCCGAGGCTCGGATGATTCAGAGCGTTGACAAAGTCCGCACGCAGCTCCAAGTGGTATCGCTCTTTGAGGCTAAAGGCCTTCGCCAGCGACAGGTTAACAACTGACAGCCTTGGTCCTCTGAGGACATTTCTCCCCTCGTTGCCGAACGCAAACGGAATAATTGAGGGAGCGGCAAACGCTGAGGTGTTGAACCACTCAGCGGTGGTTTTGGGTCCGTTAACGTTGCCTACAATGTTAGGGAACCAATTGCAGCCGTTGTTAACGTCGCCGCCGGAGGCGGTGCCGCCGACGCTGCAGCCGGTAATTTTCTGGTTCTCGTTAGTGTTCATTACCACTGTGAACGGATTTCCGCTCTGGGCGATGAATGTTCCAGCAATACGCCATCCGCCCACGAGTGCATCCACTGCCTGGCCTTTATCGCCGAGATACCGCTTGCCATGCCCAAAGGGCAGGTCGTAAGAGGCATACCCTTTGAAAGCAATCGGAATGTCAAAATTCGAATTGCCGTAATTCGCTTTGGGGTCGTTCCCGATCTGCCAATACTGCGTTCCTCCGCGGCTGCCCCATCCGCCCGAGTCCTGGTCATCCAGCATGTGCGACCACACAAAGTTCGCGCTGAAGAGTAGCCCGCTAGAGTAACGCTTTGTGATTTGCGCCTGTAGAGCATTGTAGTTGGAGATGGCGTTGTAGTTGTATCCGCCGAGGGTTCCCCAAGCGGGGAAGGGCCGATCGGCCTGAACGGCCGAACCAGCGGCCGAGCTTGCGGCGAGACCAGTCGCGCTGGTTATTTGGTTGAGGTCCGTCGGGAATTGCAGATTCGAGCCGTGGCTGCCTACATACGCAAGGGAAGCCAAGTAATCCCGGGCGAATTGATGCTCGATGCTTAACTGCCATTGGTTGATGCGACCCACGGGAACGTTATACGGGACGTAGGTCTGATTTGAGGGAGATGTAAGGTTGAGGTACGTGTAAGGTGTTCTCGCGCTCGGCGAGCCCACGACGTAATTAAGCACGGAGTTGGCTACAGACGCCGAGGAACTCAAGTAGATCAGCGGGTTCGGTCCAGTCCCGGCAAACGGATCCGAGGCGTTACCGGTGCTTGTATACAAGGAGCCAGCTCCTATTCCGTTTCCGTAATCATCCTGGCTGAAGTTATACGAATACATCCCGAAGCCACCTCGCAGCACAGTGTTGGGCATAAAAGACCACGCAAAGCCAACGCGTGGCAAGAAGATATCGTAAATGGGCTTTTGCGCTGAGTTTCGATTATCCTGGCCAGCGAACCACATCGAGCCTAACGAGCCCTCGTACGAACAGTTAGTGACCGTGGCAGTGGGGCAGGGGTAGGTGAGCGGGATATTCGGATCGAAGCCGCCAATGGAGTTATGGATCTCGGTAAAACCTGTTGTGGCCGTGTAGCGAAGGCCCAGGTTAATCGTGAGATTTGGTTTGACCTTATAGTCGTCCTGAACGAAAAGCTGAGGACTCTTGAGCCGGGCGTAGGACACGGCCTGATTGGTGGCGCTCCACTGCTGGACGTCGCCCAGCAGGAAATCAGCCAAGCCGGTTCCCGTGGTCCCCGGAGCCGCGCCATTTTGCGCGGTGTAGAGCCCGTTGAAAGTGAAATTACCGGCCGTCAGGTTTCCCCATGGTGTGGTATTGCCTTGGCCCATCAGCACCTCAACACCAAATTTAAGAATGTGCTTCCCTTTAATCAGGTTGACAACATCCGATGGGTCATAGAGATTCTCGATATAAATCGCGTTTGTACCCGGAGCCAGCCCCGCACAACAGAATCCGGGGCCGCCGATGTTGATTGAAGGAAGAATATCCGCCTTGGCGTACTGCAAACCCAGACTGGTTTCAGCATTGTACCCAACCGTTTGAGGAATAAACCAGTTGCCTTGCTTGGTGTAGGCCATGCGGAATTCGTTCACCAACGTTGGACTGATCGTCCAGGTGTCCGTGAACTGCACGTTGTAGCCATCTATGTCCCCAGAAAAACAATTGATTGGGCATGCGAGAGGCCCGTATTTATTGACGCCGGGGTTGTTCTTCTGGCTGATTGAGAAATTCATCGTGTTCGATGAAGAAAAATTGTAGTCGATGCGTCCAAAATAGCGCAGATTCGGGTTCGGAGTGGGCAGGATCGTGCTGTAATTATTCGAAGTCGCTCCGGGGGCTCCCACATTGGGCGGAAGATAGAGATTCAGAATCTTCGCCGCCACGGGGTCTATGCGACTGGCCGGAATCGCATTCACGCCAGCCAGCGATCCGGTGTTTTCCGCCGCGAATGAAGTTCGTGTACAGCCCGGCGTGTTGCAGCTCAGTGGGTCGTATAGGGTCGGGAGCCCGGTGAAATCGTAAGCGCCTGGATGGGCCGTGCCCTGTCCTCGTTCGGCCAGGGTAGGAACCGTGCCCAGCGTGGAACCTGCAGCTCCGTTGTTGTAGATCTTGTCTACGGCGAAGAAGAAAAACAGCTTTTTCTTTATGATGGGCCCGCCGACCGTCCCACCATACTCGTCGTACCGGAGATATCCTACCGGCTGTGGAGAATAGCCTCCAGTGCTGTTCGGAATCCAGAAAAAGGGTTTGGCGTTTAGAACGGAGTTCTGAAAGTATTCATACGCTGACCCGTGGAAGTCGTTGGTTCCGCTCTTGGTGATCTGGTTGAATACGGCGCCACCGATACCATACTGCGCCGAGAACGACGAAGTCGTGATCTGGACCTCTTGTAAGGCCGAGAACAGGGTGTTGTCCACGTTGTTGCTTACCGGCAATTGGACCACACCGCCATCTTGGAGGTAATTCGCATAGTTCGGGAGGTTGCCGTTGATGGAAACCGCGTCACCAGCATTATAGGCGCCGCTGCCTTCCGAGCCGGGCGCCGTGGGAGAGCCCGAAGCTCCCGGGAGGAGGATATTAAAGTTGGCCCAGTCGTTGCCGGTGATGCCAGCCCCGATCTGGGGCAGTTTAGCCATGGTTTGTGCTTCCTGAATCGTTCCGAGCTGCCCCGTTTCGGTCTGCAGGAGCTGCACGCCAGAGGACTCGACGACGATCGTTTCGCTTACCTGGCCGACCTGGAGTGTCGTGTCCACGGTGATGACGGAAACCTGCAGGACGACGGGGCCGTACGTGGACTTCTTGAAGCCGGGCTTCGAGAAAGTAAGATTGTAATTGCCAGGGCGTGTCGAAACGGTGTCGTAGATGCCGTCTTGATTGGTGGTGAAGTCCTTGGTCTCGCCCGTGTCAATGTTGGTCAGCGTGACCGTTGCGCCTGACACCGCGGCACCGCTGGGATCGGTGACCGTGCCGCGAATGTCGCCCGAATTCGTGCTTTGAGCAAAAGATAAGGTAGCTGCGAACGCCAGGAAACACATGGCAATCGCAAATCGAAGTGCTGTCTTCATTCATTTCCTCCAAGCGGCAAGTAAAAACCTCGCCGACCTTTGTCTTTCGATACGATCCTCGACTTGGAAACTCCGCCCAGCACCGTCTAGAGGACGTACCACGACCCAATCGGCCCAGCCGGCCAATTCGGCCTGTTGGGACTGAAAGACAAACGATTGTCTTGGTACGTTCCTAACGTATAAGTACTACTCTCGGTGCATTACAATCCCTCGCGCAGTGGTTGTCAAGAAGAAAATGCGATTAAACGCAGCAGTCAAACGATTGTCTAAGCCATACTGTCAACGGGCACGCTTTTCGGCCAGCATGCACTTTTTCTATTGCCTTCCCTAGAATGAATGGGTTACGCTGCGAACAATCGTTTGTCTACTACAGTTGGTGCGATTGATGAAAGCAATTACTTTAATTTATGAACAAAGGGGGTTCCATGCCATCTGGTACCCGTAGAGACTTCTTGAAGCTTGCCGCCGCCGCTTCCCTGGCCGCAACAAACGCCCGATTTCTGTGGGGCAGCCCCCCACCGCGGGTCCAGGCCTGGGTCACCTCCCCAGACCGGCGCATGGACGAGATCAAGCTGCCCGAATGGCGAACTGTCCGCGCGGGGAAGACTGCAGGAATCCTGGTCGACGCAAACAAGCGGTTTCAGGAGATCCTCGGATTTGGCGCAGCCTTCACCGACGCATCGTGTTACCTGTTGTCACAACTAAGTGTGGAAAAGCGGCAAGCGCTGCTGAGCGACTTGGTTGGACAGAATGGTTTAGGGCTTTCCGTTGGACGCACCTGCATTGGCGCGAGCGACTACTCTCGATTTGCCTATAGCTTTGACGAAAGTCCGGACCCCGACCCAGACTTGCAGCGCTTCAGCATCGAGCATGATCGCGAATACATCTTGCCGACGCTGCAAGAGGCCCAGAAGTTGAATCCTGGTTTGTTCTTGTTCTCTTGCCCCTGGAGCCCTCCGGGTTGGATGAAGGCCAATGGCTCCCTGCTGGGCGGATCGATGCGTAAGAAGTATCTTCCCACCTACGCGCAGTATTTCGTAAAATTCCTCCAGGCCTATTCTAAAGAAGGAGTGAAGATTCGAGCTGTCACGGTGCAGAACGAGGTTGACACGGACCAGGATGGAAGAATGCCCGCGGCTCTTTGGGGGCAGGAGTATGAAATTGAATTCGTCAAAAAACATTTGGGACCGGCACTCGAGCAAGCCTCGCTGGGCACGAAGATCTGGATGCTGGACCACAACTACAATTTGTGGGGCCGGGTGATCGACGAACTGAGCGACCCGGAATTCAATAAGTATGTGGACGGAGTCGCGTGGCACGCATATGCGGGGACACCCGATGCCATGACGCGCGTACATGAGGCGTTCCCCACAAAGGGGACTTACTGGACGGAAGGGGGCCCTACTTACAAGAACCCAGACTACGCGACGGACTGGGTCCGCTGGTCGCACACGTTTACTGGCATTCTGCAGAACTGGGCGCAATGTATCGTGGGATGGAATCTGATACTGGACGAAGAGGGGCGGCCAAATATTGGCCCCGCCTTCTGCGGCGGAGTGGTGACCGTGAATTCCCAGACGCACGAGGTCACGCGCAGCGGACAATACTGGGCGTTCGCGCACTATTCGAAGTTCGTGCAGCGTGGCGCGCGGTTAATTGGCTCAGTCTCGCAATCGGGTAATCAGGATATTGACCACGTAGCATTCGAAAACCCGGATGGAACTCACGCATTGGTGGTCACGAACCAAGGCGCCGGACAGGAAGTCTTGTTCCAGTCGGGGACGCAAACGCTAGAACTAACGCTGGATCCGGGATCAATTACCTCGCTTCGTTGGTAGTAATCCTGCTTCGACACTGCATTGCGCATTAATAGGAACTCGCCTTCTCCGGTTAAGGTGGCCGCGAAAGCAACATGAGCAAGAAAAAAAAGAATCTGGGAAAGAAGTCACACCCCGCAAAAAAGTCCGTCGGACTGAAGAAGCTCGCGGAACATCTGGGATTGAATCCCGCGACTGTCTCCGTAGTTATGAACGAGGTCCCGGGACGTTCGATTCCGCAAACGACTCGGGACCGCATCAAAGCTGCGGCTAAGAAATTCAATTATCAGCCGAGCTTCTTGGCCCGATCCCTTCGCAATCGCCGCACTTTCATGATTGGAATTTTGGTTCCCGAGTTGGGGGACGGGTACCACACACAAGTGATGAGCGGTATAGGCGACCACTTGATGGAAGCGAAATACTTCTATTTCACCGCGCACCACCGGCATCGAAAGGATCTGGTCGAAGAGTATAGCCAAATGCTTCTGGGGCGCGGCGCGGAAGCCCTCATTGCTATTGATACCGCGCTTGAGCACGATTTTCCTGTGCCGGTCGTGGCGGTCGCGGGGCATCGGCCTATCAACGGGGTCACAAATGTCGTGCTTGACCACCGGCTTGCCGCCGAACTGACTCTGACTCATCTGCATTCGTTGGGACACCGGAATATCGCATTCATACGAGGTCAAATGTTCAGTTCGGATTCTGCTGAGCGCTGGAACAATATCGTCGCGGTTGCGCGTGAACTCGGCATCGTCATTAGACCTGAATCCACCCTGCAGCTCGACCGGAACATCTCCTCTCCTGAACTTGGCTATCCCGTCGTAGAACAGCTGCTTTCCAGCGGTCAACGGTTTACGGCGCTTGTCGCGTTTAACGACATGACCGCAATTGGCGCGATTCGTGCTCTGCAGGACCATGGATTGAGTGTACCCGGCGACGTCTCTGTGATGGGATTCGACGATATCAAGAATGCGGCGTTCAACAATCCAAGGCTTACCACGATTCGTCAGCCTCTCTCTAACATGGGCAGGATTGCGGCACAGTGCCTGCTGAACCGACTGAACGGGTCGGAACCGTTCCGGGAGCAAATTACGGTTGAACCTGAGCTCGTGGTGCGCGAATCAACTCGGGCGATCGATGAGAGTGCCCGGGAGGACGGTCAAAAAAACAACTAGCTCTCACAAAACACCACCAGACTTGGGCTAGAACCACAAGGAAGGTACTCCCTGTAGGCAAGTCCGAGCGCTGTTATAGTAATGACCGAACAGTTTGCTCAGCCCCTCGCGAGGCCGAGCTCCTTATGACATCCGTCAGGAGCAGCCCAAATGCGACGCTGATTTCGGCTCGCTCCACTTGCCACCCGTTCCCAAAATGCCGATTGGATATGTCGGGCAGGAGGAGTAAACTCCATCCCCAGACTAATCCCGTGGGCATCCCGCCTGGCCTTGGGGTCGAGGGGGCCAACTGTGAAACCTTCTCTTTTTCTCCTGCTGTCATTTGTCGCCGGGCTTTTCTGGACCACTAACGACCGCATTGCTAGCGCGACCCCGAAGCCGAACTCTTCTTGGGCCTTGGAGGGTGTTGATCAGAGTGCAGTTTCTTCCCCACCCGAAAATAGTGTGACCATTCCTGGACCATTGCGGTCATTCTTACGCATGAGCGGGATCAGCCTGAACGTTACGCCCTCGGAGGTAGTGGCGCTACTTGCTCATAACGTGGTGCTCCTGGGGTATCAGTTAGGGAGACCGACGGAGTACCTGATTTTACTGCGGCGGTATCTTCACCAATCGAAAGAGCTGAGTGCTTTGGCAGGTCAGGATGGGAGCATCCGTGTAAATGGCTGCAAAGACGCGGAGCCTCTGCTTCGTATCCTCGGGTATAGAACTCAAGGAGAGTGTGGGCGTAGCGGAATGGCCTTAGTAACAGCGGATCCTGAGAGAGCATTTCTGACCGTTGATTCCGGGTTCCCATTGCTCGACCTTGAAGAGAGATTGCAGCACGATGAACCATTTGTCTATGGCTACACAGGGAGCACCGTACCGGTGCTGTTTGCAGCCAGCGACTGGATTGCAGTCGCTGGTCAGAAGCGGCAAGAGCACAGGGACTTTTTGGAGAGCCTTCTGCACGAAGCTAGCGTGGCGCGGCTTTACTGGGCCATGTCGCAAATCGAGCCTGAAACTAGAGTTGGAATGAAGAAGGACATAGGACTGGCGAAACTGCTCCCGCTCGCTCCGGCTCTTGATCTCTACGGGAGCCAGTTCTGTGTTCGCGATGGGGCGGTGGTCGTTCCAGGGGGGCGAGAAGCGGAGAAGGAATGGCAGGGAATGGTGGGAGCGAGTCCCCGGGCCCCGGGAGAGTTTTTTCTGCAACTTTTAAAGAAAGACCGCGGGTGGGTAGCAACCTATTTCGATGCCATGGCGCGAACTAGCTGGAGTCAGCAAGAACACTTCGCAGCCGATCAGAGACTGAAGCGTTATTACGGACCGTTCCGAGCAGCGGGAATTTCGCAAGAAGCGGGAGCGAGGCTGCTGTTTAGACCGGCACCTGCGCTCTTGGTGCTGGTAACACGACTGCAATGGGATGGCAACGGTGAGCCGTATGTGCCGGGGAACTTGCAAGTATGGAACGAAATTCTTCCGCAGACGGGAGATTCCAAAGTAATTCGCCCCTCAGGCAAACGCTCCGTGGGTTGGCGAACTCCGGATCAGTTGGCCGAGGCAATGTTCGCTTTTTCGCAGAGGGAGACGGATACCGGACCGCTGCAGGCCTATCTCGGTTTGAGCGAATTGGACCACAGGCGCGCCCCCGGGCGACGACTAAGCAACCAGACGGTTCTCTTGCTCGCCGAGAGGTATGCAGACTTCAGTGATCAGTACCTGATCTTTTCTGAATTTCCGGATCTTAGCGATAGCTCGATCACTCGTTTCCTGACTACAGCCGAGGTGCTCAATAAAATCCCCGACCACGCACTACGTGGCAACGCGATGGGAATTTTTCAGGCAAACGTGGGACTTTGGCAAATCCTAGCGAGGCAAGGTGAAATCGACCGCGCTCAACTGAATTCCTCGTGGCTGGAAATGATCAAGCCTTTCTCTGAGGTCTCCACGGCCGCGCAACTCGTTACGGCGGGGCGCAGTTCGATTGAACAAGTGTTCCGGGCAGCGACGGGGAAGGTAAGCGGATCACAAGACGAGATAATCCATCTGCTTGCGGGAGCTCATCAAAAGACCGCGGAAGGACAGCAAGTGCGCATGGAAATGGCCAATCGAATCCGGTCGGTAATGGAGGACCAGCGACTGGTTTCCATGGACACGCTATTTGCTCTGGACGATGGTCTGAGGATTCCGGGGCAAGGAGCAAAAAGCAAAGAGGAGCTGGCGGCGCTGGCGGGTGAACTTCATGAATTCGAGATGCCGCGGCCGATCTTTACCAACAGTGAAAGGACTCAATGGGCCGCAGGAACCTATAACAATCGCCACACCGAACTACAAATGCGGGCCGACCTTGCGAAAGTCATCCGGTCTCCCGAGTCCCCGAAGCAAATGGAAGCAGCTCGGGGGCAACTTGCCGCATTTCTAAGGGACACACTTGTGGGAATGAACTACGCGTACTATGAACCTCCAGGTTCGCAAGCTTTGCACAATAATCCGCTGTTTGTTCGTTCGCACGACTTTTCCGGTGACACCGTTCTGGGAATTCAGCACTTGTGGCAGGCGCCGCACTTATTTGGTGCTGGATCCCCGGCTGGGGGTGGCGCACATCTGATTGGGTCGCTCGCTGATCTGCCCTACGTGTTGGCGGAGGCGGAGCAGGATTTTATTGCTCCGGAGCACGTGCAAGCGTTGATTTGGCAACAATTTGTTCCGGAACTTTTGAGCAATGCGATTGTGCAACGTTGGTGGAACGTGAGCCGCAATGAACTGCATGCAGTGGCTCTGTATCAACGGGTTGGCGAGGAACTGTTGGCGGCATCGTCGAAGGACGAAGAACTAAAGGGCAAGGTGATAGCCGTGCTCTCAGATCGAATGTTTCCCGAGCGACGCGCATGGCTGGAGCAAACCATTCGAGCAGGAAAAACCAGCGAAATGTTTGACGGCATCGCGCCGGCTGATGGTTTCTATCTGACGGCGGAGTTTCGGGAGAGATTTCCAGGGGAACTCGAGAAGGATTGCGCTGCGGGACGAGAGCTGGAAGCTCTGATTCGGGAAGACCCGGAGGAGGTGAATTGGGAACGGTTGTCGCGTGACTTTGGGGTGATCCACCGGGTTCTTACCCAGACCTACGCGCGCGAGCTTATAAATGTGAGACCGTTTCCAGCTTTGGACGGAAGCTATAACCGTTTGATGGGCGAATGCTGGGATTCAGGAAATCTTTATTGGGCGCGGTTAGCGGATGAAATGGGCGAATCGCCGGTTCTGCTGAACCGTATCGTTCCTGCGCTGACCCGTCGAATGGTCGAGAGGATTTCGGCCAGTGACCCGGAAGACTGGCCAGCGACACTCCGTGCTTTACGCGAGACGGGAGAAGAGTTCCGCGAAGGAAAAATCTCGTCGCCGGCAGGAAACGCAGAAACCCGAAATTGATAGTGTTCGAATTCGGGAGGAAATAGGTATGCCGATGGTGAAGAAAACATTTTGTGCGTTTCTGAGTGCAAGTCTTGGGTTGTATCTATACGTGGGAGAGAGTGTAACTGCGCAAGCACCGGTCCCGGTGGATTCCCACATACAAGTGGCGGTCGACTTGGTGCAATTGAATGTGGCAGTGACGGACAGTCGTGGGGACTATGTCACGGGGCTTCAACCCAGTGACTTTTCCATACTCGAGGACGGAATTCCACAAAAGATAGCCACCTTCGGAGAGGGTAATGAGCCTGCTGACCGGTTGGCGGGCGCTCGATCGTCCAACATCGAGGTGAAAGCTGCTTCTGGCGGCGCCGAGGGAACTGGCAAAGAACAGAATGACTCACGTGAGCGACTATCGGCGGCAGACCTAAGCGCGGCGGTAACAGGGGCAAACATATTTGTTCTCTTCGATACAAGCAATTACATGTATCGCGGATTTGTTTTTGCGCAGGACGCCATATCCGATTTCATCCGCTCTTTGGAGAACGCTGACCGTATAGCTTTCTATTCCTACAGCCGGGATTTGTCGAGAGCTACCCGCCTCACTTCGGAGCGGTCGCAAGTTCTTCGGGGAGTGCGCACGACTGTGGCAGGTGACGATGCGGCACTTTACAACTGCCTGTTGCTGACGGTGAAGGATGCGGCGCAATATTCGGGTCGCAAAGTCATTGTGGTCTTCTCCAACGGACCGGACAACGCCAGCGTTGTTCCGCCGGAGGATGTAGCGGAGCTAGCGCAATCGACCGGTACAGCAATCTACATGGTATGCACTCGACAGGCCCAGTTGGAGCCAATCTCGACGGCTGTATTTGAGCGCATGACAGCAGCAACGGGAGGGAAGGCCTACTTCGCCAAGACCTGGAAAAACGAACAACAAGCTTTTGCGTCGATCAGGGATGATTTGGCACATCTCTATTCTCTTAGCTATTATCCGCAGCCGAACCCCAACAGAGGCTGGCGCAGCATCACCGTAAAACTGACTTCTGAACGCATGAAAAAATGTCACGTGCGAACTCGCGACGGATACCGTCTCCAAGCGTCGCAATTCCCCAAAGTGCAGGGTGCACTGGCAGCCAGTCCGCATTGAGCTTTAGCCTTGATTTGCGAGGACGACAGCGCGGTACTCCTTCCTTTGGCCAAACAGATGTCGCAAAAGAAGCGCAAGCCACGATGCTAATGGGCGGAGCTAACGATTTATCCTCTAGGGTGCTCTGGCGTCGCTTACGCGAAAAAGAAAGCCACTTTTTTCCTCTCAGTTGTACCCAAGCTGTACCTAGATTTGAGCCGGTGTGGTGAGACGGCACAACTAAGGTGCTATGTCCTCGAACCCCGTTTGACCGTGAGTTCCGGCTTAACTTTAGAGTATCCGACCCTCCGCCCAGAACTGGCTTAATGCGATATACGATTGGGCGACACTTGTGCATGGTTGCCACCCCTCGAGGGAGATTGTTAACTGCCCAGATTGACGAGCTCCTCGGCGACAGGGTTCAGAATCAGTGCCGGTTTGTCTTACCTGTCACAACCAGATGTGAGCACCGTCACAGCTAGATGGATACCAGACCAGTGAGCCTGTTGTCTTAGGCGTCCGGCGTATTTTCCCTTGGACAGTGGATGACTCACTCGCCGCCGCAGGCGGCCGATCTCTTCCCGCAGGAGGTATTGCAGGCGATGTCATTTCACGCCATGAACTCGGGCGAGACCCCCTCAGACAGCGGAATCATGACCGAAGAAGAGATTGCTTCCCAGCTTATCGCGGAACGAGAACGATTAGAGCTGGCGGCCGGCTTGGCACAGCCGAGGGTACGGCACTTCCGCCGCCCGGAGGAACGGCCTTTCACCGCCGAGGAGCGCCAGCGGGTCACCATCCTCTTCGGCGGGCTCACCTGGAAGCACGAGAAACTTATCCAGGCTGTTTTTCATGGGAGCGGCTACCGCTGCGAAAATCTACCCGATCCGAATCTTGCGGCCTATCACCTGGGCAGGGAGTTCGGTAACCCGGCACAATGCAACCCCACGTATTTCACGGTGGGCAATCTGATCCAGTTCCTACGTGGGCTGGAAGCACGCGGGCTTACCAAGCAGGAGATCCTGAACAACTACGTCTTTTTCACATCCGGGTCGTGCGGGCCGTGCCGTTTCGGAATGTACGAATCCGAGTACCGGATGGCGCTGGACAACGCAGGATTTGGAGGGTTTCGCGTCCTGCTGTTTTCGCACAACGAGGGTATTAAGGCCAAGACTGGTGAGCCTGGACTAAAATTCACCTTAGATTTCGGCATGGGAATGTTGAACGCGCTTAATCTTGGCGACGTCACCAACGAGATGCTTCACGGAATCCGTCCCTATGAGATGGTGGTGGGTGAAACCGACCGCGCTTTCGCCGAAATCATGGACATTCTGAGCACTTTTCTCCGCGAGCGCCCACGCTTTGAGATTCTGGAACATGCGCCGGTGTGGCTTCGCTCCCGCCTTGCGCAGAAAAGGAAGCTGAAGGATACGCTCAACACGCTGGGCAAGGTGCGCGACCACCTATACGGCAATGCCTACCGAGACATACTGCGCCATTGTCATGAGCGCATTGCTCAGGTCGACGTGGACTGGCTTCGAGTAAAGCCAATCGTCAAGATCACCGGCGAGTTCTGGGCGCAACTCACAGAGGGAGACGGCAACTTCAACATGTTTGCCTTCCTCGAACGCGAGGGCGCCCACGTGCTGGTGGATT
>Ga0187817_10000259_pt1 | contig 21453 bp, 12 predicted proteins | sample NC_wetland_sal_i_17_FD_132431 | JGI IMG/M metagenome (GOLD analysis project Ga0187817, IMG submission 132431) | Wetland sediment microbial communities from Neuse River Estuary, North Carolina, USA - SO4_2 | ecosystem: Environmental > Aquatic > Freshwater > Wetlands > Sediment | place: USA... | reverse complement strand
TGCCAAGAGCACCGATTAAAATCCCCGCGAGAGCGGCACGAAGCCACGGATTCATAGGCGAGCGCCTCCGCGTTTCCCGGCGAAAAACACAGCCATGATAGTATCAATTCTTCGCCGGGGCGTGATGCGATTTGAGATTCCTTGGGAGGCAAAAAGGATGGCCCGTTGGGGATGCCGGATTTTGCTTTGCATGCTGCTAGGAACGTTCACCTTCGCCGCGCGCGCCCGCGCGCAACAGCCCTCGCCCAGCGCGGCGCTTCCCGCATTGCCGGCGGATTTCCCCAGGCTCGAAAGCGATGCTCTCCTCTGGCTGCAAGACCTGATCCGCATCAATACGACGAATCCTCCCGGTAACGAGCTTGCGGCTGTGAAATATGTCGCGGGAATTCTCGAACGCGAAGGAATTCCTTCGGAGATTTACGAAAGCGCGCCAGGCCGTGGATTTCTTGTCGCGCGCCTGGCGTCGAGCGCCATGCCGGACCCTTCGCGCGCGCTCCTGCTGATGGCCCATCTCGACGTGGTCGGCGTGGACAAATCGAAGTGGACCATGGACCCGTTCGGCGGCGTCATCAAAGACGGGTATCTCTACGGGCGCGGCGCGATTGACGATAAGGGCATGCTGGCGGCGAATCTCGCGGTTCTTGTGGCGCTCAAGCGCTCGGGCAAGCCGCTCAACCGCGATGTGATCTTCCTTGCCGAGGGCGACGCGGAAGCCGGAGGCGCGGCCGGCATCCAATTCGCGGTCGAGAAGCACTGGGACAAAATTGCCGCGGGGTATGCGATCAATGAAGGCGGGCGAGTGGTGGCGAAAGACGGAAAAATCCAGTACGTGGGCGTGCAGGCCTGGGAAAAAGTCACGGCGAACGTGGACGTGATCGCCACGGGAACCGCGGGACACGGCTCGGTGCCGCGCGCGGATAACGCGGTGGCCCATCTGGCCGCCGCGATTGCAAAAATCGGGACCTTCGAGGCTCCGGTGCAGTTCAATTCGGTGACGCGCGCGTACTTCGAGGGCCTGGCTCCCACCGAAGACGACGAAACCGCGAAATGGATGCGCGCGCTCGAAATTCCCGAACGCGCCGATCACGCCGCGCGCTGGATTTCCGTCGCCAGCCCGGCATGGAACGCCATGATGCGCGATACGGTTGTCCCCACGATGCTCCTAGCGGGGACTGGCCCGAACGTCATCCCGTCGGAGGTGCGCGCGGTGCTCGACGTCAGCCTGCTTCCGGGCAACTTGCTCGATCCGCTTGTGGGCAAATTGCAAGAGCTGGTGAGCGATCCCGAGGTGAGTCTGGTAGTGGAACCGGGCGCGGGGGAAACGGCGCCCTCGTCGTCGGTCAGCTCGGATTTATACGACACGATCGAGCGCGTGGCCGGCCAGGAGTTTCCCGGTGCGCCGGTTCTGCCGATGATGTCCACCGGGCCGACGGATTCGGCGCCGCTGCGCATGAGAAACGTGCAGGCCTACGGGCTATCCGCGTTTCCGATGACCGATGCCGACTGCGGGCGCATGCACGGCGAGGACGAACGCATCCCTCTCGACGCCTTTCGCAAGGGTGTGGAATTTCTCTATGCGATCGTCAACACCTTCGTCACATCCAGCTCCGGCCTATCTCACCCGTAAGAGTTTGTGTCGCGACCGGCATTTTTCGTCAGGGCCTTTGCCGGCTCCCCCCGCTTTCGCCCCCGCCGCCCAGGTTTAAATGTAGCGCTGCGCTTCAGCGCAGCATCTTCTTCTTGTAGCGCCGTAGGCGCGGCAGACGTCAGCCCCGTCCGGGAGGGCGGGGAACGAGGAAATAGGGATGGCGAGCGCCGTAGGTGCGACACAAACTCGTAAACGCGATGCTCGCGCGTTCACAAATCACGCTCAGTTGACCCAATTATCCGGGCGCGAAGGCGGCTTATCGTTGTGGTCACGAACGTACACATCGAATTTTTTGCGCAACCGCCGCTGCTTCCAATCCGAAAAATAGTTGCGGAAGTTATAGAGGTAGGAGCCGCGCCGCAGGTACAAATAGCCCGCGAGCATCCCGCCGAGATGGCAGACGTGGCTCACGTTGTCGCCCGAAACGCCGATAGTGGCGAAAAATTCGATCGCGCCCATCACGATCACGAAAATTCGCATCGAGACGGTCACCGGAAGCGGGAAAAACCACACCTGCCGGTGCGGCATCAGCACAGCGCACGCCAGCAGGATTCCGTAGATCGCGCCCGACGCTCCAATCGTCGGCGCCAGGGCGGGACCCAATCCGTGCGGGTCGAGAATCGTCTTCACGATCACCGTGACGAGCCCTGCGCCCACTCCACAGATAAAGAAATAAGTGTAGAACCGCCGCGCGCCCCACATGTGCTCCAGGCTCGCGCCAAACATGGCGAGATAGAGCAGATTGAACAGGATGTGGAGAATCCCGTCGTGGAGAAACAAATAGGTGAAGGGCTGCCAGATCCAGCCGTGGGTCACCGCGTAGGGCCGCAGAGCGAACCATCGCAGCCAAAAATCCTGCCCCGCGCCGTGGAAGAGCAGCGCGGAGATTTCCTGGAGAAAGAAAACGCCGACGCACACGAGGCACAGCGTCTTGATGGCGCGCGGAAAGTATCCGCCGATGTCGAAGCGATAGCCGCGCGGAATGGGGCTCACGACATTCCAGTCTAGAGGCATCCCGCGCGGGAGTCAAAGGGGGTGTTGGCTCGTAAAATCTAGCGACGACTTGATTTTTATTGGCGACTGGAGGACCTACCACACATGTTGTTATGTAATATTTCCCCGATCGTCTCGGGAACGATGACTTGCCACTCCCCCTCGCGGACCGAGTCAGTCAGATTACCGTCCGAGTTGTAGCTAAACGACCCAAGAGATTTTATCCTCGTCCCAGAGCAATCGATTTCGTAGTTAGTCTGGCTGTTTGCCTGAGACCTGATGTTTAGAGTCCTTACCCAGAGAGACACAATATTCCCCTGTGTAAAATTGAGCGTTTGAACATCTACGTCTGTCTCCGAATCGGCGCTTCTAGAGATGGGCTTCCATCTGTCCAGCACATACGTATGGTCGTCATTAAGAACGCGGGCATATTCAACCGATGCCCTTCTGAAGTTTCCCGCATTCAAATATGAAGTGGCGCGTTTTTCGTAAAGGCCCGCCAAGATGAAGTCCTCGAACGGTCCCTTGTTTTTCTGATATTGACTCATGAAATCCGGAGGCTTCATGTTTGGATAATACTTTTGTCGAAGGCCCTCAAGCAAATCTTGGTCTGGGATATCTTTGAACTCGGGATATATTGCCCTGATCTGGGAAAGACTCACCAAAAATAGCTGCGACGCGAAGTTCGACCCTATCGCCCTGCTGTAGTCTGCCGCCGCGCTCTCGTAGTCACTGATCTTCATGTATGCGTCTGCGCGGTTCTCGAACGTATTGTCGGGTGGAGAGAGCGCTTTTTCCCCTTCGAGTGTGATCGCCTGAGAAAAGTCGCTTATGGCGTCGTAATAATTGTTAGTGTAGGACTTGGCTAATCCGCGGTCGTTATATGCGCCGTAACGATTTGGATCGAGCCCGATTACTCTGTCGTACGCTGGAATTGCCTCTGAATACCGCCTCAATCTGAAAAGGGACTCAGCGACCTGAGCCCAGGCCTCCGTAAATCCCGGATCAAGCTTCACCGCCGCCTCAAAGTACTGGAGCGCAAGTGTATTGGTTTTATCCTTGTAGCCGCCCGACTCCGAAATATCAGTCGACGCAGCCCTGGTCCATAACACTTCCTTCTGGTACACGGTTCCTAGAAAATAAGCTACGTACGCAGAATTGGGGTTGAGTTTTTGTGCGCGTTCTAAATCGTCGAGAGCGGGTGTGTAGTACTGCTCGTCGAAAGTCGTGAAGGAATCGTAGAAAAGTCCCCGGAACATATAAACACGGTAGTCGTTCGGATGTCGGTTGACGAGCGAATCGAAATCCTTTTTCTGGAGCGCCGTCAGGTCGGCAGCCTCCTCGGGCTTAACTCCGCCAGTGTTGAACGGATTGGTCGTCGGATCAGATTTCACCGCCATCTCTATGTCATTCATGGCTTGCTGGTCGTTGCCGGCGGCCATATCCACCTTGGCTCTCAAGGCATACATTTCGGCTGGCGAGTCATACACTTTCTCGTATTTAGCAGATGAGCGCAGCTGAATCGCCTTATCGATATCCGATAAGGCTTGCGGGTAATCCGAACCAGCCCCCGCAACCGAAACTGTCGCTCGCAGAAAGTAGGCGTCCGAATACTCAGGGTATTTTCTGATGATGTTGCTGAGTTCAACGAATGCCCGCTTGTCTTTCGCCGCATCCTTTTCGTCCCCTATAAGGCTAATTATCGGGGTCATCTCCTCAAATATCTTCATGTCCTGGGGGGAGACGCTATACGTTTTATCATTTTCGGGATCGAACTCCGGCAGACCCTTGCTCTCAATCGCTAACTCTTGCGGTTTTCTTGCGGCGTGGTGTTTCCTAGAAAAGTAGAAATAGGTTGACACGCTCACGATCACCAAAATCGTGAAAACACTTGCTTTGGCTAGGAGTCGATATTTCAACATTTCCGTTAGCCAAAACCATATGCCCCTCGCTGTGCACGTGTCAAAGGTAGTCTTTGGAGTGCCCAGCCCGCGCATTAGGACTGGCGGAGTTTTTTGTGCGCGGAGAGGAACAGCGAGATCGCCAGCAGCAAGAACAGCGCGACGCCCAGCCCCTGCCACTGGCTGGCGTGCGGCATAAATCTTTCGCCGAAGGCAAACATTCCCGCGGGCCAGGGCAGGCGCAGCACAGCCACCGCCCAGTGCGGCAGCCGGCTGCCGAGCTCCGGGTCTTGCAGCAAATTGATGCCGATCGCCAGCAGCCCGAACACGCCGCCGGCGGCGATCAACCCGCTGGCGTAAAGCGAGCCTGGACTGACTTCACTTTCTCCGCCGGGCTCCCGACCACTCTGGCCGCCGCTCTTTTCGGGCGCGCCGCGCTCGGCTAGCCAGCGGACCATGCCGCCGGCAAACATGGCCATGGTGGTGGCAATCGAGATGTAGGTGCCCACGGCGAACGGCAGCGAGCGAATCCCGAGCAACTCGACCGCGATCACCAGAAAAACTCCCAAAAAGACGAGCCGCCACGGCAGCCGCCGGTTCAGGATTCCGCTGATTACCGTAGCCATCAGCCGCGCTTGCGGCGCCGCCGCCCGGTCGCTGCCGATTCCCTGCACCCACTGGATTTCAATTTCGCGCGTCGAGGGATCATAGAGATACTTCCCGTCGGGAATTTCGCGCGAGCCGATGGCATTCACCAGAGCGTAAGTCTTGCCGCCATGCGCGTAATTCGCTGCTTCCATTTCGACGCCCGCGGGCAGCCGGTTGATGTCCAGCGCGATCTGGGCCGGCTTGTATTGCGCCAGCCCGACGTTCATCAGTATCAGCGTCCCGCCGATGGCCAGCGACGATACCATCACGCCGATCACGAGGCCAATCTGCTGCCAATAGGGCGTCGCGCCCACCAGATAGCCGGTCTTCAAATCCTGCGACGTCGCTCCCGCCACCGCCGCCGCGATGCACACCACTCCGCCGATGGTCAGCGCGAGCGCCGCGTAGGCGCCCGCCGTCCAGCGCATGGCCAGAAACATCGCGCACGTCGCCATCAGCGTCGCGATGGTCATCCCGCTCACCGGGTTCGACGAATTCCCGATCAGCCCGCTGATGCGCGACGCCACCGTCACGAACAAAAATCCGAACACCACCACGAACACCGCCGCGATCAGATTTGCGAACGCGCCCGTTTGCGCTCCCGGGATCGGCTTGAATTTCAGCAGCGCCCACATCATCGCCAAAATCACCGCCGAGCCGCCCAGCACCAGGCGCATTGGCAGATCGCGGTCGGTGCGGCCCGCCGCCCCCGCCGCCATTGACTCTCGCTTTGCCTGCAGGTCTTTCAATCCCGCGCGCACGGCGGCCAGAATCGTCGGCAGCGTCTTGATCAGCGTGATCAGTCCCGACGCCGCCACGGCGCCCGCGCCCATCGGACGTATGTAGCTGGCCCAGAGCTGGTCGGGAGTCATCTGCGGGATCGGCACCGTGCTGGGATAGAGTGCCGCACCGGGCGCCAGCGAGCCGAAAAAACGGATCGCGGGCATCAGCACCAGCCACGAAATCACGCCTCCCGCGAAGAGCGTCCCCGCCACGCGCGGCCCGATGATGTAGCCCACGCCCAGATATTCCGAGGTGATCGCCGTGCGAAACGACGCCCCCGGCAGCCACTTCGGCTGATAGTCCGGCTGGCTCGGCCACATCCCGAGCGTGTTCATGCAGAATGTGTACGCGCCTCCGAGCCCCAGCCCCCAGAACACGCGCCCTGCAAACGAGCCGCCGCGTTCCCCCGCCATCAGCACGTCCGCGCACGCCGTGCCTTCGGGAAACGTCAGGTTCCCGTGCTCCTTCACGATCAGCTGGCGCCGAAGCGGGATCATGAAGAGCACGCCCAGCCAGCCGCCCATCAGCGCCAGAAAAAAGATGCGCCAGTATTCCGTGTTGATCGAGAACCCCAGAAAAATCAGCGCCGGAATCGTGAAGATCACGCCCGCAGCCACTGATTCCCCCGCCGAGCCGGTCGTCTGCACGATGTTGTTTTCGAGAATCGTGGAACGCCCGAACGCCCGCAGGATGCTGATCGAGAGCACCGCAATCGGAATGGACGCCGAAACCGTCAGCCCTGCGCGCAGCCCCACGTACACCGAAACCGCGCCAAATAAAACTCCGAACAGCGCCCCCAGCGCTACCGCGCGCAAACTGAATTCCCGCAGGCTCTCCCCTGCGCCCACATAGGGCCGGAATTCGCCCGCCCCTGCCCCCGCCCCTGACATTGAACTCGAGGGATTTTTCGCCACGATGCGCCTCCCGGGGTGCCTCGCCGCTCGCGCCGTCTTGCGCGGCAACGATGGGCCTCGGTTAAGTCCGAGTAAGTCCGAGAAGGTAGCACCAGAAGACTCCGCTGGCAAAGCCGAATCACACCCCCATGTGCCGCAGGTCATTGACAAGCGCCGGGAGGCCGGGATAGCTTTCCACACACATCACTGCTTGTAGAGCAGGGCATTCCTTGCGGGCCAGCTTCCCGAGGCTCGCACCGGCGGCAGATTGGAGGGCGTCCGACATGGATCGAAGCAAGCGGCTCACCTTGGCAATGGCGATTCTTCCGGTATTTCTTTCGATGGCCGCGGTGCGTCTCGCGCACGCGGGCGATGAATGGCTACCCATCTCCCCCGACGACCTCGCGCTCAAAGACAATCCCGCCGATCCCGGCGCGGACGCCATGATCCTTTACCGCGAGAGCACGCTGAATGCCACCGACATCGTGGGCAAAGGAGACTCCGACCAGGAATACTTCCGCATCAAGATTTTCACCCAGGGAGGGACGAAGTACGGCACCGTCGAAGTGCAATTTGGGCGTAAAGAAGCCGATATAGAGGATGTCCTTCAGTACAACGCGGGACTGAGGATCCAAGGCGTTCGCGGGCGCACCATTCATCCGGACGGCACGATCGCCAACTTTGACGGCAAGGTGCTCACGAAGCAAGTCGCAAAGGAGGGTGAAACCAAGGTTCTGGTGGCGACGTTCACTCTGCCCGATGTTCAGCCCGGAAGCATCATCGAATACAAGTACACCAAGCAGGGTGAACCGGAGTGGTTGCATTCCGAAGAATGGACGGTGTCACAAGACATCTTTACGCGCGAGGCGCACTTCACATTTATCCCGCCGTCCGGCGATACGGGCTATATTCCCGCTTATCGGGTATACAGCTTGCCGGCCGAGGAGTTTCCCAAGTGCGACGTTGGAGTGAACCATTCCTGCGTCATGGTGGCGCGGAATATTCCCGCCGTCGCGGAAGAAGCTTTGATGCCGCCGAGGGGCGCGATGGAATCCTACGTCGAATGGTATTACCAAGAAATGGGTGCGCCCGCTCACGAAACCCCGGAGCATTTCTGGAACCGCCAAGGGAAGAACTGGAACGATGAGCTGGAGCATTTTATCAGCAAGCAAGACCGGCTCAAGCAGGAAGTTTCCCAGGTTGTTGGCGCGAATGATCCCGACGAGGCGAAGCTGCGGAAGCTCTATGCGCGCGTTCAGCAAATCCGCAACCTGAATTTGGAAGCCGAAAAGACGGAGAAAGAGGAGAAGGTGGAAAAGCTCAAGGATAATTCCAACGTGCAGGACGTCCTCAACCATGGGTACGGATACGAGCGCGAGATCAATTTCTTGTTCGTCGGCTTGGCGCGGGCGGCCGGGTTCGAGGCTACGGAGGTCTTTCTCGCGCCTCGCAGCAACAGTATATTTAGGCCGGAACTGGAGGATGCCGAGCAGCTCGACGACGACATCGTATGGGTCCGCGCCAGCGGAAAGGAATATTTTCTCGACCCCGCCGCCCGCTATTTCCCCTTCGGCTTGCTCCCTTGGTACGAGACGGACGTGCGAGGCCTCCGAGTCTCCAAGCAAGGAGGCGATTTCGTGATGACTCCGGATCTGGAACCCTCCGAGGCCACACTCGTTCGTCACGCGGATTTGGAAGTCAGCGAGGATGGCGCTGCCGCCGGCGAGTTTCAGGTGGATCTCACCGGCCAGCGTGCCGCTCTTATCCGCGAGAGTGACCGTCACGAGGATGACACCGGCCGCAAGAAGGACTTGGAGGATGAGATAAAGGACTGGCTGCCGACAGGCGCCTCGATCGAAATCACCAAGATCAGCAATTGGGACGATACCGCCCAGCCCCTCCACGTGGAAGGTACGGTGAAGATCCCCGGTCTGGGCAGCCCTGTGGGAAAACGGATGCTCGTGCCCGTTACTCTGTTTCAGGCCGAGCAGGGGAAATCGTTCACTCCCGAAAAGCGCGTCAATCCCATCTACCTTCATTTTCCTTACGAGGAACTGGATGACGTGACAATCCATGTGCCGGAGGGATACAAAATCGAAACGCTACCCGCCGCCCAGAACGTAAATCGGGGCGCTGTCTCCTACGACATTTCCGCCAGTCAGCAAAAGGACGGGGTGGAAGTGAAGCGTCACCTGGTCGTGAACGGCATATTATTTCCGCAAACCGCGTATCCGGCGTTTCGAGCATTTTTCGGTTTTGTGCGGTCGAACGACAATGCCCAAATCGTCTTTCAAGGCGCCGAATCGGCCAAGAATAATTAGCGCCGCGGCGCTCGCCGCCTTCGCCGCGGCCCTCGCCGTGTTGGTCCCGCCGGCCCGTGCGGGTGCACCAGACTGGCTCCGCGCCGCCGCCCAGGAAAAACTACCAGACTACCCGAAGGACACCGTCGCCGTCGTCCTCCTCGACGAGCAGCAGGTGACCGTGAAGGATAAGGGAGAAATTGATACCCTCTATCGCCGCGCGTTCCGGATTCTACGCCCCGAAGCCCGCGAGGAGGATTTCGGCGGCATCAAGGTCGATTTTGACAGCCAGACGAAGATCGCCTACATGAAGGCCTGGACCATTATGTCCGACGGACAAGAACTGACAGTGAAAGACAAGGACGTAATCGAGGGTGGAGACTTCAGTTCGGAAGAAGAATTCAACGACATTCGTTACAAAACGCTGCAATTCCCCGAGCCGAACCCAGGCAGCGTGATCGGCTACGAGTATGTCCAGAAGAATCGGCCCTTCATTTTCGAGGATGATTGGTCGTTTCAGCACCTCGTACCGGTCAAGACGGCGCGGCTCTCGCTCCAGCTGCCCCCCGGCTGGGAATACTCTGCCAGTTGGTTTAACTATACAGAACAAAAACCGCTAGATTCAGGAGCCAATCAACATGTCTGGGAAATCCACGATATCCCGGGCGTAAAGGTTGAGCCCGAAATGCCGCCTTGGGTGGCTGTTGCAGGCTGGATGGGCGTGAAGTATTTCCCCCGTGACCCGGGGCTGCGCGCGAAAACCTCTGGAGCATGGAAGGACATTGGCCTCTGGTATGACGGCTTGACACAATCGAGCCGCGTGCCCACCCCGGAAATGCAGCGGAAGGTTGCCGAACTTATATCGGGAATCTCCGATCCACTCGAAAAAATGCGGACCCTGGCTCAGTATGTGCAGAAGAATGTCCGCTACTATGCGATCGAACTCGGCATCGGCGGTTACCAGCCTCATCCCGCGGGTGAAATTTTCGCCCACCAATATGGCGACTGCAAGGACAAGGCAACACTGCTCAGCTCCATGCTCGGCGAAATAGGTATCGAATCCTACTATTTGATCGTGCATACGGACCGCGGCGTCGTCCATCCGAATTATCCTTCGATGCACTTCGATCATATGATCCTGGCCATCCGCTTGCCCGATACGGTCAGCGGCGCCACGTTTCACACCGTCGTCAACGACCCGAAGCTTGGCCGGTTACTCATCTTCGATCCCACCAACGAATACGCACCTCTCGGCTACCTCCCCTGGTACCTCCAAGCCAATTACGGACTTTTGGTTACCCCTGATGGCGGAGAATTGATCTCCCTGCCCCTTTTGGCTCCTCCCTTGAACCGGTTGATGCGCACCGCGAAATTTAGTTTAGACCCCGCCGGGAATTTGTCCGGCGAAGTTCAAGAGGTTTCCTGGGGCGGCCTGGCGGAGGCGAATCGTGAAGACCTTCTGGAGATGAAGCCGGCCAAGCGCGCCGAGTTCTTCGAGAATTTTCTGGGTGTGTTCTTGACTAATTTTTCCCTCACCGGAGCTACGGTCGGAAACCTCGAGCAATACGATCAAGACCTGGTCCTCAACTACAATTTCGTCTCCGGAGGATACGCCAAGGTAGCGGGCGATTTGCTCATTGTGCGCCCGCGGGTCGTGGGCGATAAGTACACGAATCTGCTCGCCCTTTTCGCCGAAAAAAAGCCGCGCACCTATCCCGTCCAGTTCGAGGAGGCGTCCCGCCAGGACGATGTCTTCGATATCACCCTGCCCCAAGGCTACGCCGTGGACGAGCTTCCACCCCCCGTCAAGGTTGCGTGCTACTACGCTACTTACGACAGCGAAACGGTCGTTACGGGAAACACCCTGCGCTACAAACGCACCCTTGAAATTAAGGATGTCCTCGTCCCTCCGGAAAAACTCCAAGACATCCGCGCGTTCCTCCAGCAAGTGGCCGGGGACCAAAACGCCAGCGCCGTCCTCCGCCGCGCCGATCCCTGAATGGAATGAGGCCATCACGGACGGCGCGATTGCGGCCTCGTCGGCCGCCAAGAACTGAGCCTGCCAAGGTGTCCTATGGCTCACGCCGCTTCGCTTGAATCCAAACTGTATGCAATGCCTCCGTTCTAATAGGTACAAAATGACGATCCGACAAAGGATCGTCACCCTAAGGGAACAACGTGGCCGAAGGGTCTCTCTTGCCCGCCGAAGGCGGGCCGGTTCTCCTGGCGAGGACCGAATGTTCTTTGACAACTGAATAGCAATCGGCCTCATCGGCGGCAGGCTTGGGGATTGTTTGGGTTGCGGCTACTGCGCGGCGAGCGTGGAGCTGTTCGCGATGATGTCGAGCGTGCTCTCTTTGGCGAACGTGCCCGTCACCGTGACCGCCCCCTCCGGACCGCTGTGGACGAACGTGGCGGACCCTATGGAATCGGGCGGGATGCTAAGGTCCTTGCCGGGGCCCACCACCTTGCAGATTTTGTTCCCCGCGGAAATCGTGAACGCCAAGCGCGGCGAATGAAGCGCTCCATCCGCGGCCGGAGTGACCGTGAGGACGCCGGAGATGTCGTGATCGGACGTATTCGTGAAGCAGTACGAACTCGGCGGGGCCTCGTCTCTTTGTTCCGCGTTCACCGTAAAAAGGTGGAAATTGCTGAAAGCGTGGCGGCGATAGTAACGATGCCCGCGGTAGTCGACGTAAAGATCCGCGGTCTTCGGAAGCCATAAAGTCTCGTTCGGCGCGTGGAATTGGACGGGTGCATACTCGATCGCAATATGTTCCTGCGCTAGCTTAATCGCCTTGATCGGCTTGATCAGGTCGGATTCCAAGCGCAGCACCTGATACGTGCCCGCGTCGATCCAGGCGCGGCCCTCGAGCGGAATCGGATAATATTTCCCGCCGATCCGGTAAGCGCGGATTCGACTCGGCCGGTCGGAGCGCTGTTCGAACCGGACCTGCCACGCCGGGCGGCCATCCCGCGGCGCGAGTCCGTCGCACGTGAAACTGAAATCCGTGGCCAGCAAGCGATGGAAAATCAGGGCCATGGCGGGCAAGCCCTCCGTGGCTAAGTCGGCTGGAAATTCGTCCAGGCCGAGGCCCATGCTTCCGTTGCGGTACTCGTCCACATAGATTCGCCCCGCGGACGTTTGCGTGATCTCGGTGAAGTATTCGAAGGAGCGCGTCTCGGGGCGCCGTTCGCGCGCGCCTTTCCGCTTCACGTTGAAGTGCTCGACGTGCTCGTTGGCGCTGAATTTCTCCAGAGTGCTTGCGAACTCTTCCATGCGCCGGCCCGCGCCGTCCAATACCTCGGGAAGCGGGCACGAAACGCCCGGCTCAACCGCGGGAACAGCGCTGCCTTTGCGCGTATTGATCCAGGAGAACTGTCGCGGGTCGGGGCCGTCCGGGCGCGCCTGTGTCTCCGGGGTGGTGGCGGAGATTCCCGGCTTCAGCGTCAGGTAGAGGATCACGAGACTCTGTCCCGCAGCGACATCGACCTTTTGCTTGATCGCCACGAAGCCGGGCGCGCTTGCCTCCACCAAGTAGCTTCCGGGCGAAAGATCGGAGAAGAGCGTTTCGCCGTCCTTCTCTGTGCTCGTTCCAACGGCCTCGCGACTGTCATTCCCATAAATGTGAAGGCTGGCCACACCACTGAAGGGGGTTCCGTCTTCGAGCCGCAGGCAAATCTTCAGCGAGCTGGTCTGGGCGGCGGAATGCGGCCGGGAGAAAGGGTTGCGTTCAGAATCCGACTCTTGCCCCACAGAACTACCGAGAGGATACAACAACACCATGAGCCCTAGGACAAGGACCCACCGCATGGGATGCCCCCACCGACTGCCGTCCCTCACCCCACTTCGGATTCCTCGAACCCACGCCCAAACCACACCCTTGAAAAGCGCGGGGCGCCATTTCGCGCAACTGAACTGCCGAGCATGTTAACCCCGTGCCATGGGCGATGCAACTGGATTAATATCCTAGCCCCGACAGAGGATTCCTGTAGAGTTTCGCCTCGCCATCAAACTCCAGCGTGGCAGCGTGGATCCGAACGCAACCTTCGTGGAAGAAGCAAACGAGCCGGATGCAACCAAGCTGGGTGCCCAGCCCGCATGTTTCATTGTGGAGTAGGCCCAATGGTCAGGGCCATAGCCCAGGGCCAGTTTCCGGCGCTGACTGTTGTCTCGCCGATCGCGGTCGGCCCGCCGAAGTAGGTTCCATAGACCAAAGTCTTCAGGTCGGGACTAAGACCGAACACGACGATGTCGTTTCCCTGCCCAATGTACGATGGAAACAGGGCATCAGGCGTCGCCGGAAAGTTGGGCGAGTAACTCGAGAGCATGGAGAAAATTTCGCCGTTTGCGTCGAAAGCGATGTCCGACGAGTTATCCATGAACTCATTGCCGCTCCCTCCGATGTATGTGGAAGCGACGAGGGTGCTCAAATCAGCGGAGAGCTTGGTCACAAAGCCGTTCGTGGCGTTGCTTCCCACGCCGGGCTTTTTCGTTTGGTAGGCTCCTGCAGTGGTTGGAAAATCCGAGTACGACGTAAATCCTTCCACGACCACGTTGCCACTCGAGTCCAGCGCGATGGCGTCGCATTCGGTGTCCAGCTCATTTCCCGGAAGGCTGAAGCCGCCGGTCGCGCCTCCTAGGAACGTGGAGTGAAGGATCTGCGAGCCGTCTCCCTTGATGTAAGCGACGATGCAAGCGCCCAAGCCTTGCCCGGCAGGCAGGGTTTTCTGGTAGCCAGTGGCGTTACCATTGACAAAGAAATTCGCCGACCCCGGCGTAGACCCAGCCACGTATAGGTTGCCGTCGGCATCCAGCGCCAAGCCCCCTTCGGCGATGTCGCCCACATCGGAAGAACCGGAGGTTCCTCCGATGTAGCTGGACCACACCAAATGAGAGCCGTCCGCGGCCATTTCATAAACCATGCCGTTCTGATGGTGCGGCCCGGTGTCCCGGTTCACGGTTTGGAATGCCCCGGCGGTAGCGGGGAAATCGATGGATTCAGTGTCCCCCTCGCCATACACATTGCCCTGCGAATCAAGAATGCAACGCCCTCGGTTGCCGTCGGCGATGCTTCCACCGAACCCCGTGTACCACACTAGCGCGGAGCCGTCGGGCTTGATTTTAGCGACGTACGCTTGATCCCCGGTTTCGGCGGGGCCGATTCGGACGGCCTTCACGCCATCGAACAGAGTCCCATTGGCGATGTAGTTCATGCGGCCGCAAACCGCGAGATTGCCGTTCGGATCGAGCCCGGCGACGGCGTAAACGGTTTCTTCCGTCTCTGGGCCGTTCGTGCCCAAATAACTGCACCATTTTTCCTTGCCCGCCGCTGTGTAACGGCAAATCACCGCGTCGTCGGGGCCGCCCGCATAGGACGGCTGAAAGACTCCTGCGGTCACCGGAAAGCTGACGCCCGCGTTGCCGGTCCTTCCACCGATGAAAATGTCGCCGCTCACCGGGTCGCTCCAGATGGCGCGAAGCTGCGTGCCTCCCGCTCCGGCCACGCCGCCCAAGTAAGTGGAGAAAGCGAGAGAAGTGGCGCCGGAGCCGCGCGATAGGACCGAAAAAATCCCGTCGTCGAAATCGCCGCCTGAGATGTACAGGCTGCCGTTGGTTACGGGAAATTGAGAGGACTGCGTATTGCCGGCCAGGAAGAAGTTGATCGCGGGGCTTGGAGGCGGAGGACCGGGGTCAGGGCCGGGATTAGGTCCGCCTCCCGTGCCACCCTGATTTCCGGCACCGCCGCAATTCGAGAGGAGAGGAGATAGCAGCAAAACGCAAAGGAAAAGCGACACCCTCAACTTTCGCTGGAGAAGGCAGTGCCAAGGCGTCATCATGACTCAGGCCAACCTTACTGCTGGGGAGGGGGAAGATATTGCAACGAGCAAAGCCCTATGTCAAGGCGAGATCGGTCAGCGACTCAGCTAGCCAAATGCCACAGCGGTAAATGCGTGAGGATGGAGCCGAGCGCGAGTCACCCGGACGGCTCGGGGGCGAGGCCGCTTAGGACTTGTTGTGAAGGTTGGCGGGAGCCACCGCTTTAGTTAGTTCCGTTTACTTCTTGGGTCGGACGCGGGTTCGATTTCGGAACCATCGCGCGGACCACGCGTTTGTTCTGGTCATACTTCAAATGGGCGTCCTCGGGGTTTTCCAAAAGCCAGAACCAGCGCCACGCGTTCATTGCGGGGCGATTCGTCACGGTAACGTGCTTCACGTTCGCCCCGGTCACGTTTTGGTCTGGGTCAGGAACCTGCCACGTGAGCAGATCGTCCGGGTCGCTCCAAGCGACGATTTGCGGAGGAGGTTGCTGGGCCCGGGAACGGGAATCGCTCCAGTTCTGGAGGTGGGCAATCAGGTTTCCATTCTTGACGTCATCCAAGTTTGCGAGTTCTAGGAGCCGAATCTGGTTGGCCATGAAGTAGGCGTGAGAGGTTTGGCTGAGGACTTTATCGAATTTATCGTTCCAATCCGGATGCATCGCGGCCTGCGGGTCGCCTTCCAGATCGAGTGCGGAGAACATAAGGTAGCTGCCTAGGCTATGCGAGACAACTACGAACTCCTGATTGCTCGCCGGGGTAAATGAGTCCATAACGATTTCTCGAATGCCCTCGATGAGGTATTTGTGCATCGGCCCGACGGCTAGGAGCGCATCAGCAAAGCCCCAGTCGAGGATGTCGTGTTTTAACTCGCGATTGATCACGGCCGGCTCCGGCCAAGATGGGTCGCGCTGCTGGACGTCGTTTATCCACGCATACGATTTAAATCTGCCTTCATGGTTGGAGTCCTGAACGGTCTTCGCAGAACAGGTTTCGATATGTTTCGCGTCGGGACCTACGAGGGCGGCCTCCAGCGCGACGATCTGGCGGCATTTTGCGGAGAGGACCAGCGGCCACCAATTGATTTCGTGGAGGTAGATAATTGTGCCGTTTTTGCGGACAAGCTTGTAGTGATCGACGAATGGCGCTGCGGCGTGCCAGTCGTCATTCGTGGCGCTTTGTTTCCAAAGATATTCACCGAAATACAACAGTTGGGGAGGCGCCGCCGTGGGGTCGAAATCAGCTTCGTTGGCGTAGTCCCTTCCCTCGAACTCGCCCATCCTTGTGGTGCAATGGATCAGCTTGCAAAAGCTCGTTCTGAATTCTTGCGACACCTCAAAGTCTTGCGGGGCAGCTTTGGGCTTGGGCGCATTAATTCCCATGCCATGGACGTAGAAGATGTGAAGCTGGGTCTTTCCTGTGTCCGCGCGTTTTAACGATTCGGCGAGCGATGGGTTTGCCTGCTGCTCGGGAGCAGCAGCGGCTTGACCCCATGAGGGCTGCGCGACGCAAACGAGAATAGCTACTAAAAGCGCCGCTTGCCACAGGCGGCGCCCGTTAAGAAAGAAGCCAATGACCGGAACAGAGTAAGTTACTTGGCTCATCTTGCATCTCAAAGACGCGGAGAGAATAACACAGCAGTCCGGCTCCGGTATTAGAGGGTTTCTCGGAAACAGCATGATCTAGTCTGAGTTATGTCTAACTCATCTGGAAGAAGTTGGAGCCGAGGGCGAGACTTGAACTCGCGACCTGCCGATTACGAATCGGCTGCTCTACCAACTGAGCTACCTCGGCTTTTTCGTGCGTTTTATCGAGGGTAGCATCGCCCGAAACATCGGTCAAACGCTCCTCGCAGCGCGGTACGCCAGCCCGTCACCCGGCCGATAGTGAGCGGCGTCCTCAATTGATACTATAAACCTGCCACAATCTGAGAGCTGCGCCTGGATGGGAGAGACCGCGCGGGAGCGAAGTCCTTGAAAACCTTTCACATCGCGGTGATTGCCGGAGACGGCATTGGCAGAGAGGTGGTTCCGGAAGGGATTCGCGTCCTGGATGCCGCGGGGCGCCGCTTCGGCTTCCAGCTCGATTGGCACGCCTTCGATTGGAGCTGTGAAACCTACGTGAACACGGGCAAGATGATGCCCGCCGACGGCCTCAGCCAGCTTCGTCTATTCGACGCCATTTTCCTGGGCGCTGTCGGGCACCCCGATGTGCCCGACCACATTTCGCTTTGGGGGCTGCTGATCCCCATTCGCCGCGGATTCTGCCAATGCGTCAATCTGCGGCCGGTTCGCCTTTTCGAAGGCATCGAGACTCCGCTGAAGAATCGCAAGCCCGGCGACATTGACATCGCCATCGTCCGCGAAAATAACGAAGGGGAATACTCCAATATCGGCGGGCGAATCCATGAAGGCACCGACGAGGAAATGACCGTCCAAGAGTCCGTCTTCACCCGCCGCGGCGTGAATCGCGTCTTGCAGTTCGCTTTCGATCTGGCTCGCAAAAGAAAAAAGCATCTCACCTCCGCCACCAAATCGAATGGAATTACCTACACCATGCCCTTTTGGGATGAATGCTTTCGCGCCATGGGGGGCAAGTATCCGGATGTCCGTGCGGACCAATATCACATTGATATTTTGACGGCTCATTTCGTGCAGCACCCAGACTGGTTCGACGTGGTCGTCGGCTCGAATCTCTTCGGAGATATTCTCTCCGACCTCGGTCCGGCCGTCGCCGGCTCGCTCGGTCTCGCTCCTTCCGCGAACCTCAATCCCGAACGCGAGTTTCCTTCCATGTTCGAGCCTGTCCACGGCTCCGCGCCGGACATCGCCGGGAAGGGAATCGCCAATCCTATCGGCCAGATTTGGTCGGGCGCGCTCATGCTGAGGCACCTCGGCGCTTCGGAAGCAGCCGACGCCGTCGAGAACGCCATCACCGCTACTCTGGCAAAATCGAAAGTCCGCACTCCCGATATCGGCGGCAGCGCGTCCACCAAGGAATTGGGTGAGGCCATCGCGATGGAAGTCACCCGAAGCCACTAGACATGGCGCGCGACGAAATAACTCCCGCTCCCTCCGCGGAAGTGTCTAAAGACGTCTCCCGGCGCGCCAGGCGCCACATTGCTCTCCGGCTATTGCCGTTTCTTTTTCTGCTTTACGTCATCGCCTTCATTGATCGCATGAACATCGGGGCCGCCGCGCTCCAGATGCCTCACGACTTGGGATTCAGCGACCGCGCGGTGGGCCTTGGCGCCGGGATTTTCTTTCTTGGATATTTCATGCTCCAGATTCCCGGCGCGCTGATTGCCGAGCGCTGGAGCGCGCGCCGCTGGATCAGCCGCGTCATGATCGCCTGGGGAATCCTCACGCTGCTGATGGCTTTCATCCACACGGCGCGCGAATTTTACATTGTGCGTTTCCTGGTGGGCGCGGCCGAGGCGGGCTTCTTCCCGGCGGTGATCGTTTACCTCTCGCACTGGTTCCGCAGGACAGACCGCGCCAAGGCTCTGGCCGTCTTCTACGCGGCAATGCCGCTCTCTTACGTTATCGGCTCTCCGCTAGCCGGCGTGCTGCTCGGTCTCTCCTGGCTCGGTTTGCGAGGCTGGCGATGGCTCTTCATCCTCGAGGGAATCCCGGCGATCCTCCTCGGCTTGGTCGCCCTCGTTTACCTGACGGACTGGCCGCGAGAAGCGCACTGGCTGCGTCCGGAGGAACGCGATTGGATCGCCGCGCAGCTCGACCAGGAGAAGAAAGCGATCAAGAGCGTTCGCTCCTATAGCGTCTGGCAGGCGCTCGGCCACCGCGACGTGATTCTGCTTACCCTCTGCTATTTCTTTGCGGCCACGGGAAGTTACGGAATCGGCTTTTGGCTCCCTACGATTTTCAAGCGCCTGTCCGGCATGAGCGATCTGACCGTGACGCTCCTGGCATCCTTGCCCTATTTGGCGGGCTTCGTTACCCAGCAACTGAATGGATGGCATTCCGACCGCACGCAGGAGCGCCGCTGGCACGCGGCTCTGCCCACGCTGCTCGCCGGAGCTTCGCTCTTCCTGGCCATCAATCTCGGGTCGAGCGTGGCACTCTCCGTTGTTTTCTTCACCATGGTGGGCGCCGCGTATTACGCGTTTCATCCCGTCTTCTGGTCCATGCCGACGGAGTTTTTGAGCGAATCGGCCGCCGCGGCCTCGATCGGCCTGATTAATTCCGTTGGCAACCTCGGCGGCTTCGTGGGCCCGTTCGTTTTGGGATTCCTGGTAACGCGCACGCACTCCTTCGCCGTGGGACTTTGGTATTTGGTCGGCAGCTTTATGGTTTCGGGGATTCTAATGCTCACCGTCCACGCCGGCCGCCGCCGCGCCGCTCCGTTATCTTGACCTTTGCGAGAACAAGGGATGTGAACACGGAGAAACACATTTGCCATAAGAGGGGATTCCACGGTTTAGAATTGTCGGATGGAGAAGAAAATCTTCTGGGCTTCTTTCACGGTCCTCGGTCTGGCCGCCGATCTTTTTCTGCCTTTTTGGTGGGCGGTGGGCGCAACCATTCCCATTATCTTTGTATGTTGGTGGATCGCCTATCGCAGTGATTGGTTCTAACGCAAAATTTCCAATCTGGGATTTCCAATCCGCGAGGCAACGCGGTGTCTCGCAAACATTCCTATCGGCAAGACGGCCCTCTCGGACTACACTCGGCCTACGGAGCGCCATGAACAACCGCGTCGCCAAGATACTCGACGCATTGCGGACGGGCAACCCGAGTGGCAGAAACCCCTACTGGCGGGCTATGCCCATCCGCCGGATGACGCGCCTAATAGTCGGGACCGCTGTCCTGGCATCCGTGATTGGCTTTGGACAGAATCTTGACTTGCTCGGTCACCGACCGCTTCTCCACGGTTTTTTCTTGCCGCTTGTGGCCGCTTGTAGTTCGGCTGGCGTGCTGATCGTAAGGCTGAAGAAGCCGCACTGGTGGTTCTTCGCGTTGCTGGTGGCTGCGGGATTTTTCTTCTTGGCAACGCACGCCGAGCCCCTTGCCTCCACGCTGCCTGGTTCACCAGAGTTACATTCACAGTTGCTGTTCAATTTCTATGGCATTTGTATCGGCATTATCGTTGCCTCCCGCTTTATCATGTATTTCGTGACCACCGAGAGCGTCGCCGGCGTGCGCATGCAAACCGAGTTGGCGCTCGCGCGCGATATTCAATCCACGCTCGTCCCGCCCATTTCGTTCGCCACGCCGCGCTTCGAGGTTCACGGCGTCTCCCTTCCGAGCACGGACATGGGCGGCGATCTTGTGGACGCGATCGAGCACGATGGCTCGCTGCTCGCCTATGTCGCGGATGTTTCCGGCCACGGCCTGCCCGCTGGCCAGCTTATGGGCATGTTGAAAACCGCGATGCGCCTCGGCGTCGAATTGCGCCAGCCGCCGGTCGCGCTGCTCGAAAATGCCGATCGTGTGCTGCCGAGCCTCAAGCAGCCCTATATGTACGCCACCGTGGCGCTGCTCCGTTTCGATGGCTCGATGGAAGCGGAATATTCGCTCGCCGGCCACCCGCCGATCCTCCACTATCGCAAGCACACGAACGACGTGGCGCGCCTCGCGCTCCGGCAATTTCCCGTCGGAATGTTCCTCGGCACGCGCTACACGAGCGCCCGCGCGCCCTTCTCCTCTGGCGATCTCTTCGTGATTCTCACCGACGGCATCATCGAGGCCGCCGATGAAAAGGATGTGGAGCTCGGCCTCGAACGCGTCGAGAACCTGATCGCCGCCCACGCGGCCGAGCCGTTGCCGCAAATCTGGGAAGCGATCCGCGGCGCCGCTGCCGCCCAGGGTGCCCAGCAGGACGATCAGAGCGCCCTCCTCATCCGCGCGCTCTAGCGTACTGTCCGAACGACGGGCGGCTAAGCCTTCTTCCAGAACCGCGCCACGGCGGCAAAATCAGGATCGTCCTTCGACGCATCCTTCACGGCGCTGTACGTGGCGAAGGCCGCCGCCCCGGCGGGCAGCGTGACGCCGTGCTCGCGCGCCAACTCCAGCGCCAGCCGCACGTCCTTGTGCATCAACCGCAGAGGAAAACTCGCCGGGAATTCTCCCTTCAGAATCAGCGGCGCCTTCACATCCAGCACGGGCGCGCGCGCCATGCTCGATTGCATCACTTCCACCAGCCGCTCGCCCGCGATTCCCGCCGCGCGAACCAGCGCGACCGCTTCGGCCAGCGCATCCACTTCGAGCGCGAGCAGCAGATTCATGGCCAGCTTCACCGTTTGTCCCGCGCCTGTTGGACCGAGCAGAAAAATGTTGCGGCCCATCGCCAGTAGCGCCGGCCGCACGCGCTCGAGCACTTCCGCCTTGCCGCCCACCATGAAGACCAACTCGCCTTTCTCCGCACCCCACGTCCCGCCGGTGACGGGCGCATCGAGGAAATCCACACCACGCGCGGCGCAAGCGGCGGCCGCGCGGCGCGCGAGATCC
>Ga0187817_10000258_pt1 | contig 21489 bp, 15 predicted proteins | sample NC_wetland_sal_i_17_FD_132431 | JGI IMG/M metagenome (GOLD analysis project Ga0187817, IMG submission 132431) | Wetland sediment microbial communities from Neuse River Estuary, North Carolina, USA - SO4_2 | ecosystem: Environmental > Aquatic > Freshwater > Wetlands > Sediment | place: USA... | reverse complement strand
TGCGCCGTGATGACGTTGAGGTAGGGATCAATTCCCGTCCGATAGCGATCCATGGCCAGCGCGAGGGTATGGTCCGCCTCTTTCACCGCGACATCCTGCTGCTGAATTTGATCGGAGAGGATGCGCAGCGCGGCGAGATTATCTTCCACCTGCTGGAAGGCTGTAAGAACCGTCTGGCGATAATTGGCCACCGACGCATCGTATGCCGCGCGGTACTGCTGCACGGTCGCTCGGCGCAGCCCCGCGTCGAAGACCGTCTCCGAGACGCTCGTCCCCAGCGACCAAATGCGCGACGGCCAAGTGAGCCAGTCCGAAATCAAGTTGCTCTGAAACCCGCCCGAGGCGCTCAAGGTGAGCGTGGGGAAATAGGCGGCGCGGGCGATTCCAATTTGCGCGTTGGCCTCGGCCACGCTGCGCTCCGCGCCGGCAATATCCGGCCTGCGCTGGAGCAGCTCGGAAGGCACGCCGACGGGAATTACGGGTGGACTCGTCGCCAGCGTCCCCGGAGCCAGCGAGAAATTCGCCGGGGGCTGGCCCACCAGAACCGCGATGGCATGTTCGTACTGCGCGCGCAGGACTCCGACGCCGATATCTTCGGCCTGCGTGGTTTCAAGCTGGGTCTTGGCCTGGGAAACGGATTCCTCGGAATCAATGCCGGTGTCGAAAAGGGCTTGCGTCAGGTTGAGCGAATCCTGATAGGCAGCAACGGTGGAATCGAGGAGCGCCTTGAGCGCATCCTCGGTGCGAAGCTGGAAATAATCCACCGCAAGGTCCGCGTGCATGGTCAGGCGCGTGTTTTCCAGGTCTGCGGCGCTCACCTGCGCCGCGGCGGCCTGCTGCCTGACTGTATTGCGAACTTTATCCCACAAATCGGGCACCCAGCTCGCGTCAACCGGGAAATCATAAATGTTCAGCGTGTGCGCGCTCCCCGTCCCGGTATTGCTGTTGACGAGGTTGCCGGAGGTCTTCGACCTCGTGGCGTTGGGCTCAGTGGTGACCGTGGGGAAATAGGCGGCGCGGGCTTCGCGGACGATGGCGCGCGCGGCAAAGAAGTTTGCCGTGGCCGCGGCGATGTTCTGATTCGAAGCGTCCACCTGGTCTTCGAGCTTGTTCAACTCGGGATCGTTGTACATCTCCCACCATTTGCCGCGCAGGGAGCTATCGGCCGGCTGCGCCACTTTGAAAAGGGCGGCTTCGGGGGCGTTCGCGGACGGGAGCTCCTTGTAGTCACCGGGAACCTGTGTGGTCGGTGTGTGATACGTGGGGCCGACGTTGCAGCCCGCCGCGAACATCAGCCCCAGCGCCAAGGCGATGAAGGATCGTGATCCTCCGACGATGTGGCCGACTATGTGGCTGACCATGTGCGTATCCCTCTCCTGCGGGCTGGGCGTCATGCTCGTGATCCTTGTGATCCCAAGGACTGTTGCGGGGCCGGGCCTTTGCCGTGCTCCCCGCGCCACCAGAGGCTGAAGCGGTCCATATATAAATAGACGACCGGGGTGGTGAAAAGGGTGAGCATCTGGCTGAAGATCAGGCCGCCGACGATGGTGATGCCGAGCGGGCGCCTTAGCTCCGATCCGACGCCCGTGAGCAAAGCCAGGGGCAAGGCGCCGAGCATCGCGGCCATGGTGGTCATCAGGATGGGCCGGAAGCGCAGCAGGCATGCCTCGTGGATGGCATCCTTCGAGGATTTCCCCTCGTTGCGCTCGGTGGCGATGGCGAAATCAATCAACAGGATGCCGTTCTTTTTGACGATTCCGATCAGCAGTACCAGGCCGATCATGCCCATCACGCTAAGATCCATGCGGAACAGCATCAGCGCCAGAACCGCGCCCACTCCGGCGGACGGCAGCGTGGAAAGAATCGTGATCGGATGGATGTAGCTCTCGTACAAAATGCCCAGGACGATGTAAACGGCCAGCAGCGCCGTGATGATGAGCAGCGGTAGGGTGGAAAGAGACGACTGGAACGCCTGGAGTGTTCCGGCAAACATTCCGTGTATCGTCGGCGGCAGGCCCAGGCTCTCCTCCAGTTGATTGATGGATCTGGCCGCGTCGCTCAGGGCGACGCCATTCGCGAGATTGAAGGAGACCGTGACGGCCGGGAATTGGCCCTGGTGATTCACGGAAAGCGGAGCGATGGTGGGCTCGTAATGGGCCACGGCGCTCAGCGGAACGACTGTCCCGTTCGCGGGCTTGATGTAGACGTCCTTTAATGCCTCCGGGCTTTGCCAAAATTGGGGCGCGACCTCCATCACCACGTAGTATTGGTTCAGCGGCGTGTACATGGTGGAGACGAGGGTTTGCCCGAAGCCGTCCACTAGCGTGCTATCAATCAACTGCGGGGTGATGCCCAGCCGGGAGGCCGTATCGCGGTCGTAAACCAGATGGGCTTGCAGGCCGTTGATTTGCTGATCGGTATTGACATCGGTGAAGCCGGGAAGTTTCTTCAATCCCTGCAGAAGGATCGGCCCCCATTTGACTAGATCCGCCACATTCTCGCTTTGAATGGTGTACTGATACGTGGCCGAGCTTAGCCTTCCGCCAATCCGCAAATCCTGCCCCGGCTGCAGGAAGACCGTGGCGCCGGGGATGGACGATAGCTTAGGGCGCAGCCGGTTAATCACGTCGGTGGCGCTGATCTTCCGCTGATCGAGAGGCTTCAATCCGAGATACATGAAGCCGTTGTTGCCTCCCCCGGTGAAGGCCATCACGTTTTCAACGGCGGGATCGGTCTTAACCAAGTCCACATAGCGGCGGACCACCTGCTGCATCGCTTGAAAGGAAATATCCTGCGAGCCTTGCACGCCCCCGAAGACGGTCCCATTGTCTTGAATGGGAAAGAAGCCTTTGGGGATGATCCACAATAGCAGGATGTTGAGCGCGAGCGTGGCCACCAAGACCGCCGCGGTGAGCGCAGAATGGTCGAGCACCCAAACGAGCGCGCGATCGTAGGCGCGAACCATGCCGTTGAAAGAGCGTTCGCTCAACCGATAAAGCCGGCCGTGGCCTTCCGGGCGCTCGTGGCGGAGCAGCCGGGAACACATCATGGGTGTGGTGGTCAAGGAAACGAGCATCGAAATGAGGACGGCCGTCGAGAGGGTGACGGCAAACTCCCGGAACAGACGGCCAACGATTCCAGGGTAGAGCAAGATGGGAATGAAAACGGCGATCAGGGAAAGCGTGATCGCGACGACGGTGAAGCCGATTTCGCGGGCGCCCCGCAGCGCCGCTTCCATGGGGGGAATGCCTTGCTCAATGTAGCGTGTGATGTTTTCGATCACCACGATGGCATCGTCCACCACGAAACCGGTGGAGATCGTCAGCGCCATCAACGAGAGATTATCCAGGCTGTAGTTCAGCAGGTACATCACCCCGAACGTGCCGATCAACGAGACGGGAACCGCCACGCTCGGTATGACCGTGGCGCGCACGCTCCGCAGAAACACGAACACCACCAGAATCACCAGGCACAGCGCAATCGCGAGCGTCCGCTCCACTTCCTGAACGGACGCGCGAATCGTGGTGGTGCGGTCCAGCACGATCCTCATGTCAATCGCCGCGGGAATCGAGGCTTTCAGCGCAGGCAACGCCTGCCGGATGCGCTGGACCGTGTCAATAATGTTGGCGCCCGCTGCCTTGGTAATCACCACCAGAACGCACGGCTGCCCGTTGGCGAATCCGGCGTTGCGAATGTTTTGCACCGAATCCTGGACGTCGGCGACGTCGGAGAGATTCACCGCGGCGCCGTTGTGGTAGCCGACCACCAAGGGGCTGTAGTAATCGGCCTTCAATAGCTGATCGTTGGCCAGGATGTCGGCGGTCGTTTGATCGCCGGAAATTTGGCCCTTGGCGATGTTGGAGTTCTGAGCCCGCAGCATGTTGGCCACGTCCTGCAAGCCCAAGCCGTAACTGTTCAGTTGCGTAGGGTTCACGTCCACGCGGACGGCGGGAAGCGAGCTGCCGCCGATGGTCACCTGTCCCACCCCTTGGATTTGGGAAAACTTTTGCGCGAGGACCGTCGAGGCGGCATCGTACATATGCCCCCGGTCATACACGTTCGAGGTCAGCGCGATGATAAAGACGGGCGCGTCGGCAGGATTGGCCTTGCGCCAGCTTGGATTGGAGGGAAGGTTGATCGGGAGATAGGAGCGCGCGGCGTTGATGGCGGCCTGGACATCGCGCGCGGCGCCGTTGATGTCGCGATTCAGGTCGAACTGCAGGGTGATTTGAGTCGAGCCGAGAGTGCTCGACGACGTCATCTCCGTGATACTGGCGATGCGCCCGAATTGGCGCTCCAGCGGCGTAGCCACGGCCGAAGCCATGATTTCGGGGCTGGCTCCCGGCAGCCCCGCCGAGACGTTGATGGTTGGGAAGTCAATCTGCGGAAGCGGCGCCACCGGAAGTAAGTTGAAGGCCACGGCGCCCGCCAGAGCAATAGCCGCCGTCAGCAGGGTGGTGGCCACCGGACGGCGAATGAATGGAGCGCAAATGTTCACGGTAAACCCTCAATCCGCCGGAAGGGGCGCGGGACCTTCCTGGCGTGCCTGGCTGGCGGGGGCGCCTGAAAATCGCTGGGAGAGCCGGTCGAAAAAGATGTAAATCACCGGCGTGGTGTAGAGCGTAAGAACCTGGCTCAGCAGCAGCCCGCCGACCATCGCGATGCCAAGGGGCCGGCGCAGCTCCGAACCCATGCCCGTGCCCAAAGCCAGCGGAATGCCGGCCAGCAGGGCCGCCATCGTCGTCATCATGATGGGACGGAAGCGCAGCAGGCAGGCCTGATAGATGGCGTCGGTGGAATTCTTGCCTTCCTTGCGCTCGGCTTCGAGCGCGAAGTCCACCATCATGATGCCGTTCTTCTTGACGATGCCGATCAGCAGGATGATGCCGATCAGCGCCACCACGCTCAGGTCCGTGCGGAAAATCAGCAGAGCCAGCAGCGCTCCCACGCCCGCCGAAGGGAGCGTCGAAAGAATCGTGATGGGATGAATGTAGCTTTCGTAGAGCACGCCCAGGACGATGTACACGGTGACGAGCGCGGCGAGAATCAGCAGCGGCTCGTTGGTCAGCGAAGCCTCGAAAGACGCCGCCGTGCCCTGGAACGCCGCCTGAACGCTCAACGGCATGTTGAGCGACTGTTGCGCCTTCGTGATCGCATCCACGGCTTCGCCAAGCGAACTGTTGGGCGCCAAATTGAATGAAATGGTCACCACCGGAAATTGTCCCTGATGATTCACGGACAAGGGCGCGCTCGACGGCTCGAAATGCGCGAAGGCGCTCAGCGGCACGGCCGCCCCATTCACCGAGCTGACCACGGGCGGCGACGATGAACTCGAAGATCCTCCCGACGACGATCCGCCCAGCCCGGCCCCGCTCCCGGACGCGCTCGTGCTCCCTCCGGACGTCGCCGTGATCACCGAACTGCCTCCTCCGGACGAGCCTCCCGATGAATTCGCCGTGGGCGCCGCTGCCGAGCGCACGTAAATATCCTGCAATTTAGCTGGATTTTTTTGGAAATCCGGCATCGTCTCCAGGATCAGGTGGTATTGGTTCAATTGCGTATAGAGCGTGGAGACTTCGCGCTGGCCGAAGGCGTCATAGAGCGTTTGATCCACCGTAGCCATGGTGATGCCCATGCGCGACGCGGTGACCCGGTCAATGACGAGGTTCTGGGACAAGCCTTGGGTCTGCTGATCGGTGGCCACGTCGCGAAGTTCGGGCAATTGGTTCAGCTTGGCGACGAATCTCGCGGTCCACTGCCGCAGCTCGTTCGGATCGGGATCCTCGAGCGTGTATTGATATTGCGTGCGGCTCACGCGATCCTCGACGGTCAAATCCTGCACCGGCTGCATGTAAAGCGTGATGCCGTCGACCTTGTTCAATTGCGGCTGGAGCCGGCGGATCACATCGGAGGCGCTCATTTTGCGCTGATTGAGCGGCTTCAGATTGATCAGGATGCGCCCGCTATTGAGCGTGGCGTTCACCCCGTCCGCGCCGATGAAGGAAGAAAGGCTATCCACGGCCGGATCCTGAAGCACCACGTGAGCCAGCTCCTGCTGCCGTTTGGCCATGGCGTCGAACGAAATGGATTGCGACGCCTCGGAGATCCCCTGAATGATTCCGGTGTCTTGAACGGGAAAGAAGCCCTTGGGAACGACGATGTACAACAGGATCGTGAGCACCAGTGTTCCCACGGCGACCAGCAGCGTCTCGGTCTGATGCCGCAGCACCCACTGAAGCGTGCGGCCATAAAATTCGATGACGCGGTCGTACATGCGTTCCGTCGAGCGATAAAATCGGCCCTGCTGATCCGCGGTCTTGTGGCGCAGGATGCGCGAGCACATCATCGGCGTCAGCGTCAGTGACACCACGGCGGAAACAAGAATGGTCACCGCCAGCGTGATGGCGAATTCGCGGAACAGCCGGCCGACAACGTCGCCCATGAACAGCAGCGGAATCAGCACGGCAATCAGCGAAATGGTCAGCGAGACGATCGTGAAGCCGATCTGCTCGGAGCCTTTCAGCGCCGCTTCGAGCGGGCTATCGCCTTGTTCGAGGAACCGAACGATGTTCTCGATCATCACGATGGCGTCGTCCACCACGAACCCGGTCGAAATCGTCAGCGCCATCAGCGTCAAATTATTCAGGCTGTACCCGGCCAGATACATCACGCCGAACGTCCCGATCAGGGAGAGCGGCACGGCGATGCTCGGAATCGCCGTGGCCGAAAGATTCCGCAGGAACAGGAAGATCACCATCACCACGAGCGCCACGGTCAGCCCCAGCTCGAACTCCACGTCCGCCACCGACGCGCGAATCGTCACGGTGCGGTCCGTGAGGATCGCAACGTTAATCGCGGCAGGCAGGTTGGTTTGCAGAAAAGGCAGCAGCGCCTTGATGCGGTCCACCACTTGAATGATGTTGGCGCCCGGCTGGCGCTGGATGTTTACGATCACCGCCGGGGTTTCGTTCATCCACGCCGCTTCCCTCACGTTTTCGTCGCCATCAACCACGTTCGCCACGTCCGACAGCATCACCGGCGCGCCGTTGCGATAAGCCACCACCACGCCCCGGAAATCGCTGCTGGTCAGAAGCTGATCGTTGGCGTCAATTTGATAGTCCTGCTGCGGCCCGTCGAAATTGCCTTTGGCCTGATCCACGCTGGTCGCCTGAAGCGCGGAGCGCACGTCTTCGAGGTTCAGCCCGTAGGAAGCCAGCTCCGTCGGATTCACCTGAATGCGCACGGCCGGCTTCTGCCCGCCGCTGATGGTTACCACTCCGACGCCCGGCAGTTGCGAGATTTTTTGTACCAACCGCGTGTCGGCCATGTCCTCCACCTGCGAGAGCGGCATGGTCGTCGAGGTGAGCGCCAGCGTCAGGATGGGCGCGTCGGCGGGATTGCTCTTGCTGTAGATCGGGGGCGTCGGAAGGTCCGCGGGCAAATAGGTCTGCGACGCGTTGATGGCGGCCTGCACCTCTTGTTCGGCCACGTCAATGTTCAGGCTCAGCGCGAATTGCAGAACGATGATCGAGCTGCCGTCCGAGCTCGTCGAAGTCATCTGTGCCAGGCCCGGCACTTGGCCGAATTGGCGTTCGAGCGGCGCCGTGATCGCCGAAGCCACCACGTCCGGGCTCGCGCCGGGATAAAAAGTCACCACCTGGATGGTCGGGTAATCCACTTCGGGGAGCGCCGAAACGGGGAGCTGCAAGTACGCCACGATCCCGGCCAGCAGAATCGCCGCCATCAGCAGCGACGTGGCGATCGGACGAAGTATGAATGGCCGCGAAGGGCTCACTGCGCTTGGTCTCCGCCGCTATTGGCGCTGGCGCTGCGGTTCCCCTGGCCTTTGCCTTGCCCTTGATTACCGCGTACGCTCACCTTGGCGCCGTCTTGCAATTTGTCGAAGCCGTTCGTCGCGACGGTTTCGCCGGACTGCAAGCCCTCGACCGCGGTCACATTGCCGTCGGTCGTGCCCACCGTCACTGTCCGCATCGAAGCCGTCGGCCCCGGCTGCTTGATCACGTAGACGAAAGCGTTTTGCGCGTTCCGCTGCACGGCCACGCTCGGAATCAAGGTGACGTTATGCTGCATTTCCACCAGCAGGCGGGCGTTCACGAACTGGTTGGGGAAAAGGGACGAGTCCTTGTTGGGGAAAATGCCGCGCAGCTTCACCGTGCCCGTGGTGGTATCCACCTGGTTGTCGAGCGTCAGCAGCGAGCCGCTGGCCAGCTTGGTTTCTTGCGCGCGGTCGAAGGCGTCCACCAGCATCTTATGTCCCTGATGAAGCTGTTTCAGTATCTCCGGCAAATAATCCTCGGCAACGCTGAAAATCACGGTAATCGGCTGAAGCTGGGCGATCACCACAAGCCCGGTGGAGCTGTTCGCTTGCACGATGTTTCCCGGGTCCACCAGACGCAAGCCGACCCGGCCGTCAATCGGCGACGTGATGTGGCAATACACGAGATTCACCTGCGCGTTCGCCACTTGCCCCTCGTCGTTCTTCACCGTGCCCTCGTCCTGCAAGACGATTTGCTGCTGGTCGTCCACTTGCTGCTTGGCGATCGCGTTCCGGCTCAGCGCCGCCTGGTAGCGATCCAGGTCAATGCGCGCCTCGGCCAGCACGGCTTGATCGTGAGCGAGCTGTCCTTCCACTTGCTCCAATGCCGCTTGATAAGGACGCGGATCAATGTCCACCAGCGGAGCGCCTTTGCTGACCATTTGGCCTTCGCGATAATGCACGGCCATGATTTCTCCCTGCACTCGGCTCGTCACGGTCACCGTATACACCGGCGTGACTGTGCCCAAGGCTTCGACGTACACCCCGATGTCGCCCTGGCGCGCGGTGGTCGTGGCCACCGGCACGGCGTGCTGTTGCGCGGCCAGTTTGGCTTGCGCCGCTGCTTGCGCCGCTACATGCTTCTGGTATAGCCAGTAGCCAATCACCGCGGCGGCAACTAAGGCTAAAACGCTCAGCCACACCCATCGCTGGCGCTTCGATTTAGGAGAGCGGCCCGTGGGCCGTGTGAAGGGCGGTTCGGAACCTGCCGTGCCTATAGCTGTCGTACTTGAAGTTATTGTCGGATCCATTGGGTTGGTCGAAGCTCTCCTCTATCTCCATATATAATCGAATTGGACGCCCGATTACCAGTTTCCGTTTCCGGCTTCCAGGGCCTGTGTGAAGATTCAAGGATGTTTGTGGGTCGTGGCTTCAGCCACGACGTAACAACCACAAAACCAATTAGGGCTTTGGCAGGATGCTGAAGAAGAGAGCCTTTTAGGGGGTCGGAGCTTTAGCTCCGACATAAGCTGCCCAAAAACAATGGGGCTTTAGCCCCTGAAGTACGGGCTCCGCAGCCGCATCAAATCCAACTGATGCACATCGCCATCATTCTTGTGTTGGGACTGGTCGCCGGCATCCTCGTCGGGCTGATGGGGATCGGCGGCGGAATCGTGGTTGTTCCGGCGCTCGTCTACTTTCTCGGAATGGGCGAGCACACTGCGCAAGGGACCTCGCTTTTCATTCTCCTCCCGCCGCTCGGCCTGGGCGCGCTGGCCGTCTATTGGAAGGAACGCCACGTGGATTTGCCCGCGGGCATCGCCTGCGCCGCCGGCATCCTGCTCGGTGGCTATTTCGGAGGAAAGCTCGCCGTGGGAATTTCCTCGCGGCCCCTCCAAGCCCTCTTCGGCATTTTCCTGGTCTTCTCCGCGATCATGCTCTGGCGCGAAGCGGGCAAGTCCCCGCCGGCAAAAGAGGGGCCTCATGCTTAGCCTGCGCCCCCGGCTTTGGACCATCTTCCTCACCGGCTGCGTCGTGGGAATTTGCAGCGGCCTCTTTGGCGTGGGCGGAGGAGTGATCCTGATTCCGCTGCTCGTCCTCCTCTTCGGCTTCGAGCAACATGTCGCCCAAGGGACAAGTCTCGTAGCGCTCGTCCCGCCCACTGGCTTGCTCGGCTTTCTCGCCTACTATCACGCCCACAAAGTGGACGTGAAAGTCGGCCTGCTCATCATCCCTGGCGTATTTCTCGGCGGCATACTCGGCGGCAAGCTCGCCGAACGCCTCGCGCCTCGAAAAATGCGCCTGGTCTTCGCCGGCTTCCTCTTCGTGCTCGGCGCCTGGCAGGCCCTCTCCGCCTTCTCCAAGTAGCTCAGGTTTAAGTGTAGTGCCGCGGCCTTCAGCGCGGCATGTTGTAGCGGCGGCATCTTGCCGGCGGTTTTCGTCAGGCCCGGGAGAGAGGGGCGAAAGAGCCGGCGAGACGCGTTCGATGCCCGTTAGCGCTCCAATCTGCTCGCGGACTGCGGTTCTACTTGCGTCGCTTCTCGATCGCGTCGATCCAATCGTCGAGCCGCTTGATATCAGCTTCGATGACGAGCGGCTCCGGGATGCCTGCATTTACCGCACCTGATTCATCATGGACGAAGCCAGAGCAGTGACTCATTTCGGCGTCCACAGTTTGCACATCCAAATCAGTTACATCCGTAACCTTTTTAAGACGTTGAGTTGAAACCCCATCTCCGAAGCGAACGACAACTTCGTTGAGGAGGACCTCTTCGACGGCGCGCTCCCAGGACTGGCGGAGCCGTTCGTAGATCCACTCAGCCTTCTGTTCATAGCCTGTTCTGTCCCCCTTTCGCAGCGCAGCACCAGCTGCTTGCAATTCGTTGCGAAGCACACCGATCCGCCTGTTCACAGACATCGCGATCCAAGGCGGGCCCTCTTCGGCAACGCCATGCCGGGACCCGCCTCGGCGCAGGCTGCATTCCTTAAGGGCAACAGCTGCTTTCCTGGCGTACTTCCTGAGCATAAGCAGAAAAACGATATCGTGGGTAAAAACCACGATCTGACGCTGCTTCGCCGCATCTACAAGTAGCCGAGCGACCCGCAGCCGATAGTGGTGATCGAGAGACGACACAGGGTCGTCCAGAACAATAGCTGAACTGTTGTTCGAGGTTTCAAGTTCGGCCAAGAAGCCCGCGAGCGCAACGCAGGTCTTCTCCCCTTCGCTCAGTATTTCTGTGGGCGGAACATCCTCTCGCGCTATCAGTGAGATGTGATAAGGATACTGTCCAACTGACCCGGCTCCAGGCTTCACTTCCACTGGCGCTGTTGGAAATCCAAGGTGAGCAAGATTGGCAGCAAACGCGGTACATAGTCGGGCCGTCACTACTAGTTTCGCTACGTCTCCTGCCTTGCGCGTAATCCACGTCGTGTCGCAATCGTCTCGCGCAAGGTCAAGAATTTGGCAGTATTTAAGCCTTGCAACCTCCCGCTTGAGGATATTTTTAAGAGGCTCAACTTTTAGGCGGTCTTCGAGCTCTTCCAATTCATTCTGCATCCTGCGGCGTTCTTCGGTTTGAGCAACCACGCAATAATTGTGGCCCAATCGTGAGAAATTTGAGGAATATATAACAACAATTTTTTCACCACTTTCAACGATAAGATTGCTGCGGCCAAATCGAATATAAAACGAGCAAGTTCCGCCCATTCCAAGAATTCGCTAACCTTTTTAGATGGGGACACCGCACATACCTCCGCCAACCCTGACTTGGACAGTACAGATTGACGGCAGGGATGGTCACGGGATTATATACCCGCCTTGTGTGAGGGGCGCGTTCTCGTAAAAAGATGCACAAAAACCCTATGGCCTGCACAAAAATCCTGCTCATTGCGGGCCTTCTTGTGCAAAGCCGATTCTACCCGGTACAAAAATGACGATCCGACGAGGATCGTCACCCTGAGGGAGTCCGCCTGGCTGGACGACCGAAGGGCCCCTCTTCACCGGCTACCGCCTAATCAATTTCTAATCGCAACACCGCAGATTAGAAACGCACCTAAATCCTTTACAATCAGCGCCGACACCCGTTCTAATCGCAACAATAAGTACTCCCTTGAAATTAGAGCAAAGCGAATCGAAAGCGAGAGGACGGGAGGGCAGGGGATCAGCAGGCGGGCGACGGGCAGGGGTGGACGGATTCCCACTTCGTTTGGGAGGCTTTGAGTGCGGGGTGCGAAACCAGAAGATGCCAAATCAAGGCCTGGAAGGACTCGGTATGCGGAGTGACTGACGCGGGATTGACGACCGGAACCAGCACGCAGGCGTCGGCCACGCGCGCCGTGAAGCCGCCGTCGCGCCCGACCACGCCGCAAATCGAAGCGCCGATTTCCACGGCGAATTGCAGCGCCTTGACGAGATTCGCGCTGACGTTCTCCTCCACGTTGCCACCGCCCACCGAAAACACGAGGACCATATCGCGTTCGGTGAGGTGCGAGCCGCGCAGCCAATTCGCGTAGCACGAGTCCCAGCCGTCGTCGTTGACGCGCGCAGTCAGCTCGGAGACGTTGTCGGAGGGCGCGTAGGCCTCGATCTGGGCGATTTTGCGGAAGTCGCAGACGGCGTGCGAAGCGTGTCCCGCGCCGCCGCCGACGCCGAGAATGAACAGGCGCCCGCCCCGGCGCCGCAAGCCCTCCATATGGCGGACCATCTGCTCGACGGCGTCGCGATCGAGCCGCCGTAGAATCTCCGCGGCTTCGTCGAGATATTGGCTGGCGTAGGTCGTTGTGGTCATGGGGCGGTCATGGCTGCGCGGCGGCCGGGCACGCGGGGGACGCAGTCGGCGCAGCCGCTCCCGCCACTTCGGCTTCGATCCATTGCGCCGCTGCCCACAAATCTTTCGCCACGAAAGCGGGGCGCACCTCGGGCGCTTCGGTGAACTGGCAGATTTCGCATTTCCACCGGCCGATGAAAATCGTCCGGCAACCGGCGCGCACGCCGGCGGCGAGATCGGGGATCCCGTCACCGGCCATATAGCATTCTTCGAGCGCGACGCCCAAATCTCGGGTGGCCTCTTCCAGCAATCCGATTTCCGGTTTGCGGCACCGGCAGACGCGGCGATACTCCGGCAGCTTCGCTTCCGGATGGTGCGGGCAGTAGTACACGCCGTCTATGCGTCCACCGGCGGCGCCGATCGCGGCGAGCATGGCGTGCTCGAATTCCCGCAACGTCTCCCAGCACAGATGGCCCTTGGCGATTCCCGGCTGGTTCGAGACGACCGCGACCTTCAGCCCCAGGCCGTTCAGCAGGCGGATGGCTTCCGGCACGCGGGGGAGCAGGCGGAATTGCGGAACGGTGAACGGCGCGTCAATCGCGCCCGCGTCTTCATGATAGACGAGGGCGTTGATCACGCCGTCGCGATCAAGCAGGACCGCTTTCATCGGCCGGGCAGTTGGGAACGGCATCGGCAAATGACGCAGCTAGTTGGAGGATTTGGCGGCGACGGACAACAGATTTTCCTCGTGGCGGCGCTGAATATGCGCGAGCCGGCCGTCGCGCGACACCGCGTCGAAAACCACTTTGCTACCCTCGAAATCGAAGCGGAAACTCAATTCGCGCAGGCCAGCCGAGCGCATGGCTTCGCGCACCTGGGATTTTTTCTCCTCGCAGTAAAACATCAGGAAGCCGCCGCCGCCGGCGCCGGAAATTTTTCCGCCGATTGCACCGTTGCTCTTGGCAAGCTCGTACCAGGCGTCAATCTGAGGATTGGTGACGCCCGCGGAGAGGCGCTTCTTCGATTCCCAGTGCAGGTCCATCATCTCGCCGAAGCGGCGAAGGTTGCCGCGCGAGATGGCGGCGCAGATTTCGATTCCGATGTCCTTGATTTCGCGCAGGCTGCCGAGGACGGCGCCGTTTTTCGAGCGGGCTGCGGCGTCCTGGCGGCGGAGGATGGAGGTGGCATCGCGCACGTCGTGTGTGTAGAAGAGCAGGATGTTGTGCTCGAGCGCCTCGATCAGGTCCACGCTGAGGTTCATGGACCGCACGCGAACGTCGCCGTCGCGCGCGAACTCAAGCACGGTGAGCCCGCCGAAAGCGGCCATGTACTGGTCCTGCTTGCCGATCGGCTTTTTCAGAACTTCCAGCTCGATGTAGCAGGCCTCCTCCGAGAGGATGCGCGGGCTCACCTGATCCTGCAGCAGCACGTGCATGGCGTTGAGCAAGCCGACGAGGTACGCGCTGGAGGAGCCCAGCCCCGTGCCGGCGGGGATGTCCGCGATGGAAACGATTTCGATTCCGCGGGTGACTCCGAAATAGCGCAGGGCCTCGCGGGCGAGTGTGTGGCGGATGTCGTCAGCGTGATCCACCAATTCGGACTCCGAGTAGCGGACGCGGATTTTGTCGTCCACGATCGGAGTGTTGACGCTCAGAAACATGTACTTGTCTATGGCGGCGGCCAAAAGGAAGCCGCCCTCCTCGCGGTAGAACGACGGAAGATCGGTACCGCCTCCGCCCAAAGTGATTCGGAACGGCGTGCGTGAAATGATCATTGGCTTGCTCCCTGTGACAGGAATTGCAAAACCGGAATTTCGATCCAGCGGCGCTCCGTCGCGCTGCGATAGGCGGCCTCGACCAACTGTTGGGCGCGCAGGCCATCGAGCCCATGCGGGACGCTGCCCGCGGATTCCTTCGACGAGCGGATGGCCGCGAGAAATTCATCCCATTCGAGCTTCCAGGAATCGTCGGCGGCGGGAAACTCGAAGATTTCTTCCTCGGGACGCGTGTGGTCGGGCTTGCGCTTGCCCCAAACGAGCCTCGGCGGGCCGTAGTGGCCGTCGCGTCCCGTGAGGCGCAGATAGCCATCGCGGCCGAACACTTCCAGCTCAAAAATATTGACCCATTGCGTCCAACTGACGTGCATTTGCGCCATCGCGCCGCCGGCGGTTTCGATCAGGCAGAAGGCATTGTCTTCAGCCGACGCAAAGTTCCAAAAGAAGCGGCGGGTATCCGCCAGCAGGCGCGCCGGTTCGCCGAAGAGATGCCGGACGAGATCGAGGATGTGGATGCCCTGTTCGATCAGGACGCCGCCGCCGCTTAGCTCCGCGTTCGTGCACCATTCCTGCTCATAGCCCGGCCGGCCGCCATGTCCGAAGCGGCAGCGAAAGAAGTGCAGAGGCGCGGGACCCAGCGCTCCGGCGTCGAACAGTTCCTTGGCGCGGCGGACGTGGGCCATGTAGCGATAGTTGAAACCCGTTTTCAGCACGCGGCGATGCTTTCGCGCCGCATCGAACATTCGACGCGCTTCGTCCACCGTGCGAGCGAGCGGCTTCTCGCATAGGACGTGTTTGCCGGATTCGAGCGCGGCAATTGCCGCGTCGACATGGAATTTCGTGGGGGTTGAGACGATGACCGCATCCACATCCGGGCGCGCGACGACGGATTGCCAATCGTCGGTAGCGAGCGCCTGCGCGTCGCGAGCGAGTCTTTGCGCGCGGCCCAGATCCACGTCGGCGACGGCAGAAAGCGCAGCGGAATCCGAGCGGCGAACGACGGCGGCTCGGATTTGCCCGATGCGTCCTGCGCCGATGATAGCGACGGACAACATGGATAGCGTTCCTGTTCGATCCAGGGCCAGTTCAATCCAGCGGGATGCGGCGGAGCGTCCCTCGATCGGAGGCCATGATTTGCGGAATCCTCGAGGCCATTTCCTCCCAGGGATCGTGCACGGCACTGATCAAGCGTCCCGTGAGCCCCTCGGACGAATTCGAGGCCAGGAAGAGAGCCAGCGAGGCAGCACACTCCGGCTTCACACCTCCGGTCACATCCATTTGGCTGAGCTCTTCGATGGCGCGCGGACCCGCGGCGGCAGCGCGAGCGCGCAATTCCTCCCACATGCGGCTCTTGACCGGGCCAGGGGCAATCGCGTTGACCTGGATGTTATGGCCCGAGAGCTCACCCGCGAGGCTTTCGGCGAAGCGCACCACAGCGGCCTTCGAAGAGCTGTAAGCCGTGAAGAAAGGGCGCGCGTAAGCCGCGCCTCCGCCGGAGAAGAGGATGATTTTGCCTCCGCCGACGGCGCGCATCGAAGGCACAACGGCGCGCACGAGATAGAACGAGCCGATCAGGTTGATCTCAATGGCTTCACGCCATGCGTCCACGGGAGCGCTTTCAACAGGGCCGACGGGCCCCAAAACTCCGGAGCAATTCACGAGGACATGGATGGGCCCCCATCGCCGCTCGACCCGCGCGACAGCCGTCTGAACGTCATTCCAATGGCGAACATCGAGATCGAGCGTCTCGATGCGGGAGTCGCCGGTGGACGCCATGGGGCGCGGCAGGTTCATCGCGGCGAAGTTCGAATTTCCCAGGCGGCGAGTGAGCGCGAGCCGGGCTCCTTCGCGATAGAAACGCGAAGCAACCGCGCTTCCGATGGCTCCGGAGGCACCGACGATCAAGCAGGTTTTATCGGCAAGCTGCATGGCAGAAATTGGACACGCGGCTGAATCGAACGCCGACGGTCAACGAAAAGCAAAAGCAGATCCCTCACCCCCGTCCCCGCAGAGCGGGGCCGGGTTCGGGATGACAACAAAAAACCAAAGCGCTGGAATTCAGCGTGCGGCGACGGCAGCGGAGGCTGCGGCCTCCTGAAAATGGCCGACGGTGAGGCGCGCTCCCTCTTCCATGGACACACGAGGAGTCCAACCAAGCAGGCGCGCGGCCTTGGAGATGTCCAAAACAATGCGGTCAATTTCGCCGGGGCGCGTAGGGACATAGCGGGGCTCGAGGCGCTTTCCCAAAAGACCGCTTACAAGCTGAAAGACCTCCAGGTCGGTTGTAGGCACGCCGCTGGCGATATTGAAAATCTCACCGGTGCCGCGCTCGAGCGCAGCCAAGTTGGCGGTGGCGACGTCGGAAACGCAAACGTAGTCCCGCACCTTGGAGCCATCGCCGAAGATGACAGGCTGGATGCCCGCAAGCATCTGCTCGCTGAACATTGCGAAGACGCCGGCTTCGCCCTGCGAGTTCTGCCGCGGACCATAGACGTTTCCATAGCGCAGGGCGACGTAGTCCAAGCCGTACAAGACCCGGTAGGTGAAGAGATAATGCTCGACCGTGTGCTTGGTGATGCCGTAGGGAGTGATCGGATTGATGGGATGGTCCTCGGCGACGGGAAGCTGCTTCGGTTCGCCGTAGCCCGCCCCGGCGGTGGCGGCGTAGACGAAGCGCTTCACTCCGCGCGTGACCGCGGCTTCGAGCAAATTGAGAGAGCCAAGGATATTGATTTGCGCGTCGAGGAGAGGCTCGCGCACGGCGCGCCGCACGTCCATTTGCGCGGCGTGGTGGTTGACGACCTCCGGCTTTTCCGCCTCGAAGATTCTGCCAATGGCGTCGCGGTCGCGGATGTCGCACAGATAGAAGCGGCACTTCGGATTCACGTTCCAGCGCGAGCCGCGAGAGAGATCGTCAATGACGGCCACCTGGTGGCCGGCATTCACATAGGCATCCGCGACGTGCGAGGCGATGAAGCCCGCGCCTCCGGTTACGATGATTTTCATGGGCAATCCTTTCGTTGACGCTTTCTTCTCTTCGATCCAGGCGCAAATGCAGAGATTTTCCTTCGCGCGGGCGGCAGAGGAGGATGTTTCAGGCCGCCGATCAGTAGGCGCCTTCGGCGCGAAGCACTTTCCAGAAGGTTTTGGCGATGATCACGAGATCGAGCCAAATGGTCCAGCGGTCCACGTAGAACATGTCCATGCGGATGCGCTCTTCATAGCTGGTGGTTTGGCGGCCCATGACCTGCCAAAAACCGGTCAGGCCGGGTTTGAAAGAGAGCAGCTTCGGGAGGAGCGAGCCGTAGAGGCGCCTTTCCTCTCCGGAAATCACGCGCGGACCGACAAACGTCAGTTCCCCGGAGAGCACGCTGAAGAATTGCGGGAATTCATCGAGGCTGTAACGCCGGAGAAAGCGTCCGATACGCAGCAGCCGGGGATCGTCCTTGAGCTTGTACTGGCACACGAACCGCGCCTTGAGTTGAGGATCGCGGCGCAGGATTTCATCCGCGTCGTTGAGCATGGTGCGGAACTTACGGTAGTGGCGGATGGTGCCGTCGGAGGCCACGAACTCGCGCTGATAAAACACGGGGCCGCGGTCCTCCCAATTCACGAGCGCGAAGATCGCGGGCGTCATCAGGATCGTGACGATGCTGCCGGCAAGGCCGATGGCCACGTCCATGGCGCGTTTCAAGGCGCGCTGGAAGGCGAGAGACCATTGAGGCGCGGCGTAGAAGCGGAAACAGCCTGCGAATTCATCTTGCTCGTAGCTCAGGCCGGAGGCCGCCCAAACGCCCGAAAACAGCTCGACATCCACGCGCAGTTGCTTCGAGCGGCGCAGGAGCTCCTGGAGCCATGCCTCGTTTTCGCAAACGGCGGAATGGGCCACGATCAGGACATTTGCGTGCGCGCGCGCCAACGCGTCTTCCCAATCATCGAGCGAACCGAGCACGGGAAACGGCAGCGCATCGGAACCATCCGGGGAATCCGCGGACGACTTCGGGTCCAAGAGCACGCCGGCCACTTCCCGGCCGTGATGGCGCTGGATCGAGAGCAACTGCCGATAGGCCGCAAGACCGGCGGGAGAGCCCGCCAGCACGGCTCGACGCCGGCCGATTCCGGCTTTCCACAGCGCGTCGTAAACGCATCGCAGCGCCAGGCGCGCGGCCACCAGCAAAACGCATGCGAGCACGAACCACCACGCCAGGAGCCAGCGCGAAAACGCTTCCGAGCGGTAAACCACAAAATTGAAGAGAACGAGGCCAAGGAAACTCACCGCAACCGCCTTCGCGCTTCGTTCCAATTCCTGCTCCGGGCGGCGCAGTTCGGGATTCTTGTAACCCTCGAAAAGATAGAGAACCACGGCAAAGAAGGGGATATAGGAACGATGATATTCCGAAGGATTGAGCGCGCTCGCAGGAACGCGGAGGAAATGCATCACGGCATGAAAGGCGAGCGTGTGCGCCACGGTGATGGCCAGCAGGTCGGCGGCCAAGCAGATCAGCCTTTGAAACGGAGGCCATGTGAGAAGCTGAGAGAACGCAAGGCGCCATCCGGCAGCCAACGGGGGCCGCAGGAGCAGCGCCGCTTCACGACGGGCCGTGAGATCGCGCGAGGACATGAGAAAAGGTTCCAGAGGCCGGAGCCGGCTTATCGAGATTCGGCCACGGCCGCGTGGACCGGCGCTTTGGCCAACTGCTCGATGGCCTTTTGGGCGTCGTCAAGGAACTGGCGGACGGTCTCGCGGGAGTATTTGTGATCGGCCATTTTGGGCAGGAATTGCGGCGGAATGGTGACAATGTGTGCTCCGGCCAGCGCCGCATTTTGGACATCCAGGGCCGCGCGGATGCTGCCGACGATGATGCGCGCGGAAAGCTTCCAATCGTCGAGCCAATTCCGCACGTGGCGAATGACGACGGCGGGATCATTGCCTTCGTCCGCGACGCGGCCGGCGAAGATGCTGACGTAGGTGGCGCCAGCCTTGGCGGCAAGCAGAGCTTGATTGAACGAGAGGATCGCGGTGGCGTTGATGGCGATGCCCTCCTCGGAAAGCCGGTGGATCACGCCGAGACAGGATTCTCCCTGCTCGGTGGCGACCGGAATCTTCACCACGATGTTCCGTGCCCAAGCGGCAAACTCGCGCGCTTGCGCCAGCATGACGGAACGGACGCTCGAAGTCACTTCGACGCTGAGCGGGCGATCACCGAGCAGAGCGGCCAGGCGCAGCGCCCCTTCGCGCAGGTCTGCGACGCCGTCCTTGAGCATGATGCTGGGATTGGTGGTGACGCCGTCCACCACGCCCTCGCCGAGCCAGTATTCGATCAGGCTCGGGTCCGCGGAATCGAGGAAGATTTGCATGAGTGTTCTCCTATGAAACATTCCCGCCATCGCACGGAAGCACCTTTCCCAAGCGGGCCGGCGGGCTTTCGAGAAATTATCCGCCGGCGGCCGCTTTTCTGGCCGCGGCGGTCTCGAGCGGCTTTTCGTTCGCCAGACGGCTGAAAAGAGCGTCATACGCACGCAAGACACTTTGCTTCGTGAAATGCCGAGCGGCATAGGCTCTGCCGTTCGAGCCGAGTTTTAAGCGAAGCGAAGAATTTTCGCGCAGCAACAACGCCGCATCCACGAGCGCCTGCGGGTTCTCGGCAGGAACCAGCAGGCCACACTGCGCGCCGCGCACGAGCCGCGCCGCTTCGCTTTTCTCGCTGACAGCCGCAAGCACCGCGCGCCCCGCCGCCATGTAGGTGAGCAACTTCGAGGGAATAACGGCGCTTTCGACCGAGGCTTTCTGATTCAGCAGAAGCGCGTCGGCGGACGAATACATTTCCGGCAGACGCTCGGCGGGCTCGAACGGCAGCAGACGAATGTTCGCTAGCCCGCGCGCGCGGATCTCCTCGCCGATCGCGGAGCGCTCTTCTCCATCTCCCACGACCACCCACACGAGATCACTTCGGTCCCGCGAAATCTCCGCAGCGCGAACCGCGTTCATCAGGTTTTGCTTTTTCCCGATGTTTCCGGTGTGCATCACCAGAAACTGCTCCTCCGCGAACCCGTTTGCCTTACGGAACGCACCATTGCCGGAAAAGGGGCCGGAGAAGGAGCCAGCGTCTTGCGTTCCGGCCCAATCGGGAATCAGCTCCAGTTTGTCCGGAGAAATGCCTAGTTCGGAAAGCCTCTCGATAAATCCCTGGCACAGGCAGACGACGCGAGCCGCATGGCGGTAAATGAAGCGCTCGATCGCGCGCGCGAGGCGAAGCGCAACGCCTTCGCCGAGGATTCCGGTAGCCCGAGCGGCGTCGGAGGCAAGGTCGGTCAGTTTGATGATGTAGGGCTTCCGACGAATCGCGGCGAGCAGATACGCTGCCAGAGCCAGCGCCGGCGGCGGAGAAACGCAATAGATCATGTCGAAGTTTCCGGCGAAGGGGCTCGCCAGGAAAGCGCCGCACGCGAAAGAGAAATCGTGCGCCAGGCGCTGGACGAGGCTGCTCGCCCGGCCGGGAACAAAGTGCCACACGCGAAGCAGGCAGACGTTGCGGACCTGTTCCCGGCGAAAAAGAAGTCCGCGATAGCCCTCCCAGATGCGCCATTCCGGATAGTAAGGGAACGTAGTGATGACTTTTATGTCGTGACCTTGTTCCGCAAGGTGTTCGCACAACCCGGTGGTAAAGGGCGCGACGGCGGTCCTTTCAGGGGCGTAATTCGTGCCTAGAACTAGAATGCGCACGGTCCTATCCTTTGCGGCAAACCAGCATGGGCTGCCAATCTCCGGGGCCAGTCTCGATTCCGGCGGATTGGAAGCCCGCCTCGCGGGCCACAGCGAAAAGGAATTTCTCTTCGTAGGCGACGGCGGCCTCGGGCACTTTCGGAGATTCCACCCAAGCGTTGCCGACGCGGAAGCGGAAGGTGTGGCGGTCGCCATAGGTCGGCGGCGGATGATCCATGCTGAAGCAGGCCATGGCCATGGCGCGGTTGGGCTTCAGAACGCGATAGCTCTCGCGGCAGTAGTCGACGAGCTGCTCTTCGAGGAGATGCGTGAATAGAGATGTGGAGAAGACGAAATCGGCGGATTCGGCGGCCAGCGGAAGCTCGTAATGGGAATTCCCGTTACGCGCGCTGCGATACGCGGTGCTCCCATGATTGGAGCGATAAAAGGCAAACCGCTCGCGGTCGTA
>Ga0187817_10000256_pt1 | contig 21518 bp, 13 predicted proteins | sample NC_wetland_sal_i_17_FD_132431 | JGI IMG/M metagenome (GOLD analysis project Ga0187817, IMG submission 132431) | Wetland sediment microbial communities from Neuse River Estuary, North Carolina, USA - SO4_2 | ecosystem: Environmental > Aquatic > Freshwater > Wetlands > Sediment | place: USA... | reverse complement strand
TCGCGCATTCGCCACGGGCTGGTGCTCACCGGCCTGGGCGATAGTGGCAAACTACACTACAAAAAGAGCCGCCGAGGCGATGCTGAAATCGACCGGGCAGCTGCTCACGTGCTTCAGCGCGCTCCTTACGAACATCAGCTTCTGGATTTCACGCCTTACGGTTACGACGAAAGGCAATTCTGCTCGCCGGGAATCAATTTGTCCGTGGGGCGCCTTTCGCGCAGTCCGCACGGCACATTTCCGGAGTATCACACTTCAGCCGACAATATAGGTTTCGTCCATCCAGAGAAACTCAAGGAATCATACGAAGCTTGCCTCCAGATCCTGAGCCTGCTCGAGAGAAATGGGACCTTCCTGAATTTGAACTCTAAATGTGAGCCGCAACTCGGAAAGCGTGGTCTGTACGGAATGATTGGCGGTGGAGCTGACGCCGGCGTCAGAGAATTGGCCATGCTTTGGGTTCTGAATCTCTCCGACGGCAACCATTCGCTTTTGGATATTGCGGAGCGCTCGAACGTATCGTTCGATTCCATCTATGCGGCAGCTGACGTCTTGCAAGAGAAGGGTTTGTTGCGCGACTGCCTCGAGTTTGCGGCGGCTGAACCCGCGGAGTCATTTGAAAGGACAAAGTCATGAACGCAATTTACATCGACACAGCAAATAACGACGAGCAGCGCCGAGACTTGCTGTACCGCGGCCAACTGATCGTGCACTCGCCTACTCCCAGTTCCCTCGCCCTGGTCGAATTTGCTCGCCAAATGCTCACCGACGCATTTAGCGGCGCGGATCCCGAGACGGCGCAGTTTCATTTGCCCGTCGAGCGCTATGCGGCAATCCTCGCGGACCTCAAACCCAAGTTCATCCACCATCCCAAGTCCAAGGAATGTCTCCAGGGGATTCTGCGAGAAACCGGATGCGACCTCAGCAAAACCTATTTCGATGTGCCGCGAATGCGTACTTCAACCAGCGATCAGTACCTGACTACGGGGATCGCTTATGCGTTCCATCCCCATCGAGACACCTGGTATTCGGCTCCCATGTGCCAAATCAACTGGTGGATGCCCATCTATCCGATCGTTTCCGAAAACGCCATGGCTTTTCACCCACGCTATTGGAGCCAGCCGGTGCGCAATGGCTCCGCCTCCTACAATTATGACGAATGGAACCGCACGAGCCGCCACAACGCCGCGCAATTTCTGAAGGAAGACACCCGCAAACAGCCTCGGCCCGAGGAACCCATGGAGCTCGACCCGCAGATCCGCGTGATTGCTCCCCCAGGAGGCCTGCTCCTTTTTTCGGGCGCGCAAATGCATTCGAGCGTGCCCAACACCTCCGGCCGCACGCGATTGAGCATCGATTTCCGTACCGTGCACATGGATGACGTCGTCGCGCGACGCGGCGCTCCCAACGTGGATTCCGAGTGCACCGGCACTTGCATGCACGACTATCTGCGCGGCACAGATCTCACGCATGTGCCGGAAGAGCTTTACGCGTTATACCAGACGCAGCCGCCTCTGGTGCGTCCCGGCGAATTGCAGGCAGCCGCTGCCATTTAAAAGGAATGGACTGATTGAGACACGCGATGAATCAAGAAAAAAATCCTTGCTGCCGGTTCTGCAAGACCAAGCTCCAGCACACGTTCGTGGATCTCGGCATGTCGCCTTTGTGTGAGAGCTATCTTAGTTCGACCCATCTGAACCAGATGGAGCCTTTTTATCCGCTGCATGTGTACGTCTGCACGAACTGTTTCCTGGTACAGCTCGAGGCGTATGTCAGCCCGGAGCACATTTTCACTGACTACGCTTATTTTTCTTCCTACTCGGACTCCTGGCTGGCTCACGCCAAGACGTATACGGATCAGATGACGGACCGTTTTTCTCTTCAAAACAGCAGCCTTGTTGTAGAAGTGGCCAGCAACGATGGGTACTTGCTTCAATACTTCGTCCAGAAGGGCATACCCGTGTTAGGCATCGAGCCCGCTGCGAACGTTGCGCCCGAGGCGGTCAAGAAGGGCGTTCCGACGCTGGTGAAATTCTTTGGGACGGAAACGGCTCGGGAATTGGCGGCGGCCGGCAAGCAGGCCGACCTGCTCCTCGGCAACAACGTGCTCGCGCAGGTCCCCGACCTGAACGATTTTGTTGCGGGAATGAAGATCCTGTTGAAACCCCATGGAGTAATCACCATGGAATTCCCGCATCTTCAGCGGCTGATGGAAGAAAATCAGTTCGACACCATTTACCATGAACACTTCTCCTATTTCTCGTTTCTCACAGCGGAGAAGATCTTCGCTGCGCATGGCCTGACGCTGTTTGACGTGGAGGAGCTGACCACCCACGGCGGTTCCCTGCGTATTTTTGCCCGCCACACCGAGGACTCCTCGCACGCGGTGACCTCGCGAGTCCGGGGTCTTCGCGCGCGAGAGATAGAACTGGGGTACGCGCAAATAGAGACGTACTCGCGCTTTGCCGACCAGGTAAAAGAAACCAAGCGCAAACTGCTCGAATTCCTGATCCAAGCCAAGCGCAGTGGAAAGAAAATCGCCGGATACGGTGCGCCTGGCAAGGGCAATACCCTGTTGAATTATTGCTCCATTCGCACCGATTTCATTGACTATACCGTCGACCGGAACCCCCATAAGCACGGCAAGTTCTTGCCGGGAACACACATCCCCATCTATCCACCGGATCAGATTCAGCGTACACGGCCGGACTATCTGCTCATTCTGCCGTGGAATCTTCAAAAAGAAATCATGGAGCAGAATGCATTCATTCGGGAGTGGGGAGGCAAGTTCGTTGTGCCTATCCCGGAAGTGAAGGTTTACTCGTGATCTCGCGGTGCGAGATTGGTTCGTCCACCGGACGGGCCCTAAGGAGAACGTTGCCATGAAAGTGGTTATCTTCTGCGGCGGACTCGGGATGCGCTTGCGCGAATATGCAGACAACATCCCCAAGCCTATGGTGCCGATTGGGTACCGGCCTGTGCTCTGGCATGTCATGAAATACTACGCGCACTACGGCCACAAAGACTTCGTCTTGTGTCTCGGATACCGCGCGGATGCCATCAAACAATACTTTTTGCACTACGATGAGTGTGTCTCCAACGACTTTTCCCTCTCCAATGGCGGCAAAGACCTTCAACTGTTTAACAGTGACATCCATGACTGGAACATCACCTTCGCCGAGACGGGAACGCATTCAAACATCGGTCAGCGGCTAAAGGCCGTTGAGCGCTACCTGGCGGGCGAGGAGGTGTTTCTCGCAAACTACGCTGACGGCTTGACGGATCTGCCCCTGCCCAGCCTCATCGAGTTCTCCAAGCATCACGATAAGATTGCGACTTTCGTTTCGGCAAAACCGAATCTTACCTATCACGTTGTTTCAGCCGACGCTGATGGGTTCGTCAGTGAGGTCAAATCCATACGCGATACCGAACTTCGCATCAACAGCGGTTATTTCGTTTTCAAAAGAGACATCTTCCAGTACATGCGAGAGGGCGAAGAGCTCGTCCTCCAGCCATTTGAGCGCCTCATGGCAGAAAAGCAGTTGATGGCGTACCGCCACGATGGCTTTTACGCATCCATGGACACTTTTAAGGACAAGCAGCAACTGGACGACCTGTATGCTCGTGGTAACGCGCCGTGGGAGGTCTGGAAAAATGGGCGTGCACGCGAGGAGGCGGCGGTTTCGATCCTCAATGCTGCTGCCGACGCAAGATAGGATCGCTTGCTCGCTATGATGAGTCTTCGCCTGACAGATCTTGGCAAGCGGCCACTTCAAATCCTCTGCCTTGGCGCGCACTCCGACGACATTGAGATCGGTTGTGGAGGAACTATTCTGCATCTCATTGAGTCGCAGCCCTCGACACGGGTCGACTGGGTCGTTTTTAGCTCCACCACGCCACGTCGCCGCGAAGCGCTCCGCAGCGCCGGTCTTTTTTTGAAGGGTACGAAGTCAAGAAACATTAGCGTTCGCTCCTATCGCGACGGTTTTTTCCCTTATATGGGCATGAAAATCAAAGAGGAATTCGAGCGCTTGAAGAGGCGCATCAATCCTGGCTTGGTGTTCACCCACTATCGTCATGACTTGCACCAGGACCATCGCCTGGTCAACGAACTGACCTGGAACACCTTCCGCGATCACCTCATTCTGGAATATGAAATTCCCAAGTTCGACGGAGATTTGGGATCGCCCAATGTGTTTTCTCCTTTAGAGGCATCCACATGCCGCAAAAAGGCCGCCCTGCTTCAGCAGGCTTTCCGCACGCAGGCCTCGAAGCAATGGTTCTCCGATGACACGTTCTTGGCGCTGATGCGGCTGCGTGGAGTGGAGGCGAGCTCTCCCACGGGATTCGCCGAGGCTTTTTACGCAAGGAAGGTCAGCCTGCAACTCCAATGAAATGGACGTCACCCGAGGTTGAAGAATGAATTCCGAGTGGTTCACAGACTTTTGGCGCTATCGCGAATTGCTTTATTTTCTGGCTTGGCGCGACGTTAAGGTTCGCTACAAACAAGCCGCGCTTGGCGTCTCTTGGGCGGTGATTCAGCCCTTGCTGACCATGGTCATTTTCACGCTCTTTTTTGGCCGGCTCGCTCATGTTCCGAGCGAAGGCATTCCCTATCCTCTTTTTTCCTTCTGCGCGCTGGTTCCCTGGACCTATTTCTCCACTACCCTGACCCAGGCGGGAAACAGCCTCGTCGGCAATTCTTCACTCATCACCAAGGTTTATTTTCCGCGCGCACTGTTGCCTGCCGCGACGGTACTCAGTGGCCTCGTGGATTTTGTAATGGGCGCCGTGTTTCTCGCCATTATGATGGTTTATTACCATGTGAAGCCCGGATGGTCGTTCTTCCTGGTGCCGTTATTCCTTGGCGGAATGATCGTGCTCGCTTTCAGCGTCAGCATGATACTGGCAGCCATGAACGTGCGGTATCGCGATGTCAAGTACGCCTTGCCGTTTCTGGTTCAGATCTGGCTGTTTGTGACTCCTATCATTTACCCGATAGCGTTTCTGACCCCTAAAATGAAACGCTTCCTCGCCTTGAATCCCATGGCCGGTTTTCTCGAGGGATTCCGCTCTTCCCTGTTTAATACGGGGCATATGGACTGGCGTTTGGTGGGTACGTCCACCATCATTACGATATTTCTTCTAATTATTGGTGCCACGTACTTCCGGAAGACGGAGAGAACCTTTGCGGACATCGTTTGAGTTCAGAAGGGAGCATTGCCGTCTCGTTTCGGTGGGAATATGAGCCAAGCAATAACGGTTGAAAAAGTCTCCAAAAAGTTTGTCCTGGGCGCGCTTCAGCGCGACACAATGCTGCGTGAACGGCTGATCAGCGTGCTGAGTGCGCCTTTTCGCCGAGGCTCGGCTTCTCCCAATGTCCTTTGGGCCCTGCGCGATGTCTCGTTTCGAGTCAATACCGGTGAAGTCGTGGGCATTATCGGGCGTAATGGCGCCGGAAAAAGTACGCTCCTCAAAGTGCTGTCCAAGATCACCTATCCCACCTCGGGTGAGGTTCACGTTTCCGGCCGCGTCGCTTCTCTCCTCGAAGTGGGCACTGGCTTCCACGAAGAGCTTACCGGCCGAGAGAACATCTATTTGAATGGTTCTATATTGGGCATGAAACACGGCGAGGTTGCCGCCAAGCTGGACTCCATGGTGGAATTTGCCGGCGTAGCACAGTTCCTGGATACACCGATCAAGCGCTACTCAACCGGTATGCGCCTGCGCCTGGGTTTTGCCGTGGCCGCGCACCTCGATCCCGATCTCCTCATCGTCGATGAGGTTTTGGCTGTCGGCGACGCGGGCTTCCAGCGCAAATGCCTGAACGCCATGGATGGGCTTCGGAGCGGCGGGCGAACCGTCCTTTTTGTCTCTCACAACATGGCCGCGGTCGAAAATCTGTGCTCTCGCTGCATCTGGATTGATGCCGGACGGGTGGTCAAGGATGGAGCTCCTCGAGAAGTCATCGAGGCCTACATGAACACTTTTGCGAACGCTCGTGACGGAATGGCGGATTTGACCTCGGCAAAAGATCGCCGCGGTTCGGGCGAGATCCGCTATACGGGCGTCGAGTATCTGAGTACTTCGGGTGACCCGCTGCAAGTTGTGCGCAGCGGCGACAGCATGGTCATTCGTTTTCACTATCACGCCAATTCGCCGATCGCCTATCCCAGCTTCGGCTTCCGTCTCTACACGGAGTTCGGCACGCTGGTCACGGACACCAGTACCTGGCATCACGCCATTGACATTCCGCTCGTTCCCCCAGGTGACGGCTACATCGATCTGCAAATCGATTATCTCAACCTTCTTCCCGCCCATTATTATTTCTCCTTGTGGATCACCGGCGCGGCTTCGCCTGTCCACGACAACATTGAACACTGTGCACAGCTTGAGGTGGCGTTGGCCAACGTTTACTCGTCAGGAAGAATGCTGGACAGCCGTTCTGGTATCGTCTTCTTCCCGCAGCGTTGGAAGGTCTATGAACCTGTAATGGCCGGTGCGTCTGGCAAAACAGAGGAAACATGAGCGGCGCTCCTCTGGTCAGCGTGGTTACCCCCGTTTATAACGGCGACGAGTTCTTGCCGCAGTGCATCGAGAGTGTCCTGGCCCAGACCTATCAAAATTGGGACTTCACGATCGTAAATAACTGCAGCACCGACGACACATTGAAGGTCTGTCAGAAGTATGCTGCACTCGACCATCGAATCCGCGTGGTCACGAATCCGAGCTTCTTGAAAATCATCGAAAACCACAACCGTACTTTGAGCTACGTTTCTGCGGAAGCGAAGTATTGCAAAGTCCTCTTTGCCGATGACTGGTTGTTTCCTGCGTGCATTGAAGAGCTGGTGGCCAACGCGGAAGGCCATCCCTCGGTGGGTATCGTGTCTTCCTACGCGCTTGCCGGCGACCGTGTTCTGTGGGCCGGGCTGCCCTTTCCCAGTCATATAGTGGATGGTCGGGAGATTTGCCGGCGGAAGCTGGCCGGCGGCGTGGATGTTTTCGGAACGCCGACCGCGCAACTTTACCGCGCGGACTTGGTTCGAAGACGCAGCAAGTTCTTCAACGAGCAGAATCTCCATGCCGACACCGAAGCATGCCTCGATGTCCTGCAAGACAGTGACTTCGGATTCGTTCACCAGGTGCTGAGCTATTCCAGGCCCCGGCCGCAGTCGAATGATGCGTTCGCGAATAGCTTCGAAACGCGCGTATTGGGAGGTCTGATGATCTTCCTGAAATACGGCCCGATTTACTTGAACCGGGATGAATACGCGTACTACCTCAAGAATCGAGTGAAAGACTATCATCGCGTCTTGGCCAAGAATGTGCTGCGGTGCCGAGCGACGGACTTTTGGCGTTTTCACGAGGAAAAGTTGAGCGCGTTGGGATTGAAGCTCGATCACTCGCTCCTGGCAGCTCTCGTGGGCCGTGAACTGGTCAGGATGTTGTTACGACCCGCAAGCAGCGCAACAGAGATGAAGGGATGGTGGCGAGAGGCTGCCTCGCGGCTCTTCCACCCTCGATCGTCTGAAGTGCGGCTTCCTTAAGAGTGCCGGTAGCCGCGGTAAATTGCGTACACAACCACAGGTGAAATCAGAAATGTCAAACAGGAATTCCAAGGGTTGCCTCGATCTTGTCGCCGGCGAATTGGTGGAAGTGGCCAGCCGCGAGGAAATTCTTTCCACTCTGGACCAGAACGGCAAGCTCCACTCCATGCCTTTCATGCCCGAAATGCTGCAGTACTGCGGCAAGCGTTTTCGCGTGTTCAAGCGCGCCGACAAGACTTGCGACAATATCAAAGAATGGAGCCTGCGCCGCGTTAAAAATGCGGTGCATCTGACAGGGGTCAGATGCGATGGCGCTTCTCACGGCAATTGCGATGCAGGTTGTCTCCTCTTCTGGAATGAGGCATGGCTTAAAAAGGTGGATCCTGACTTTGTGAGCGTCCCGCAGGGAGCTCCGCCGACGCCAGCAGCTTCTCCGGCTCCCGGCAATGGCTCAGCTTGTACGGAGGATCGGCTCCGCGAAGCCACTGTTCGCCCTGACCCCTCCGCCCCGGGAAACACTCTTTATGTGTGCCAAGCCACGGAGCTCCGCGAATTCACTTCTCATCTCTACTGGTGGGACATTCGCCAGTATTTCCGGGATATCCGGTCCGGGAATCTGAAACGCGGCATCGGCGATTCAAAATCAGAAGAGGTTCTGGAGGTTATTCTCAGCTTTCTCGAAGTCGTCCGCTCGCTCGTCATAACCACGTTCAACAAGATCCAACAGTTTCGAAGCGGCGTTCGATATCCTCATATCGAAGGCTTGCTTGACACCACGCCAACCTTCGAACTGAATCTGCAGCCTGGAGAATTCGTTCAGGTCCGAACTAAGAACGAGATTCTTGCCACTTTGGATCGCAACAGCAAAAACCGCGGGCTCCTGTTCGATTCGGAGATGGTCCGCTACTGCGGGGGGACCTTTCGCGTCCTTAAACGCGTGAACCAGATCGTGGACGAGCGCACGGGAAAGACCATGAAAATGAAATCGCCGTGCATCATTCTCGAGGGGGTCGCCTGTGCTTCCGAATACCACCGCTGGTGTCCTCGCGCCATTTATCACTATTGGCGTGAAGCCTGGCTTCGCAGAGTGGAATAAACGGGTTCCCGGGCTATAAGTTTTGGAGGATAACTTGCTCGTATGCCTGGCTTGCTTCATTGCCGGGCCAGTTCAGGCCGTCCCGGTTGTGCCCAGCGTCGTGTTCCAAAATTGTAGTTGCGCTGGCCCGGGGAATCACATTACCCAAATGAGCCATAATCGTGCACATATCCTCTGGTCTCTTTGCATGCCGGCCAACTAAGTCTAGAGCAATCAGCGAATTACGTGAGAGATTTTTTGGAACCCGCAGTGCTGCCAAACGCGCGGGATAGCCTGTCCATCGCAAGTGACAGTCTGAACCTGGAAGAGAACAGCAATTCTAGTGGAGGCTTCATGCCCTCGTACCTGCGTCGCCTTAAACTCCCAAGCTCTCCCATTTGCTTTGGCCGAACTCTAGCAGCGTGTTTCCTGGTCTTGATGGGATTTGCAGGGCAGGCTCAAGCCGCCATTTCGTTCGTGCAACAGAATTCGTCGGATCCCCAATCCTCTCCCACCACGGTAACCGTTGCCTATACGCTCGCCCAGACGGCGGGCAACCTTAACGTTGTTGTCGTTGGGTGGAACGATGCCACTCACACCGTTTCGTCCGTGACCGACACGAAAGGGAACGTTTACGTATTGGCTGTAGGACCCACCGTGCAGAGCAGTACAGCCACTCAGTCCATCTACTACGCAAAGAACATTGCTGCCGCGGCTGCGGGAGCAAATAGCGTGACCGTCACGTTCAACGCGGGGGCCGCTTTTCCGGATATCCGAATCGCCGAGTATGCTGGAATCGATCCGGTTACCCCGGTTGACGGGTCTATCGGTGCGCAAGGGACCAGTGCGTCAAGTAGTAGCGGAGCGCTCACCACCACGAACGCGAACGACCTCCTCGTCGCTGCAAACCTCGTGCAAACCGGCACCACGGGAGCGGGTACGAGCTTCACCCGTCGGGTGATTACCAGTCCCGATAGTGACATCCTGGAGGACCGCACCGTTACTGCCACGGGAAGCTACACGGGAGTAGCGCCTGTCTCTCCCTCCGGTAAATGGATCATGCAGATGGTGGCCTTCCGAGCTGCAGGTAGTGGCGGGACGGCGCCAAGCATCACGAGCCTGACGCCGACCTCCGGGCAGGTTGGGAATGCGGTGACGATCGCTGGGACGAACTTTGGAACCGCGCAGGGAACGAGCACGGTGACCTTCAACGGGACGTCGGCAGGAACGGCGGGCAGTTGGGGTGCGACCACCATCGTCGTCGCGGTGCCGACGGGTGCGACGACGGGGAACGTCGTGGTCACAGTAGGTGGGGTGGCCAGCAATGGCGTGAGCTTCACGGTAACCGGGCCCCCGGCTACAATCACGGCCACGGCCGGCACGCCACAGAGCGCGGCGATCAACACGGCCTTTGCCACAGCACTGCAAGCTACGGTGCGGGATGCCAGCAACAACCCAGTAAACGGGGTGACGGTGACTTTTGCGGCTCCAGGGAGCGGAGCCAGTGGGACCTTTGCGGGCGGGGTGAACACGGCCACGACAAATGCCAGCGGTGTGGCAACGGCAGCGGCATTCACCGCCAACAGCACTGCGGGAGGGCCTTATACCGTGACGGCGTCGGTCGGTGGGGTTGCGACTCCGGCGAGCTTCTCTCTGACAAACAATGTGGGTCCAGCGGCCAAGGTCGTGGTGACGAGCGGTTCCGGGCAGAGCGCAGCGATCAACACCGCATTCACGGCGCCTTTAGTGGCGACAGTGACGGATGCTGGCAACAACCCGGTGAGCGGTGTAACGGTCACCTTCACGCCCCCGACGAGCGGAGCCAGTGGAGCGTTTACGGGGACGAACACGGCAGTGACAAACGCCAGTGGCGTGGCGACATCGAATACATTCACGGCGAATGCGATCGCAGGCGGCCCGTACAACGTAGTGGCAAGCGCGACAGGAGCAACTTCGGCGAATTTCTCGTTGACGAACACGGTGGGTCCACCGGCCAAGGTCGTGGTCACGAGCGGCTCGGGGCAGAGTGCACCAATCAACACGGCGTTCGGAGCGCCTTTAGTGGCGACCGTGACGGACGCGGGGAACAACCCGGTGAGTGGTGTAACGGTAACCTTCACGCCCCCGACGAGCGGAGCCAGCGGAGCTTTTACAGGGGCGAACACGGCGGTGACGAACGCCAGTGGTGTGGCCACATCGAACACATTCACGGCGAATGCGACGGCAGGCGGGCCATACAATGTAGTGGCGAGCGCGACGGGAGCGACCTCGGCGAATTTCTCCCTCACGAACTTGGGTGCGCCGCCGGCCAAGATAGTAGTGACGAGCGGCTCCGGGCAGAGCGCAGCGATCAACACCGCATTCACAGCAGCTTTAGTGGCGACGGTAACGGACTCCGGAAACAACCCAGTAAGCGGGGCAACGGTAACCTTTGCGGCTCCAGGGAGCGGAGCCAGCGGGACCTTTGCGGGCGGGGTGAACACGGCCACAACGAATTCCAGTGGTATAGCGACTTCGGCAACATTCACGGCCAACAGCACCGCGGGTGGGCCCTATACCGTGACGGCGTCAGTGACGGGGGTTTCGACTCCGGCGAGCTTCTCGCTGACGAACACACCGGGTCCCGCAGCCAAGGTAGTAGTAACCAGCGGCTCCGGGCAGAGCGCAACAGTCAACACGGCGTTCGGAGCGGCTTTGGTAGCGACAGTGACGGACGCCGGAAACAACCCGGTGAGCGGGGTGACGGTGACCTTCACGCCGCCGACAAGCGGAGCCAGCGGGACCTTTGCGGGCGGGGTGAACACGGCCACAACAAATGCCAGCGGATTGGCGACTTCGGCAACGTTCACGGCGAACGCGACCTCAGGCGGACCGTACAATGTAGTGGCAAGCGCGACAGGAGCAACTTCGGCGAATTTCGCGTTAACAAACCTCGCTGGCGCGCCAGCGAGCATCGCGGCCACTTCGGGTACACCTCAGAGCGCGACGATCAGCACGGCATTCGCGGCACCTCTCGTGGTGACGGTTACGGATGCTCTGAACAACCCGGTGAGCGGCGCGACGGTGACCTTTGCCGCTCCAGGCAGCGGAGCCAGCGGAACCTTTGCAGGCGGAGTGAACACGGCGACGACGAACGCCAGCGGAATAGCGACCTCGGCAGTATTCACGGCGAACGCCACCTCGGGCGGACCCTATACCGTAACCGCCTCAGTACCGGGCGTGACGACATCGGTGAATTTCTCGCTGACCAACCTGCCGGCGCCGGCCGCCATTGCCTTCGTGCAAAGCAACTCGGCGACTCCGGCGGCGACGCAGACGTCAGTGGCAGTGGTTTACACACTGGCGCAGACGGCCGGGAACTTGAACGTCGTGGTGGTGGGGTGGAACGACTCGACGGCGACGGTCAGCTCCGTGGTGGACTCAAAGGGAAACACGTACGCTGTCGCAGCTGCACCAGTGGTGCAAACGGGCACGGCAACACAAGCCATCTACTACGCGAAAAACATCGCCTCGGCGGCAGCGGGGACGAACACGGTGACGGTGACGTTCAGTGTGGCCGCGGTAGGTGTGGACATTCGAATAGCGGAATATAGTGGTTTGGACCAACTCAATCCGCTGGACGTGGCCGTCGGAGCTCAAGGGAACAGCGCCACTCCCGACAGCGGATTCATTACAACGACGAGCGCCAATGACCTCCTGATTGGTGCGAATTTGGTGCAAACTCTCACGACTGGACCAGGCACGGGATTCACCTCCCGTGTCATCACTTCTCCGGACGGAGACATTTTGGAAGATCGTGTGGTTACGGCCGTAGGAAGCTACGACGCCACAGCTCCCGTAAATCCTTCAGGTCTATGGATCATGCAGATGGTAGCCTTCCGCGCCGCGGGTAGTGGCGTCGCGGGACCAAGCATCACGAGCCTGAATCCGCCGTCGGGGCCGGTGAGCACTTCGGTAACGATCACCGGAACGGGTTTTGGAAGCGCACAGGGAACGAGCACGGTAACATTCAACGGAACGTCCGCAGGTACGGCGAGCACTTGGAATACGACGACCATCGTGATACCGGTGCCGTCGGGCGCCACCACGGGCAATGTAATCGTGACGGTAAGCGGGGTGGCCAGCACTGGCGTGAAATTCACGGTGACGGGCCCGCCGGCGAGCGTCACGGCTACCGCCGGAACGCCGCAGAGTGCCACCGTCAACACAGCTTTTGCTACTGCGCTGCAAGCGACAGTGCGGGATGCCGCGAACAACCTGCTAAGCGGAGTGACGGTGACCTTTGCGGCGCCGACGAGCGGAGCAAGTGGAACCTTCGCCGGTGGAGTGACCACGGCAACGACAAATGCCAGCGGCGTAGCGACAGCAGCTACATTCACGGCCAATGGCACTGCGGGCGGCCCCTACAGCGTAACGGCGTCGGTCGCCGGCGTTACCACCCCGGCCAGCTTCTCGCTGACGAACTTAGCGGCGACGCCGGCAAAAGTGGTGGTGACGAGCGGTTCTGGACAGAGCGCTACGGTCAGCACCGCGTTCGCAGCTCCCTTAGTCGCGACCGTGACGGATTCAGGGAACAACCCGTTGAGCGGAGTGGTAGTGACCTTCACAGCACCAACAAGCGGAGCCAGCGGAACCTTCGCGGGCGGGGTGAACACGGCGACGACGAATGCCAGCGGCGTTGCGACTTCGGTGACGTTCACGGCGAACGCGACCGCAGGCGGCCCGTACAGCGTAGTAGCCAGCGTAACAGGAGCGACCTCGGCAAACTTCTCTCTAACCAATCTGGCCGGCGCCCCAGCAAGCATCACGGCCACGGCGGGTACGCCACAGAGCGCCACGATTAATACGGTATTCGCCGCAGCCCTACAAGCCACCGTGCTGGATGCGGCGAACAACCCAGTTAGCGGCGTGACGGTGACCTTTACGGCGCCGACGAGCGGCGCCAGCGGGACTTTCACAGGCGGCGTGAATACGGCCACAACAAATGCCAGCGGCGTTGCGACTTCGGCGGCGTTCACAGCGAATGCGACGGCGGGCGGGCCCTACACCGTGACGGCGTCAGTCGCGGGCGTTACCACCCCGGCCAGTTTTTCGCTGACGAACCTGTCGACAAGCACTTCCATCACCCTGGTTCAACACACCAGCAAGGATGCTGGTACCACGACTTCGTCTACTCTTGCCTTCCCCTCCGGCAACAAGGCTGGAAACTTCATCGCGGTCGTGATTCGCGCCGGCAGCTCGGGACAGGTGTTTACGGTCTCTGATTCGAACAAGAATCTTTACAAACAGGCCGTCTCGTTCAACATGACTGTGGACGCCAATACCATCGGAATCTTCTACGCCGAAAATATCCTCGGTGGCGCGAATACGATCACCGTATCGGATACCATCTCGGGGACTTTGCGCTTTGCCATCCTTGAGTACTCCGGCGTCACCACGGCCAATTCTCTCGACGCTACGGTGGTTGCTCAGGGCACCAGCGCAGCTCCGTCCAGCGGGAGCCTCACCACAAGCCTCAGCGGCGATCTCTTGTTAGGAGAGATCATCACCGCGGATGCTGAAACCTTCACCGCAACCACAAGCTACAAGATTGAGGAATTTGTTCCCGCCGAACCCAACGCGAAACTGATTGCCGAGGATCAGATCCTGGCGTCCGTAGGATCCGCCGCAGCAACCGCCACTCTCGGCGCTTCGGATCCGTGGGCTGCGGCTCTCGCTGCATTCAAATCCGCTAGCGGCGCTCCGCCGCCACCGATCTCGGTTTCTGTGTCGCCGAATACCGCGTCAGTGGGAGCCGGCAGCGGCTCGCAGAACTTCACCGCCACCATCCAGAACGATTTCCAAAATAGGGGAGTCACCTGGTCCCTATCCGGCGCAGGCTGCAGCGGAAGCACCTGCGGCTCACTGACCAACGTGACCACAACCTCGGTAACTTACAATGGTCCGGCGAGCGTACCAAGCCCAGCCACTGTAACGTTGACGGCGACCTCTGTTAGCGACACCACGAAAACGGGCGCGGCAACGATCACCGTAATACCAGGGACCATTAGCGTCACTGTTAGCCCCAAACGCGCTGCGATTACCATGTCCCCCTTGCAGACTGTGCAGTTCGCGGCCACTGTCACGAACGATCCTACAAATTCCGGTGTGACATGGTCCGTTGACGGCAATAATGGAGGCAGTGCAGCTAGCGGAACTGTTTCTACCGCAGGCCTCTACACCGCAGGTACATCACCCGGTGTGCACACCGTCACCGCTACCAGCGTTGCGAATGCTGCCATCGGCGCGTCCTCCACAGTCGCGGTCACGGATCTGGCCGGAGTCTACATGCACCACAATGATCCGCAGCGCACGGGCCAGAACTTGAAAGAATATGCCTTGACTACGGCGAGTGTGAGTTCTCCGTCATTCACCCAACTCTTCTCTTGCCCGACAGACGGTTATGTCTATGCACAACCGCTGTGGGTCGCTAACCTCACGGTTGGTGGCGCGAACCACAATGTGCTGTTCATCGCCACGGAGCACGATAGCGTCTACGCCTACGACGCTGATTCTCCCTCTTGCGTCCAGCTTTGGAAGACCAGCTTCCTCAGCACCGGGGTCACGACGATGCCGTGGACGGATATCCCGAATAGTACGAACGACGTTTACCCGGAGATTGGCATCACCTCGACTCCGGTAATCGATCCAACGACGAACACGATTTACGTCGAGGCTAAGACGAAAGAAACCGTCGGCAGCGGCTGCTCGACAGGTTCACCGTGTTACGTTCATAGGCTGCACGCCCTTGACATCACGACCGGCGTGGAGAAGTTTGGCGGGCCCGTGGTTATTTCCGCATCCGGCTTTAACTCGCAACGCCATTTCAATCGGCCTGCGCTGCTCCTCCTCAACGGAATGGTTTACGTAGCCTTCGGCTCCCATGGAGACAATTGCAATTGGCAGGGCTGGATCTTTGGTTACAACGCAGCGACACTTGCTCAGAACTGGGTGTGGAACACCACGGATCCGACGACTTGCGGTGGCGGCGCCTTCTGGGGTGGCGGTGCGGGTCCAGCTGCCGACGCCAGCGGGAATTTGTATCTGTCGACAGGCAACGGCAACTATGACGGCACAAGCAATTTTGGCGATACGACTGTCAAGCTGAGCCCCACTGGGACTCTTCTGGACTGGTTCACACCCTTTAACCAGTCTACCTTCCAAGCCAATGACGTTGACTTGGGATCTGCGGGCGTCATCGTCCTTCCGGATTCCGTTGCCTCGGCCGCGCATCCGCACCTGGCGATCTCGACCGGAAAAGTAGCCATTCTATATCTTCTCGATATTTCTCAACCAAGCCCAGGTCAAACAAAGATGGGAAAGTTCAATTCGTCCACTAACAATGATGTGCAGGAGGTAATTCCGGTTCCTCCGCCCAACACCACGCAGTTCGACGGTGGCGATTACTCCATACCGGCCTACTGGAACGGGAACATCTATACCACCGGTGAGAACTTCCCCCTCAGCCAGTTCACCATCACGAACGGAGTGATTGCAACGCCGCAATTCGCCGAGTCGGCGAATATCTTCCCGCCACGCGGTGGAGTGCCAGCGGTCTCCGCGAGTGGGACGACCAACGGCGTGGTGTGGATCATTGATTACACCGCATGGCAGCCTACGCCAGCGTCAGGACCCGCCATTCTGGATGCCTATGACGCCACGAATGTCGGCACCTTGCTCTACAGCAGCCCCAGCAGTGGAACGGGCATGGCTGGTCCCGCTGTAAAATTCACCGTGGCGACGGTTGCGAATGGCAAAGTGTATGTCGGCAGCCAGAGCGAAATTACCGTGTTCGGCCTGCTTCCAAACTAGGAACAGTGACAACTGCCGGGCACACAAAATTCAATTGCTGAGATAGAATCTACCAGTGTGCAGCGTCATTGCTGCCCCCCGGCTGATTAGCCTATTCGAGATAAAGGGAAGGAATAGGGATACTCGCCGCTCGAATCGACCCAGAGGCACAGCTTTTGCATCTGCCACCAGACCAAGGATTGCCGAAACACGCCGCTCCGAAGGGCGGGCTGTTGGACCCCGGGCCCACTCAGCTGAATTTCTCATACGTCCCGCTGGCGGTTGCTTTGCTCGTCGCCTTTTCATTCCGACTGTACTGGATGATCACCAGGACCCCGGTCATCAGCATTGATGGCGGCGAGTATCTCCGGATGGCGGAGAATCTGCTCGCTGGACACGGCCTCATGAGCAGTTACGGGGGCCCAGAAACCATGTATACCCCGCTCTATTCGATATTGATTGCCGGGGTCTCACTGGTGGCGAGAAACATCGAACTTGCGGCTCATCTCGTTTCACTCTTCTTCGGGACTTTCCTGATCGTACCCGTCTTTTTCATAACCTTGCGCGTTTACGGATTGCGGGCGGCTTACCTGAGCGCCGCCGTGGTGGCCGTTTATCCTTTGTTGATAGCTCGTGCGGGTTCGATCTACACGGAAGCGGTTTACCCCACACTTTTGACGGCTGCCCTCTATTGGGGAATCAGATCCTTGGAGCTACGCAGTACCAAGAATTACTTCCTCTGTGGCGCTTTTTTTGGACTTGCCTATCTGACAAGGCCCGAAGCGTTTGCATATCCTATTTTCTTTGCTTTTGCTCTTTTTATTATGGCGCTCTTCACGCGCCGGAGTCCCGCTACTGCCTTCTTCGCCCCTAGCCTCGTCCTGGCTGGATTTGTGCTGGTTGCTTCTCCATATGTCGTTTTCCTCCATACACACACGGGACAATGGCGGCTCGAAGGAAAATGGGACATCAACTACACCGCGGGAACCCGAATGCACTCGGGTCTTAGTGATCGGGAGGCGCTCTACGGAATCGATGACAACCAGCAAGAGGTGGGCCCGCTTCTCGACCCTGAGCGATTTGCCAACTACACGCCCTATGCTCATTCCTTGCGCGAGAAATTGCGTTACATGCTCCTTTCCGCAAGACAGAATCACGAAGGAGCGTATGCGGCTTTTTTCAGAACACAATTGGGGGAACCCTTCACTCTGATCCTGATCGCCATAGGACTCTTCCGGAATGTATGGAGTCCGCAACGCCTGATTCACGAAACCATACTTGGGGTTATGGCGTTATCCATTTTGATTCTCGTGGTGACTGGCGCTCACGTGGAGTATCGCTACGCCGATGTCACTGTACCCTTGACTATGCCCTGGGTTGCCAAGGGACTCGAAGAACTTGGGGATTGGGCGCGGAGCCTAGCGGGGGGTCTCAGCCCGATCCTGGTTCCTCGCGCGAGTCTCATTGGGACGGCCTGCCAGCTGGCTATCTGTATTCCTATGCTGGTTTTTTCGTTTGTGGGTACCCGAACGATGTCAGAGTTCACAATCGAACAGGCGGACAATCTGGGTATCAAACAGGCCGGCCTTTGGCTCAGGGACCAGAAGCCGGAAGCAAAGCGAATCGCCGCCATGGACTCCGTCGTGCCTTACTACTCGTCAAGCATACTCGTGCAATTTCCCTACGCGCGGCCCGCTCAAACTCTACGCTACTTCGATTCCAGAAATGTGGATTTCATCGTGCTTGAAGGCGCTTACTCGAGCTCCTTCCCGACGATTGGAGAATGGTTCAACCAGGGAATTCCCGACCCTCGCGCAGAGTTGCTCTACGATAGCGGAGGTCCGCTCAAGACGAGGATCGAGATTTACCGATGGCAGAGAACAGGAGCCCCGACCGCGGCACGTTGATAAGGGCTGCTTTTGTGGCTTTCCTTCACGCGCCCCCGGGACACAATGAGGCTTGGGAAGGAAGTGACTCTCGGTTCGTCATTCCCGGCTAATCTCTAACTTCTTCTTCTCGCCCTGCTCCTGAAATAGGGATACTAGCTTTCTCTAAGAGATAGAGAACAAAATATAGATGACTAATCGGATTGCCAATTCCCCCTCTTCCATAGCCTGAATCATGTCTTTCAGCGCATAGCCATCTATTGCACGGGGGTTACTTCCATGTGAACTTTTGAGATAAATCCTTGGATATTTCAGGAAAATTCGCACGCCAGGATTTGGCAATTAGGCTGAAATCAGAAGGTACCACCTGTAACCTATTGTAATGTAAGCACTTATGGATTAGGGGGCCTCTGGAAAACTCCTCGATTTGGCAGTTCGATTGCAAGTTCTACAAGTGAAGACGGAGACTCTACCCATGAAAAAACTCATTCTGGCGATTTTCTTGCTGTCTGCAACGGCTCCTTTTGCTGCCGCTCAGTACGGCAATAATGGCGGAGGTCGCAACATTAAGTACCCTCCTCAAAAACAGCATGGGCATGCTCCCGAGATGTCCACTACCGCCATGGCGGTCGCCGGGGTCATCGGCTTGGGCGGGTATCTGCTGATTCGGCGTCGCGCCTCTTGGCAAAGCTAGTTCTGTCCACTTCTCCAGTGAGTTGACCCGTTGGGACTTGGACTGAAGGTGTCGGCAACAGCTGATTCGGACGTGAGCATCCTGACTCGCGGCGTCTTTCCATCGAAGAGTTTCCCCCTTCACACATCTGTTTTGCTCGCTCTAGTTCTGACCCTGGTTGCCATCGCAGCTGATCAGTTCGCTGCACCAATTCTCCTCACCACTTCACCCCTGTGGGCGACGTTCGCATTTCTCCTGCTGGTATGGCGGCGTGGCGAGATGCCCCTGGCTGGCTGTAATGGCGATCTTCACCGTTTAATCTCCATGTGGCGGCTCAGTGCCTTCCTTGCCATGCACGTGGCCCTGGTGCTCCTTTCTCGCTCGTTTGCCGGCGCAGCCGAGCCTTTTGCCGGTACGCCAACTGTGAGGGGAACTCTCGTTGGGCTTTGCAGATTGGCAGTGTTGATTCCCACTGTCGCGCTGTTTTCGTTTCGCTATTGGAAGCAATTTCTGCGCGCCTATCGCACAGAGGCCGTAGCTGCACTATTGGTCCTGACGTTGAACGTCCCCGGCCGTGTTCTGGAGTCCATTTGGCCGTGGTACAGCCAACTGTTCGGCTGGTTCGTCTATCTCTTGGCCCGAAGCTTCGCACCCGGCTTGGCATACGAACCCGGACTGGAGCCAACCATAACGGGACCATTTCAGGACACATCAATCGTCTTTGCCTGCTCCGGAATCAGCGCCTTTGAGCTTCTTGGCTATATCTTTGGTCTCGTCATTGTCCTGGACTGGAACTGGCTTCGGAAGGGCCGCGCTCTATTAGTCTACTTCGGGTGCCTTTTTTTTATGCTCCTCAGCAATGCCATTCGGACCGCTTCCCTTGTGGTTCTTGGGAATCGTGGATTCGTGGAGTATGTGTCGCCCTTTCATGAGTCAGCCGGTGCGGTATTTTTCTGCTCTGTCTTTCTTATATATATCTCCATGACATACAAGTGGATGACGGAGAGCCGACAGTTTCGATAAGCAGGCCAGCTCGGTCTTTGTTTGGAAGAGAGATGTTCTAGGCCATTCTGTTTACCGCCAGTCACTGAAAGGTACGCACAGTCTCGATGCCGTAATGCTCCTGCTAATTTAGGCCTTACGGGGCACCCACGTTTGGAGGATTGACTTCGTAGATTCGTGCTTGGCCAAGTTGTGCTGCCAGGCGAAACGCGTTGGGGTTCGCCCTTTGCACTAAATCAAAACAGATTTGATCGGAAGGAAGGTAATAACTACCCTGCCGGTCAACTACGATGACGTAGCGAATACCGAGTCGACGAAAACCTTCCATCATTACCTGCGGCCGCACTATCGGAGCAAACCAGATCACCTTGCGTTGAGAATAATGAAAGACGACCGGGACATGGCGAGCTGCCACGACATCTAGGGGATCACTGTGCAAACGAATCCAGCTTGCAGCCACCACGTCTGGGAGCCGCCCGAACCTCTCTTCTTCGAATGCAAGGTTCGCGCGAGCGATGGGTATGTCTTTCGCGATCGCCCTAGCCACCAGCAAAGCCACTAGCCCGAAAGCGCCGATCTGAAGAACGGTGAACGACAGCGACCTTATGGAAATTCGCCTTAACAAGAAAGGTCGCTCTGACCGTCGGCTCAACACGATCGGCAGCCGATTTACGGATATTACCCAGACCGAAAAGAGCGATGCCGCGAACCAGAATGCCGCAGAGAATTTCGATTGAACCCCTGAACCCCAGGATGGCCCAGCTGCCAAGCTGTGACGACAGGCTATTGCACCGAGCAACACGCAGACCGGTAACAGGCACGCGGCTACGCGGCGCGGGTAGAGGCGAGACCACACGCCCATCTTTCTGGCACCCCGATAGATGAACAGACAGGCAAGGGGTGTGCTCGGAAAAAGAAAACGAAACTCGAACTGCCAGGGCCACAATATATAGATAAATTCAAACCCCAGGAAATACCAGGCAAGAATGTCTTTGCCTGCTCCATCAAGAAGCGAACCAGCAACTCCGACGACGATCAAGATCAAGGGGATGGCTATCGCCACCGAGGAGTATGAACGATGGATCCACTGCGCCGTGAGAATCTCCGCCAATACGCCGGCTCGTTCGCCAACATTCGTCTCCACACGCGAAATCACATCCGTGGCATTAGCGAAGCCTAACTCCGGATAATTGCCAAGTTTTAGTTTTAGCTGCGAGACATAGCTTTCCGGATACCCAGGCAACGACCAGTCCGGCGGATTGCTTCCGCGGTGCATCCACACAAACTGCGTCACAATCCCCAGCAGAATGGCGGGAAGGAAGACCCTTAACCGGCGAACAGCGGTGCCGCGATCCTTCAACCAACTGAACGCGAGTGAAGCCAACATCGCGCCTACCAAAGCAATACCGGCTGATTGGATGAGGATCGAGAATGCCACGATCAGAGCCAGCACCACGGAAAACAGATATCTTCGTGACCGGGTTTGGGCGCCGTCAAGCTTCAGG